>ERZ1292640.623-Hain-H43-02um-R1-623-length-28839-cov-8_pt1 | contig 28839 bp, 23 predicted proteins | sample MGYA00564404_ERZ1292640 | MGnify/ENA primary metagenome ERZ1292640 (study PRJEB36523, sample SAMEA6512636) | groundwater metagenome | collected 2019-01-08 | study: AquaDiva: Metagenomics assemblies of 32 groundwater samples | reverse complement strand
GCTACACCATCAAGGCGAAGATGGGCGAGCGGGACCTCGACTCGGAAGGACTGGAGACCCTGGCCCTGATCAAGATGCCAGACGGTAGCTGGAAGATCCGCCACTCGCACACCTCCAGCCGTCCGCGCCGGCCGGCGCAGTAGTCACGAGGCGCCACCATCTATCCGGTCCTGTTTCGCGTCGGCGGCTTCGAGGTCACCAGTTTTGGTGTGCTCGTGGCCGTCGGCGCGCTTGTCGGCGTGTGGCTGTTCCGCCGCGAGTTGCGTCGCGCCGGGTTCCCGGAGAACGCCGCCGATGCCGGGATGGCTGGTGTCTTCGGCGGTCTGCTCGGCGCCAAGTTACTGTGGGCGTTCGAGCATGCCGGCGAGGCGCCCGTCATGGGCTTGCTCCTGTCTCGCGGTGGCATGAGTTGGTTCGGCGGATTCGCCGGCGGCCTGTTGGCCGGTATCTGGATGATTCGCCGGCGTCGCCTGGACCTGATGGCGGTGCTCGCCGCTGCCACGCCGGGCCTCGCAGCCGGTCATGCCATCGGTCGAATCGGGTGCTTTCTCGTCGGCGACGACTACGGTTCCCCCAGCACGTTGCCGTGGGCTGTCGCCTTTCCCGAAGGACTGCCGCCGACCACGGTGCCTGTCCACCCGACCCAGTTGTATGAAGCCCTGCTGCTGATGCCCATCCTGGTACTGCTCCTGCGATGGCGCCGCGATCGGCAGGCCGACGGCCGGGTGTTGGGGATGTACCTGCTGCTGACCGGTTCCCTGCGATTCGCAATTGAGTTTGTGCGAATCAACGAACGCGTCGTGGGCCCCTTGACAGTTGCCCACCTGGCATCGCTAGCGGTCGTCGTCGCGGGCGCCCTTTTGTTGTCAACCACCGGCAACGGTTCAGTGAACGGACGTAGTCGGTGGCCTAAGTCTTGAGGACGAGCTTGAGCTGTTCTTGAATGGCCGCTGAGGACGGAACTCCGCCCGGGTAGAGCCGTCAGGTTGGTGACGGGTGCGGAACGCCCGGCGCGTCCATCCCAAAGAGGTCGCGATTCTCGTAGAGCACCGTCGGCGTGCCGTAGCCGCCGCGGGCATCCGACGGCTTCAGGGCGTCGGCATCAATGAATTGATAGTCGGTGTGCAGGCCGAGCGCTTTCAGCGCATCGTCCAGGTTCGCGCGCATGGTCACGGTGTTGACGCAACCATCACGCGTGAGAAAGACCAGCTGCTTCATCGGATCGTCCCTCCACGCGAGGCGGCAGCTGCGAACAACGACCAAGGAGCTGCGATCCACGGTGGGTGGACCGCCCCTTACCTGGCTCGCACGCGATCGCGGTCACGCAGATCGCGCAACGTCTGGAACGGGCCTGAGACGATCGTCGTGCCGTCGGCCACGCCGTCCACTTCGATCGACAACCCGCCGATGATGCCGGTCGTCACGGGGGTAAACGTCACGCTGTTGTCGCGCACCACGAACACACCGGTCTTGCCGTCCTGCTCAACCACCGCCTGCAGCGGCACGGTCAGCGCGTTCTTCCGTTCGGCCACCAGGATCTCGGTGTCGCACGTCAGTCCGGGACGCAGCGCCGACGCCGGACCGTCGAGCCGCACCTTGACGCGAAACTCGCGCGCGGCGGCCTGGGCGCCGGCCTGCGGCAGCGCGCTGGCGCCAATCTCCACCACCCGGCCGGTGAACTTCTGCAGCGGCAGGGCCTCGAGCGTGACGGTGGCGGGGAAGTCGTTCGACAACCGCATCACGTCGGCCTCGGCCGCTTTCACTTCGGCGTTCACCGCGCTCAGGTCCGACACGGTCATCAGGATGGTGCCGGGCTGGTTCTGCACGCCCATCACCACCATCTCGCCCTGTTCGACGTCCAGCCGCGTAACGACGCCGTCAATCGGCGCCGTGATTTCGGTCTTGGCCAGCGCGTCGTTGGCGCGCGTGCGCTCGGCCCGGCCCTGGGCGGTGCGCCGTTCAGAGGCGCCCAGCGCCTGCTGGACCCGTTCGAGTGCCGCCGCGGCCGCGGCGACCTGCGCGGTCGCGGTGCTGGCCGCCATGCTCGCCTTGTCGTACTCGGACTGCGGCAACAGGCCGGCGCGCTGCAGCTCCTGCGCGCGCGTCCACGACGCGGCGGCTTCCTTCTCGCGCGATCGCGCTTCCGCCAGCGCGGCCTCGGCGGCGCGCACCTGCGTCGCAGCCGCCCGGGCATCGGCCTCGAGCGCTCCCACGGATGCCGCCGCCGCCGCGGCAGACGATGAGGCCTGGACGGGGTCGATGCGGGCGAGTACCTGGCCGGCCTTGACCCGGTCGCCTTCCTTGACCATCAGCTCCACCAGCCGGCCCATGACCGCCGAGCCGATGTCGGCATAGCGGGTGGCGACGATCTCGCCCGAGGCGGTGACGAACGACTGCAGCGCCTCGACCCGCGCGACCGGCGTGGTGTCAACCACAATGCCCCCGTTGCCCGATCGCGTGGCCAACACCGCCACCGCGCCAACCGCCACCAGGACTCCGATCCCGACCATCCACCGACGATTCATATACACCTGAGACGCAATTCAGGGACGTCACGTCCCCATCCAGCGTCTAATGTACCTGTTATGTGGCTGGAGTCCCTACGGCAAGGCGCAACGTCGCTGACCGCCTTCCCCATGCGATCGGCGCTGGGCGGACTGGCCATCGCCGTAGCCGTTGCCACCATCGTCACCGTCGTAACCGCCCTTGACGGCGTGCGGCTGTATGCCGAGGCGACGACGGCACGGACGTTTGGGTCCGACACCTTCGTGATCGCGCAAGTGGCGGCGTCGAGCCGGGTCTCGCGGCGCGAACTGCGCGAGCAGTTGGTGCGCAACCCGCCCATCCGGCGCGCCGACGTCCAATTCCTCAACCGGTACGCCGGTGAGGTGGCACTGTATGCGCCAAGCGTGCAGACCCGGGCCGAGGTCTCGGCCGGCGCGCGCGTCCTGGAAGACGCCATGGTCACCGGCACGACTTCGGCGCTGGCCGACATCCGCGACCTGAACCTGGCGCGGGGACGCTTCCTGCTGCCGGCCGAGGACATCGGCGGCGACGGGGTTGCGGTGATCGGCGCCGAGGTGGCCGACGCCCTGTTCCCGACCAGCGATCCGCTGACGCAGACACTGCGAGTGAGCGGGCGGCGATTCACGGTGATTGGGGTGCAGGGACGTCTGGGCAGCGCCGGGGCCGGGTCGCTGGACAAGTACGTCTGGATTCCCCTGCGCGCCTACGAACGGGCGTTTGGCGCCCCGCGCACGCTGCAGGTGTTTGGCAAGGCGGCGCCGGGCTACGACGCGATCGCCGCCGAAGGGCGCGCCCGCACCTCGCTGCGGGCCAAGCGCTCGCTGCGGCCGGGTGCAGCGGACACCTTCGACGTGCTGACCCCGGACGCCGCCCGCAGTTTCGTGGCCTCGCTGTCGCAGCGGATAGGCGCCGCCGCCGGGCCGATCTCGTTGATGGCGCTGCTGGCCGCGATCGTGGTCGTCACCAACACCGTGCTGGTGTCGGTGACCCAGCGCACACGGGAGATTGGCGTGCGCCGCGCGCTTGGCGCCCCGGCCCGCCGTATCGTGCAGGAGATTCTTGCTGAGTCGCTGCTCCTGTCCATTGCCGGCGGCACCGCCGGTGCGCTGGCGGCGTGGTCGCTGCTGGCGACCCTGGAGTACGCCCTCGACCTGCCGTTGTACGTGGCGCCGCAGACCCTGGCCTTCGCGCTGGTGGCGGCAGCCGGCAGCGGCATGATTGCCGCATGGTATCCGGCAACGCGTGCGGTGGCACTCGACGTCGTGGCTGCCATCCGCGCTGAATGATCATGGCCAGCCACCGCGCCAGTCTGTTTGCCGCCATCGCCGAGGCCACTGTTCTCGCGGCCGACTCGCTGCGCGCGCAGAAGGCGCGATCGGGCCTGGCCATTCTCGGCGTGGTGATCGGCATTGTCACCGTGGTGTTGGTGTCGTCGACGCTGGTCGGATTGCGCAACAGCGTCGCGTTGCTGTTCCGCGAACTGGGCACCGACAACATCTTCGCGTATCACCTCAACGGCGAGCCGTACGCGGCGCCGACGGAGCTCGACGCGAAGCGGCCGCAGCTCAAGGCCGAGTATGCGCGCGAGCTCGAGCGGCTGGGCCCGTCCATCCGCGAGGTGGGCATTGAGTTGATCGTGCCGGCGGTCACCAGCACGCGCGTGATCACGGCGCGGGCCGGCGCCAACGAGTTGGACACCGTGCTCGTCGAGGGCGTGTCGTCGAACTTCTTCGACGTGGTTGGCGCGGCGTTCAAGCAGGGTCGGTCGTTCACGGCCACCGAAGAGCGGGCACGCGGCCAGGTCGCGGTGATTGGCGCGAACGTGGCGAAGGCGTTGTTCGCGCCGGGCACCGCGGTTGGCAACTCGTTCCTGCTGGGCGGCGATCGCTACTTCGTGGTCGGCGAGCTGGCGCCCCGCCAGGGCACGTTCTTCGGTGAGAACCGCAACGACAGCGTGGTGGCGATCCCCGTGCCGACGGCGCGCCGCAAGTTCCCGGACGCACGCAACATGGTGCTTTATATCCGCGCCATGCCGGGCCTGCGCGACCAGGCGCGCGCAGAGGCCGAAACCATCCTTCGCCTGTTGCGGCACGTCCCGATCGGCGCCGAGAGCAACTTCTCGATGAACACCGCCGATCAGATCATCGCGCAGTTCGATCGCATCGGCGTGCAGATCTTCATCGCCACCGTGGCGCTGGCCGCCATCAGCCTGCTGATTGGCGGGATCGGGATTGCCAACGTCATGGTGATCAGCGTGACCGAGCGGACCCGCGAGATTGGCGTGCGGCTGGCGATTGGCGCCCGTCGCGCCGAGGTGCGGCGGCAGTTCCTGATCGAGGCGGCGATCCTGAGCGGCGCCGGTGGGCTGGCCGGGGTGACCCTGGCGACCGTGATTGGCGCGCTGGTGGCATTCGTGGCGCCAACCTTTCCGGCGGCGCCGCCGCTGTGGGCGGTCGCCTCGGGCCTGGTGACGTCGGTCGCGGTGGGCGTGATCGCCGGCTACCTGCCGGCCCGGAATGCGTCGGCGCTCGACCCGGTCGAGGCGCTGCGCTACGAGTGAAAGACAAACAGGAGATCAGGAGATCAGGAGGAAGGTTTCGGGACCCTCATTTCAATAGTTGCTACCTTCCCCGGGCGGCAGCGTAGCGTTTCTTGCGATCCCGACGACCGACCGCGATGGGTTTGCGGGGAAAACACGCTGGATCGGTTCATGCTCCAAGGGGTGCATGGACGTCATTGGAAACCGAATCAATTCACTGACCGAGCAGGTCATCGGCAGTGCGATCGAAGTGCATCGCCATCTCGGGCCAGGGTTGCTCGAGAGCATCTATCGCGAATGCCTGATGGCGGAACTGCACGCGAACCAACTGCGGTTCGAATCAGAGAGGTTCGTAGCCATTGAATACAAGGGCCGCCGGGTGCGAGGGGGGCTGAAGCTCGATCTCGTGGTCGAGGGATGCCTTGTCGTGGAGCTGAAGGCGGTGGAGGCGCTGCACCCGGTCCACTCCGCCCAGGTGCTGACCTATCTCCGGCTCACCGGGTTCCCCGCGGGGTTGCTGATGAACTTCAATGTGACGGCGCTGCGAGCGGGGCTGCGGCGGCTTGACCATCCGGATCGATACGTGAAGAAACAGGAGGGGAGGAGTTAAGGAGGAGGGGGATACTCAGGGCATCGGGAAGGTATACAGCAGTGCCTGGAGCTAGGTGCTATGGCCTTCGCGGGCTCGAAATGCATTGGCAGGCTGAAGGAGCCATCCAGCAATTTCGGAGTCTAAGGTCTGGACGCACCGTCAACCCCGCTAGCGGAGGGTCAGGAACAGCTGCCGAGGATGCCACCCTCGCTCACGAGGTTGCGTCCAGAGCGGAAGAGGAGCCAACACGATGCTTCGGCTTGACCAACTCATTCAGGACGGAAGATTTGCGCTACGCCAAATGGTGCGGTCGCCTCTCGTCGCCGTTGTTGCTATCGTGACGCTGGCAATCGGGATCGGCCTGAACACGGCCGTATTCACCCTCGTGAACGCCGTGTTGCTGCGGCCCCTGGCCTATCCCCACCCTGAGCGACTTGTCTGGATCTCGCCGTATAGCGAGCAACACAAACAGGAGACGTTCGCGTCACGTGGCGATTACCTCGTATGGAAGCAACAGACGCAGGTCTTCGAAAAGATGGCCGCGTACGGCACGCAGGACCTCAATCTCATTGTCGGCGGTGAGGCGAGCCAGGAACGCATCGCTTCGGTCGGCGGAGATTTTTGGGAGATGACGGGAGCACGGCCCTCGCTGGGCCGGCGGCCTTCGGAGGACGACGAGCAGGGCGTGGTGTTGTCGTACGGCCTGTTCCAACGTCGCTTTGGCGGGTTGCCGACAATCATTGGACAAGAGCTGGAGATCAGCGGGGCCGCGTTCACTGTCGTGGGCGTGCTTCCTGCGACTTTTCGCGTCACCTTTCCGCAGCAGGCGGCGCCGGGGGATGAACTCCGCGACCTCGACGCCTTCATCTCCCTGCCACATCGTCAGCAGCTACCTGGCACGACCATCGAATCGCCAAATCGTCCCGCGCCCTATTGGGTAAGGGTGGTTGCGAGACTCGCACCAGGGGTGTCCGTCTCGCGCGCACTGCTGGAGATGCAGACACTCCAGGCGCAGCTCCAACGAGACTATCCGCGTCCCCCGGCGCTACTCAGGACCATCCACGTCGTCTCGCTGCACGACAAACTTACTGAAGGTGCTCGATTCTCCCTGGTGGTGCTGCAAGGGGCCGTCGGATTCGTGCTGCTCATCGCAGTGGCCAACGTTGCCAATCTGCTGCTCGCGCAGGCGTCCCTTCGGACGAGAGAAACTGCCGTTCGTGCCGCCTTAGGGGCCGGACGTGGACGCCTGATGCTGCAGTTCCTGGTCGAAAGCGTCGTACTGGCGCTGATCGCCGGAACAGCCGCAGTGGTGGTGGCGTACACCGCGGTCCCGCTTCTCGTCAGCCTCGCTCCCTTCTCGCTGACGGGCATCGCGGACATTACCGTCGATAGCCGGGTCCTGGCCTTCACCTTCTGCATTTCGATCGTGACCGCTGTGCTCTTCGCCTGGGCGCCGGTGTTCGAAATGTCGCGTGTGAGCCTGCTGAGCACCCTGGGTGGCACCACGCCGACGGCCACGGGAGGTAGCGTACGAACGCAAGGTCTGCTGATCAGTTTCGAGGTCGCACTGGCCGTGCTGCTCCTCACAGGGGCTGGCCTGATGATCAAGAGCTTGTGGCATCTGCAGATGTATCCCGAGGGATTTTCGCCCCGGGGCACCTACACCATGCGCGTGCCGCTTTCAGGGCCGCGGTACGAAGATCTCGGCCAGAAGCACGCCTTCGTCAATGAATTGCTGCAGCGTCTCGAGAGCACCCCGGATGTCGAAGCGGCAGGTATCGCTAGCGTCACCTTCAACATTCCTGTGGCCGTGAGCGGTGTCGGCCGTGGCGACGCTGATTCGTCACCGGCGGTTGCGGTTCGGATGGTGTCACCTGGCTACCTTCGGGCGATGGGCGTGTCGCTGGTTCGCGGGCGCTGGCCCACGGCAGTTGATGCGCACGAATCGGTCGTCGTCAACGAGACGTTCGCACGCACCTTGATACCAGATGGAGACCCAATAGGAAGGGCCATCGGCGGCTCATTCCTGAGCGGAACCATCGTCGGTATCGCGCATGATTTCGCCTACGCTCGGCTCGATGGCGAAGCGCAGGCCGAATTGTACTACCCGTGGCAGCGCTCACCCATAACTCAATCGGTCGTCGTGGCGGTAAGGATGTCCGAGTCGGCCGTTGCGGCCGTGCGTCCCTTGGTCGAGTCGATCGATCGCACGCAGTCGGTCTATCGATTTCAAACTCTCGAGCAGTCCCTATCGGAATCGGTCGCGCCACGGCGCTTCAACATGCTGGTGCTAGAGCTGTATGCAGGGGCGGCAGCCATCATGGCCCTCGCTGGCACTTTCGGTGTCGTCGGGCGCTCCGTCTCACGCCGCACGCGTGAGATCGCAGTGCGCATCGCGGTGGGCGCCCGGTCGACAAGTGTCGTGTCGATGATCGTTAGACAGGCGATGACGTACGTGCTCTTGGGCGTCGGAGTGGGTGTCTCGGCGACGCTTGTTGCTGGTCGCCTCATGCGCGGCATGCTCTATGGCGTGGAACCGCACGATCCGCCAACCATCTCGGTGATCGCTGGCGGTCTGGCGGCCGCCGCCTTGGTGGCCTGCTGCCTGCCAGCGGCCAAAGCGGCTCGTGTTGATCCTGTTATAGCCCTTCGACAGGAGTAGGAGACCACGCGGAATTAGGCCGCCGCCCTGCCAAACGGCTCTCGACCTAAACCGCGACGCGCAAGGCATCAAGCTTTCGAATCGAGAGGTCATTGGGTGTGATCTCGCGAAGGCCTGGTCCCCGACCTCGAGGGTCCTCCTGAACTCCTGATCTCCTGTGAGATCCCGTCCGACCGTTCGAAGCCTTTCTCCTTATCTCCTCATCTCCTGTAATCTTCCCCGTGTGGATTGCCCGCGATGCGCCCTGCCGATGACCTCACACACCGTCCAGGGACAGCTCGACCGGCCGGTGACGATCGATCTTTGCGAACCCTGCCAGTCGATCTGGTTCGATCCGCGCGAGAGCCTGCAACTGACGCCCGGGGCCACCCTCAACCTGTTCCGCATCATCGGTGAGCACATCGCGAAGCCTCATGAACTCGAATCGTCCACCGCCAAATGCCCCCGCTGCAAGGCGCGCTTGCGCCGCACGCAGGACATGCAGCGGGCGACGCGGTTCGAGTATTTCAAGTGCCCGCACGACCACGGCCGCCTGACCACTTTCTTCGACTTCCTGAAGGAGAAAGACTTCATTCGGCCGCTGACGCCGCTGCAGATCGCCGAACTGCGCAAGAACATCCAGGTGGTGAACTGTTCGAACTGCGGCGGGCCGATCGATCTGGCGAAGGCGTCTGATTGCCCGCATTGCGGATCGCCCCTGTCGATGCTCGACCTGCAGCAGGCCGAGAAGCTGGTGGCGCAACTGCGAGAAGCCGACCGCACGGACAAGGTGGTCGACCCGGCGCTGCCGTTGGCCCTGGCAAGGGCCCGGCGCGAGGCCGACGAGGCCTTCAAGGGCTTGCCGCAGGATTCGTGGTGGCTGGAAGGGGAGTTGTCGTTTGGTTTGGTCGGCGCCGGTCTGGTGGGCCTGGCCCGCTGGCTGAAAGACAAGTAGTGCCGTCGTAGTGATTCAGGAGACGTTACTCCTGATCTCCTGATCTCCTGTTAATATCCGGCCATGGGCATCCTCACCGACTTCATCAGGGGCGAGTTCATTGACGTCATCGAGTGGACCGATGACTCGCGTGACACGCTGTCGTACCGGTTTCCCGACGAAGACAAGGCGATCAAGAACGGCGCCCAACTCATCGTTCGCGAGTCGCAGGTGGCGCAGTTCGTCTACCTCGGCGAGTTCGGCGACACCTTCCTGCCCGGCAAACACACGCTCACGACCGACAACATCCCGATCCTGACCAAGCTCAAGTCGTGGAAGTACGCCTTCAACTCGCCGTTCAAGGCCGACGTCTACTACGTGATTACGCGGCTGTTCACCGGCAACAAGTGGGGCACGTCGAACCCCGTGATGCTGCGCGACGCCGACTTCGGCGTGGCCCGGGTCCGTGCCTTCGGAACCTACGACTTCAAGATCGTCGAGCCCAAGACCTTCCTGCGCGAAGTCGCCGGCTCGGACCACAACTTCCGCCTGGACGAGTTTGCCGACACCATGCGCTCGCGCATCGTCAGCCTGTTCACCGACGCCATCGCCTCGGCGAAAATCCCGGTGCTCGACGTCGCCTCGCGCTACAGCGAGCTGGGTGATGCGCTGCTGCCGATGATCAATCCGGCCGTCACGGCCAAGTACGGGCTTGCCATCACCAGCTTCATCGTCGAGAACGTGTCGGTGCCGCCGGAAGTGGAGGCCGCGCTCGACAAGCGCGCCAGCATGACGGCGATCGGCAACCTGAACGACTACGTCAAGTACCAGATGGCGCAGGGCATGGCCGCCGGCGGCAGTGGTGGTGGCGCGGCGGGGACCGCGGCCGAACTCGCGGTCGGGTTCGGCATCGCCCAGCAGATGATGCAGCAGGGCTTTGCCGGTGGCGCGGCGGCGCCGACCGTGGCTGCGGCTCCGGAGTTGCTCGGCCCGGCCGAGGCCGCGAAGGCGCTGGGCGTCAGCGAAGCCGACGTCATGGCAGTGCTCGAATCGGGCGAACTCAAGGGCAAGAAGATCGGCGCGTCGTGGCGCATCACGCGCGCGGCCCTCAACAGCTACCTGTCGGAGTAACCACTGGAAGTCCCGGCGCTCGACAAGCACGCCTGCCCGGCGTGCGGCGCGCAGGCGGAGTGGAATCCGTCCAAACAGAAACTGGTGTGCCCATTCTGCGGCACCGAGTCGCCGCACGTCATCGATCGCGACCTCGGCAAGGTGGCCGAGAACGATCTGGCGGCGGCGTTGCGCGACCTGCCGGCGGCCGAGCAGCAGTGGCAGGCGACGCGGCGCAGCGTGCAGTGCCAGAGCTGCCGTGCCGTGATGGTCTACGAATCCGAGCGGGTCGGCCAGAACTGCGAGTTCTGCGGCTCGCCGGCGCTCGTGGCCTACGACCAGATCAAGTCGCCCATCAAGCCCGAAGGGGTGTTGCCGTTTCGCATCGATCGCAATCGCGTGCGCGACGACATCCGCCGCTGGTGGCGCAGCAAGTGGTTTGCCCCGGGCCGGCTGGCGAAGGCGTCGCTGGTCGACACCGTGCACAGTCTTTACATCCCGTACTGGACGTTCGATGCGCACGCGCATTGCCCGTGGGAAGCCGAGGCCGGGCACTACTACTACGTGACCGTCCCAGGCCGCGACAGCAAGGGCCGGCCGGTCATGCGCCAGGAACGGCGGGTCCGGTGGGAACCGGCCGCGGGTGTCGTCGAACACACGTTTGACGATGAGCCGGTGCCGGGGACGCAGGGGCTGCCGGTCGAGTTGTTGAGGCAGGTCGAACCCTTTCCGACGCAGGAACTGGTGCCGTATGACACCGCCTTCCTCTCGGGCCACGCCGTCGAGCACTACCAGGTGGTGCTGACCGATGCCTCGGCGCAGTCGCAACAGCAGATGCACGACACGCTCAGGCAGCTGAGTGCGCGCCAGATCCCCGGTGACACGCACCGCAATCTGGTCATCCACCCGACCTTCTCGGGACAGACGTTCAAGCACATCCTGGTGCCGATCTGGCTGCTGACCTACGTCTTCGGATCGAAGACCTACCAGGTGCTGGCCAATGGCTCGACCGGCCGCATTGCCGGCAAGTATCCGCTCAGCGGATGGAAGATCTTCTTTGTCGTGCTGCTGGTGCTGATTGGCATCACGCTGGTCATTCTCGCCGACCAGGGTTGAGGCGCCCGGCGTATGCGGCGATAATGGCCGGGCCATGATCCGAATCACCTTCGCCCTGACCGCCGTTCTCGCTGTCGCCCTTGGCCTTGGCGTTGCCGCCCAGCAGGGCCGCAAGCCGGTGAACTGGAAGGAACTGCCGCCGCCGTTCGCCACGGAATCGGCCCGCAACAACGCCACCATCGTGCCCAGGCCGGAAGGCGCGACGCTGGCTGCACCCGCCGGCTTCGTGGTCGACGAGTTCATGTCGTTCACCACCGAGCGGCCGCGCTTCATGATGCTGGGGCCGGGCAACGAGATCCTGCTGTCTGATTCCTCGACCCAGGGGTCGGTGTTCGTCATCAAGGACGGCACGAGGACGCCGATCATCGAGAAGCTCGATCGCCCGTACGGCCTGGCGCTCAAGGGCGACCAGCTCTACGTCGCGGAGCCAACCTCGGTGAAGGTCTACACCTACGACGCCAGGACGATGAAGGTGATCGGGGCCGGGAAGGAAATCATCTCGCTCCCCGGCATGGGCACCGGGCACATCACGCGGACGCTGGCCTTCAATCGTGACGGCTCGAAGCTGTATCTGTCGGTCGGTTCGCAGACGAACGTCGATCTCAACGAGTCGCCCATGCGCGCGGCCGTGCATCGCTTCAATCCCGACGGCACCGGCCACGAGACGATCGCGACCGGGCTGCGCAACGCCGTCGGCATGCGCTTCTATCCCGGCACCAACGACCTGTGGGTCTCGGTCCACGAACGTGACGCGCTCGGCGACGACCTCGTGCCCGATTACGTGACCAAGGTGGAACCGGGCGGCTTCTACGGCTGGCCGATTGCCTACATCGGTCCCCACCTCGAGCCGCGTCACAAGGACGTCGACATGGCGAAGGTGAAGAGCGCGCTCTATCCCGACGTCCTGCTCGGCGGCCACGTCGGGCCACTCGACATCCTCTTCTACACGGGCACGCAGTTTCCCGCGAAGTATCGCGGCGGCATGTTCGTTGCGCTGCACGGTTCGTGGAACCGCGCGCAGCGCCAGGGCTACAAGCTCGCCTTCATCCCGTTCAAGAACGGCATGGCGACCGCCGGCCCCGAAGACTTCCTCAGCGGCTGGATGCTGGCGCCCGACAAGAAGGAAGTGTGGGGACGTCCCGTCGGACTGCTGCAGATGCCCGATGGCTCGCTGCTCGTCACCGATGACGGCGGCAAGAAGGTCTGGCGCGTCTCCTATAAAGGATAACGGTCGCGGTTGAAGGCAATTCTGATCCACGGCAACGGCGGCTGCACCGCCGCCGATGCCTGGCTGCCGTGGCTGGAACGCGAGCTCCGCGCCCTCGGCCTCGACGTCATCAACCACACGTTTCCCGACAACGTGAAGGCCAGGGCCAGCGTGTGGCTGCCGCATCTCGAGTCGCTCGATGCCGACGAGGACACGATCCTGATCGGCCATTCCTCCGGCGCGGTGGCGGCGATGCGCTATGCCGAGACCCACCGGCTGCTCGGCTCGGTCCTGGTCAGCGTCTGCCACACCGATCTTGGCGATGCGTTCGAGGCCGCCAGCGGCTATTACCGCGACCCGTGGTCGTGGCAGCGCATCCGTGACAACCAGCAGTGGCTGGCCATCTTCCACTCCAGTGACGACCCGCTCATTCCCGTGGCCGAGGCGCGCCACGTCGCCGCGCAGTTGAAGTGCAGCTACTTCGAGCTCGCCGATCGCGGGCACTTCGTCGACTCGCGCGAGTTCCCCGAAGCGCTGGACTACATTCGGCGGAAGATCCGCTCGAGCTGACGCCCGGCCGCCACGGCCGTACACGGGCGCGAATAATGGTTGAATAGGCACCTTATGGGCTTTCTCCACGAACTCCGGCTCGCCTTTCGCGCGATGACCCGCGCCAGGGGGCTCTTCCTGACCGTCGTTCTCACGCTGGCCCTGGGCATTGGCGCCAACGCCGCGATCTTCAGCGTCGTGCGCGGCGTGCTGCTGCGGCCGCTGGTCAATCGCGACGAGCACCGCTTGATCTACATCCGCCAGAGTGCGCCCGGGCGCAACGTCGAGAACACGACGTTCTCGGTGCCGGAGATCCAGGACCTGCGCGGACGGGTCAAGACCATCGCGGCTTTCGGCGAGTTCTCCACCATCGGCTTCCTGATGGTCGGTCTCGGCGAACCGCGGCAGGTGCGTGCCGGCGTGGTCGATGGCCGCTTTTTCGAGGTCATGGGCCTGCGACCGGTACTTGGCCGGGCCATTTCGACGTCGGACGATGGGCCGAGCGCGGCGGGCGTGGCCATGCTCACGCACCGCTTCTGGATGACGACCTACAAGGGCGATCCGTCGATCGTCGGCAAGGAAGTGCGGTTAGGTACGCGCACCGCAACCATCGTCGGCGTGCTCGAGCCGGCAGTGCCATATCCGGCAGACACCGAAGTGATCGCCAACATGGTGACGAGCCCGCACCACATGTCGGCCACCATGGTCACTGGCCGCGAACATCGCATGACCGAGGTGTTCGGCCGGTTGGCGCCGGGCGCCGACCTGGAATCGGCACGGGCCGAATTGCGCGGGGTGCATGCGTCGATCGTGAGCGGCTATCCCGAGGCATACCCGGTCAAGGCCGGCTTCCAAGTCGATGCGCGGTTGTTGCGCGATCAGATCACGTCGCAAGCGCGCACGGTACTTCTGGTGCTGCTGGGCGCGGCAGCATTGATCTTCGTGATCGCGTGCTCGAATGTCGCCAATTTGATCCTGGCGCGATCGGTGCGGCGCGAGGCCGAGCTTGCCGTGCGGGCGGCGCTCGGCGCCAGCAGCGCCGCCTTGCGCAAGACCCTGTTGGCCGAGAGCCTGGTCGTCTGCCTCACCGGCGCCATCGTCGGCGTGCTGATTGCGCAGCCCATGGTGTCGGTGCTCGGCCGCTATGCGGCGCGCTTCTCGGTGCGCGCCCTTGATCTCACCCTCGATGCGAGCCTGTTGTGGGTGGGCGTCGTGCTGGCGGCCGTTGCCGCGGTGCTGCTGGCGTTCGTGCCGCGCCTGCCATCCTCCGACGCCGCTCACGGGCTGGCGCAAGCAGGCAACAGTGCGCGCTTGCCGGGAGCCACCAACCTGCGGCTGAAGGCGTTCGCGGTGACGCAGATCGCCGCGTCGTTCCTGCTGCTGGCCGGGGCAGGCATGCTGGTGCGGACACTGATGACACTGCAGGCGGCGCGCCCAGGCATCCAGACCAGCGGCGTGCTGGCGGTGAACGTGCCGGTCACTTCGTTCGGGCGCACGCGCGAGCAGGTGCTGGCCTTCTATCGCGAGCTGCGGCGCCGGGCGGCCGAGGTGCCGGGCGTGCAGAACGTCGCTATCGGCACGGTCGTGCCGTGGCGGGATGTCACCAATGTCGGCGGCGGCCTGCAGTTTTCGGTCGAGGGCAGAGTCAAGGAAGACGGCGAAGAGGATCCGGTGGCGCGTTCGCGAGCGGTGGGGCCCGGCTTCTTCGCCACGCTCGGGGTGCCCATCCTGGACGGCCGCGACTTCAACGATGCCGATCGCGCCGGCGCCGAAAAGGTCGTGATGGTCAGCCAGACGCTGGCGCAGCGCATGTTCGCGACCGCGGACGTCGTGAACCGGAAGCTGTACTGGACGGATCCGATCGGCAAGTTCATCAACCTCAGTGCCGAGCCGCGGCGCATCGTCGGCGTGGTGGCCGACGTCGATGACGCCAGCATCACACCGCAACCGACCATGACGGTGTATCAACCGTTCGAGCAGGAAGGTGGCGGTGGCCGCCTGTTCGTGCACGCGGCCGGCGACCCGTACGCGCTGGTGCCGACGATTACCCGGATCGTCCGCGAGATGGCGCAGGATGTTCCCGTCGAGCGGCCGGCGACGCTGGAGGATGTGCGGGCGGAGGTGATGGCGCCGGATCGGCTGAACGCGATCGTCTTCGGTGGATTCGCCGTGGTAGCGCTGGCGATTGCGGTGGTCGGCGTGGCCGGCGTGCTGGCGTTCTCGGTGAGCGGCCGCACGCGCGAGTTCGGCATCCGCATGGCGGTGGGATCGCAGCCGCGCGAGATCCTGCGCCAGGTGATGGGCGAAGGGGCGCTAATGGGCGCGCTCGGCGTGGTGGCCGGCCTCGCGCTCGGTCTCGCCGCCTGGCGGCTGGCGGGCGGCATCTTTCCACAGGTGCAGTTGCCCGGGATGGTGCCGATTGCGGCGGCAGCCCTGCTGTTGATGGTCTCGGCGATCGGCGCATCTCTCATGCCCGCGACTCGCGCTTCCCGGGTTGATGTGGTGGACGCACTACGGACGGACTAGCCAATCCGCATCGCTCTTAGGCTAGTCTAGGCGGAGTGACCCGCTTCGAAGCCGCCCTTGTTTATGCCAACCAGGTGCACCACGGGCAGCAGCGAAAGGGCACCGGCATTCCCTACATGGCCCACATCCTGGGCGTGACCGCGATTGCTCTGGAGTACGGCGCGAGCGAAGACGAGGCCATTGGCGCGCTGCTGCATGACGCGGCGGAAGACGGCGGCGGCGAAGCGCGGCTGGCCGAGATTCGTGCCCGCTTTGGCGATGCCGTCGGCGACATCGTGTTCGGTTGCAGCGACAGCCTCGTCGAGCACCCCGAAGACAAGCTGCCCTGGCGCGACCGCAAGGAGCAGTACCTCGCCCATGTCGAGGTGGCCAGTCAGTCCGTGTGCCTGGTCTCGGCCGCCGACAAGCTGCACAACGTGCGCTCGATCGTTCGCGACCTTCGCATGCACGGCGACGAGGTGTGGGCGCGGTTCCAGGGCAAGCGGGACGGCACCCTCTGGTACTACGACGCGGTGGCCGACGCCCTGGCCCGGCGCTACCACTCGCCGCTGACCCGGGACCTGCTGCGCGAAGTGGAGGGACTGCTGCGATTTGCCGACGATTCCTGAGGCGGGTCTTTATACCCGCCTGGCGCCGCCGAGGCGGGAAATACCGCTTCTGTGAAGCGCAATATCCAACACCGCACACATTCCGCACACCTTCCGCGCGGCTTCCCACGCGATTTGGGCGCGTTTTCATGCCCAACCCGCCCGCGTACGTTGGCAGCCTTATTGCGGAAGAGGTGGCATGGCTTCACCCCCCACTTTCTTCGATACCGCCGGTCGAGCCTCGTCGTCAGAACTGCAGAAACAGGCGGAATCGGTTCGTTCGCATACCTGTGCGATGCCGCTGCTTGACGGCCTGCCCGAACCAGCCTTCTTGTTGAATGCCCAGCGTCAGATTGTGCTCGCGAACCGGGCTGGCGCGGCACTGGCGGCAAAGCTGGGCGCGCCAACTTCGGTCGAGGGCCTGCGGCTTGGCGAGGCCCTGGAATGCGTGAACGTGGCGGCCGGCCCGGATGGCTGCGGAACGAGCGCCCGCTGCCAGCACTGCGGCGCCGGCCGCGCCAACAAGGCCTTCAGCGACTCCGCTGGTGAATACCAGGGGGAGTTTCGCCTCCGATCGGTTCACCACGGTGAAGAGTCGGCGCACACCTTCCAGTTCCACCTGGCGCCGGTCGTGCTCGCCGGTTCGACGCTGCGTCTCTGCTCGCTCAGTGACATCACCGCGGAGAAAGGGCGGGAAGTCAACGATCGCATCTTCTTTCATGATGTGCTGAACACGGCGCAGGCCGTGCACGGCGCCGCCGATCTCATTACCGGCGAGGACGATCCCGGCACGCTCGAAGAACTCGCACGAGTCGTCGCTCGGAGTTCCGCCGCCCTCGTCGCGGAGATCGAGGCGCAACGGGACCTGATGCTCGCCGAGGAAGGCCGGCTGGAAGTCCGGCGCGAACCGGTCGCGGTTGGAGCGTTAGTGAACGATATTGCGGCGTTGTATCGGCAAAGTCGATTCGGCGCCGGCCGGCACATCGAGGTTCTGGCCGATCCGTCCGCCGATCCGGTGATGACGTCCCAGGTGCACTTGTCGCGATCGATCGGCAACTTGTTGAAGAACGCGCTCGAAGCCTCCGGACGAGGCGAGCGCGTGACGATCGCGGTTTCCGACGAAGACGCTCACCTTCGGATCGATGTCCGCAATCCCGCCGTCATGCCCGAGGCCGTCCAGGCACAGGTATTCCAGCGATTCTTCAGCACCAAGGCCAGTACGGGCCGCGGCCTTGGTACTTACAGCGTGCGATTGCTGGTCACGGGCTTTCTCGGGGGAACCGTCGGCTTTACGTCGACGCCAGGGGAAGGCACGACGTTCACAATCCGGCTGCCTAAGTGGGCCGGGATGAACGAAGGCGGCTGACAGCCGCCTTCGTCCATCGAGAGTGTTACTTTCCCTGGATCGTCTCGAGATAGTCGACCAGCGAGTCGATGCGGCGCTTGACCTCGGTGGCATTGGCACTGGTCGCCGCGTCAAAGGCGGCGCCCCATTCGGGCATGTCACCGCCGCCGTGGCCCTTCACCTTCTTGCGGCCGTCAATCACTTCGAACACCATCTCGCGCGGATAGGTGCCGCCGTTGCGTGCCGTCAGTCCGGTGAGATCGGCCGGTTTGGGTTTCAGCGTCGCAGCGAGCGTGCCGGTGCCCTTGGCGTCCTTGCCGTGGCAGGCGACGCAGTACTGCGCGAAGTTGTTGGCACCCGCAATCGCGAGCGACGACCGCGCCGCGGGTTCCTGGGCGGTGACGATGGGGGCGCTACTGAGCGCGGCCGCCACCACGAGCGCGAAGCCGAGTCCGCAGAATGTCAGACGCATAACGGTTCTCCTGGCAGGCGTCAGTGCACGTCCGATGCCAACCCGGCCGGAAACGGCAAAGCGCGTGTGTCTACCGGCAAGAATTTAGCACGAACGCGATGCCGGACGTTGCGTGCCGGGGAAAAATGCCGCGGGCGGCGGGAATTCCTCAGCGCGCTGTCGGCGGCGGCACCCGCCGCCTGGTGGCTTGTTCAAACGCGTACGCCAGCTCGATCAGCCTCGGTTCGCTGCACTGCGCGCCGACGAACCCCACGCCAAACGGCGCCGGTTTCGCGTTGAAGCCGGCGGGGAAGGGCTGCGTCGGCGCGTTCGGAACCATGCCGAATGGCACGGCGACAATCGGGTAGCCGGCGCGCGCGGCAATGCCCGCGCCGCTCCCGCCCGGCGTGATCAGGGCATCGAGCTGGTGCGCCTTCAACACGGCATCAATGCCTTGCTCGCGGCTGAGGCGATGGTCCTTGGCATGGTCGGCCTCGTAGCGCGCCTTGTCGGCGACAAGGTCGATCTCGTCGGAGATGTCCAGGCGCGACTGCTGGTATTTGATGGCGTTGGCCTTCGCGTGCGCCAGGTTCCAGTTGCGCAGCTCGGTCAGGGTCTTCACCGGGGCCGTTGGCCCGAGACTCGCCAGCCACGTATTGAAGTCGCGCTTCATGCCGTACTTGAAGCCCGAGGTGCAGCCGACGTCCTTGCCCTTGGCGTGTTCCGCGCCGGCGCAGAAATCGAACAGCGGAAAACTGTCGTTGGCGTTGGTCGCGACAAAACTCGGAAGGTCGGCCGGTTCGACGATGGTGGCGCCCTGCTGCCTGAGCACCGCGATCGCTTCGGTCATCACCTTGGCTTGCTCGGCGTTGACGCCACCCCGAGGCGTGGACTCCCCCGGCAGCGTCACGCGGTCCAGATAGAACGCGCGCGGCACGCCAATACGCGCGCCCTTCAAGCCGCCGGCGCTGAGAAACTTCGTGTAGTCGCGCCCGGGCGGCGGCGCGCACGTCCGGGTCGCCGCGTCGTTGGGATCCGGCGTCGCGCCTTCCATGGCGCCCAGCATGATCGCCGCATCGGCCACGGTCCTTGTCATTGGCCCGGCGGTGTCGTGATCCGCGGTGATGGGGATCACGCCGTGGCGGCTGATGCGGCCAAGGGTCGGCCGGATGCCGACCAGCATGTTGGCGTTCGACGGGCTGATCACCGAGCCGCCGGTGTCGGTGCCGACGCTGGCGGCCCACAGGTTGGCGGCCGTGCCGATGCCGGAACTCGAGCCGCCGGTCTGCAGCACTGGCCGGCCGTCGCCGGGCTCGGGCCGTGGATCCGGACGCGGGTCGTACGGGTTGAACGCGAAGCCGCCAACCGAGTTGTAGTTGCCGGGCATCGCGTTGGGATTGCCGGCGACCCAGTTGGCGAGTTCGGTCAGCCCGGTCTTGGCGATGATGATGGCGCCGGCGGCCGTGAGGTTGCGGGTCAGCGTGGCCTCGTACGGCGGCACATATCCGGCAAACGCCAGCGCGCCGCCGGTGGTGGGCATGTTGGTGGTGTGGATGTTGTCTTTCAGCGCGACCGGAATGCCATGCAGCGGGCCGCGAAGTCTGCCCTGCGCACGCTCGCGGTCGAGTGCATCGGCCTCCTGCAGGGCGGCGGGATTCACCGCCAGCGCCGCATTCAGGCGGTCTTCGTAAATCGCCAGGCGAATCAGGTATTGCTCCACTAACTGGCGTGACGTCAACCGGCCGCCGGCCATTGCCGCCTGCATCTGCGGAATGGTCGCCTCGACCACGTTAAAGGGTTGCTGGCCCGCCGGCGCGAGCGAGAATGCCGACACGAGCAACGCCAGGGTGACGGTGAACCGTTTCATCCGGGTATTCTAGTAGCCAGCACCCCCTATGGACATCACCTTCGAACATGCTTGCACCCTCGTGGCCAGCGCCCTGCGCGGTTCCGTGCGGCAGGATATCGTCGCCGACGCGGCCCGGGCCCGGAACCTGGGCGCGGCCCTGTTGCGGCTGCGCGACAGCATGCGCGCCAACGAGTTCAAGGCGGGGAACCCGCCCGTCTTCCTCGACCGCATGATTCGCGCCTACGATGGCCGCACGCGCAGCGAAGGCTTTCACGTCCTGCACGACTGGGACGGCGTGTCGCAGCAGGTCAATCCCGACATCATCCCCGTCGACGTCCTGCATTTCCTGATCGAGCAACGCGGCGAGGAGCCGGCCACCGAAATCGAACTGGCCATCCTGCTCGACTATTACTTCGCGCACGTCCTGCAACTGCTGACGCTGCGTCTCTGGGACGACGGCGATGCGGACCACAACCTGGATCTGGTGAACGGATTGCTGGCCGACCTCCAGGGACCAAACGGCAGCGGCCAGATGTTTGCGGCCGACGCCGAGACGCTGATGCTGATCGGCACCTCGCACTACGAGCTGAACGAACGCGGCTACGAGACTCTGTTGCAGCAGGTCCGCACGCTCAACGAGGACCACCAGGCAAAGATCGGCCTGGGCCATGCCGCCAGCATGGGGTGTCACCTGCGGTTCGGGTTCGAGGCGCAATGCGGCCGCGACACCGTCGCCCTGCGCGACGACAACGTCGCCGATTATCCGTGGCTCTGTTTCGCGCTGGCAGCGGTGATGCGCGAATACGATCGGCAAGCAGGCCCAAGCCCCAAGGCCCAGGCCCCAAGCCCCGTTGTGATCGAGGCGCTACTGAACGGCCTCACACCGGACGCCCGCGCCTTTGTCGGCGCGCCGCCGTCCTCGCTGTCACAATCAGAACAGGATCGCGCCCAGTTCCTCGAACTGTTCACGAAGCACAAGCCGGCGCTGATGGCCGCCTTCGAGTGCCATCGCCCCACCGATTCGGCCTACTCGCCGCTGTCGTTCTTCTTCAACTTCTCCCACAACGTGCTCAAGGGCACGGTGGTCGACGCGCTGTTGTGGGGCGAGGCATGGGACTTGACCTTGAACGATTTGCTGACCGGCGTGCCGAGGGCGGGCATCGAGGAAGGGTCGCAGCAGCTGCTGGCTACGACCCTGATGGGCTACGCGCGTTCGAACCCCGATCGCATTCGCGGCCGGCTGATGCCGGTCATCGTCTACGACCCGCAGTCGGGCCGCCGCGCGTTCACGATCGCGATGGAAAAGCTCTTGCAGGACTAGTTGCGCGTCGCCTTCCACGGCAGCTGGCCCGCGGGCGTGGTGATCGTCCCCTCGATCTCGTTGCCCTTGATCTTTCCCTGGTAGGTGAAGCCTCCGGCAATGAAGGTGATCTCGTCACCAGACAGCGCGCGATTTGAAATCGAGTGGGTCTGGCCGTCGACGGTGATCGAGCCCTGCACCATCTGGTAGCTCTGGGTCAGCGTGAGGCTGCCATTGGCCATGCGCCACGTGCCCGCGGCCTTGGCCGGCACAATCCACAGCAGCACCTCGCACCAGCTCGAGCAGTCGCTCTCGGGCTCGAGGGTGACACGCTCGTCCGGCTCCCATCCGTCGATGCCGAAGGTGTTGCCGACAATCCGCGAGCCCGGCGTCATGTCGAGAAACTTCGGCGCCAGCCGGTTGAGGTTCACCGGCAGCAGGAACAAGGCCAGCACCGACGCCTTCGAGATGTCGGCGGCGTACATGTCGCCCTCGACGAATTGCGCCTTGTCGCTGACGCCGGCGTCGGCCGCCAGCTTGCGCGAGAGCGCCACCATGTCGGGGTTGTACTCGACGCCGACGCCGCGCGCCCCCAGCTTGGCGGCGGCGATGATGTTGCGCCCGTCGCCCGAGCCCAGGTCCATGACGAAGTCGCTGGGCGTGACCTTCGCCATTTCCAGCATCCTGTTCACCATGGCCGGCGGCGACGGCACCCAGACCACGTCCTTGCCGGCCTGCCCGCTCTTGGGTTCGAACGGCTGCTGCGGCTCCTGGGCGTAGGCGACCGACCCGAGCGCGAGCGCGATAGCGACACAGAGAGTTTTCATCCGCATAAGGTAGTCGATCGCGCCAGGGACGGGGCAAGGCCGTGGAAATCCGGGCAACGCCGGGGGGCGTGCGCGCCGCTCATCCCACCCTTCGCGGAAAAGCGCTGTTACCCAGCGGGACAATCGGCGACAATGTCGCGGCGGTTGTAACTAATGTTCACGGAGGAATAGGCATGACGATGGCAAGGCGGATGTGCGTACTGGTTTGTCTGGCTGTGTTGTCGAGCGCATCGCTCGCATACGCCCAGACGACCGGCTCGATCACGGGTACGGTGACCGACGCCAGCGGCGCGGTGCTGCCGGGGGCGACGATCACCCTCAGCGGCGAGCGCTTGATTGGCGGCCCCCAGACACAAGTTAGCGATACGACCGGCAACTACCGGTTCGACCGCCTCGCGCCCGGCACGTACGGCGTGAAGTTCGAGTTGCAGGGCTTCCGCACGGTCGATCGCCCGGACGTGCGCATCAGCGCCGCTTTCGTGGCGACCATCAACGGCAAGATGGAAGTCGGCTCGCTGGCCGAGACCATCACGGTGACCGGTGAGTCGCCGACCGTCGACGTCCGCTCGAACGTGCAGCAGACGGTGATGAACCAGGAAATCCTGGAAGGCATTCCCACCGGCCGCGACCCGTGGTCGCTGGCCAAGCTGATTCCCGGCGTGCAGGTTGCGACGTACGACGTCGGCGGCACGCAGTCGATGCAGCAGAGCAGCATGTCGGCGCACGGCTCGAATACCGCCGACGTCAGCTACAACATCGACGGCGCGACCGTGAACTGGCCCGGCGGCGGCGGCGGCGCGACGATGATGTATTACGACCAGGGCATGTTCGAGGAGGTCAACTACATGACCTCGGCGATCCCGGCGGAAACGCTCGCCGGCGGCGTCTCGATCAACATGGTCACCAAGGACGGTGGCAATGTGTGGAAGGGCAACGCCCGCTACAACTTTGCCAACGACGACCTGCAGGGCGAAAACTGGGCCGAGACGCAGAAGCTCAACCCAACCTTCCTGGGCAACCCGACCCTCAAGACCTACGATTTCAACCTGTCGGGCGGCGGCGCGCTGGTCCAGAACCGGTTGTGGGTCAACGGCACCATCCGCAAGTGGGTGGTCAACAAGCTGGTGAGCGCTCGCAACGACGATGGCTCGCAGGCCCTGGACGACAACGACCTGAAGAATTACTCGGGCAAGCTGGTCGGCCAGCTCACCACCAACAACAAGCTGTCGGTGTCGTACCTGTGGAACGACAAGATCCGCGGCCACCGCCGCGACAGTTCCGACCTGATTCCGGACATCGCCTCGGTGGTGCAGACCAACCCGGTGCAGACCACGCAGGCCAAGTACACCGGCATTCGCGGCAGCCTGGTGTTCGAGTCGAACTTCAGCGTGATGGACGGCCAGACCAACTACACCTACCAGCCCGACACGGCCGCCGACGCGATTCGCCGCATCGACACCGGCAACACCCGCGTGTGCTGCGCCTCGACGCGCGAGGAACACCAGCCGAACTCGCGGCACCAGTTCGACAACGTCTTCACCTTCGGCAAGAGCGGCATGGGCGGCGAGCACCTGATCAAGGCCGGCGTGCAGTGGGGCCGCCTGTTCTACGGTTCGGATTACTCGGTCAAGGGCGACCACTGGGTGGTCTATAACAACGGCGTGCCGACCTCGGTCCGGCAGTTCAACTCGCCGGCGTTCTCGAAGAACGAGGCCATCGTCACCGGCTTCTTCATCCAGGACTCGTGGTCGATGAACCGTCTGACGCTGAACATCGGCGGCCGCTTCGACAAGTACGTCGGCAATCTGCCCGAGCAGTCGAGCCCCGGCGGCACGTTCGCCGCCGCGCGCAGCGTGTCGGAGCGCGAGGTGATCAACCAGAGCATCGCGGTCTGGCGCGCCGGCGCGTCGTACGATCTCACCGGCAGCGGCCGCACCGCCGTCAAGGCCAGCTACAGCCGTTACGGCCTGCAGGTCGGCATCGACCGCGTGACCAACGTCAACCCACTCACCGTCGGCAGCCGCGACTGCGTGTGGACCGACCCGAACGGCGACGGCAAGGTGCAGACCTCGGAGATCGGCACCTGCCCGGCGGCGTTCAGCGGCGGCACCCAGGTTCAGTACGCGGACGGCGTCAAGTGGCCGCACTCGGACGAGGCCACCTTCGGCGTCGAAACGCAACTCCCCGGCGCGGTGCGTGTGGGCGCGATGTTCTACTACCGCACCAACCGCAACCAGATCGGCCAGGTCGACACCCTGAAGCCGGCCTCGGCCTACACCGCGCACACCATCACGATCCCGAACGGTCCCGGTGGCACGGTGGCGAGCCCGAAGCCGACCACCGCGACGGTCTACAACATTTCGGCGGCCGCAAACGCAGTGACGGCCAGCCTGCGCGACAACGTCGACTACCTGGACACCACCTACAAGGGCGTCGAGTTCACCGCCACCAAGCGCTTCTCGCAGAAGTGGCAGATGCAGGCGGGCTTCACCATCGGCAAGAACGAGGGCGGCGTCACCAACGGCACCGACCTCAACGACCCGAACGTGACGGCCTACCCGACCGGCATCATCGGCAACGACTCGGAGACCGCGCTGCGCCTGTCGGGCAGCTACGAGCTGCCGGGCCGCATCAACCTGGCGGGTTCGATGATCGCCAACAACGGATATCCCTACGTCTCGACCTACTCGTTGAGCCGCGCGGTCGCCGCCACCCAGGGCATCGCCCTCACGCGCGCCAGCCAGACCATTCAGCTGAGCGAACGCGGCGACGAGCGCTATGACAACGTCATGATGTTTGACATCCGCCTGTCGCGGTCGTTCCGCTTCGGCAGCCGCAGCTTCCAGCCGCAGGTGGACTTCTTCAACATCGGCAACGCCGATACCGCCGTCGGCCGCACGGTCGCCGTGGGCCCGACCTACCTGCGTCCGACCGAGATCCTGGCGCCGCGCATCATCCGCGTCGGCTTCTCGCTGAACTTCTAGACACTCACGGGCGCGGTGCCTTGCGGCATCGCGCCCGTTCTACGTACCGGGCGCAATGGCGACAGGAGATCAGGAGGCCAGAAGAACGCTTTGGAAGGAAGGCCCCGGACGGGGCGGTACCACCGGACGGAGCGGAACTGCCTGTCGGGATCTATCGAGGCCCCTTGGGGCGGAGGGCGTCGATGTCGGCCAGGTCCTTCTCTCGGCCGGCGGCCTTCTTGTTCTTCAGGAACTCGGTCTGGCCGATGAACTGCACGTCCAGGTCACCCAGTCGTGCGGACCAGGAAGTCGATGTCACCGGTAAAGCGCGGGGCGCCATGAAAGGCCAGCGCGTATGCGCCGACGATCACGAACTCAACGCGGTGGGCGTTCAGTAACGAGCAGAACTCTCTGAAGTCTGGTTCCAGTTCCACGCCACTGCCTCCGCAGAAACTCGACCGCCGCCAGCCGTTCTTCACGCGGGCGGCTGAGCCAGTAAGGCAGATCGTCGTCGCCTTGTTTGTCGAGTGTGGTCACCGTCATGGCGGTGCGATCCAGCTTGAAGTCCACGAGCACATCTTAGGCCAATCTGCCCCACGAGGCGAGCAGCGCCGAGCCCCACGAGCGGCGTAGCCGCGAGCCCGACGAGTGGCGTGAGCCACGAGCCCTACGCGGCGCGACAGCGCCGCGCCCTACCGCAGCGCCCCAATCACTTCCTGGGCGCCGACGATCGCGAACAGCAGCAGGATCGCGCCGAGCAGGAGGTTCGTGTACCACGCGTTGTGGGGCACCGGCTCGGTCCACTTAACCTTGTTGTTCAGGTAGAGCAGCGTGGCCGCGAGGAACGGCACGAACAGGCTGCCGACGATCGTGTAGATGACAATCACCGCGATCGGCCGGCCGGTGAACGCGAAAGGCAGCGGCACCAGCGTGATGAAGGCCAGCGCCAGCCGGTAGGGCGCGCTCGTCACCTTCACCACCTCGATGCGATCGGCCGGCGACATCTTCTTCACGATGCCGTAGAAGTCGGCGTACAGATAGGGCACGCTCTGCCACACGCCCAGCAGCGATGCGAACACCGCTGCCCAGAAGCCGGCCGAGAACGCGAAGCGGCCGAAGTTGCCGAGTAACGCGCCGAGGGCCGCCGCCATCTTCGGCACCGCCTCGGCATCGCGCAGGGCCACCCCGGGCACGAAGAACGCATCGCTGGCGATCAGCATGATGGAGATGCCGAACAGCGCCGTGAAGATGTAGGCGATGCCAATGTCGCCGCGGACGTAGCCGAGGAAGCCGGCGCCGCGCATCTTCTCCTCGCGCATCCAGTAGTTGTAGGACAGCATCGTGATCGAGCCGCCGACGCCGCCGATCAGCGACAGCACGTAGGTGCCGCTGCCGGCCGGGATGATCGGCAACACCAGCCCCTGCACCGCGGGCAGCGGATCGTGCAGCGTCAGCGCCGCGCACACCAGGATGCTGAAGCCCATGATGCCCACCAGCAGCTTCATCAGCTTCTCGAAGTTGCCGTAGCCGCCGAGCCAGACGAAGGCGAAGCCGATCAGGCTGTGGACCACCGCTCCCCAGGACTGGGGCACGGCGCCGCCGGTGAGGTTGGCGATGCCAAGCCCGGTGGCGTTGGTGAGGGCGGCGCTGACCGCGACGGTCCAGATCACCAGGTAGACGCCGAAATACCACTTCACCCAGCCGGGCAGGTGATCGGCCCATCCCTCGAGCGCGGTCTTGCCGGTGGCGAGCTGCCAGCGGGCAATGCCTTCGCTCAAGACAAACTTGAAGAACGCGCCGGCGACAATCGCCCACAACAGCACGACGCCGTAGCGCGCGCCGCCGACCGTGGCCGAGACGACGTCGCCGGAGCCAATGCCGGTGGCGGCGACGACGAGCCCGGGCCCGGCGAGTTTCAGGAAACTGAACTTCTGCGGCTTGGACGGTTCAGACACGCCGCCGATTATGACGCATCAAGACAGGAGATGAAGAGATCAGGGGCGATTATCTTGGACAGCCCAAGGCCGGCTCCTGATCTCCTTGACTCTTGTTAATCCTCCCGGTCGGGTCGAGTCGTCCTGGTTTTCTTGATCTGGGCGTGGTGCTTCTTGCCGGCCAGCCGCCGTTCCTTCGCGGCCTTGGTCAGCGCGGTGGGGGTGCGCTTCTTCGGCGGAATCGACGCGCGCAGGATCAGTTCGAGCAGCCGCTCGCGCGCGGCTGCGCGGTTGCGGGCCTGGGTCCGGTGCACCCGGCTGTCGATCATCAGCACGCCGTCGGTCAGCGCCTTGCGCCCCGCCAGCGCCTTGAGGCGCGACTTCATGTCGGCCGGCAGGGAGGAGGCGTCGATGTCGAACCGCAGCTCGACCGCCGTGGCGACCTTGTTGACGTTCTGGCCACCGGGGCCGGACGCCCGGACGAACCGTTCGTCGACGTTCAAAGGGATCCGAAGCGGGGAAGTGAACAGCGTAGCCATACCTGCATTCTACAGGTGCTGAGGTGCTGAGGTGCTCAGGTGCTCAGGTGCACTTCAGCACCCCAGCACTTCAGCACCCCAGCACCCAAGCACTCCTGTTTCAGGCAAACGGCTTGTCGATCGACGGGCTCGGCTGCGAGAAGTACTGCGCGCCGGTCTCGGTCACGTATAGGCAGTCCTCCAGCCGGATTCCGAACTCGCCGTAGATGGCAATCATCGGCTCGTTGCTGAAGCACATGCCCGGCGCGAGCGGGGTCTTGTTGCCGCGCACGAAGTTGGTCCACTCGTGGCCGTCGAGGCCGATGCCGTGACCGGTCCGATGCGGCAGGCCGGGCACCTTGTAGTCGGGGCCGAAGCCGGCGTCGGTGATGACTTTGCGGGCGGCCGCGTCCACCGCCTCGCAGGGCGTGCCGGGCTTGACGACCGCGAACGCCGCGGCCTGGGCCTTCTTCTCGAGTTCCCAGATCTCGATCTGGCGCGCGCTGGCCTTGCCGAACACGGTCGTGCGCGTGATGTCCGACTGGTAGCCGTCGATGGCGCAGCCACCGTCCACCTGGATGACGTCGCCTTCGACCAGTTTCTGCGGCTCGATGCTGCCGTGCGGGAAGGCGGTGAACTTGCCGAAGCTGACCGACGCGCTGCCGGTGGCGCCGAGCGCGCGATGGGCGGCGGCGATGTTGGCGCGCAGGTCGTCCTGGGTCATGCCCTCGCGGAAGGTGGCAAACGCGGCGCGGAATGCTTCGATGGTGATGTCGCTGGCCTTCTGCATCAACGCCAGCTCGGTGGCCGACTTGAACATCCGGCAGCCGGCGGTGACGGTTTCGCCATCGACAAAATCGGCGCCGGGCAGTTCCTTCCTCACGCCGCTGAAGATGAAGTGGCGCAGCCGTTCGTCAACGGCCACCCGGCCGGTGGCGCCGCGGTCCTTCAGGATGCCGGCGATCTGCCGGTACGGGCTCTCGTCTTCCTGCCACACGCGCACTTCGGCGTTCTTGGCCACCAGCTCGCGTGCGCGTTCTTCTTCAAACCCGGGACACACCCACGCCGGATCGCCCTTTGCCGGTATCACGCACACGAACGGCCGCTCGCTGAGGCCCCAGCGCACGCCGGTGAAATAGAACATGCTCGAGCCGCCCTCGAGGTAGAGCGCGCTGATCTTGTTGTCGACCATCAGCTGGCGCGCCTTCTCGAGGCGGGCGGCGCGTTCGTCGGCGGTGATTGGCTTGACGTCGGCCGTCATGGGCTTGAGGGCGGCAATGGCGGGGTGCTGACCGGCGGCCGCAGGGGCGGTCGCCGGTGGCTGC
>ERZ1292640.621-Hain-H43-02um-R1-621-length-28877-cov-9_pt1 | contig 28877 bp, 26 predicted proteins | sample MGYA00564404_ERZ1292640 | MGnify/ENA primary metagenome ERZ1292640 (study PRJEB36523, sample SAMEA6512636) | groundwater metagenome | collected 2019-01-08 | study: AquaDiva: Metagenomics assemblies of 32 groundwater samples | reverse complement strand
CGCTTCCCTGCGGCGGCATTATCCGCATCAGGTTCAAAGGGACTCTCTCACCCGCGCCGCATGTTTCAACTCGCTGCGCAGGACCCCTAACGTTAAGCGTCCAAGGTACCGCAATCGCTGAAGCTTTGCAATCCACGCCGCGCGTCGGTCTGTGCAGCCGGCCGGCCGCAGACTGCGCGGCACGAGCCGCGAGAGGTAAGGTCGGTTTGCTCCGGGACCGGAAACACACATTATCGACTCGTCAGATGTCAATAAGTCCATGAAATAAAACGGGGAAAAACCGCAACCCCGGTGGGTGCGCTGCAACGACGCGCGTCCCAACGCAATCATCGCCGGCGCGCTTGACCTGTTCGCCGACCGCGTTTTTGCCGCCACGCGTCTGGCCAGGGGAAACGCGCTATGTGACAAGCGTCGCAAAGCCGCCGGACAAACAGTGGTAAAATTTTGTCCGTTGAAATCACCTCCGCGAGCGAATCCTCCATGTCAGCCATGAACATCGAACAAGCCCGTTTCAACATGGTCGAGAATCAGATCCGGCCGTGGGAAGTCCTGGACCAGCAAGTGCTCGACCTCCTGTACCTGGTCAAACGCGAGGATTTCGTACCCGCCGCGTACCGGTCCCTCGCATTTGCCGACATGGAGATTCCCATCGGGCAGGGCGAGCATATGTGGCAGCCCAAGATGGAGGCACGCGTATTGCAGGAACTGGCGTTGAAGCCGAGCGACCGGGTCCTCGAAATCGGGACCGGATCCGGCTATTTCACGGCGCTGCTCGCACGTCGTGCACGGCATGTCTACAGCGTGGAAATCCACCCCGACCTGAAAGCAGCAGGAGAGGCGAGCCTGTGCCGCGCCGGGGTCGCCAATGTCACTGTTGCGCTTGGCGATGGCGCCAGCGGCTGGACCAAACACGCGCCTTACGACACTATCGTGCTCACCGGCTCGACGCCGGTGCTACCCCAGCAGTTCCTGCAGCAGATGGAAGTCGGCGCGCGCCTGTTCGCCGTGGTCGGCGACCCACCGGTGATGGTGGCGCGGCTCATCACCTGTACCGGCGAGGGCGTCTACAATTCCATCGACCTGTTCGAAACAAGCATCGCGCCGCTCGTACATGCGCTGGCAGGCGAGCGCTTCAGTTTTTGACAATGACGCAGATCACTCCGCAACTGCTGCAGCAATGGCTGGCCGACACCGGACGCAAGCGGCCGGTTCTGCTCGACGTGCGCGAGCCCTGGGAATACGAGACCTGCCGCATCGAGGGGTCGGCACTGGCACCGATGAACACCATCCCGGCGCGATTGCAGGAACTCGATTCCGAGACCGAAACCGTCGTGATCTGCCATCACGGCGTACGCAGCTTCCAGGTGGCCGTGTTTCTGGAGCGCAACGGCTTTTCCAATCTCTACAACCTGCAGGGCGGGGTAAGTGCCTGGGCCGACCAGGTCGAACCCGCGATGCCCAGATACTGAGTCCGACATGAGAAGACACGCGATTTTCATCGGTATTCTTGCGTTCAGCCAGCCGTTGGCGGCCGCAGATCTTCTGCAAACCTACCGCGAGGCGCGTGCCAATGACCCGGTGTACGCCTCGGCGCGGGCTACGCGCGACGCCGGCCGCGAAAATCTGCCGCAGGGACTGGCTCAACTGCTTCCGACCATCAGCGCCAGCGGATTTACGCAGATGAACGACATCGACGTTTCGTTCCGCGACGTGCTGCCGGCCTCGAAGCGGGAGGGCAATACCAACGGCTACAGCCTGTCGCTGACGCAGCCTTTGTTCAACTGGCAAAGCATCATGTTGTACAAGGAAGCCGGCTTCAAAGTGGCGCAGGCCGAAGCCGCCTTCGGGCAGGCGGCCCAGGATCTGGTCGTGCGCGTTGCGCAGGCTTATTTTGACATACTCGCCTCGCAGGACAGCCTGGCGTTCATCCAGGCGCAGAAGACCGCCATTTCCGAGCAACTGGCACAGGCCAAGCGCAATTTCGAGGTCGGCACCGCCACCATAACCGACACCCACGAGGCGCAGGCGCGCTTCGACCTCGCCAACAGTCAGGAGATCGCCGCGCAAAGCGACCTTGAGATCAAGCAGCGCGCGCTGCAACAGATCATCGGCAAATTTCCCGATCGCCTCACGCCGCTCAGGCCTTCGACCGAGCTCAGGCCGCCCCAACCCAATGCGATGGAGCAATGGGTAGCGAGCGCCGAAACCCAGAACTTCGCGGTGCGAGTGCAGGAAGCCGCACTGGAGATCGCCACGCGGGAGATCGAGCGCTTCCGCGCCGGCCACTATCCTTCGCTCAACCTGGTGGGCAATGTGGGCAAGAACTCGGCGAGCATCAGCAGCGTCGGCACCGTGAGTCTCGCCACGGACAGCACTAGCCGCGCTATCGGGCTGCAGCTCGCGATCCCCCTATATGCCGGTGGCGGCGTCAACTCGCTGGTGCGGCAGGCAATAGCGAACCAGGAAAAGGGACGCCAGGACCTGGAGAATGCGCGCCGCAGCGCGGCGCTCGCGGTGCGCCAGGCCTACCTCGGCGTCACCAACGGCATGGCGCAGGTGCGCGCGCTGGAACAGGCGCTCATTTCCAGCCAGAGCGCGCTTGACTCGAACAAGCTCGGCTACGAGGTGGGCGTGCGCATCAACATCGACGTACTGAACGCGCAGCAGCAGCTGTTCTCGACCATGCGTGACCTGTCGAAGGCACGCTACGACACGCTCGTGAACGGGCTCAAGCTCAGGGCCGCGTCGGGCACGCTGGGTGAGGACGACGTGGTAGGGGTTAACAGTCTGCTGGGCAGCGATTAGAACAAGAAAGTTTAGGTTCTACGCGGCGAACTTGGCAGGATGCCTCAAGCCGTTGTGACTGAGCTTGTATAAAAAGCAACCCCAAGCCTTGCCTGTTTTTTACAAAAACCGTGTTTTTCGTGCGGATACGCTTTTCATCCGCGCGGAAAGCACGGTTGGCGCGCGCAGCGCGCAATGGCCTGCGACAGTTATTAGTGTGGCGGGAGCAGCCGCTCGCAAATCGCCAGATTGCGCGCTGTTGCCCCCTGGTGCGCACGATTGAAGGTCAGCGCCGCCTGCGACATTCGCGCGAGAGCCGCCTGATCCGAGAGCAGTTCCTCTGCCCGCTCTCCCAGCATCACCACGTCGGCGACCTCGATCGCGGCGCCCGCCGCCACGGCCATCCTGGAAGCTTCGGCGAAGTTGTACATATGCGGGCCGAACAGCAGCGGGCGACCCACGGCGCAGGCCTCGATCAGGTTCTGACCGCCGTAGGGCAGCAGGCTGCCGCCGATGAACGCGAGATCGCAAGCGGCGTAGTAGGCCGCCATTTCCCCCATGCTGTCGCCGAGCAGAACCCGGCAATCCGGCAGCAGCGGCCGGTCGTCGCTGCGGCGCAAGTAGCTAATATTGCGCCGGGCCAATAGAGCGGCAACCTCGTCGAAGCGTTGCGGATGGCGCGGCACCAGCAGTAGCAGCAGGCCCTCGACCCGGATGCGCGAGAGCGCCTCCAATACCAGTCCTTCCTCGCCCTCGCGCGTGCTCGCGGCAAGCAGCACCGGGCGCCGCCCGATGCGCTGTCTAAGCTCGGCGCCCAAGGCCAGCGTCTGCGGCGGCAAAGCGACGTCGAACTTGAGATTACCCGTCACCTCGACGCCCCGTGCGCCCAGCCGCTCGAGGCGCTCGGCGTCTTCCCGGCTTTGGGCGCTCACCGCGGCCAGGCCGCCGAGAGCGCCGCGGGTAAGCGGCCCCACCAACGCATAGCCGCGCGCCGATTTTTCCGACATGCGCGCATTGGCCAGGAGCAGCGGTACGTCTCGTCGCTTGCAATATTCGACCAGATTGAACCAGATTTCGGTTTCCATAAGAATGCCAAGACGCGGCCGAAAACGCGCGAGAAAGCGCCCCACCGCGCCAGGATAGTCGTAGGGCAAATATGCTATGGTGGCTGCGTCGCCATACAGTTGCTGCGCGGTTTCCCGCCCGGTGGGTGTCATTTGCGTGAGCAGCAGTTCATGCTCCGGATAGCGCGCAGCGAGCGCGCGCACCAACGGTTCGGCGGCGCGCGTCTCTCCTACCGACACCGCGTGCAGCCAGATCACCGGCCGCCTGGGGCGCGTCCGATACCAGCCGAAACGCTCGGCAATGTGCTCCCGGTAGCCGGGCTGACGCCGGCCGCGCCACCACAGATGCAAAAGCACCCACGGAAACGCGAGCCACAGCAATAGCCGATAAGCAACACGCCATATCACACCGGACCTCCGCTGGCGACCTCATGCAAGGCTTTGAGCACGTCCGCCACCTCGGGCACAATGTCCACCCCACCCAGGTTGCGCACCGGCGCACCCTGACCGGCGTACACGCCGGTCAGTCCCGCATGCGAGCCGCAGTAGATCGCGACCACGGGACGGCCGAGGGCCGCCGCCAAATGGGTCAAACCGGTATCGACCCCGATCACCGCGTGCGCCCCGGCGAGCAGCCCGGCCAGACCGAGGATACCGAGTGCGGGCGGTACCACCGCATGAGGCAGAGCACGAGCGATGCGCTCGCTCCGGGTCCGCTCTGCGGCATCCCCCCAGGGCAGAATCACGGCATAGCCCTGCCGCGCGAGTTCATTCCCGAGCTGCTCCCACGCCGGCTCCGGCCATAGCTTGTCGGCGCGGCTGGTCGCATGCAGCAGCACACAGTACGGCCGCGGCGGCTCGATCCAACCGGCACCCGGGGGGGGGGCAATGCCATAGTCCGGCGTTGGCGGCAGCTCGTAGCCCAAGGCCATCGCGGCGAGGCGCCGGTTGCGTACGACGGCATGCAAATCGCGCGGCACCACGTGGGTGACATCGTAGAATTTCGCCGCCAGCGGCTCACGCGCGCTGGCGCCGGCATAGCCGTGGCGCGTACCGGAGGCCGCCTGCGCCAGGAGCGCGCTCTTGATCAAGCCTTGAGTGTCGATGACGCAGTCGTAGCGCATGCCGGACAGCGCGCGGCGAAATTGGCCGAACTCGCGCCAGTGTGCCGGCTTGAGCATGTTCCCGCGCCAGCGCCGCAAAGCCACCGGGATCGCACGGTGCACTCCCGGATGCATGCCGACGATGTCGCAATAGGTTTCCTCCACCACCCAGTCGATGCGTGCGCGCGGAAAGCGCGCGCGGATGTCGCTCACCACCGGCAGGTTGTGCACCACGTCGCCAAGCGAAGAAGTCTTGATGAGCAGAATATTGGGCATGAGGGGGCGGACGCAGGGTCTGACTTTGTTAGAATAGCCGCAACCAATTATAGGGCAAGCCCCGATCAATCCGACGACGCAGTCGGCGCATCCTTTGCCTTAGCCGGCATGCGCATAGGCCCGGGAAAATAGGTGGGATTCTTCCGCAGGCTCCCTTGTTGAGATCATCCCAAGCTGTGTACCGAGGACGGGCTTCGCGCGCAATGCGCATTATCCTTTCCGCGTTTCGAACTGATTTGCGGGGAAAGACCCATCACATATGTGCGGCATTATAGGCATCGCTGCTCAATCCCCTGTTGCCGATCGCAGCTGGCTGTCGCGCGGCCGTGAGGCCTTGCACCACCGCGGCCCCGATGATGCCGGCGAGTGGTGGTCTGCGGATGCCTGCGTCGGTGTGGGCCACCGACGGCTCGCCATCATTGATCTGTCCCCTGCCGGACATCAACCGATGCAGGACGCGGAAACCGGCCTGTGTATCGTGTTCAACGGCGAAATCTACAATTTCCCCGAGCTGCGCCGGGAGTTGATTGCGAAGGGTCACACCTTTCGCACCCATAGCGATACCGAGGTGATTCTGGCTGCTTATCATGAGTGGGGCACGGATTGTCTCTCGCGTCTGAACGGGATGTTTGCCTTTGCGATCTACGACAGCCGGCGGCGGCAGCTGTTTCTTGCGCGGGACCGGGCCGGCGAAAAGCCGCTGTTTTATGCGCCCGGCCATGGCATGCTTCGCTTCGCGTCGGAACTCAAGGGACTGATGGCAGACCCTGCTCTCGCACGCCGCATCGACCGGGAGGCTCTGGATTGCTACCTCGCGATGGGCTTCGTGCCGGGTGAGCGCTCGATGTTGCAGGGGGTGAAAAAGCTGCCGCCTGCCCATGCGCTGGTGTTCAATCTGAACGATGGCCAAACGCGGATTTGGCGCTACTGGGAGTTGCCGGAGCCGAGCGCCTCCGCGGCAAGAGGCGAGGCAGACGAAGCCGGGCTGCTGAATGAGCTGGAGTCCCTGCTGGAGGATGCCGTGCGCCGGCAGTTGGTCGCAGATGTGCCAGTCGGCGTGTTGCTGAGCGGCGGCGTCGATTCCAGCCTGGTCACCGCTATGGCAGTGCGCGCCACGCCGAGGGTGAAGACCTTCACCGTCCGTTTTCCCGGCTTTGGCAGCTACGACGAAACCGAGCATGCCAGACTGATTGCCCGGCACTTCGGCACCGAGCATGTGGAGCTGGTTGCCGCCGAATCGACCGTGAATCTGCTGCCTGTGCTGGCGCGGCAGTTCGACGAACCCATGGTGGACTCATCGATGATTCCCACCTATCTTGTCAGCCGTCTGGTTCGGGACCATTGCACGGTCGCACTGGGCGGCGAAGGCGGGGATGAATTGTTCGCTGGTTATGCCCAGTACAACCGCCTGCTCTGGCTGCAGCGAAATTTAGGCTGGATTCCGCAAAACCTGCGGCTGGCGGCGGCCATCGCGGCCGAAGCTCTGCTGCCCATCGGCTTCAAAGGCCGCAACTGGCTGCAGGCGCTGGGGGTCGACTTGCAAACGGGCCTGCCCTTGATTGCCTCATTGTTCGATCGCGACATGCGGCAGCAACTGATGGCCGGGCAAGGCAACTGGGAACCAGCGGCCGAGCGCGTCAGGGAACAACGCGTCCCCAAGGCGACAGACCTGTTGCAGCGGGCGACGCGCATGGATTTCGCGAACTATCTCGCCGAGGACATTCTGGTGAAAGTGGACCGTGCCAGCATGCTCAATTCGCTCGAGGTGCGGGCACCGCTGCTGGACTTCCGTCTGATCGAATTCGCCTTCGCCAAAGTGCCATCGCGCCTAAAGGCTACCGCCAGCAGTCGCAAGGTGCTGCTGAAGAAACTGGCAGCACGCATCCTGCCGCGGGAATTCGACCAGCAGCGCAAGCAGGGGTTCTCGATACCGCTGGCGTCCTGGCTGCAGTCGGGACCCTGGAAAGCGTTATTTCGTGAAACGCTGCTGGGTTCGGACGACGCCCTGTTCGACCGCAAGACGGTGACCAAACTGCTGGCCGGGCAGATGAAGGGTAGAGTAAACAGCGAACGCCTGTTTGCGCTGGTGCTGTTTGAACTATGGCGCCGGGAATATCGAGTCTCGATGTAATATTAACTCGATGCACAGTACGCTGCTCGAAACATTCTATAAGGTGTTCTGCCCTTGCCGCTCCAGCCGCTTTCCGTAGTCATTATCACCAAGAACGCCGCAGCCCAGCTTGCCGACTGCCTGGAGAGCGCCTCTTTTGCCGACGAGATCGTGGTGGTGGACTCGGGCTCGAGCGACGGCACCCCCGAACTCGCCGCCGCACGCGGCGCCCGCGTGCTGCAGAAGGAGTGGCTGGGGTTTGGTGCGCAAAAACAGTTCGCGGTCGACGCCGCGCGCCATGACTGGGTGCTGTGCCTGGACGCCGATGAGCGCGTGAGCGAACGCCTGCGCGCGAGCGTACTTGATGTGCTGGCCGCGCCCCGGGCACATGCCTACGCCATGCCGCGCCGCAATCGCTTCCTCGGGCGCTGGCTGCGCCATGGCGAGGGCTATCCGGACTGGAGTCTGCGCCTGTTCGACCGGCGGCATGCGCGCTGGAGCAATGACCTGGTGCACGAAAAGGTGCTCGCCGACGGGCCGGTAATGCGCATTGGGGGAGACCTGCTGCACGATAGCGCCGAAACGCTCGCGGGCTATCTGGACAAGCAAAACCGCTATACCAGCATACAGGCGGAAGCCCTGTTCCAGGCGGGAAAACGGGCCCGACTGACGCAGTTGCTGCTGTCGCCGGCGCTGCGCTTCGCCAAATTCTATGTCCTGCGCCTGGGTTTTCTCGACGGCACCGCCGGCCTGGTGCATATCCTCATCGGTTGCTGCAACAGTTTCCATAAATACGCCAAGCTCATGGCACTGCAGCGCGGCGCTTGACGCATGCCGGATATCGTCGCGCCGGGTTCGGAACGCTTTCGCCGCCTGTCGAAGGAGGGAGCATGGATCGTCCTTGGCCAGGCAGCCGCTGTTCTCGGATCGCTCGCCGGTGTCCGCCTGTTTACGGAATTGCTCGATCCAGCTGCATTTGGCGAGCTGGCGCTGGGCATGACTGTGGCCAGCCTGATCAATCAGACAGTACTCGGGCCTCTGAGCAATGGGGTCACCCGGTTCTATGCGCCGGCACAGGAACGAGGAGATCTCGGCGGCTACCTGAGCGCGGTCCGCGGCCTGGTTCTGTCGGCAGCTGCCATCATCGCAGTATTGATCCTGCTTGCAGGCGCCGGACTGGCGCTCGCCGGCCGGATGCAATGGATTGCGCTTGCCAGCGCAGCTCTCCTGTATGCGGGTCTCAGCGGCTGCAACGCGATTCTCAGCGGCATCCAGAACGCCGCCCGCCAACGATCCATCGTCGCGCTGCATCAGGGAATAGAACCCTGGGCGCGGCTGCTGCTCGCCGCCGGCTTGCTGCTGGGGCTCGGCGCCACGAGCACAATGGCGATGGCCGGCTATGCACTGGCAGTCGCGTTGGTGCTTGGGTCTCAATACGTGTTCTTTCGGAAAATCGCTCATGACGGCGTGGCGGCAGACGGCGGCGGCTGGCAGCAGCGGATCTGGAAGTATTCATGGCCAATCTCGATCTTTGGCACTTTTACCTGGATGCAACTTGCCTCCGATCGATGGGCGCTGGAGCATTTCGCGACCACGCAGGACGTGGGCCTGTATGCGGCGCTGTTCCAGTTGGGTTACTACCCTATGTCGATCGCGACAGGAATGGCGGTGCAGTTCCTGGTTCCCATATTCTATCAACGTGCCGGCGACGCCAGCGACCGCCGGCGCAGCGCCAATGTAAGCAAGCTGAGCTGGCGGCTGACCGGGCTTGCTCTCGGGCTGACGGGGGTAGTGTTCTGTGCCGCTTTGCTGTTTCATGCGCAGATATTCCGCCTCTTCGCCGCGGCGGAATACGCATCCGTGTCCTATTTGCTGCCGTGGATGCTGCTTGCCGGCGGGATCTTCGCCGCCGGTCAGACCATAGCACTCGATCTGATGAGCCAAATGAAGACGCAAGCGATGATCGCGCCCAAATTGATCACCGCGCTGCTGGGGGTCGCCTTGAACTTTGCCGGCGCCTACTGGTATGGCATTGCCGGCATTGTCATCGCTGGTGTTTTGTTTTCTGGGTCGTACCTTGTTTGGATGGCAGCGCTTGCGAGACGCGAAGGAATGGTTCGTGCACTGGACGAAGCAGGAAGAACATCATGAGCATGCGAGCCGCGCTGCTGCGACTCTACTGGCTGCTCAAAGCGCAATTCGGCATCGACCCGATAGTGACGTTTCGTTCACTGCGAGGTCTGCCGCGATTTATGCGCGATTACTTCCGCTTCCGCGCCAGCTACAGCGGGCGCCTCGAGTTGCTGCCCTGCCTGCATGACTGGCACGAGGAAGGGGGGGCGACGACGCTCGAATATTTCTGGCAGGACTTGCTGGTTGCCAGGCAGATTTTCGAAGCCAGGCCCGAAACGCATGTGGACATCGGCTCCCGCGTCGACGGGTTTGTCGCCCATGTGGCCAGCTTCCGCGAGATCGAGGTGTTCGACGTCAGGCCAATCAGCACGCAAGTGCCCGGGGCAAGGTTCAGGCGGGCCGATCTCATGCAGCCCGTGGAAGGGATGGCGGGCTACTGCGACTCCCTGTCCTGCCTGCACGCGCTGGAGCACTTTGGTTTGGGGCGCTATGGGGACCCGATTGATCCGAAAGGCCATGAGCGCGGACTGGCAAATATGGCGGCCCTGCTCAGAAAGGATGGGGTCTTCTACCTTTCCGTACCGATCGGTGCCGAACGCGTCGAGTTCAATGGCCAACGGGTTTTCGATCCACGCGCTATCATCGATTTAGCCAGGGCCAATGCGCTGGAACTGCGCGAACTCAAGGTGATCCGGCAAGGCGGCAAGGTCGAGGCGCGCGCGGTGGATGAACTGTGGCTTTCCGACCTCGCCAATCAGCGCTATGCACTCGGCATATTCACGTTCGCCAAGCGTGCCGGACTCTAGCTGGAACCGCCGCGTGGGAAGACTTTCGGCAGCCGCAGCCAATGCCAATCGATTCTGTCAGGCCGGTGTTTCCCGGCCGGCGCAGTACGCGACGTCGTCTGCGGCAAGACCTGAATCGCCCCCGGCCCGGGCCAATTCATGGAGTTGCCGTGAATCAACTTGAGAAGCTGTTGGAAGCGCTGCGCGACACCGAATCCGGCTGGCCCAGGATCGTGGCCTACCTGCGCATGCGGGCGGGGATTTACTACCGCAAGTCGTGGTCCCAGTGCGGCGAAGATCTGATAATGCGTTACCTCTTCGACCTGTTGCAGATTCCGCGCCCGAGCTACATCGACATCGGCGCGCATCATCCTTGGTATTACAACAATACGTATTTGTTTTACCGCCAGGGTTCACGCGGGGTGAACGTCGAACCGGACCCGTCGCTTTACACCGGACTGCGCAGAGGACGGCGGCAGGACATCAACCTCAACATAGGCATAGGGCCGCATGAGGCGGAAATGGATTTCTATGTCATGTCCAGGCGCACCCTCAATACTTTCTCGGCCCTTGAAGCGCGCAAATACGTCGAACAGCACGGCCTGCGAATCGTCGATACCAGGCGAATCAAGGTGCAGACCTTTGCGCAAGCGGTGGACGCCCATATGGGGCATACGCCCGATCTTGTATCCCTGGATGTGGAAGGACTCGATCTGGACATTCTGCGGACCATCGATTTCTTCAGGTATCGCCCGCATGTGTTCTGCGTCGAGACCATAAGCTACGCAGGGGGTGACGGCAGCGGGATCAAGAGTCCGGAAATCCATGCCCTGATGCTCGCAAACGGATACATGCTGTACGCCGACACCTACATCAATTCCATCTACGTTGCCGAAAGCAGCTGGCGGGCTCTCGGAAACAAGCGATGAGCATAGCGCGAACGCCTGTGGCAGCGCGCCGGGCCGATGCGCACCCTTATGCACCTCCTGGTGTAGCATGAGACCGGATTCTTCCTGCCAAAAAGGCCGTTTCGGAATTGCCGCACCGGCCCCGGAGCGGGCGAGCATGAGACGATGTATTTCGCAATTCTGTAATGAACTCTGAGGATGTCCCGGTGGCGTTGCGATCATGGTTCAAGTCAAGCCCTCTGTTTAGTTTCAACCTGGTGAACCGCGACCGGTGGGTAGCCGAACAGGCGGCGAGTCTGCCCGCCGGCTCAAGGGTACTCGACATGGGCGCCGGTTCCTGCCCCTACCGCCCGCTGTTTGCGCATTGCCGCTACGAGACCCAGGATTTCGCCGGCCTCGCCGGTGATCAGCTGCGTCATGGAGCCTACGGCCGGATCGACTATCGCTGCGATATCGCCAGCGTGCCGGTAGCGGATGGGGGGTTCGACGCCGTCCTGTGCACGGAAGTGCTCGAGCATGTGGCAGAACCGATCAAGGCGCTGAAGGAAATGGCGCGGATCCTCAAGCCTGGCGGTCGTCTGATGTTGACCGCCCCCCTGGGTTCCGGCATTCACCAGGAGCCATTCCATTATTATGGCGGCTACACGCCCTATTGGTACCGCGACTTCCTTGGGGCGGCCGGGTTTTCGCAGATCCGGATAGATGCAAATGCCGGCTCCTTCAAGTTCTACTCCCAGGAATCAATCCGCTTCGTGCAGACCACCCGCCCGTTCAAACTGGGCATGCCGCTGCCGCTGGAGCTGCTGTGGTTGCCGCTTTGGACACTGCTGGCTCCTCTGCTGGCGCTGGCGATTCCCCTGATCTGCGGTTTTCTGGACCGATTCGACCGGGAACAGCGCTTCACCGTCGGTTATCACGTTACCGCCGTCAGGACCTAACGATGTTCGCGACGGCCGACTTCTATTGCTTGGACGGGTACGGCTGATGGTCATTGCCCGATTGACAGGCGGTTTGGGAAACCAGATGTTCCAGTACGCGGCGGGCCGGGCTTTGGCCGACCGGCTGGGCACCGACCTGCTGCTCGATACGCGCGCGTTCGAGCATGCGCTTGCGTTGCGGGCTTACACCCGCCGGGCGTATGCCCTGTCACCATTCAGGCTGCGGGCAAGGCTGGCGACTGCGGCGGATCTGAAAAACTGGCCGGTATGGGTGGTGGAACTCGGGATGCGGCTGCGCTTGGTTCGCCCCTGGTTTCACCGCTGGCATTTCGAGTCCGCAATCACCTACGACCCGAGCGTGCACACGCTGCACGAGCCGGTGTGCCTGGTCGGCTATTGGCAGTCCGCGCGCTATTTCGTCGAAAGCGCCGACAGGATTCGTGCCGATTTCACGCTCCGGCAGCCTTTGGCCGGCACTAACGCCGGTCTGCTTGAACTGGCGCGCTCCAGTCACAGCGTTGGCCTGCATGTGCGCAGGGGTGATTTCGTGAGCCTCGACAATGCGGCGCAAATCCACGGCGTGTGTTCCACCGATTACTATCGGCGCGCAATAGATTTCCTCAGGAACAGCTGCCCACAATGCCGTTTCATCGTTTTTTCAGACGACAAGGAATGGGCGCGCGCCGAGCTGCCGCTGGATTCGTCCGCCGTATTCGTCACCGGAAACGAGCCAAGTCCTGAAATGGATCTGGTCTTGATGAGCGCATGTAAACACCACATCCTTGCCAACAGCAGTTTCAGCTGGTGGGCGGGCTGGCTGGGATACAGCCCGGAGCAGATCGTCATCGCGCCAAGCCCTTGGTATGCGAGCCCCAGGTTGGATGCGCGCGATCTCGCTGTTTCCAGCTGGCAGTATCTCAGCCGCATTTGATTGGAAGCGATCCTGGATAACTTATCGATCGGCCGGCATGCCTGAAGTTTCCGTCCTCCTGCCGGTACGCGATGGCGCGCGCACCCTGGCCGTGGCCATGGTATCGGTGCTCGAGCAGAGCTTCGGCGATTTTGAATTGCTGGTGCTCGACGACGGGTCGGCCGATGCGTCCCCCGATATCGCGCTTGGCTTCGGCGACCGGCGCGTGCGCCTGCTGCGTGACGGCATGAAACAGAATCTGGCTGCCCGCCTCAACCAGGGCATCGACGCGGCGGTTGGCCGCTATATCGCCCGCATGGACGCGGACGACGTGTGCTTCCCGGACCGGTTTGCGCGCCAGGTGGCGCGGCTGAACGCCGAGGAGGCGCTGGATCTGGTGGGCTGCCGGGCGCTGATTTTCGACGATAGCGGGGACGCCACCGGGTTGTTCCCCTGCCGCTTGAGCCATGAGAAGCTGTGCGCGCAGCCTTGGAACGGTTTCTACCTGGCTCACCCGAGTTGGATGGGACGCGCTGACTGGTTCCGCCGTTATCGTTATCAAAGTCCGGAACTGGCGCGAGCCCAGGATCAGGAACTGCTGTTGCGTGCGTACCCGGACAGCCGCTTTGCCGTTCTGGACGAGATTCTTCTGGGATATCACATGGGACCAATCTCTCTACGAAAGATATTGTCGTCCCGGCGCAATTTGCTAGCCGCGCAGATTGGCCAATTCGCGCGACGCCGCGAATGGCGCTATCTGTTGCTCGCGATGCTGGTGACAATGCTCAAGCTGCCGCGGGATCTGCTTTTCGCCACGACGGCAGGGCGTCGCTGGCGCGATCGCCGCGGCGGCGATGTTTCGCCCGAGATCGAGCAGTCCTGGAACGCATTGCTGCGCTCCCTCCTTCGACGGCTCGACGAATTGCAGCTGCCGCATGGCCCTGAGCTACCTACACCGGGATCGCCAAAATGATGGGCGTCGCGACTTCCTGACTATGCGAATCGATACACCGCAAATCGCGCGGCCCGACGCGGCCGGGCCGCCACGCGTAGCGCTGGTGGTCACCAGCACCCTGGTGGTGCGCTGGTTTCTGCTCGAGCATATACGCACCCTGGCACGGTCTTTTGCGGTTACGCTGATCGTCAACAATGATGCGCCGGAGCTTGAGACACTGCTGCCCTGTCGTATCGTTTCGCTGCGGCTGGAGCGGGACATCGCGCCGTTCGCCGATCTGAGCGCATTCACCGGCCTGTGGCGCCATTTCCGCGCCGAGCGCTATCAGCTGGTGCACACCCAGACCCCCAAAGCAGGGCTGCTCGGCATGCTAGCCGCCTGGCTGGCTGGTGTGCCATGCCGTCTGCACACCTTCACCGGCCAGGTCTGGGCCACCCGGCGCGGGCCGATGCGCAGCTTACTCAAGGCGGCCGACCGTCTGACAGCAGCCTTGGCCACGCAGGTACTCGCCGACAGCTTCTCTCAACGCGACTTCGTCGTCGCCCAAGACATCGTCGACGCCGGCAAGATCAGCGTGCTGGGGCTGGGATCGGTCGCAGGAGTGGACTGCGAACGCTTCAAACCCGATTCCGCCGCGCGCGCCGCGCTGCGCGCTGAACTCGGCATCCCTGCCGATGACCCGGTGTTCCTGTTCATCGGGCGGATCAAACGCGACAAGGGCGTTCTCGACCTGGCGCGCGCTTATGCCGCGCTCACGCGCGAAAACAAGGCTTGCCACCTGCTGCTCGCCGGTCCGGACGAGGATGGGCTGCTGCCCGAGATCGAGCAGGCCTGCGCCGCCTGCCGTTCGCACCTGCATGTCGCCGGCTTCAGCGCCGTGCCCGAGCGCTACATGGCCGCGAGCGACGTGCTGTGCCTGCCCAGTTACCGCGAAGGCTTCGGCGTGGTCATCATCGAGGCCGCCGCCGCAGGTGTACCAGCCATAGGGTCGAGGATTTACGGCATCACCGACGCTATCGTCGAGGGCGAAACCGGCCTGCTGTTCGAGGCCGGCGACGCGCAGCAACTCGCGCTATGCATGCGTACACTGGCCGGTGATCCAAGCTTGCGCATGCGCCTGGGCCAGAGCGCGAGGGAGAGGGCGATGCGCGACTTTCCGCAAGCACAACTGACGGCAGCGCTGCTCGCCTGTTATCGCCAGTTGCTCGCCAGGCAGGGCCAATGAACGCGCCCCTTCCCTCGGTCTTGGTGACCGGCGCGGGCGGCTTTGTCGGCCTGCGCTTGTGCGCGCGCCTCGCTGCCGCGGGCCATACGGTAAGGGCCGCAGTGCGGCGCGACAGTGCGGCCCTGGAAGCGATTGCGCCCGCTATCTGCATCGTCAGCGTCGGCGATATCGGCCCGAATACCGATTGGCAGGCGGCGCTGGACGGGGTGGACATGATCGTGCACCTCGCGGCCCGCGCCCACGTGATGCGCGACAGTGCGTCCGACCCGCTCGCCGAGTACCGCCGCATCAATGTCGAGGGCAGCGAGCGCCTGGCGCAGGCCGCGGCGGCGGCCGGGGTAAGCCGCCTGATCTATATGAGCTCGATCAAGGTGAATGGCGAAGCGACTATCGATGTACCCTTCCGCGAAGGCGACGCGCCCGCCCCCCTCGACGCCTACGGCCGGTCAAAATGGGAGGCGGAACAGGCCCTGAGCCACGTCGCGGCAGAAACCGGACTGGCAGTAACCATATTGCGGCCGCCGTTGATCTACGGACCCGGGGTCAAGGGCAACGTCGCACGGCTGCTGCGCTGGATAGAGCGGGGTTTGCCGTTGCCGTTCGCCTCGATCGTCAACCGCCGCAGCCTCATTTTTCTCGAGAACCTGATCGATGCGACGCTGGCCGTGACGCGTCACCCTGCCCCGGGGAAACTCTACCTTGTTAGCGATGCCCGCGACCTGTCGACGCCACAATTGATACGCGCGCTGGCGCGCGGTCTGGACAAACCGCCGCGGCTGCTGGCATTTCCGCCATCCCTGCTGCGCCTGGCCGGCGCATGCACCGGCCAGCTCGACGCAGTCGGGCGCCTGGTGGGTTCACTCCGGATCGATGCCTCGAGGATTGCTACCGAACTGGGCTGGCGGCCTGCACACGATCCGGAACAAGGATTGATCCTGACGGCCAAAGCCTATAACGCGCGGATGAAACTGTAGAATTCTCATGGGGACGGGCGTTCCGCGCCACGCACGCTGTCCGCGCGGCCGCCCCATGCAACTTCCGCTATAATCGTGCTGCTTTCATGACCATCCTCACCCTCCGGTAGTCGCCCCTTGAGCTACCCGCAAACGGCCAGCCGCGCACTCTACCTGCGCCTGCTGCGGCACGTGTTTCCGTACTGGCGCGTTTTTTTGGCTTCGATCCTCAGCATGACGGTGGTAGCCGCCAGCGAGCCGGCCTTCCCGGCTCTGCTGAAGCCGATGCTGGACGGCAGCTTCGTCAGTAAGGACAAGACCCTGATACTGATGCTTCCGATGCTGCTGATCTTGTTGTTCGTGGTGCGCGGCGTGGCCGCTTATATCAGCACCTATAGCATCAGCTGGGTCGCCAACAAACTGGTGTTGGACCTGCGCCAGCTGATGTTCCGCAAACTGGTGAATCTGCCGACCCGGTATTACGACGGCCAATCATCGGGCATGCTGATTTCCAAATTCACCTTCGATGTCACCCAGGTGACCACCGCGGCCACCAGCGTGGTGACCGTGCTGGTGCGTGATGCCCTGACTGTGATCGGACTGTTGGGCTGGATGCTTTATCTCAATTGGAAACTGACGCTGATTGCGCTCTGCGTGACCCCCGTGACCGCGATGATAATCAAGCTGTTCAGCGTGCGTTTGCGCAATACCAGCCGTGCGGTTCAACAGGCCGTTGGAAATCTCACCCATGTGGTGGAGGAAACCATCGAATGCCGGAATGTGGTCAAGATTTTTGGCGGGCAGGAATACGAAGCGGCGCGGTTTTTCAACGCCATTGATTCAGCCCGGCGCTCCGGCATGAGGCAAATGATGGCTTCCGCCGCAAATGTGCCGATCGTGCAGTTTGTGGCGGCGGCGGCGCTGGCCGCCATCATCTATGTCGCCACCCTGCAATCGGCAGGCAACGAAACGACGGTGGGTGCATTTGTCTCGTTCATTACCGCCATGCTCATGCTGTTCGCGCCACTGAAGCGCCTGACCAGCGTCAGCGAAGCAATGCAGCGCGGCCTTGCCGCTGCCGAAAGCGTATTCGACCTGATCGACCAGGAACCGGAACCGGATGCGGGCACCCGGTCGCTGCCCAGGGCAAGGGGTGAACTCGAGTTTCGCCGCGTCAACTTCCGCTATGTGCACGCCAAGCACCCGACGCTGAGCGACGTTTCACTTCGCATCGCACCGGGCGAGACCGTCGCCTTGGTCGGTTCCTCGGGCAGCGGGAAAACCACGCTGGTCACCCTGATCCCGCGCTTCTATCACCCGAATTCCGGCCAAATTCTGCTGGACGGCCATGATATCGAAACCGTCAAGCTGTCCGATCTGCGCGGCAACATCGCACTGGTCAGCCAGGACGTGGTCCTGTTCAACGACACGGTGGCCGGCAATATTGCGTACGGTCCGATGAGTTCAAAGAGCGAGGCCGAAATCATTGCGGCAGCGGAGGCAGCTCACGCCATGGAATTCATCCGCGACATGCCAGAAGGTTTGCTCACTTTTGTCGGAGAGAATGGTGTGCGTCTTTCTGGCGGCCAGCGCCAGCGCCTTGCCATCGCGCGCGCTCTGCTCAAGGATGCGCCGGTATTGATCCTCGACGAAGCCACATCGGCCCTGGATACGGCATCCGAGCGCCACGTGCAGGCGGCCCTTGAGACCCTGATGCAAGGGCGCACGACCATCGTGATTGCCCACCGAATCTCGACCATTGAGAAAGCCGACCGCATCGTCGTCATGCAGAAGGGGCGCATCGCCGAGATCGGCACGCACCAGGAACTACTGGCCCTGGATGGCCTGTATGCCAATCTGTACCGCATTCAGTTCGCGCTCAACGGCGAACAGCCGGCGGCGCTAAGCTAGCAGGCTCCTCGCAGCGGCAATCACCTTGTCGGCAGACATTTGTTGCAGGCACCTGCTGTAGCTGGCGATGTGCCGGTCGCATCCTTCTTCCATACACGGGACGCAGTCGCCGTCCCCTTGCAGCAGAAACACATTCCCGACTTGCTGACTGCCGCGCAGCTGGTAGGGATTCCGATCCTGGGCATAGCCGTGCGGCCATGGACCCCATTTGACCGGATTGGAAGGCCCGTATATTGCTACCGTCGGCGTACCTACCGCGGCGGCGGCATGAGTCAGCGCCGTGTCGGGTCCGACATACAGCCGGGCGCGACTGATGAGCAAGGCGCTTTGGCCGAGCGTCAGCTTGCCGGCGATGTTGACTGCACTGGCGGGCAGTTGTTTGCGTATGGTTTCAACATAGGCGAGCTCATCCGGGGCGGCGCTACCCGTGAGCACGCAGCGCATTTCCTGGGCACAGAGCCAATGCACAAGTGCCGCCCACCCCGCAGCATGCCACATCTTGTATGGGAACTTCGGGTAAGGATGGAGCACCGCGTATCTTTCGGCGTGCGGATCGAATGGCAGGTAACTCGCCAGCGCATCCGCGTCGGCGCGGTTCCATCCCACCACCACCTGGTAGTCGCGTGCAATGCCGAGCGCACCGGCCAGTTGCAGGTTCATCAGGACAGTGTGGGTATCGCGATTGTCGAAAGCCACCCAGTCTGACAACAGGTGCCGCTTCCAGGCATGTTTCGCCGCGGGGTCAAGAAACCCCACGCGGCGGCGGCCTGCAATCCAGGCATAGAGTACCGCGCGATCGCTGGTCAGAGTGGACAGCGCAAGGTCGTAGCGGCGTGCGAGTCTGCCCAACAATGCCAGATGCCGCGTCAATGAGGGCCGGTACGGTACGGTGATGATCTCGCGCAGATCCGGGTTATTCAGCAGAAAGCCCTGCGCACCCTCGAACACGAGTGCATCGATTGCGGCATCAGGCCACGCTTGCCGCAGGGACCGAATGAGCGGGGTGGTCAGCAGCACATCGCCGATGCGGCGGGTGGCCACCAACAGTATGCGCCGCGGTGCTTCCTTGCCCAGTCGCACGTTCATGGCGGTGTTCCCTGCCTCAAAGTTCCAATAGGGCTCATATATACTGCCCGCTTGGAAAGCGTCCATTTTACCTGCCCATGCCAAAACTATTCATCGACGAATTCGTCGGCATTTCCAACCGCCTGGAAACATTGCCGCTGGCCTTTGCCATCCGCAAGGCCTACGGCCACGAGATCATCCTCGATTGGCACGAACTCGATTCGTTCAGCGTGGACGATACGCGGCAGGGCAAGGTGCGGCTGGCGGCAAGGATCGGCGCACTGCGCGTCAGAAATTGTGACGCCAATTTGTTCGCGGCCCTGGGGGGGAAAAAGATCATTCTGCGTTCCCTGGACGGCCCGCCGGAAAAGCTGGATCCGATCTATCTCGATGTGGCGGCCAAGATCCATCTCAACCAATATCTCGCCGCAGCCATCCGCGCCGCGTTTGAACCGCTGCAACAACGGCCGTTGGTCGGTGTCCACATTCGCAATGGCGACTATCAACTTGCCGACGAAGCGATGTATCGGGTTAAAGAGGTCGAGTGGCCGGCAGTGCCGGTCTGGTGGTACGAACGTGCCATGGCAGCGATCCTGCTCCAGCGGCCCGATGCCTGCTTCTTCTTGTCGAGCACCGGCGATCCTGACACATACACCGCATTGCACCGCAATTTCGACGTGATCACCCTGCAGATCGATTCACCCTATCGCTACAAAGGGCCGGATCATGAATCGCGGGTAAATCCGGTGGCTGACCTGTTTGCCCTGGCTTGCTGTCCGGTGCTGCTGGCGACGCCTATTTCAGGCTTTTCTCACTGGGCCGCCAACGCCCTGGGCGGGCCGACGACCTGCATCGTTCCGCTGGAGGGCGCGACCCCTGACAATCCGTCAATGGGCGCCGTCAATCTGTACGGCAGTCGCCTGCCGCGTTGGCGGGCCGCCGGCCGCGAGGGAACGGACACGATCCCGGTGTCGAACCATTTCGAGGGTGTCGACCTGAGTCGGGGCGCGAACACCGGCTGGCTGTAGCGCCTGGGCTCCCCTGGGCTATTACCTGTCCATTGCCAACACCTTGGAATTGTCGCCGCCTTTGCGTCGCGGCAAGCCGGCAAACAATACACCGCTGATCCATGCAAAAAACAATCCCTCGGAGTGATCGAGCAGCAGAGAATTGAACAGGCTGCCGACCGCGATGGTGAGCAAAGCACCCCGCGCCAATGCCCGATCACGGGGTAAGGGCAGCAGTCTTGCCATGCTCCATTCGAGCAGGAACAAGCACAACAGGACGGTCAAACCGACAACGCCAAGCTGGGCTGCGATCAGCAGGTATTGATTGTGGGGGTTATTCGAAGGCGCCATGGCAGTGTTGTGAATCTTTTCCGCATAAGCTTTCTCAAACCCGCCGGTTCCGACGCCAAAGACAGGGTGATCCCGGATGATCGCCAGGCTGTTGGTGTAGTAGTCCATGCGTACCGCAGACGGAGAAGTCTCGCTCCCCTGCCCCGGCTGCCACGCTGCAATCTCCGTCGCCACCAGGTTCATCCGCTGCTGCAACCCACTGTGTGCGGCATAGCTTGCGGCCACGATCACCAAACCGGTTGCAAGCGCGATTGCGAGGCCCTTCCAGCGCAACCAGTCGAAGCAAAAATAGACGAACAAGGCCGCCAATGCGAGATAGCCGCTACGGCCTTGCACCATGAACAAGACGTTGTAGGCTGCCAAACCCGACGCCAGCCCGAACGTTATGCGCTGGCGCGACGTTTCGGCATGGCGCGCGTTCACCGCCAGCGCATAGGCAAAGAACGCCATGAACAGATTTTGCGTGATATGCAGCTTGAACACAAAAGGGTCGCTGGGCAGCCCCTGCAGCAGGCCGCCCTGGGGGAATATCCCCGTCTTGATCACGTAGGACAGGAACAAGGTGGCTCCCATTGCCACCATGAACGCGGTAATTGCCCGGTTGCGCGCCTGCTGTTCCTGGAATAGCGCAATGAACAACGCAATGAACAGGATATCGACGTACTTGCCCAGATAGTTCAGGGCATCGTTCCCGTCGCCATAGCCATAGAATCCACCCACGATCAGCAGGCTGAACAGCAGCAGCGCGGCCATCGCGACCGGGTTTTCCTTGATTTGCGCCAGCTTGCGACGGTAGTTGCCGCCCAGCAGCCAGAAAAGCAGGACCAAAAGGAGCAATACATTGTCCAGGGCGGTTGCGATCGGGACCGAAAACCCGATCGCGATCGCCGACCATCGGGCGGCGCTGTGGGCCCGGTCAGCGTAGGTCCGCTCGGGCATATGCAAGGAAACGCTCAATGTTCGTCACGATGGAAAATTTGGCCAATACTTGGCTGCGGCCAGTGGCTGCCATGGCGTCCATGGATTGCGGATGGTCCAGCCCCCAGCGCAGGGCAGCGCTCCACGCCTGGAAATCTCCGGGCTTCGCCAACAGCCCGGTCTCGAAATCGGTTACGGTTTCCGGAATTCCGTCGACATTGCTGGCCACTACCGGAATTCTCATGCTTAATGCCTCAATCTGCGCCATACCCAAAGGCTCGAAAAACGAGGGCATTATGACCAGCGCCGCGCGCTTCAACAAGGGTGCGACCGGATGCAACATGCCTGTCAACAGCACCTGTTCCCGCAGACCCAGTGCCTGAACGCGCGCAGTGATCGCCTCGCGCTGCTCGCCGTCGCCGGCGACGACGTAGCGCAGGTCCGGGAAATCCGGCAACAGGCCCGCCAAAACGTCAAGCATGAACAGATGCCCTTTTTCCGGCCGCAGCATGGCCGCGTGCACGATCAGGCGTCCGGGATGGGTGCTGAGCCAGGAGTCAATCGAGCCCGGCAATGGCTGGGCCGCTTGCAGTGCAATTTGATCGAAGTCCAGACCCGGATAGAGAAGTTGAATGCGCTTGGGATCGATGCGCGAGTTCTGCAGAATTTTACTGCGCACGTCCTCGCTGGGGACTAGTGTCAGGTCCGCGAGCCAATTATAGGTCCATGCATGGGGTACGCCATGCTGGTAGGTTCTGGCCCGGATCAGCCGCGGGCGACGCGGTGTCAAACGCGCTGCCAGGCCGCAGATGTTCGCGTCGTGTCCGCTGTGGCTCACCACGACATCAGGCTGCCAATCTGTCAACAAACGACGCACAATGCGGATGCTGGGCAGGTGCAGGGCGCTGCGGAAAGGTACCAACGCTACATCATGACTACGCTCCAATGCCGCGCCATGAATTTCGCTACCGGGCCGGCAGGCGAGTTTGACCTGTATCTCACGCCGGGCCAGCACTTCCATCTGCTGCAGCAATTGCAGTTCCTGTCCGCCGAGCCTGGGCGAGCTTTCGGAGAACAGAATCCTTCGAATCGCTTCAACCGCCAATTCCGGGGCCCTGCAAATCGATAGCATCGTTCAGCATGGTGGCACAATAGCAAAGAACCCCCGCAAGCGGAGAACCCTCACCCAGTCGTACGAGTTGCGTCCACCCCGGCAAGCCACTCTGCGCTGATTGCCTACTTGGGGCGCGTCAGCCGTGCTTTTTCCAGGTTTTCGCACACTTGCAGTGCACCGTCGAGGATACGCGGCGTATTGCGCGTAATCAGTTCGGCGGGGATGACAAACAGGCTGCCGCGCGCCACCGCTCTGACCCGCGGCCATTTTTTCCACATGTCCAGATTTCCCGCCTGGCCGGCTTCGGCGGTCACACCGCCAATCGACTCGGGATCGGCCGCGAGCACCGCTTCGGTGGAGACTACGGGCGTCAGCGGTTTCAGCTCGGCAAACATATTCTGCCCGCCGCACAGCCGGATCACGTCGCTGATGAGGTGATCGTCGTTTACGGTCATCAGCGGTTTGTCCCATATCTGGAAGAACACGGTCACCAAACTGCGGCCGGCATAGCGCCGGCGCAACTCAGCCTCGCGCGCCGCGAATGTGCGCGCGGTCGGCAACGCGACCTCTTCGGTGCCGGCCAGACGGCCCAATTGCTCGACCGCCCGCGCGATGTCGGACAACCGGTTCGACGCGTTGTAGAACACCGGGATGCCGAGGCGCAACAATTTGTCGAGTTGGCGCTGCGCATTGCCTTTCTGCCATACCACGATCAGATCAGGCTTAAGGGCAACGATCCGCTCCAGGTCGAGTTGCGCGCTGTCGCCGACGCGCGGGATGCGCTGCGCAGCGGCCGGAAAATCGCTGTACTCGACCGCGCCAACGACCAGTGCGCCGGCGCCTGCCGCGAACAACAACTCGGTCATGTGCGGCGCCAGGCTGATGATACGCTGCGCCGGCTGTTTCAGCGTCACGCTGCGGCCGCTGTCGTCGGCGAGCCTGATTTCGGCGGCGGTTGCCGCGCTGCCCAGCGCCAGCGCGGCAGCCAAGGCCCAATACGCGAGCGCGACACCGCGGTGATTGGCGTCTCTCCCGGCGGCGTTCGCGCTCATATCACTCCGGCACGAACAAGACTCGCCCGGCCGCTTCGATTCGCGTCACGCCATGGCCGTACGTTTCCCGCAGTGCCGCCTCGCTCATCACTTCGCCGATCTCGCCCTGCCGCACCGTCCCCTGCGGTGTGAGCAGCAGGGCGTGGCTGGCAAAGCGCGCCGCCAGGTTGAGATCATGCACCGTGAACAGCACGCCCTTGCCGCGCCCGCGAGCCAACCCGACTAGATGTTCCAGCACCAGCACCTGGTGATGCAGGTCGAGGTGCGACACCGGTTCGTCCAGCAGAAGCAGCGGCGCATCCTGCGCCAACAGCGCCGCCAGTGCCACGCGCTGGCGTTCCCCGCCTGAAAGCGTCAATACGTCGCGCCGCTCGAACCCGGCGAGGTCCACCGCACGCAGCGCGGCTGACGCGATCTCGCGCTCCTCCTCGCCTTCCCAGTGCCAGCGCGAAAGATAGGGGTGACGGCCCAGCATCACGCTCTCGAGCACGCTGGCGCTGAACGCGTCGTGAAACGTCTGCGGCAGGAAGCCCCGCTGTTGCGCCGCCTCGGCGGCCGGCCAATCGCGAAGCGCCCTGCCAGCCAGACGCACCGCTCCCCCCTGCGGTTCGCGCAGGCCGACCGCGGTATGCAGGAAAGTGGTTTTTCCGGCACCGTTGGGACCGAGCATGCACCACACCTCGCCCGCGCCCAGGCGGAAACTCAAACAGCGCACCAGCGTGCGTGCGCCCACGCCAAGCACCAAATCTTGGACTTCAAGCAGCGGCGCGCTCACGCGTCGCCTCGCTTCCCGGTGTACCGGTTTCGCGTTTGCGCTGTCGGCGACCGAAGACATTCGCGGCCGGTCGCATCCCAGGCCTGCGGCCATGACCCCTGCTTCGCGCTCATGCCTTCCCCGGATTGCGCAACAACAGCAGCATGAATGCCGGGGCGCCAACGAGCGCAGTGATCACACCTACCGGCAATTGCTGCGGCGCGAGCAGGCTGCGCGCCACAGTGTCGGCCAGCAACAGCAGCGTACCCCCGGTCAGTGCGCTCGCAGGCAGGAGCATGCGCTGGTCGTTTCCCAACGCCAGGCGCAGGCCATGCGGCACCACCAGGCCGACGAAACCGATCGCGCCAGCGGTGGTTACCGCCAGCGCGGTCGCTGCCGAGGCGACGACATAGACCAGGCGGCGCAGCAGCGCCACCCGCACCCCCAGCGCATGAGCCAGCGCCTCGCCGCGCAGTAGCACATTGAGATCCCGCGCCACCGGATAGGTCACGGCCAGCGCAAGCGCGAGCACCAGCAGCGCCGGCGCCCAGGACTCGGCGCCGTTCAGATCGCCCAGCAGCCAGAACAGCATGCCACGCAGCCTGGCTTCGGGCGCCAGGGTCAGCATCAGGGTGATAACCGCCCCCCAGCCGGCGGCCATGATTACCCCCATAAGCAACAGGCGCGGCGAGGCTTCCAGCGCGCCGAATACCTGCTGGCGGGCCAGGTCGCGCCGGGCAAGCGCGAACACCAGCAGGATCGCGGCCAGCGCGCCACTGGCCGCGCCAAGGTTTACGGCGAGCGCGCCCAGCCCGGCAAGCATGGCGCCAAGCGCTCCAACTGCGGCGCCGCCGGACAGGCCCAGCACATAGGGATCGGCGAGCGGATTGCGCAGCAGAACCTGCATCAGTGCGCCCGCCAGCGCAAGCAGGCCGCCGACGGAAAACGCAGCCAGCGCGCGCGGCAGCCGCAACTGCATGACGATCTCGCCGGCGACGCTGTCTTCCGGAGAGGTGAGTGCCTGCAGCAGTTCAAGCGGCGGCAGCCGGGTGCTGCCAGTGGCGAGCGCAAATGCAAATGCCGCCAGTGCCGCCACGGCGAGTGCAAACCAGATGAGCAGCGTTCGGCGCAAGCGTTCCTCTTTTTAGTTATTGAAAGCGGTATGCCGCGGTGAACAGAAAACTGCGCCCTGCCATGGGGTAGGCATTGAAAGAGGTGCCCGCGGCGTTGCGAATTGCATAGGTGTAGTACTTCTTGTCGGTCAGGTTATTTCCGGCCAGGGTGAAGATCCAGGACCCGGCTGCGTGGCTCAATTTGGCATCGGCGGTTGCGAAGGCAGGCATTTGCGCGGGAAAGGTATTGGACTGGTCGTTGTCGTAATACTGCCTGCCGACATAACCGAGCGCGCCGCTCAAGCTCGTATTGCCCGCAAGGCGCCAGGTGAGCCCCAGCTTGGCGGAATTGCGCGGCACCAGAGGCACGTTCCTGCCGCTCACATCAACGCTGATCGGGTTGAAGTTCGCGTCGAAGCCGTTGTATACGCCTTCGCGGAACACGGCGCGTGCATGCGTGTAGCTGGCGAATAAGTCGACGTGCTTGCCGAGTTTTCGGCTACCTTCGAGTTCGATTCCCTCACGCCGTGTCGGCGACAGGTTCATGTTGGTAAAGTTGATTGCGTTGAAGTGGATTTCGTTGCGCAGGTCCATGCGATACATTCTCGCCTGCAGGCGTCCGGCGTCGGACTTGTACTCAGCGCCGATTTCACGGTCATGCGAGGTTTGAGGCTCGAGCGGCGTCAGGATGGAATCGAATACCGGGCCGCCAAACTGATTGTAGATTTCATCCACGGTCGCCACGCGAAAACTCGCGCCGAGCTTGCCGAACAGGGCTAGCGCATGAGTGAAATTGTGGCGCAGCGCGAGCTCCCACGCGCGCGGACTGCGCGCCTGGGAGGTGTTCGCATAGCGTGCCGGATTCGCCCGGTCATTCGCGGATATTTCCACGCGCTGCAGGCGCGCGCCCAGTGTGAGTTTGGTCGCGGGCCCGAACGCGGTGTGATTCTGCAGATAATAAGCGCGGTCCTTTTGCGTGGCCGCCAGGTCGACTTGCGGTGCGCCCAGTTGCTCGACGCGGGCGGCGCGCAGCGCCTTGTAATCCCAGATGTCCGCATCCATGCCGAAGATAAGAACGTTGTCGCGCCCCAGGAACTGATAGGGCTTCTTCAGGCGCGGCGTGAGCGCCCAGACCTTGGCATGGGTGTCGGTAAAGGTGCTGAAGCCGAAGCCACTGTAGTCATCGAAGAAACCCATGCGCCTGGTATCCCGATAGGAAAGGTCGACGGCAAGCTCGGCGGAGTCGAACGCATAGCGACCCGAGAGCGTGGCCTGCCTGCCATCGCGCGCGCTGTAGTCGCCCGGCGTGGCCGTGCCGCGCGGATCGGAGTCCAATTGCGCCTTGGTGCGCGCTCCCGGCAAACGCAGGTCCTGGTTGTCCAGTCCGAACTTGAATACCAGGCCGCCGCGGTCCCCGGTCCAGCGCAGGTCGCCGAGCAGGTTGCCCTGCTCCAGGCGATTATTGACCCGGTAGTTGTCCGAGTTGTGCTGGCTGGCGTTCAGCGAGAAGCCAGTGTTGGTCCCGGCAAGATTGACGGCCGCGCGCACGTCATTCGTATTGTAACTGCCGTAACTCGCCCCTACGACCGCGCTCTTGTCGCCCGCTATCGGCGAGCGGGTGATGATATTGACGGTGCCGCCCGTGGCGCCTCCACCGTACAACACAGATCCGACACCGCGCTGGATTTCGACGCGCTCGATGGCATCCAGCGGAATCGCCGACCATCTGATCGTGGTCAGTTCGATGTCGTTGAGTCGCTGGCCGTCGAGCAGCACCAGCGTATTCTGGTCGCCGCTGACGCCGAAGCCGCGCATGTCGATCGCCACGTCCGGACTGCCAGTGTTGTTGCGCGTATTGATGCCGGCATAGCGCGACAGCAGGTCTGGCAGGTTCGCGGTGGTACTGTTTGCAATTTGCTCGCGCGTGATGACCGTGACCCCGATCGGATGCTCGAGTTTCTTTTCCGGAAAACGCGTGGCCGTGACCACCACCGCGTCTTCCTGGGCAAATGCCTGCGCCGTCAGGGCGAGCGTGATGGCAGAAATAACTGATTTGAAATGCATGATTTTCCCCCGCAGCCGGCGTCCCCGCAGGCTGCACAATTAAAACAATTAAGAAAACGCGGGGGAACTCAGAACCACAACCGGCGCACCGCGTCCCCGCAGTGTTTCCACCTGTCGCGCAAGGCCGGTCTCCGGGCTCGTGGGATTGGATCTGTCGCCTTCCCGCAAGCGCTTCTCTTGCAGTGGCATCGTGACAGACCCGCGCTCACATACCGTTGCGGGGGCAGCACAGGCTTGGACGTGCGTGCACGCTGTACCTGTTTCCCGTTTCACCCGCCTGCAGGAATCGCCGGCGGACACCTCGAACGAGTGCAGTGATTTTACACGGTATCGCCGGCAAACAAGAAATATGCCGCCGCACGGGTGCGGGAACACGCGGAACAGAGTCGGAATCTGGCGCGTCTTCCAGAGCAATCCGGCAACGAATCGCCGATCTCGAAATCCCGTGTTGAGTCAATGAAATAGGGTGGCTTGTTCATCATGGAAAGAGCATTGAGAATTGCTTGTTATTACTTGACTTGGCGCGATTTTTGAAATTATAGTGTGGCGATGGATGCGGAATTCGACACACTCGATGGAAAAATCGACCAGCTCTTCCAATTGTGCCAACGCCTGAAGAGCGAGAACAAGGAACTGAGACTGCAGTTGGCGTCCGCCCAAAACGAAGTCAAGCGCCTTGGAGACAAGGTGGAAGGCGCCAAGACCCGCCTAGAGACATTGCTGCACCAGATCCCGGAATGAGCGAAAAAGCCAAAGCCCTTGAGGTCAACATCATGGGCCGCAATTATCGCGTCACCTGCGCCGACGACGAGCGCGAAGCGCTGCTTGCCGCGGTTGCGTATGTCGACAAGAAAATGACGGAAATAAGAGCGGCAAGCAAGGTCGCCGGCACGGAACGCATCGCGGTCATGGCCGCGCTGAACATCGCCAATGAACTGCTCTCGATCAAACTCGGCACCGGCTTTGACATCGCGGAATTAAAGCGTAGAATGAATTCAGTGCAGTCAAAGCTCGATCAAGCGCTGTCGCAGCAGGATTCCCTGTTCTAGATCGCGCCCGGGCGGGCCCAGGCCGCAAATAGTTTCCCTGCGATGCTCGTTAAGGCCATATATTCCTTGAACCAATATATGTGCTGAGGTTGCGGACCATAGCGCCGCTTTTGTGCGCGTCCCTACGCCTCGCGCGAATGTGGATGTACCTACGGCGGCCGGAACGCGACCACTCTGGACTGCAGGTTCAGAGGATGCGGGCCTGACGGCATTTGCGGGGAATCCAATACCTCATCGATCGCAGACCTCGTGTCTGCGATTTTTGTTTTGGAGTTCCTCGCAATGCGCTACTGGCTGATGAAATCCGAGCCCGACGAGTTCAGCATCGACGACCTT
>ERZ1292640.619-Hain-H43-02um-R1-619-length-28896-cov-19_pt1 | contig 28896 bp, 28 predicted proteins | sample MGYA00564404_ERZ1292640 | MGnify/ENA primary metagenome ERZ1292640 (study PRJEB36523, sample SAMEA6512636) | groundwater metagenome | collected 2019-01-08 | study: AquaDiva: Metagenomics assemblies of 32 groundwater samples | reverse complement strand
GAAACTATAAAGTGCGCATCGTGCGGTGAGGCATTAGAGATATGGACAGATGAGATTAAGGCAGTCTGCCCAAAATGCAAGAATACTATAATGCGCGAACAAGGCGCAAGCTGCCTTGATTGGTGCAAGTATGCAAAGGAATGCGTAGGGGAAAATACCTATAATAGTTATATCCAGAATAAGTTCACAACACTAAAGGGCCGGCTTATCAAAGAGTTGGAGGATTATTTTGGAGAAGATATAAAAAGAATAAATCACGCCAAGAATGTTATGCATTTTGCAGAGGAGTTATTGAAAATAGAAAACTCAGACTGGCATATTGTGATCCCTGCAAGTATATTGCATGATGTGGGCATAAAGGTCAGCGAACAGAAATATGGTTCTTCAGCCGGGCATTATCAGGAAAAGGAAGGGCCGGCTGTTGCCAGAAAGATTCTTCTTAAGATAGGGGTTAAAAATAAGGATATAGATGAGATATGCGAAATAATCAGATACCATCATTCGCCAGGCAGGATTAATACAAAGAATTTTAAAGCGCTGTATGATGCGGATCTCTTGGTTAATTTGAAAGATGAAGTGGACGTAAAGGACAAGGCTAAATTAGAAAAGATAATTAATAAGGCATTTCTTACAGATGCAGGGAAACAAACTGCGAAGAAGGCATACCTGTCTGGTTAATAGAAACTAGTTGCAATACTAGGTTCTTTATTATATCTTAATATTAATGGATCCGAATGTATTACATAATATAGGCTATGGGATGTACGTGGTATCCTCAAATAAAGGTGGTCTTCTTAATGGCCAGATAGCGAATACTGTTTTTCAGATAACGAGCGAACCTATCACTATCGCCGTAAGCATCAATAAAAAGAACCTGACCCATGAATATATAGAATCGAGCAAAAGGTTCAGCGTATCTATATTGGCGGAAGAGACGCCTTTAAGTTTTATAGGAAAATTCGGATTCAAATCAGGCAGGGTAGAAGATAAATTCAAAGATACAAAATTTATAAAGTTAGATTCACTTTGTCCTGTGGCGCTGGATAATGCGCTCTGTTACTTTGAGGCAAAAGTCATGAATCAGCTTGATTGCGGCACTCATACGCTTTTTCTAGGACAAGTGGCTGATTCAAAGATATTGAAGATAGGAAAACCAATGACATATGATTATTATCATCAGGTAAAACGCGGCGCAACGCCTGATACAGCGCCTACCTTTATTAAAAGAGAAGCTGTTTAAGCTGAAGGAGGAGTTATACAAAAATATAAATGCACAGTATGCGGTTATATATATGATCCGGCTATAGGCGATTCTGATGGAGGCATACAGCCTGGTACTGCGTTTGAGGACATACCTGATTCGTGGCTTTGCCCTGTTTGCGGCGCAGCAAAAAGCGAATTCGTAAAAGAGGGAATAATTATATGAAACCGTTAGAAATTAAAAAAGGCATATATTGGGTGGGAGCTATTGACTGGGACCTGAGGAATTTTCACGGGTATTCTACGCAGCTTGGATCTACGTATAATGCGTATTTAATAATAGACAAAAAAATTACCTTGGTAGATACAGTCAAACATTATATGTTTGAAGAGATGCTGGAGAGGGTAAAAAAGTTAATAGACCCATCCAAAATAGACTATGTTATATCAAACCATACAGAGATGGACCATTCAGGTTCTATTCCTGAGATTATGGATATAGCAAAAACTGCGGTAATTATCTGTTCTCCTAATGGTGAAAAAGGCCTTAAGAAGCATTTTAAAAAAGATTGGAAGTTTAAAGTCGTCACGACAGGCGATTCTATTAATATAGGTAAGAGAAATCTGAATTTTGTATTAATGCAGATGGTCCACTGGCCTGATTCAATGGCGACTTATATTCCGGAAGAAAAGCTGCTTTTACCGAATGACGCGTTTGGCCAGCACATTGCGTCTTGTGAACGATTTGATGATGAATTCGGATGGGACAGGGTGCGAATTGAGGCAGCGAAGTATTATGCGAACATTGTGTTACCATTCGGCGCCCAGGTAAGTAAAGCGCTGGAAGCTGTTTCAGGCCTGGATATAAATATGATTGCCCCGAGCCATGGGCTTATCTGGAGGAGCCATATAAAAGATATAATAGGGCTTTATAAGAAATGGGCGGATAACGAGTGCGAGAAAAAGGCTGTTATTATATATGATACAATGTGGCACAGCACTGAAAAGATGGCATACGCGATAAAAGATGTTTTTGAAGGAAAAGACATACCGTGTGAAATAAGGAATCTGCAGGCCAGCCATATATCTGATGTGGCGGCTTCTATTCTGGAGGCAAAATATATATGTGTTGGGTCCCCGACTTTAAATAACGGCATGCTTCCTACGGTATCGGCGTTTCTTACTTACCTAAAAGGCCTCGCTCCTAAGAACAGGGTGGGCATAGCATTCGGATCTTATGGATGGGGAGGCCAGAGTATAGGTGATATAGAAAATATTCTGGAGGCTTCTAAATTTGAATTGCTTATAAAGGGTTTGAAGATACAGTGGGTGCCAGATGCTGCAGAACTCGAAGAATTAAAGAATAAGTTAAAAGGTCTGTTATAAAAAAGTAGGGGCCAGCACCAGTAGGGCAGGTTTAAACCTGCCCTACTGGTGCTGGCGAATACAAGGAGGTGTAATGTGAAACTAAAAGGCAGTCAGACGGAGAAAAATCTTCTGGCGGCGTTCGCAGGAGAGTCTCAGGCAAGGAACCGTTACACATATTTTGCCAGCGTTGCTAAAAAAGCAGGTTATGAACAGATATCAGCAATATTTCTGGAAACAGCTGACAATGAAAAAGAGCATGCTAAGAGGTTTTTTAGATTTTTAGAAGGTGGAGACGTTGAGATTATAGCAGCCTATCCAGCAGGGATAATAGGAGATACTGCAGGAAATCTTAAAGCTGCTGCAGACGGAGAACAATTTGAATGGTCCAAGCTTTATAAGGGTTTTGAAGATGTTGCGCGTAAGGAAGGGTTTACGGAGGTTGCGGATCAATTTAAAGAGATAGCAATGGTTGAAGTAGAGCACGAAAAAAGATACCGTAAGCTTCTAAAAAATGTCAAAGAAAAAGCTGTGTTTAAGAAAGAAAAAGCCATTAAATGGAAATGCCGTAATTGTGGCCGTGTCTATGAGGGCGTGGAGGCGCCTGAGAAGTGTCCTACATGCGCTCATCCTCAGGCATATTACGAATTAATAGCCGAAAACTATTGATTGATATACCGTTTCCGATCGGCGATCGGAAATACTGCCGATCGCCGATCGGAACAAAAGGGTAAAATGAAAGTATTAGCTATAAACGCCAGTCCAAGAATAAAAGGCAATACAGACTTGCTTATAGGCAAAGTTTTAGAGGGGGCAATATCAAAGGGCGCTGAGGTTGAAAAAATAGTCCTGAATGAGCTTAAGTTTTTGCCGTGTCAGGAATGCAGTAAAATGGCTGATGATGGCCTGTGTCTGGTTAAAGACGATATGCAGGATGTTTACACAAAGATAAAACAGGCCGATGCCATTGTGCTGGGTTCCCCTATTTTTTTTGGCAGCCTCAGCGCCCAGGCTAAAATGATGATAGACCGTTTCCAGTGCGCGTGGCGGGCAAAGTATATATTGAAAAAGGATAACGGCCATAAAAAAATAACAGGGGCTTTTATCTGCGTAGAAGCTTCTTCCAGGAAGGACTTTTTAGGGAACGCCAGGTCAATCGTAAGGAATTTTTTCGCTGTGATAAATGCCGGTTATAAATACGAACTTTTTTGCCAGGGGATAGAGGGTAAAGGCGATATACTGAAACACGCTGTTTATTTAAAAAAGGCTTTCGACCTTGGTCGTGCTATTGTCTCTAAAACAACGTAACAAACAATACATATGAATATATTTTCAGGAAGCGAAATAGTGGAAATGGCTGTCCAGATAGAAAAGAACGGCAGGGATTTTTACAAAAGCATGGCGGAATTTTCAAAGGATAAAAATTCGAAAGAGGTCTTTGAGCATCTTGCAGGCCAGGAGGAAAGGCATATAAAGGTATTTGAGGATATGCTTTCAGTGGTTAAAAAATACGAGCCGGCTGAGGCTTATACAGATGAATATTTCAGTTATATAAAGGCGTTGTCAGACGATCATGTTTTTACAAAAAATAAAAAAGGGAAAGATATAGCCGCAACTGTAAAAGATGAAAAAGAAGCGGTTAATATGTCCATAGGTTTTGAGAAAGATTCTATATTGTTTTATCACGAGATGAAGAACTTTGTGCCTGAATCAGAGCGCGATATGATAGATAACCTGCTTAATGAAGAACAGAAACATCTCAAGAAACTAGTATTATTAAAAAGGAGGTGTTATGCATAATGTAAAAATATATTCCACATCAACATGCCATTATTGTGTAATGACAAAGGAATTTTTGAAGAAGAATAACATACAGTTTGAAAATATAGATGTAGGAGTGAATCGGGAAGCCTGCAAAGAGATGATGGATAAGTCCGGCCAGATGGGCGTGCCTGTCCTGGATATAGACGGCCAGATAATAGTGGGTTTTGACAAGGATGCCATAAGCAAGGCCATTAGTTTGAATTAAAATATGAAAAAACTTTTAGAGTATTATAAAACCAATAAGAAAATAATAAAAAACAGGCTTAAAGATTTTGAGGATAATTATAAGAAAGACGATAAGCATGTTTTTTCAGAGCTCTGTTTCTGCTTATTGACCCCTCAGGCAGAGGCAGTTGAATGCGACAAGGCCATAAAGAATCTGAAAGAAACAGGCTTGCTTTTTAATGGTACGTCAGAAGAGATAAGCCCATACCTAAAGGCAGCTAGATTTTTAAATAAAAAGGCGGAATATATCACAGGTGCAAGACAGTTATTTAAAAAGAACGGTTGTTTCCGGATAAAGAATTGCATAGACAAAAAAGACATATTTAAGACAAGAGAGTGGATTGTTAAAAATGTGAAAGGTATAGGGTATAAAGAGGCCAGCCATTTTTTAAGAAATATAGGGTTTGGGAAAGACCTGGCAATACTGGATGTGCATATACTCAAGAACCTGAAATATTATGGGATAATAAAAAAGATCCCGAAATCACTGACTAAAAATGAATATCTTAAAATAGAAAGTAAATTAAGGGATTTTTGCAAAAAAATCAACATTCAGATGGATGAACTGGATCTTTTATTCTGGTCCAAGGAAACAGGTTTTATATTTAAGTGAGGACAACAAAGAAACTATTCATAGCAAGTTGATTTACGTCATCCTGTAGATGACATAAATCAAGTGCTCATTTGAGGAGGATACCATGAAGGTCACAATACACTATATGTTAAGACCTGTGGCCCATTGCAAAGAGGGTTGCAGTAATTGCTCCTGGGCACGAGCCTAAACTGCCTTTACTATAAGTACATGCTCAAAACCAAAAATAACAGTATTATAAATTCTGAAGGCAGGGAAGTATTTCTGCATGGCGTGAATCTGGGCGGATGGCTTATGATGGAGGGTTATATCCTCCATGGCAGAAATATAGCTGAGAAGATATTCAAGAAAGAGTTCAAAAAAAGCTGCGGTCAAAAAGAATTAGATAATTTCTCCAGACTCTACAGAAATAATTTTATACAGGAATCAGACTTCAATAACATATCTTCCCTTAATTTCAACTGCGTACGGCTTCCTTTTAATTTCAGCATCATAGAAGACGGCCATATGGAGATGCTTAAAAAGGCAGTTGATTTTTGCGAAAAATACAATATTTACTGCATACTGGATATGCACGCTGCGCCTGGCTGCCAGAATGAAGACTGGCATGCAGATAGCGAAGGCAAAGCAGAGTTATGGACAAGCAGCAGATATCAGGAAAAGTTTTTTGGCCTATGGGAACTCCTGGCAGATACATTTAAAGATAAAGAGATAGTGGCAGGCTATGACATCTTGAACGAGCCTGTCATAAAAAGCCAGGATGCCGGCAGGATATTACGTAATTTTTATATAAAGGCAGTAAAGCGCATAAGAGATATAGATAAGGATCATATAATATTTCTTGAAGGCGACACCTGGTCGCAGGTTCTTGAACATATAGGAGAGCCTTTTGGTGAAAACCTTTCATACAGTGCGCATTTTTATTACCCGCTTGAATTTACTTTTAATTTTCAAACAGGGCTTAGATATCCGGGGGATATTTTAGGAGAACAGTGGGACAAGGATACGATAAAAAGAAAATTGGAGTTCTATTATAGTTATTCAAAAAAATGGAATATCCCTATTTTCATGGGAGAGTTTGGGGTAAATTCAAGAGGCGGATATTATGGAGAATATGAATGGGTTAGAGATACCGTAAGCTGTTTTAGAGATTTTAAATTCCATTGGACATACTGGACGTATAAGGCTGCAGCCAACAGCGTCTTTCCTGATGGGATTTACCAGTATCTTGAGAATCCTGCCTGGGTCAGCCGGCAGGGGCCTGTATATGGCTTTGAAACTTTCTACTTGCTTTGGGAGAATCATAGAGAAGATATAGCGGAATCCTGGAAAACAGAGAATTTTACGCAGCAAAAAAACCTGGCTAATTTACTTGCTAGTTTTTCTTCCTTCTGATAAAATTAACAAACATGGACAAGGTAAGATATTATTTAAATTCAGACAATGAATTTGTTATAGAAAACTATAACCAGATAGGCGGATTTTCTAATTTTCTGCCTGGCATAGCAGGTTTATTCGGGATTCCAATGTGGGTATTCTATGTAAATCGTGGCCAGGGTATATGCAGTTTCGGCCTCAAAAGCAAGGATAACCCCATAATGGAATTCCTGCCCGCGAACAGGGCTTATCAGCTTACCGCGCTCCAGGGTTTCCGCACATTTATTAAGATAAAGAACAAAAAAGGCGGCATATTCTATGAGCCTTTCCAGAGCCATTCATTGTATAAATTCCCTTCAGTAGCCCAGAGAATGTTTATAAGCTCCCATGGGTTCAGGATACAAGAGATAAATCCTGAGCTAGGCCTGGATATACAGGTTGAATATTTTACAATCCCGAATGAGCCTTTTGCAGGCCTCGCAAGGGTAGTCAGCATAAAAAACATATCTAAAAAGGAGACCTCTCTCAGGGTATTGGATGGGACTCCGCTCATAATACCCTATGGCATATCAAATTTCTTCCTTCAGAAAATGAGGCGCACTATTGAGGCATGGATGCTGGTAGAAAATTTAGATAAAAAAGCTCCTTTTTACAGGCTTAAGGTTGATCCAAAAGATGCGTCAGAAGTGGTTTTTATAAAAGAAGGGAATTTCTATATAGCTACAGGCAGCAAGAATGGGAAGGCAATAAGCGGCCTTCCTGTTATTGTTGACCCTGAGGTTATATTCGGCCAGGTAAATGATTTTTCATATCCTGTAAATTTTGTAAATGCCCTGGAATATAAGCCCCCTAAAGCGCAGATGGACCAGGGCAAACTTCCTTGCGCCATGGCGTGCGGCCATATGGAGCTCAAGAAATCAGAAGAGGTTAAGTTATATTGCGTTGCAGGCCATATGAGCTCAAAGGAGGTATTAAATTCATCCGCGCATAGACTGAGGGACGTAAATTTCTTTATTGCAAAAAAAGAAGAAAATAAAAATCTGATAAAGGATCTGGAGGATAACATATTCACAGCCTCCAATAATAAGAGATATGATTTATACTGCGGCCAGACCTTTTTGGATAATGTCCTGCGCGGCGGATTTCCTATAACCTGCTCTAATCATCATACCCACGCCTTTTATGTTTACTCGCGTAAACACGGAGATTTGGAAAGGGATTACAATAAATTTTTAATAGAGCCGGCTTATTTCTCCCAGGGCGACGGGAATTTCAGGGATGCGAATCAGAACCGCAGGAATGATATATTATTCAATCCCCAGATAAAGGATTTCAACATCCTTCATTTTTATAATCTTCAGCAGGCAGACGGTTATAATCCGCTTGTATTAAAAGGCCTGACGTTCAGGTTAAAAGAAACCCATTATTTGAAGGATAGCCTTAAAGGCAAAGTAGAGGATAAAGATATTGATAAGATAGAGAGCCTTGTATCCCCGAGTTTTACGCCAGGCAGGCTTTTTATGGATATGGAAAGGCTTGGCATAAAATTAAAATCAGGCTGGTATGATTTTTTGCAGGAGCTTTCCAGGAACTGTATAACCATGTATGAGGCTGAACATGGGGAAGGGTTCTGGATAGACCACTGGACATATAATCTTGACCTTGTGGAAAGTTTTCTAAACATATATCCTGAGAAATTAAAAGAAGAGCTTTTAGATAAGAAGGAATTTACTTTTTATGATAATACTTTTTGCGTGAAGCCAAGGTCAGAAAGATATCTTTTAGTTAAGGATGGCATGGTGAGGCAGTATCATTCTGTTGAAAAAGACGGCAAAAAGGAAGGCATTATAAGAAAGAGAGAAGCAGAGCCTCATTTGGTCAGGATAAAAAATGGAGAAGGCGAGATTTACAGGACAACCCTGATTGTAAAGATGTTATGCACTACGGTAAACAAGATATCTTCTTTCGATGCCTCAGGCATTGGCATTGAGATGGAAGCTGATAAGCCTGGCTGGTGCGATTCAATGAACGGCCTGCCTGGCTTGTGCGGTTCAAGCACGCCAGAAGTTTTTGAGTTAGAACGTCAGGTTGTTTTTATATCAGATTCATTGGCAAAACTGCGCATAGATGAAAATTATAATGTTAATATGCCGGAAGAAATATTTGATTTCCTGAAAAACATTGAAATCCTTATCAAGGAAAAGAGAGACGATTTTTATTACTGGGACAAGGCCAATTCCTTTAAAGAAGAGTACAAGCAGAAAATAAGATTTGGTTTTAACGGCATAGAAAGGGCCATGTCTGCAGGCGAATTAAAAGAAACCCTGAACAGCTTTCTTTTAAAGATAGAAAACGCTATTAAAAAAGCATATGACCCGGCCAAAAAGGCATACACCACATATTTTATAAATGAAGTTGCAAAATACGAGCCTCTTAACAGACTTGATCCGGTTAAAGGATTGCCATTGGTCAGGCCTACTGCGTTTAAAAGCGCGAGGCTGCCTTTATTCCTGGAAGGCAATGTGCGGGCAATGAAGGTTGAAAAAGATATTCAGAAGGCAAAGGCCATGTATTTAACATTAAAGAAAACCAAAGTTTATGATAAAAAATTAAAGATGTATAAGATCAATGAACCCCTTGAAGGCGTATCTAAGGAAATCGGCCGTTCAAGTATATTTACGCCTGGCTGGCTTGAAAATGAGTCTATATGGCTTCACATGGAATATAAATATCTTTTGGAAATATTAAAGAAAGGGCTTTATGATGAATTTTTCGAGGAATTTAAGGATGTCTTAATACCATTTCAGAAGCCGGAGAGATATGGCAGGAGTACTTTTGAGAATTCATCATTTATAGTTTCAAGCGCATTCCCTGATAAAAGGATGCACGGCAGGGGTTTTGTGGCGCGCTTAAGCGGTTCTACGGCAGAGATGCTGAGCATATGGCTTTTGATGAATATAGGCCCGGAGCCATTTTTTGTAAATGAAAAAAGAGAACTAAACCTCAGGTTCAGGCCAGCATTGCCGGCGTGGCTTTTTACAAAAAGAGCGCAGAATGGATTTCCAAAGAATACATATGCGTTTAAATTTCTAGGCAAAATACTCGTAGTTTATCATAATCCAAAAATGAAAGACACTGCAGGTAATAATCCCATAGCGCCGAGTTCTATTACATTGGAATATGATGACGGAAGAAAAATAGATATCAAGCAAGACACCATAGGCTCGCCATACGCATCAGACACAAGAGACAGAAAAGTAAAAAGAATAGATATAAGCTTAGTCTAAGTTTATAGGGTCTAAATACATGATAACATTATATATTACCGCGGCTACCATAGGTTTTTTGCATACTGTATTCGGGCCTGATCATTATGTGCCGTTTATAGTAATGGCTAAGGCAAGAAAATGGCCTATGGCAAAAACCGCTATATTGACATTCCTGTGCGGATTGGGCCATATCATGAGCTCTATTATAATTGGTTTTATAGGAATTGTTTTCGGTATCGGAGTTATGAAATTAAAGGCCCTGGAATCATTCAGGGGGAATATAGCGGGCTGGTTATTGATAATATTCGGATTCACTTATTTTGTCTGGGGTCTTCACAAGGCATTTAAAAATAAACCGCATAAACACCTGCATAGCCATATGGATGACGATGACCATGCGCATATACATTCACACGAACATGAACATGCGCATATCCATGACCAGGAGAAAAAAGCCAATATAACGCCCTGGATTTTATTTACAATATTTGTTTTTGGCCCGTGTGAGCCTTTAATACCTCTATTAATGTATCCTGCCGCAAAAAATAATATTGCAGGGGTTTTTTGGGTTACAGCTATATTTGGAGCTGTAACGATTGCTACAATGTTTACAATAGTAATGGTTTCGTCAATTGGCGTAAGACTTATTCCATTAGGTAAATTTGAAAAATATACTCATGCCATGGCAGGAGGGACTATACTTCTTTGCGGTATAGTAGTGCAGTTTTTAGGGATATAAAAACTGCGTAGGTCGCCGTAGGCGTCCTACGCAGTTGGGGTGGTCAGTATCCCAGATTCTTTAACGCAAACGGGTCTTTGCGCCAGTTTTTATAGACCTTGACCCATAGATCCAGGAAGACTTTTTTCTGCAGGAAATTTTCTATATCTTTTCGCGAGAACTCGCCTATTTTTTTAAGCATCTTGCCGCCATCGCCTATAATAATGCCTTTCTGGCTTTCCTTTTCGCAATATATATTAGCCCGTATGTAAACTGTCCCCCTCACCTTAATCCTCTCCCCCATTTGGGGGAGAGGGGAGGGTGAGGGGGGTCTCTCTTTCATCTCCTCGACAACCACTGCTATGGAATGCGGAACCTCCTGGTATGTTATTTCTAATGTCTTTTCTCTAATAATTTCCTGTACTATAAACCGCTCGTTTTTATCAGTCAGCTGGTCATCTGGAAAAAATGGAAAACCTTCAGGCAGATATTCCAGTATTTTTTTAAACACAAGGTCTGTGCCATCTTTTTTTAAAGCTGATATAGGTATTATTTCCTTGAAATTAAATTTGTGGGCTTTTTCAATGATAGGCAGGATATGGCGCCTGTCAATCCCATCTATTTTATTTATGATAAGGATATTTAATTTTTCCGGCAGAAGATCGAATATTTCTATATCCTCTTTTATTATGCCGCTATGGGCGTCTATAAGCACAAGATTTAAATCTGTTTCCATGAGGGAGGATTGGGCCTTGCGCACCATTAATTTTCCTAATAGATTTTTAGGCCTGTGTATGCCAGGGGTATCTACGAATACTACCTGAAAATCCCTGTCTGATATTATGCCCTGTATATTATCGCGCGTGGTTTCCGGCTTTTCAGATACAATGCAGACCTTTTCCTTTACTAGCGCATTTAAAAGCGTGGACTTCCCCACATTCGGCCTTCCAATAATCGCCACCTTGCCAGCTTTAAACATAACTGTATTATACCACATTATGTTACCGCTCAAACAACTTTACGTTTAAGGCAATCAGACTGTGTCAAGTTGTTGCGTTTGGGGCAGTGATGTGGTATCCTATATGATATTATGAAACCGTTTTATTATGCGATACTGGCAGCGATTGTATGGGGTATGGCTCCGATAGTTGAAAAGATGGGGCTTAAGAATATAGAGCCTTTGTCAGGTGTCTTGGTGCGTTCAGCAGGGGTTATCCTTGGCGCTATTATTATGAGCCTTTGCAATATCAATGTATTCAAATCAGCGCTAAAGGCTGAACCGAGGACCATTTTATTTTTATTCATGGGCGGCATACTTGCAAGCATCCTTGGCCAGATATTTTTCTATAATGCCCTGAAGCACGGTGAGGTTTCAAAGATGGTGCCTATTGCAGCCAGCTATCCATTAATTTCTTTTTTGCTTGGTTTTCTTTTTTTCGGGGAGGGTTTTACTATCAGTAAGGGGTTCGGTCTTTTGTTTGTATTCCTCGGCGTTTTTCTTTTGAGATAGGTAGGGAACGGTTTGAAACCGTTCCCTACTTTTATCAAAGACTGTTTCAAGCTTGCCGGTTCTTCTATCCAGCTTTTGCATCTTTACAATTTTATTGTCTATATATTGGTTTACCTGGTCTAAGTTTCCATCGTAATCAGTGTCTATTTCTAATTTTACGCGCTGGCCGTATTGGTAATATGAATACATATCAGGCCTGCCGTCAAAATTCAGATCAGTCTGTGTAACCCTTGCGCTGCTTTTGCCGTAAAATACCCACAGGTCTATTTTATTGTCATTATTCCTGTCGCTTTCTATTCTGACAGGTCTATTGTTGTCGTCATAGTATGCCCATGTATTGGTTTTTCCATCTTTATTTTTAATCTCTTTTTTTGTTTCAGCTGCCAGGGTTATGGAAAAGCTAAAGGCTGAAAATATAAGTATGTAAAAAATTAATATCTTTCGCATATTTGCGTATTTCCCAGAGTTATGATAGTATTATATATAATATATGAGAAATGTAAAGACAGTAATAGCCCAGATTAATACTACAGTCGGAGACCTTAAGGGGAATAAGGATAGGATATTATCCTGCATTGAGGAAGCAGTCAGGCGGAAAGCGGATTTAATAGTATTTCCAGAACTTACTATAACAGGTTATCCGCCTGAAGACCTTGTTTTAAAGCCGTATTTCATAAAGGAAAACATAAAATGCGTTAAAGAAATAGCAAAAGAAGTGCCGGGTATTATTGCAATAATAGGTTTTGTAGATGAGAAAAAAGGCAATATATATAATAGCGCCGCAGTATTGAACAATAAAAGAATAGTATATGTATATCATAAGATGCACCTGCCCAATTACGGGGTGTTTGATGAAAAAAGATATTTTAAGCCAGGCTCTGATAATAAGTTAATAAAGATAAAGGATTTGCGTTTCAGTGTAAACATATGTGAAGACATATGGGCAGAGGGCATAGGGCATCCCTCGACTTCGTCCTTCGACAGGCTCAGGACGACCCTGAGCTTGTCGAACGGGTCGCTCGGGACAGGTAGGGCAGAGAGGGTTTTAAAAAAAGCAGATTTCCTGGTAAACATATCTGCCTCGCCGTATCATATTGATAAAACTAAAGAGCGCGAAAGAGTAATAGGCGGTAAGGCGAAAAGATTTAATATTCCGATAGTCTATTGTAATCTTATCGGCGGCCAGGATGAGCTGGTATTTGACGGCAGGAGCGCTTTATTCTGGAAAGATGGAAAGATTATCAAGGAGGCAAAGGCGTTTAATGAAGATTTGTTTTTATTTGATCTGCCTCTATCTGTGAACGTAGGGAACGGTTTGAAACCGTTCCCTACGGAGATGAGGGTTCAGACAATTTCTAAGGATGAAGAAATATATTCCGCGCTTGTGCTTGGCGTCAGGGATTATGCGCATAAGAATAATTTTAAGAAAGCTGCGTTGGGCTTGAGCGGAGGCATAGATTCCGCTCTTGTGGCATGCATAGCAAAAGATGCGCTTGGAAAAGATAATGTTCTTGCTGTCAGCATGCCTTCTGGATATTCTTCAAAAGGTACGCAGGATGATGCTGAAAAAATAGCCGGAAATATCGATATAAAGTTCCTAAAAGTGCCTATAAGCAATATATTCAGCTCTTATCTTGATACTTTGAGCCCGCATTTTAAAGGTCTGGAGCCAGATATAACAGAGGAGAATATTCAGGCCAGGATACGAGGCAATATACTTATGGCATTTTCAAATAAATTTGGATTCCTGGTTCTTAATACAGGCAATAAAAGCGAAACAAGCGCAGGCTACTGCACATTATACGGAGACATGACAGGAGGATTCAGCGTTATAAAAGATGCGCCTAAAAAACTTGTCTATGAACTGGCAAGATATAGGAATAAAAAATACGGAAAGGAAATTATACCTGAAAGTGTTTTTAAGAGAGCGCCTACCGCGGAATTAAGACCTGATCAGAAGGATCAGGATACATTGCCTCCTTACGGCCTTTTAGACAGAATTATAGACCTCTACATAGAAAAAAATAAAAGTTTCAGCGATATTGTTAAATGCATAGGCAATAAAGATGTTGTAAAAAAGGTATTAAAAATGATAGACTCCAGCGAATATAAGAGGCGCCAGGCAGCGCCAGGCGTAAAGATTACTCCAATGGCATTCGGTAAAGACAGGCGCATGCCTATAACAAATAAATTTACACATTATTGATTTTTGATATATAATATATATGTCTTAATCGGAGGATGTATATGGAAAGAATGACAAGTGAAGAGATGTTCATAGCAGTAGTAATGAGGGTAAACAGGTTATTAATTATGCTTGGCATATTCTTTTTTATATACTTTATGATGAATACCAAGGTAAATTTATATTTATTCCTGCTTGCGCTCTTAAATGTGGCATTCAGCTTGCTTTCCTATAAGCACCTCGTTATAACCAACAGGCTTGCTACTGAACTAGAGCGCACAAAGAGGGCCATCCAGGATGCTACCGAAGAAACCCGCAAGATGCATCAAGGTTAAATGTTCCGAAAAAGCATTATCTTCCTATTTATCATATTTTTCTTAAGCGCAAATCTTTTTGCAAAAGAATCTATTAATATAACCGCCTATTCCGCTGTACTCATGAATACCTGGAACAAGAAAGTCCTTTACGCTAAAAATCCTTACGTTAAGCTTGCCCCCGCCTCTACTACAAAAATAATGATGGCGCTTGTGGTTTTAAAAAAATCAGAGCTTAGTAAAAATGTAAATGTGTCAAGATGCGCAACGTGCATGCCCCCCAGCAAAGTGGATATTAAAAAAGGAGAGGTTTATTCTACGGAGGATATGTTGAAAGCAGCGTTGTTGAATTCCGGGAATGATGCCAGCGTTGCTCTTGCGGAGAGCGTTGCGGGCAGCGAAAAAGAATTTGTCAGGATGATGAATGATATGGCGAAAAAAATAGGCTGCCGCAATACTGTTTTTAAAACCTCAAATGGCTTGCCTGCAAAAGGCCAGTACTCTACAGCATATGACCTGGCGCTCATAATGCGCGAGGCAGTGAAGGATAAAAGGCTTCTGGATATTCTACGGATAAAAGAAACTGAAATAACAGAGTTAAGCAGCGGAAGGCATATAAAATTAAGAAATCATAATAAGAGCCTTTGGAAAGACACGTCTTACTTAATACTGGGGAAGACAGGGTATACTATAAGGGCAAAGCAGTGTTTTGTCGGATATATCCAGTATGATAAAAGGCATAATGTGATAGTGGTAATGCTCAGAGGGAAGAAATTATGGCCTGATCTCAGAGAACTGGCAGGAAAAGGAAGGAAATTATTTTAAAAAGGAGATAAGGCTTGCTTAAAAGATTTTTATTTCCGGTCATAGCTTTAATTGCAATATCTGCTGGAGTTGCGCATGCAGCACCATGTTATGGCACTCATGTGCCGAAGGAGAGACAGTGGGTATGGGGGTTGCAAGGAGATTTTTTATTGGACAGGAACCTTAAGGGTCACCAGGGCGGGACAAGCGGAAACAGATATTTTTTGACATGTTCCCTTGGAGTGTTTAACTGGATATGCTTTGACGGAAAAATAGGAGTAGGAGACGTGGCCTGGCATAATTCTAACCCTGGTAATCTTAATTATAATACAGGCTTTGCAGGCGGGTATGGTTTCAGGATAAAGGGATATGAAAATAAGAAATTCGGCATAAAAACTGTTGCTGGATTCCAGCACATAAGCGTTCATCCTCCCACAGCAGACATCGGGAATGATAAGCACAGGGTGATAATAGATGACTGGCAGGGGTCTGTATTGATATCAAAGAATGCGGGTAATTTTGTTCCATATCTCGGAACTAGATATGGAACAGTGGATTTTATAAAGTGGGTGAATGAGCACGATAGAAAACGTATTAAATCTGAAAAAATGTGGGGAGCTGTGGTGGGCATGGATTATTTGCTTGCGAAAGATACAAGGTTAAATATAGAGGGCGATTTTATTGATGGGGAGGAGGTTTCCTTGGGAATAAGCAGGGATTTTTAGACCATCTCAACCTACGCGGTCGGATTAAATCCGACCGCGTAGGTTTATTAAATTTTGGTTAAAATAGTTGTAAACGCGTTTTTGAGGTAATATATTTTTGGATTTTTGAAGTTTTTTCTTATATATTTTTTAGCTTCGTTGAGGCCTTCAAAGAATAAAAACGGAAGGCCTTTATTTTTATACATATAAGCCTTTTTGGATATAAAGCCTAACCTGGCTTTTTTAAGAGCCTTTGCCGCCATGTAAGCGCGGTGCTCTCCTGCAAGGCAGCCGCATTTTTTAATGCTGGAAATGAGTTTTTCAGGGTTTTTCATTTCCAGTATTTTTTTCATGAAACGCTTTTCTCCGAGACCTTTACCAAAGCCTTCTTCCAGATCTGCCTTCACAAGTATAAAAGAATCTTTTTTTATTACAGGGCTTCTGGTATCCGCGACATAATTAAATATGCGGGAAGCCTGGTATATATTTACGCCTTTTTCTTTAGGGATATCGCATATAACCGCGTCTATGAATTCAGGTATATTTTTCTCAAATATTTTATATGCATATTGAATAGCATTCTTGAAGCATTCCCTTGGCAGGCCTTCAAATATTTTAAGAATCTTTCCATTTCTGCTGTTTATTATGTTTATAGAATGTTTTATCGGCAATAAGGACGCGGTTTCCTGTATGAAATCCTGAAATGGGTTATTTTTTATGGAGCATATCCTTGTGCCTGGATGGTCCAGGAATCTTGGATGGTGCGTGGCATTGATTGTTTTTTCTCCTGCCAGGCCTATGGAGAGGACTTTTACGCCGCCGCTGTATCCGGCATAAAGATGCGGCTCTACAACGCCTATGGTTATTATAGAATCAGCTTGTTTTAATTTTTTATCAAGATATATCGGTATGCGGGTTTTCGACCTGCCCAGATAGAAAACGTTGTTGTAGTTATGAGAGGATACTTTAACCCTTTTTATAATATTCCCAAGATTGCTTTTTAATTCTTTTCTTGTAGGTTCTCTGTGAAGTCCGGTTCCTATAAGTATTTCTATATCCTTATTCTGAAAACCCTGTTTATTTAGTTTTAGAATAAGAGGAGGCAGTACTTTTTTAAGATGCGCCTCGCGCGTAAAGTCTGGAACAGCTATGATAGTTTTCATTTTAGAAGCTCTTTTGGGAATATGTTATCAAGACCCAGTATGCAATACGGGTCCAGGGATTTTTTAAGAACTGCCATTTGTTTCAGATTGTCTTTTCCGTACATGATTTCCAGAAAAGCATGCTTTAATTTTCCTATGCCGTGTTCTGCTGATACAGTGCCGCCAAGGCTTACAGCCTTTTTTACAAAATCCATATATATGAGGCGGCTTTTTTTGAATTCTTCTTCTGTCTCTGGCAGCATGTTGACATGCATATGGTTTTCGCCTATGTGGCCGAATATCACGTAGTTGATATCTGAAGACGTAAGTTTTTCTTTGTAGAATCCGAACATCTCTTTGAACCTATTATCAGGTACAGCTATGTCTGTTCCGACCTTCGGCATTTTATTTTTCCTTACAATCTCATTTACCATGTCAGGCAGGGCGTGCCTTAATTCTTTCAGTTTTATTCTTTCTTTGTCAGAGTCTGCAAAGTAAGAAACCTCTATTAATGCATTATGCTTTTCAAGCAGGCGCGTCCAGAAATCTATTGTCTTTGATTCAGACTCTTTCTTATAATCCTGTTCAAAATAAACCAGGCCTCTGGCAGATTCTGGTATATTTGTGTATTTTGTGCGCAAAAGGTCCAGGGAATTCAAGTCCATGTATTCCAGGGACATTGCCTGTCCGGATTTAGCGTCTCTTACGAAATCAATGGCATTATCCTGCGATGGGAAAAAACTGAAAAAACTCATCATTTCTTCAGGCCTTATGCCCAGCGTTATATCAGCTTCAAGTATAATGCCAAGAGTGCCTTCCTGGCCTATGAACAGGTCCAGAAGGTCCATGTTATCTTTAATATAATATCCTGCGGCTGTTTTTATCCCAGGCATTGAATAATCCGGCATATTGATTTTTATTTCTTTATCTTTGAGCTTTAATTGGAATGCCTTGCCTTTATTTATAAAATATTCCCCGCGTTTTATATCAATGATATCTCCTGTGGAAAGCATGACCCTTAATTTTTTTATATAATTGCGGGTAGGGCCGTATTTAAAACCTTTTGCTCCTGAGGCGTTTGTGGATATGGTGCCGCCCAGGAATGCGTTTGGCTCTGTCGGGTCAGGAGGGTAGGTCAGGCCGATTGGAGATAATTGATTTTCAAGGCCTGACAGCCGGACGCCTGGCTGGAGGGTTGCGGATAAGGATTTTTTATCTATTTCTATGATTTTATCCAGGTTTTCCGTGGAAAGCACCCATCCGCCAAAAGGTATTCTGGCGCCTGTAACGCCTGTTCCTCCGCCTGAAATTGTCACGGGTATTTTTTTAGAGCAGGCTTCAAGCAGGATATCCTTTATTTCTTTCTCGTTTTCAGGCAATATTACTTTGTCAGCGTAGCCGCCCAGAAGGCCTGAATAGTCTTCAAAATAACTCTTGATAATGTCAGGGTCTCTCTTTATAATCATAGGTATAATCTACCATATACAATAAATAAAGTAAACATGGACAATATTTTAAGCGTATTAATAGGGCTTGTGTCAGGTGTATCCTCAGGGTTTTTTGGGATAGGAGGGGCTATAATATTAATCCCCGCTCTTGTCTATATTTTTAAATTTTCTCAGCATTTAGCCCAGGGCACAGCTCTCGCAGCGCTTCTTTTGCCGGTAGGAATCTTAGCTGTCATAAAATATTATAAGTCAGGTGATGTGAATATAAAGATAGCCTTATTTATAGCTTGCGGGTTTATTATAGGAGGTTTTATAGGCGCAACTTTCGCTCAAACAGTTCCAAGCCCTGTGCTTAAAAAAATATTCGCTGCTATGCTTTTATTTATTTCTATATATATGTTAATAGGTAAATGAAAAATATCGGAAAGATAATAAAAATTTTAAAAAAAGAATACCCGGACGCAAAGACAGCCCTTAAATTTAAAAATACCTGGCAGCTTTTAGTTGCCACTATTCTTTCAGCGCAATGCACTGATGTCAGGGTAAATCTGGTAACGCCCGGTTTATTTAAAAAGTATAAAGATACCCCCGGTTTTGCAAAGGCTGATCTCGAAGAATTTGAGAAAGATATCCATTCTACAGGTTTTTATAAGAACAAAGCAAAGAGTATCATAGGGGCAGCTAAGAAGATATTAAGCGAATTTAACGGCAAGGTACCTGATACTATGGAGGGGCTGACTGGCCTTCCAGGCATAGGAAGAAAAACAGCAAATGTTATTCTTTCTTCCGGTTTTGGAATAGTAGTCGGTATCGTGGTTGATACGCATGTCATCAGGCTGTCGCAGCGTTTAGGTTTTACAAAAAATACAGATGCTGTGAAGATAGAAGAAGATTTGATGAAAATAGTCCCAAAAAGGAGTTGGGGCATAGTTTCTCATCTTTTGATTTTGCATGGGAGAAAGATCTGCAATGCGAGAAAACCGCTTTGCAAAGAGTGCAAGATAAGCAAATTATGCCCGAGCGCTTTCAAATTCCGTTAATTCACAAAACGAGTCATACTCGTTTTGTGAATTAACGCGTAATGTTTAGAGGTGAGTCTATATGATATCTCCAAATCCGTTTACCCCTCAGTCAGGATGGGAGCCGAAGATATTCGGCGGGAGAAACCAGGAATTGGGCGTATTTGAATCAAGTCTGAGCGATGCTGCAAATGAAAAGCTCAGCCACCTTGTAGTTCTGGGTGAATGGGGCGCTGGCAAGACCTCTCTTCTGAAACAATTCAGGCGTATAAGCCAGGAAAAAGGTTTTCCTGCAGCTTTTTGCGGGATTTCAAAGTTTACAGAAAAAAACAAGGCGCTTGATGCAATACATTTGATTGCAGAAGAAATGTTGATGGGTTTTCCAAAAACAGAAAAAGTCCAGAAAGATTTGCTGGAGCTTTTTTCCAAAAGGAAATCTTTATCAAACCCTCAGATGCAGTTTACAAAGTTTTTACTGGAACTCTGGAGATCCCTGGATACGCAACTGGCAGTTGTGCTTCTGGACGATACTCAGAATCTCATAGAGATTTCAAATACAATAGATATACTGAGAGCTGTTTTAAGCGCAGAGGATGTTATTAAAAACGCCAGATTTCTTTTTGTGCTTTCTTCTACCCCGGCTGGCTGGGCGTCTTTTATTGATAAACATGACCCCGTAGGCAGGTTTTTCAAGAAAAGATTGAATGCGGATAATCTTAAACCTGCAGAGGTTACGGCTACTATAGATATGACGCTTAAAGGCACAGGCGTTGAATTTGAAGAAAGCATAAAGAAGAATATATTTGAATATACGGGGGGCCATCCCTATGAGGTGCAGCTTCTGGCAAGCCATTTATACGACAGCCAGATAGAGGGTGTTGTTAATGCAGGGGCCTGGGACAGCGCATCAAATAACACGCTTAAAGAACTCGGCAGGGATTATTTTGATTTTCTTTTGTCAAAGGCAAGCGACAGGGAAAAGGATTTATTAAGCATATTGGCAGAAGAGAAAAGACCGCTTACAATAAAGGATTTTACAACAATGATGATAGTGGGAAAAAGGGCAAAAAAATTTCCTATAGCCAACATAAAGAATTTTCTCTACAGACTGGAAGAAAAAGGGCTTGTAAAAAGGATGGAAAACGGGAGTTTTTTTATCCAGGATCTGATGTTCGGAGAATTTATCGCGAAATTCGCATCGGAATAATTGTATACATTCGCCCCGATAAATCTGGGCTCAGTATCAATTTCAGATATTTAAGACCCAAGAAATTGGTTGACAATAAATAGGCTTGAATATATTATAGATGAAAATTTAGGCAATAGGTCCTTCGCTTCGCCTATAATGCTCTTATTCATCGCATTATTAGGCTTGCTCAGGATCAAATTTGTTTCACAAATTTGGAGGATGATATGAAGGTAAGTATTGATCAGGATTTATGCGTTGGCTGCGGGTTGTGTGTTAATACCTGCGCTGATATCTTTGAAATGAAAGACGATAAGGCTGTTACGAAGGTGAAAGTGGTTCCGCCGGCAAGCGAAGATTGCACAAAACAGTCCAAGGACGAATGCCCTGTTGAAGCTATTATTATAGAGTAAACCGGGGTGGTTAGTTAATTCTTTTTAGATAAGACTCTCGCGAAGCAGAATATGGTAAGCGCTGTAATAATTCCCCAGGATATAATCAGAAATAACCAGCCGAAGGTATTCATTTCTTAGTAACCTTTCTTTTTCGCCAGGCAATCTTTACAAGTATTGCCAGGATAATAAATATTCCCAGAAGCATAAGCCTTGCGCCTAATATATAAGGTTTATCGCTCTGGGCAGCGCTTTTCATCAATATTACAGGCATGCCTTCCTGATAGAACCAAAATCCCAGTATTAAGAGTAAAAATACAGGCGTTATATATTTTATTATAAATTTGTATATCTTAGGCACTTGCATTTCTGCGCCGTGATGTATTTCCTCCCAGGCCTTTTCAATCCCGAATATCCAGCCGAAAAGTATGGTCTCGATAGTTGCGAATAACACTAAGCAGAAAGTGCCTCCCCAGAAATCCAGCTCATTTACAACGCCATTTTTTAAAAAGAATATAGCGGGCTGGCACAAGATGAAAGATACAATGCCGAAAACAACAACAGCTTTTTTCTTTGAGATATTAAATTCATCTTCTAAAAATGTTATGGCAGGCTGGGCCAGGGATATGGAAGAGGTTATGCCCGCGAGAAAAAGTAGCAGAAACCACATGCATCCGAATATTGCGCCTAGCGATATTTTTTCAAATATAAGAGGCATTGTGACAAAGCCGAGATTAAATGCCCCGCTTTTTGCGATTGTTTGTATTTCGCTTGGGCCGAAAAAAGCAAATGCCGCAGGTATGATGATGGAAGATCCGAGTATGACCTCTGCGAATTCATTAGCGCTCACAGAGGTGAGGCCTGAAAGCACTACGTCGTCTGTTTTTTTAAGATAGCTCGCGTATGTTAATATCACGCCTATGCCAACGCTTAATGTAAAAAATATCTGGCCTGCTGCAGCGAGCCATACTTTAGCGCTTTTTAAAGCGCTGAAATCAGGATTCCATAAAAATCCAAGGCCGTTTACAATGTTCCAATCATGCCTTAAAGGATCAGGAGAACCGAATGTTAATACCCTTACAGCTATTATGATCCCGAATATAAAAAGGGCAGGGAGCGCAATATTGCATAATTTTTCTATGCCGCCTGATATACCTTTATATATGACAAACATATTAAGGCAGAACGTGATAAGGAAAAAAATGTAAGCGCATTGAATGCTGGAAAAGAAATTATTTTTTTCAATGCCCTGGAATCCTTTCAGGAAGGAGATCATGCTGTCCTGTGTTGTTGCCTGGCTGTATTTTTCTACTGCTGAGAAGAATGCGTATGCAAGTGTCCAGGATTCTATATAGGTATAGTATATAAATATTACCAGGGGCCCGAATATGCCTATTATGCCGAAATATTTTATGAACTTATTCTTGGTCCACATGTTGTGGAATATGCCTGGGGCTGTTCCGTGGCCGAAACCTCCGCCAAAACGTCCAATGGTCCATTCCACCCACATTAAGGGTATACCTAAGAGGAGAAGAGAGATAAAATATGGGATCATAAATGCGCCGCCGCCATTCTGAGCTGCCTGCACAGGGAAGCGGAGAAAGTTTCCAAGCCCTATGGCGCTCCCTGCAACAGCCATTATAATCCCCATCCTTGATTTCCATGTTTCTCGATGTTTCATATAGATTGTGTAGGGGAGGGTTTAAAACCCTCCCCTACAATAAATAGTATATTCAATAATCCAGGATATGTCAAATAGCCTGGTAGACGTCTTTGGATAAGAGTGTTATAATATGCTGCAACAGAGAAAGGGGTTTATATGAAAAAATCATTGGGGGCCAAGGCCCTTGTTTTTACCACGCCCGTGTGGATTATAGGAACATATGATAAAAATGGGAAGGCAAATGCTTGCGCAGTTGCCTGGGGAGGGGTTACCTGTTCTAAGCCGCCATGCGTGGGCATATCTTTAAGAAAGGCAGCTTATTCCTACGGAAATATAATGGATAAAAAAGCATTTACAGTCAATGTAACTTCTGAAAAATACATTAAAGAGGCTGATTATTTTGGGATAGTATCAGGTAAAAACGAAGATAAGTTTTTAAAAACAGGCCTGTCTCCTGTAAAGAGCGGGCTTGTAGATGCGCCTTATATAAAAGAGTTTCCTCTGATTTTAGAATGCAGGGTTATTAATACCATTGAAATAGGCCTGCATACCCAGTTTATAGGTGAGATATTAGATGTGAAGTGCGATGAGAATGCGCTTGGAAAAGATGGCCTGCCTGACATAGAGAAGATAAAGCCTATTTTATATGACCCTGAAGTCTATACGTATCATGGCATAGGTAAATGTTTGGGCCGCGCATTTTCCATAGGCAAAGAAATTTAACAGAGGCGTTATTTCACAAAACGAGTATGACTTGTTTTGTGAAATAACGGAAACTATAAAGATGGAAAACTTCGGGAAATTCTACAAAGAGTTAAATATAGAACAGAAAAAGGCCGTAGATACCATTGAAGGCCCTGTGCTGGTTCTGGCAGGGCCTGGTACAGGCAAGACGCAGATACTTTCTGTGCGGGCAGCGAATATAATACGCCAGAAAAAGGCCCTTCCTGAAAATATCCTGATACTTACCTACACAAATGCCGCAGCCAAGACAATGAAAGAGCGCCTTGCAAAGATTATCGGATTTAAAGGCTATGATGTATATGTCGCGACATTCCATAGTTTTGCAAACTCAATCCTTTTGGATTCCGAAGAGGCAGCTAACTATATCCAGGAGAGGATACAGATTGAAGACATAGAGCAGGTAAGAGCAATAGAATATATCCTGGACCATACTCAGGGTATTTCTGAAATAAGGCCTTTTAACGCCCCGTATAATTACGAGAGAGAGATACAAAAAAGGATAAGCGATCTTAAAAGGGAAGGCGTGAGCCCTGAAGAATTCCTGGAACATGTAAAGACATTAAAGCCGGACAGCGCTTATATAGAGGAAAAGCATATTCCAAGGATAAAAGCGCTGGCCATTATCTATGACCAGTATGAAAAACTTAAGGCAAGCGGGAACAAAGAGGTTTTTGACGAACGGGGCAGATATGATTATGACGACATGATTATGATGGCCATCCACGCGGTTAACAACGAGCCGGTTTTAAAGAAAAAATACCAGGACCAGTATCAGTTTTTCATGGTGGATGAATTCCAGGATACAAACGGCGCGCAATTGAAATTATTGTTTTCCATACTCAAGCCGGATAATCCTAATGTATGCTGTGTTGGAGACGATGACCAGTCGATATACAGGTTCCAGGGCGCTAGCGTAGGTAATTTTAAGGAGCTTAAAAAGAAATTCAAAAACTTGGAAATAATATCTTTGAAGAATAATTACCGCTCAACAAAAGAGATAATAGGCCTTGCCCGGTCCTTAATAAAAGAGGTGCCTGAGAATGAAAGAACAGGCGATAAAGAGCTTATAAATGTAACGGATTTTAAGAAAAAATCAATAGACTACTATGAATTCACGCAAGAGGCGGAGGAACTGGGTTTTATTGTGAAAAAGGTAAAGGAGTTCAAACATCAGATTGAATCTTCAAAAGACCTTAGCCTGGAAGAAAAAGAAAACCCTTACAATAATATAGCTATTTTAGTCAGGAAGAGAGATTTGATATTGAGGATAATAGACAAATTTTTACAGGCAGGCATCCCGTATGCAACTGACGGCAAAGAGGATATGAGGCCTGAACCGCGGGTCAGGCAGATGCTGGATGTGCTGGAGCTCGCAAGCCTGGATCCGGAAAATTATGAAGACAGGGACAGGGTTTTATATAAAATACTCATAGCGGATTATTTTAAAATTCCGCTAAAGGATACATTGGGCCTGATAGCCAGAGTAAATAAGAAGAAAAGAAACAAAGAAGATGCGAAGATATTGCTGGAACTCTTGAATTCAGAAGATTTATCAGGGAGCCTGAAAAATGCAGGGGCTACGATAAAAAAACTTATAGAGAATTCGCAATTTAAGCCGGCGCATACAATCCTGATGGAATATATTGAAGACGCAGGGATCTATAAATATATCCTGGAGAAATACGATAAGGATGATGTTATGAAAATCAGGGAATTAAGGGCGCTTTCGTCTTTTATAAATATGGTAAAGAGTTCAGACATATCAAAACCAGGCATAACATTAAAGGATTTTGTAGAGGAGATAAGGACAAGGAATGAGCATGGCATGGCGCTGGAAGGCCAGCTTGTAACAATGACTCAGGATGGGGTCAGGATCTTTACAGCGCATGGTTCCAAAGGCCAGGAGTTTCACAGTGTTATAATCCCGTTCTGTTTACAGGATAAAAGCTGGCCTATAAAGCCAAGGCCTGATACGATCCCGCTTCCTCCTGGCCTGGCCAAAAACGCGGAGAGAGTTGACAATAAAGAAAGGATAAAGGAGCTAAGGTTTTACGACGAGACAAGGCTTTTTTATGTAGCTGTATCAAGGGCCAGGAGCAATATTATATTTACCGCGAGCCCTGACGAGAGCGTGGTTTCAAGCGCGTTTTTACACAGGCTTGGCATAAAATCAAAAATGCCTGATTTAAAAGAAGAGGATATCCTGGTAAGTTTTCTTGAAAAAACAAACCTTATGGAGCCTTTTATCGGCACAAAAGAGGTTCTGACTGACATTATTAAGAATATGCCTTTGAATCCTACGAGCCTGGATAATTATCTAAGGTGCAGGCGGAAATTTCTTTATGATAACGCGCTGATGCTTCCTTCTGCGAAAAAACAAAGCCTTATGTTCGGCAACGCAGTGCACGCAGGGCTGGAAGGTTTATACAGGGAATACATCAAGACAAAGAGGTTTCCTGATTTCCAGTTTTTCAAGGAAAGATTTATAGAGGCATTGAAATTCCAGGGGCCTGAGAAGGCTATAGAATTAAGATGCAGGGAACAATTTGAGGGCCTGAAAAAATATTACGAAAGGATTTCCAAAAAGCCTATAAAACCAATCGGGCTTGAAAACAGGATGCCTGTAAATATAGACGGCATTGTCTTTACCGGGAAATACGACAAGTTAGAATTGGAAGACGAGAAAAATAATCTTGTCAGAGTGGTTGATTATAAAACAGGCCAGCCGAATAAACACGCTAAAGGCATCTTTGAGCCAAAAAGCCTTGAAAGCGAAGAATGCGACGATTATTTGAGGCAGCTGGTGTGCTATAAGCTTTTATATGAAAGAGACAAAACCAGGCAGGATAAAAATATGATTGTAAACCATGGAGTGCTTGTATTTGTAGAGCCAGCCCAAAAGGATTTAATAAAATACGGGATAAAACAAGGCGAGCCGACAGAATTTAAAATAGAGCTAAAAGAAGAAATGGTAGATGAAATGGTCAATATAATAAAGAATGCCTGGAAAAATATCCAGACTCTTCATTTTGAAAAACTTCCTGAGCGCGATAAAGATAAATGCGGCAATTGCGATTTCGATCACATCTGCTGGGGATAATCAGGGTGATAGGAGAGTTTGGAGATGCGCAGGTTTTCAAGGCCTGAGTCGTCCATAGTGTTGATATATTTGTAGCTGCTTAATTCCCTGCAGAATTCCCTGAATATAAATTCCGCGATACCTTTGAATTTCAAATCACAGACTTCCAGCAGCACGCAGAACATAGGCTCCCTCACCCTTCCCTCTCCCTCAATGAGGGAGAGGGGAAAGCCAAAGGTATAGGCGCAGATCCTGTCTCTTATTTTTATAACACGTCCTATCAGGCCAAGGGCTTTATAATTCTCTATAGCGAGTTTATGCGCTGAAAAGCTATCCTCCAGGAGTTTGTGGTAATAGAGGTCTGGAAATTTCTTTTTTCTTTCAGAAGCCCATTTCGAAAAAAGTTTCATGCAGTCTTTTTTCATGTTCTGTTTGTACGCTAGATATTCAAACTTGTAATTCTTTGAAAAGTAATTACAGCACGCCCTTTTGTGTTTATACCTGTTTCCCATAAGGCCAGCCAGGTTTTTTTGGAGATAAATATAATCAGGAAATTTTTTGAGGGAATTAAAATCTATATATCCGGAGTCTGTTTCTAATAGGATTTCTAATGAACCTGGCTCCGATCGCCGATCAGAATGGGTATACTTCCACCAAACAGGGTTTTTGTCTTTCCATATAAAGAGATTTATAAAATTCTGGCTTGAGTCAGGATACTTTTCCACCCCGTAGGTGGCCTTCGGCCACCTACGGGGTGGAAAAGGTGTAAATACCGGTTTATCCTTTAAGGAGATTTTTTTAAATCCATTTTTTTCAGGATTATTAATAAGCATTTTTGTAAGCGTATCCAGGCAGGAGAATTGAATCACTTCTCCCTGAAAATTACTTATGAATGAAGGATTTTTAACTATCAGGGAGGCATTTTCTTTCTTTTCCAGCAGATCAACTAGATAATGGAAGTTTTCTTTTATTAGTCGCGTATTTTCAGGATTTATAGCAAATGGGCATTTTTTATCAATGCCAAGGACAACCTTTTCATGTTTTTCGTCAAACATTACAGCAAACGGGTAAAGCTGGCAGTCAAAAGGCCTTTTTGAATATATGGCGCATTTATTGCTTTTTGTATTAAAGAAGGGACAGGTGTACATATTCTGAAATTCTTTTAATTCTACACTGGATGTTTTATCCAGGTGCGGTTTTATTTTAGAAGTTATCTCATGCGGCAGAAAAAGAGGCCTAAGTGCTGCATTTTTATCCAGGAATCTGCAGCACACATCGCAGGAAAGGCAAATATTGTTCGGAATTATTTGTTTCAGCATAAAACAATTTTACCATTAATGTCTTCACTTTACATTTATTTTTTGATATAATACCAAAAAGCGGCAAAAGGGGAATAAATATGAGAATAGGCAAAAACATTATTTTAGCTGCATTGGTTCTGATATCTTTCTATGGGTGCAATATTGTGCCCAAATCAGTCCAGTACCAGAGGGAAGAGGAAAAGCTTATAGGAAGCACTGATATAATTAACCCAAAGGTTGAAGAGGTGCAGGTAATACTTAAAAGCGAAGGTTATGAACCCGGCAATACTGACGGCAGGATGGGCAAAGAAACCCGCGATGCCATAAAGGCATTTCAGGAATCAATAGGCCTTAAAAGCACAGGCTACATTGATAAAACCACTTTGACCCAGCTGGAGGATTCAAGGAGGGCTAAAGAAATACTTGAATCTAAAAAGGATTACGCGCTGAAGGTAAAGGAATCAAAGGAAAAGGCAGGGGCTAAGGCAGAGTTCAAGCCTGCCGGGAAAGATATACAGACTGCTTTAAAGAATGCGGGCTTTGATCCTGGCAAGATTGATGGGAAGATGGGGCCAAGGACCAGGCAGGCAATAAAGGATTTTCAGAAGTCCAAAGGCCTTGTGCCTGACGGAGTAGTAGGACCGAAAACCTGGAATCTGCTTGGCAAGCATTTATAAGGTATTGACAAACCGGCTTTTAAATGTTATAAGTTAGTATAATTAAAATTAAGAAAGAAGGAGGAAAAAAATGGGAAAATACATAACAGTGCTTGGCGGACTAATAAGCATTATTCTGGGCATATGGGGGCTCATAACCTGGTGGTATAGCTTTGTGA
>ERZ1292640.618-Hain-H43-02um-R1-618-length-28901-cov-12_pt1 | contig 28901 bp, 44 predicted proteins | sample MGYA00564404_ERZ1292640 | MGnify/ENA primary metagenome ERZ1292640 (study PRJEB36523, sample SAMEA6512636) | groundwater metagenome | collected 2019-01-08 | study: AquaDiva: Metagenomics assemblies of 32 groundwater samples | reverse complement strand
AGATAAATCGCAGCCAGCACAAACGCGGCCATCCACAGGGTTTCAACCAGCAGCAAGGCGAACGGTTTCCATCCGGCGAGGGCCAATTGCCGGAACGAGGTCTTGATGCCCAAGGCCGAAATGGCGACGACCAGACAAATTCGAGACACATGGTTCAGGCCCTCCTGAACGGCCACGGGCACTCCGCCCGTTGAGTTGAGAGCCACAAGGGCCACAAAAACCCACAAAAACCAGGGTGCCAACGCCTGCTTGACCGCAGTCGTGCCATCCTGTGACTGCTCGCGCTCTTTCTTGAACATGCTGGACACCACCACCACGACCACGACCAGCATGGACACCCGGAACAGCTTGACGATGGTGGCGTAGTCACCCGTTTCATGGTTCAACATGTAACCCGCGCCGACAACCTGCGCCACGTCATGAATGGTGCCACCAAGAAACAGGCCGGCCAGCTCCGGCGGCAGGTGCAAAACTTTGGCGATCAGGGGATAGGCCACCATGGCCAGGGTGGACAGCACGGTCACGGTCACCACCACCATCAGAGTGAAGCGTTCACTGTCTTTGTTGCGTGGCAGCACCGCCGAAATCGCCAGCGCCGCCGACGCGCCGCAGATGGCGACCGAGCCACCCGACAACACCGCTTGCGCGCGGTTCATCCCCAGCCGACGTCCCAACAGCATCCCACACAGCAGCGTGGTCACGACGGCGGCGATGACGATCGCCGCAGTGCTCCAGCCCAGGCCTGCAATTTGACTCGCCGTGATGCGCGCACCGAGCAGGCCGACGCCCAGGCGCAGCACGGTACGCGAGCAGAATTCGATACCAGGCCTGGTCGTGGCGTCATGGCTGAGGTAGTGAAAAGCCACACCAAAGAACAGGGCATACAAGAACTGTGGCCCGCCATGCAGCGTGGACACCAGGGTGGCGGCCATCGCAATCACACAACACAAGGCGGCACCGGGGAAAAGTTGCAGCAGGTGCTGCGGCATCCAAGCGTGGTGGGCCGTGTGGGCGGTTGACCTTGGCGACAGGAACTTGAACACAGGTAACCTCTTTCGAACAGCCCGCGTTGGGCATGCGTGGGAGGGCTATGCCCCTCAATGAATAGAGAATAGGCAAAAGTCATTAAATAAAAAAGCGGATAATATCGTTCAGAATGATCGATAAATTCAATCAACAATCCTTCCAGCGCCTGCGCCTCAACCTGCGTCAGCTCGAAGTCTTTCTGGCCACGGCGCGTGGCGGCAGCACACGTGCGGCGGCCGATCTGATCGCACGCTCGCAATCAGCGGCCAGCACCTCGCTGGCCGAACTCGAGGCGGCACTGGGCGTTGAACTGTTCGACCGCATCGGCCGGCGCCTGCTGCTCAACGAGAACGGGCGCGCGCTGTTGCCCAAGGCCCAGGCCCTGGTTGAGGAGGCGGCCGAGGTTCAAGCCCTGTTCACGGACGAGCACGCCGCGCCTTTGCTGGTCGCTGCCAGCTTCACAATCGGCGAATACCTGTTGCCCAGCCTGGTGGCGCAATGGACGCAACAGCACCCCAAGAGCCACATCCATCTGCGCATAGGCAACACCAGCGAAGTGATCGCCGCGGTGGCTGCCCTGGACGTCGACATCGGCTTCGTCGAGGGGTCGCAGACGCATTCCGACCTGGTCGTGCGGCCCTGGCTGGATGACGAAATGGTGATCCTCGCTGCACCGGACCACCCGCTGGCGAATCGCTGCGCGACGGCCCGCCAGTTGGCCGACGCCACCTGGGTACTGCGAGAACGTGGCTCCGGCACACGCCAGATCGCGGATGAGTGGTTGCTGAAAAATCTAGACCAGGTGCGCGTCGGCTTCGAACTTGGCAGCACCGAAGCGATCAAGCGCGTGGTGGCGGCGAGCGATGGCCTCGGCTGCCTTTCGCGCCACGCAGTGACGCAAAGCGTGGAAGACGGGCACCTGGTCGAACTGCAAACACGTCTGCCCAAAGCAAACCGCAAGCTCGCCATCGTGCTGCACCGCGAAAAGCGGCTGGGCCGCGCGACCACGGAGTTCCTGGCGCACTGCAGCGCCGCCGCGCCATGAGGATCTTGTGACCGGTGCGGCGAAAAGGTTGAGCTTGGCGAGGTTGGCTTCGCCGAGATGACATCGATCGGTTTCGAGTCTCAGATGACCACTGCCAAGAAGCACACCGCATTCAACCGTGCCCTCACTCCCAGCGCCGAGCTGGCCGCTGTGATCGGTGCAACGCCGCAACCCCGCACCGAAGTTGTGAAGCTCATGTGGGAGTACATCAAGGCCAACAACCTGCAGAACCCGAAGAACAAGCGAAACATCCTGGCGGACACCAAGCTCAAGGCCGTCTTCGGAAAGGATGAAGTCACCATGTTCGAGATGACCGGGCTGGTGGGCAAGCACCTGAGCTAACTGGAGACCACGGGGCATGGCCGCACGGTACCGTCCTTAAACTCGAATAGCGCAGCAACACGTCGCTTTCGCTCCAAGCTCTAGGCCCTGGCGTTCATACAGTCGGTAAAAAATCTTAGTTAAATCAAATACATAGCTGCTTTTCTGCGGATTTTGCAGGAATCACGGCCGACACTCCAACGCATCACCGATGCCTTGGCGCGGTTGATGGCGTTTGCACGGTGGGCCCTGTCGCCTTTGAGGCGATTCAGTTTCTGATCGATTTCGCTGATTTCACGATCAAGGCGCGTGATTTCAGTCGAGGCTTGGCTCTGGGAGGCGTCCCGTTCCTTTTGCACCCTCTGGCTCGCAGATGATTGGCGACCAACGAGGTCCTCGGTCCTGGCGTTCTTGGCATTGAGGAGGCCTTCGTCGGTTTGGTGGGCGCTCTCCGCCGCTCTGCGAACACCTTCTGCCTGTTTTAGGGCGGCCTCCTGAGCCTTGACCGAAGCCTCAGCCCGTACAACACGGTCCTGACACTCTGCGATGGCCTGGCGCGCCGATTCGTCGTCGGCCCAGTCGGGAGCGGGCAGGGCCGCCGTGTTGAGGGACCAGCCGTACAGCGATGAAGCTCCCTCCTCAGCGAGGTGGGGAGTCAGCTCCGTGTGGCCAAGAAGCCGCGGGTCAATCACGCGCGCGAGGTGGGTTCGCCAGGTCTGGTCTTCACTGGATCGAAGAGCAGACAGCAGGGTGCCGTCGGCCGGCGCCAGCATCTGCTGAGCTTGGGCGAGTGAGTCCCGTGCCTGGGTGAGCTGCTGGCGAGCCTGCTGCAGAAACCCTTCCTGGAGATCGAACTCAACCTTCGCCTGGTGCACGGCGTTCGCAAGCGGAACGAGAGCCCTCTGGGCTGAGGCAATGGCGCTGTAGTGCTGGCGCAGGTCATCATCTGCAGCGGTCAACAAGGCGATGGCCTCCGCGCTGGCGGCAGGGGACTTCTTGCGGGCGATCCACTCTCCCCGAGTGGATTGCAGATTGCCCTTCAGTTCATCGAGTGTTTGTCGCAGCCCTTCGATCTCATCATCGAGATCCTTCAGCTGGTGCTTCTCGTTGAGTGACACCTTGCCGAGGCCCTGAACCAGCCGATCGTTGAGCGGGCCTTTGGACTGTTCGAGCCGGAAGGAATGGTCAGCAGCGCGCGTGCGCGCCCCGTGCTCCAGGTTCTGAAAATGGGCGATCAGGTTGGCGTGGCTCTGCTTGTGTGCCTCAAGCTGAGAGTTCTTCAAGGCCAGGTTCGATTCCAGCTGTCCCAGTCCGGTGAGCTTGATCTCGCATCCCGGCGCATCATGGTCCCGGAAGTAGTGCGCCAGATCCTGCTGCTCCTTGAATGCCTCTTGGGCGACCGTGGCCGCATCCGACGCCGTTTTAACCGCCGACTCAAGCCCCGCCAGAGCCAGCTGCTCAGCGGTGAGTGCGCTCTGCCGATCTGCCTTGGAGTCCGCCAGGGTTCTGCCCAGGCGCTCTACCTCCTGGCTGCGGATCAGATGCAGGGCTTCGATGTCGCCTCGGCAGGCCCGGATCGTCGCCTCAAGTCGGCGGAAGTCGCCCAGGCTGTCGTGAAGGGCGCTCACCTGGGGCTGCAGTTTGAGGGCGTCCTTGCAGGCCTGTCGGTCGCGAACCCACTGCTCGATCTGGCTCTTGCCCTGCTTGTACGACAGTACACCCCGCGAACCACCTGCCCCCAGCTCGCTCTGTGCCAGGCTCACCGCCACCTGGATGATGTCGGAGAAGTTGACGCTCTTCTTGACCATGGCCGCCACCACCCGGTCCAGGTTGGCCAAGGGGCGGGGCCCGAACGAAAAGTCCTGGCTGATGGACCCAAGGGCCACCTTCTCCTTGGTCTCAGCCGGCGTGCCCAGGATCACGTGACGGTAGTCAGAGGGGGTCAGCCGCTTGTAGGCCTGGATGCCGAGCTCGATCGCAGCTTTCTGTGTCTCTTCCTCGCCCAGGAAGCGGCCCTCATGGACGAAGAGCTCCCTTCGGTACCCGCAGCGAAAGATCCGGTAGCACAGGGAGTCCGGATCATCGGCGCGCCGGCGCAGCACCGCCAGGCGCAGCTCGTTGTCCGAGCCCCGCTGGTACTCGAACGCGATCGCACTCATGTCGGTGGGCAACACAAACCGTACCATGTTCTGCTGACCCTTCTGGGGGTCCACGATGGCGCTGTGCAGGTGCCCGAAGAACAGGGGCAGGAGCCGCAGTGTCGTGGTCTTGCCAACCCCGTTCTCACCCAGAACTGCTGCGCCACCCCGGGGATCGACAGCCGTGATGCGGCCACTGGGCTTGTTCTTGTTGGTGCCGACGTTGATGAGCACCATGCGGCGCAAGCGATAACTGGGGGAGTCAATGAGCATGCGGCTGGAGGCCAAAGCCTCAAAAGGGAGGTGAAAAATGAGAGAAAGGATACAAAGAAAACGAGCTGCCCGGCCGCTTTTATAGGACTAGGGCCTGTTAACACAAACCGCGAAGTCCGTCCGCGACCAGCACAAAGCAGAGGAAGCCGAGAAACATGGCGTCGAGCTTCTCGAATCGAGAGAAGATTCGCCGATAGCCCTTCAAGCGCCGGAACAACCGCTCGACTTCATTGCGCCGCCGGTACATGGCCCGGTCGTATTCCCAAGGGTCAAGACGTGTCCGCGTTGGAGGAACGACCGGAATGAAACCCAAGTCCAGGGCCAGTTGACGTGTCTCGTTTCCTTCGTACGCGCGGTCCATGAGCAGGTGGACTGGGCGATTCGTTGGGCCCAAGCTTTGAAGGAGGCGGCGACCTTCAGGGGCATCATGAGCCTGTCCAGGCGACAGACAGAACGTCACGGCCGTTCGAGCATCCGCGGCAACCAGATGAACCTTGGTGTTCCATCCGCCTCGGGACTTCCCGATGGATTGAGGGCCGTTTTTTTTTAACGCGCCCGTGCCATCGGGGTGGACCTTGATGCTGGTGGAGTCGAGCGAAACGGCTTCAATGCGAATGCGCACCACCTGTTCGCGCTGGAGCTCCTGGAACATCTTGTCCAGCACACCGGCCCTCTCCCACCGGCGCATGCGCGTGTAGATGGTGTGCCAGTTGCCAAACCTTTTGGGCAAGCCACGCCATTTGCACCCGTGTTCGGCCACGTAAAGCATGGCATTGACCACCTGAAGGTTGGTCATGCTCACATTGCCGCGTTGAGTTGGCAGGCAGTGCTCGATACGAGAAAACTGTTCGGGCGTGATTTCCATGCACGCCAGTGTCGCTCTCCAGCTCCAAATTGGCAATTAGTGTTAACACGCCCTAGTCATTGATGTCCCCTTGTAAACATTTCGCACAAAAACCCCCGGAATCTTTCCAAAACAAGAGTTTTGGTAAAGATCGGGCGCGTGCTACTCGGACTTGCCATGGGAGAAAAAAGAGGGAATTACAGAATGTAGGTCGGGCAGGTGTGCCAATAAGCAAGGATTCCAGTACGCTCACTGGAATCGCGCTCAGCGTAGCACGCGGGCTTATCGAGCAAGGATATGCGTGCCCGCCTATCGTCGTCCTGCATGGAGATACTGGCGTGGAGCAACCCGAGATTGCCGGACTGGCACACTCCGAGCTGGCCAAGATGCGTGCTTACTGTGAGAAACACCGTATACCGCTATTGACGAAGATCGGACAGCCCACCCTAACCGCATCGTTCCCGGTGCGAGTCATCGGGGGCAGAGCCCTGCCATCGTTCCCAGACTCCAGGGCTGATTGCTCGACTGACTGGAAGGTTTTACCCAACCAGCGAGCACAAAAGGAAGTGTTCGACGCACTGCAAAACGAAGAATTGTGGTCGAGCCCAGTTGTCATGACAGGCGTGCGGAACGATGAATCCACTGCTCGCGATCAGCGCATCGCCAAACGCGGCGAGGTTGCCGAAGGCATATGGGAAAACGAACTAGGCGCACTGCGCCTGTCTCCAATCCTGGACTTCACCGCGGACGACGTGTGGGAGTACATTGGGCTGGCGAACGCCGGCATGATCGAAGCCTACAGCGACTTCGCAGAAACCATGCGGATATATCGCGACGCTGGAGGCAGCTCTTGCGTTGTCGTTGCCGACATGAAGGCAGCGGCCAACTCCAAGCCATGCGGAACTCGTACTGGGTGTTGGAGCTGCACGCGTGTCGGGGAAGATCGCTCGATGAAGCAGATGATTGAATCGGACCCGGGACGATACGGACACCTGCAGCGCCTAGCCGACCTGCGAGACTTCATCTCGAAGACGCAATACGACTGGTCGCGGCGAGCCTTTGTTGGTCGCACAATTGACGAAGAGGGGTACATCGCTGTCGGAGCGGATACCTATTCTCCAGACATGCTGCAGGACCTGTTGCGCTACACGCTCTCTGCCCAGGTTGAGTCCGGAGTGGAGATCATCAATGAGCAGCAGTTGATCGCCATCGATGCTCGCTGGTCGCAATATGGAATCGCGCCGCCGTTCTCGGCCTTGAAGATCTACTTCGAGGTCATGGACGGAGACTTGCGCCACCCTCCTGTAATCCAACGGTACCCAAAAACGCCAGTACCCAAAGTCGGCAAGATCTACGTGGGCCATCCAAGCTTCAACACCGCAATGCGTACCAACGTGAGTGGTTTGAGAAACGTGGGGCTGGAGCTCTTTCATGAGAGCTGCGGCTACGAACTCAAGGTCCTCAAGGACGGCACCCTGGTGCCGGACATGGAAGAGGACGACGAACTAACTGTGGACGCAGAGGGAGCACAGGATTTCATCAGCTTTATCGCCGAAGAAATGATCCAGCAGTACTGCCATGTGGACTGCAGTGACTGGACTCTCGGTTTCCGGATGTATCTGCAGTACGGCACGCTCAGCATAGCCAAAGGCCGCAGCAGCCAAGCCAATGAGATACTGATGCGCTCACAGTGGCGCCAGGCCCATGGCCTACACGGTCAACAGGACGTCAAACAACTGGAAGAACGCTGCAACGTTCTCTTCCAGGCCCAACTCCAGCTTATATAGCAGGCAAGCCACCTCCCCGTCATAGGGAGGTGGCTTTTTCTTTGCCCGCTCACTGGCGCCAAGCGGCCTGTGGGGCTGGGAATTTTCCATTCCGTATATTTCTACTGACCCTGAAGATCAATCCATCGTCTGTGAAGGATCGGATCAAGGGGTGATAGCTTGATCTCCAGCCCGTCCGCGATTTCCTGCGCAAGAGTCGTGGCCAGCTTCTGTGCTTCATTCTCCAAGCCAGCTTCCCGCGTCTTTGCCACAGCCGGAGATTCAAGCCGCAAGACTGGGTAGAGCAGCCGTACGGACAGCACCGGCAGCCCGCTGGGCGTATACCGCGACACACCATCAAAGCCATTGCCTGCGGCAACACGAGCGCTCAACATCTCATCCTCGCAGAGGACAGCTATTCGCCGCTTCATAGCCTTCCCATGCGGATCGTCCAGGTGCTCCTGGATCTTGCGCTCCATGGCCCGGTGCATGGGATGCGCCGGTAGACGCCGCAGGTAGTCCGCAACCTCTTCCAAGAGGGACAGGGTCGTAGCGTGAGCCTGGGCGTCGGTGGCGCCGTATGGGGAGGGGTCAAGTGGGTTCATGGTTAAGCTGCAGGACATGCCAGTGACCACAGCATTGAAACACAGAGCCGCGTGCCGGCTCATGGGTAGCGAATGGGGATGGTCGACGGATTTCCCTACACACGCGCTGTCACCCTGGGTAGTCCACATCACATGACAACCCGGGCAGAAGTCGATATAGTGGAACCGCTTCGCTTTTTCGCGATTCACTGGCCGCGTGCCAGCCTGTCAATTCGGTCACCTGCAAAGCAAGCTGGCCACTGAAAACGCCCACGGAGTTCTTCCGCTGGGCACGCAACTGAAACTGCATTCTTTCAGATAGGGTCGCCTGTCTGAAAGACGCACAACATCATTTACACGCCCGAAGGCTCACCTTCGGGTGGGGTGATGGGTAAGAAAGGAAAATCATGACACCAGCACTTGATGTGCAAATGTCGGCAGCATTCCGGAGGAAAGGAATTCCTCTGTGGGTGCCTCCGAGTCATGTCGACAGCGTTCTGATGTATGACCGGTGGCATGCTCAGATTCGGTATGAACTGCGCGAGTGGTTCGCCCGCGTCTGGTCTATCGCATTCGCTGCAGGGTATCGAAATGTCTCCCCACCCAGGGTAGATAAAAACGACGTCCGCAGACAGCTCAGCAAAATGGGGTATGCACCTACTAAGGCTGAAATGCTTTCAGAAATGCTGATCAGCGGACTGCCTGGCCTTTACAAAAAGGGCCAACAGATCGCTCACCTCGACTAATGCATCTTTTCAGACATAAGGGCTGATCTGGTGCGAAACAAAAACACATCGAAGGAATTGAAATGTTCTTCATCATGATCAATCATGAGCAGACAGCGGATGACGCCAAAACTCTAGATGAAGCAAGGCGCAAGGCAAAAGATCTTTGTGACAATGAGCCAATCCCTTCCGTATGGTCGATTTACGATGAGGCTGGGCGGCATATTGAAGACGTCGTGCGAACTGATGGAAGGACTTTGTCTGATCAAGTTCGTGACTTGAATGCACGAATCGATAGCGGAAATCCTCCAGAGCGTCCCCGATGAGGGGCGCTGCAGACATAGCGTCTGATCTTGTACGCAACATCAACCGGCCCGGAAGCACGCCCTTCGGGCAGCCGATGGTCAAGAAAGGTATTTCATGAGTAAAGTAACTTTGCCTTACCGCATGAAACACGGACTGAATGTCCTCTCTGCATTTGTGCGAGGGAACATTTCAGCCTCATCATGCTTGAAAGGACTTCGTCACCCAGGCGAAACCACCATGCTGGCTTACAAGCGGCCCGGTACGGGCATGCTGATCGTGTGCCCCGTGCTGCAAAGCACCTCCATGGGGGACTAACCAAGAAACCAAGGACAGGCCCCGCGCATCACTAGATGCCGGGGCTTTTTCTTTGAAAGCGTCTTTTCACCCAAGCCGGCATCGAGGGCGCCAGCGCCACTAGCGGCCGCAGGACGTTTTCCACAAAGCTGTATCGCCAACGGTACGACCTCCGGCACATTCAAGAGCTGCTTGGACACAGCCGCATTTCAGTGGTCAAGAAGCTGGTCGAAGAAGACCCGATTAGCCTAGGAAGCCTTGTAGCGAAGGCTATTTGCCCCCCCTTGCGCGAAAGAAAGAATGCTGTATCTTGGTTATTGGAAAATGAATGACTGGAAACGATATGGATGTTATCAACATTGACAACGCCGAGGTGGATCTGCAGAAGGAAAAGGCCTTCCAAGACTGGCTGTCCAGGCTGACAACCTTCGTAGAAGAAAGGGTACAGCCAGAATCCCGATGGCGAATGTATGCCTATGAGCGCGGCCATGCTACCTATCTAGCGCTTGACATGTTTGGGAAGGATCGGTCAAAAAACATGGCCATTACTATTTGCATCACGCCTGACCACGCGGAACTTCCTGAGAAGTTTGACAGCGAGATCGTGGTTTCTCTGCCTGGCATGGTTGAGGTGCTAATGATGGCGGGGCACCTTATTGGTGGCGCATGCGAGCAGACTGGTGAACTTCGCTTGATGCCTTGGTCCAATGAGACGATGAGAGACCAGGTGCAGGGCGCCGATTCCAAACCGATCGCCATTAAAGCGACGAAAGCGGACGTTGTCCTTACTAAACATGGATACAAGCAGCAGCCGCTAACGACGAACATGCTACTCGCGCTGCATCACCTCCTTGCCGGGCGAAAGGACCAAAAATACAGGGATTTCTTTGCCGGATGCTGGGGTCTGCGCAATCGAGGGCTCATTACAGATAAGTACGATGTCACCGAAATCGGTAAGAAGGTTGCGACGGAACACGCTAGCGTAATGGCTCAATTCGAGGCAATGGAAAAATCTGGTCAGGCCTACCCACGGAACAGACTCGCTCAGCTATGAGCATCATCACTGAGGTTTACTTGTATTGCGATGGGGGTAGTGAGTGTCCTCGCGACTCAGCCGCTAACGTAGATGGAGTGAAGCAGAACATTTCGGCCGCGCAACTGAGGAACCACTACGGCCAACACCAGGGGTGGATTCGACGCGGGAAGAAAGACCTCTGTGAAGCCTGCGCAAAGCGCCTTGGGTATACCGATCAAAACTAACCGGAAAAGGAAACAGCATGAATTCATCAGAAAGCGAAATCCCTGATAAAGCGACAACTCGAAAGCTATTGCTTTTGGCGGTCACACTCTTCAGCATTGGGTTCCTATTCCTTTATGGGTTCATGGCGATCTATGCACTCGGCTTCGATAGCACTCCGGAAACGTGGAGTGGCGTGATCGCAATGACTGTTGCTTCATCCATCTCGTGCGTGGCTATCGCGTACAACTGGAAGTTGCCAAAAATTTAGGTTTGTACGGAAATTAGCATGTACCTGATTCATCTACTCATGGATATGCACGTAGCAGTCATTAGCTCTGTGCCGTTCAGAATTGCATTTCGACGCGCTCGGTGCATACGTCGCGGTCACGTAATTACAAACTCAAAAGTGCTGGAAACCATGGTCAGTAAAAACCATCCACAGAATGACCATGAGTGGGTCTATAAGGTCTATCTGTTGGAATGCGCGCATTGTGGACTGCATTTCCTCGATGATGGTTTCGGCCCTCAAGCACAAGGTGCCGGGCCATCAGCAGCCATAGAGGCCGTATAGCCGCGGAAAAGATATGCAGACGCTGACCGAAGCGCAGAAGCGCGTAATGAAATGGCTGGGCAAAGGATGGTGCACATCGCCGGGCCCTGGCAGCTCGGTGATGGTAAACGGGAAGCGCATCTGCAACACAGACACCATGCTGGCGCTGTATCGGCAAGGGCTGGCCACAAAGGACAATCAGGGCTGCTGGGCAGCTACGCCGAGCGGCAAGACTGTAACGGCCCAACTTGGACTTTGAACGCGGAAAAGGTATGAACACCAAACCGAGGGAAACGATGTTGACGAAAAACAGAAAAATGTGGGTGGGTGCATTGCTTGGCTTGGCTGTGGTCGCTGGCACGACGGTGTATAAAAGTCGGAGCGGCAAAATCGAAGGGGTTGAAGTGAAAAGCAACCTTGACTTTTCTACTCTTCATCCGTCAAACCCCGGTTGCTCCATCACAGATACCGGTGGACGCGCCATCGACTTGTCGACAAGCCAAGTCATTCCCAAAGGCTCGCTTATTTCCAGTCATTGCTTTGACACTGGGAAGCAATAATCGGAAAAGGTGATAGTTGATGTGATGGCAAGAATCCTTGCCATCTTCGAAGGTTAATTTGGAGAGCGCATGAGACTTCAAGAAGGCCAAATCTTTGGCAATGCCGGCATGACCGACTTGGGATTGCTTGCCGGAGACAAGTCGATCAACTTCTATCTTATTAAGATGAAACTAGGGATCGATACAGTTGCGTTCCATCTCGATTGTGATGGAAAGAATTCACACTTTGACGCATATCCCGATGTATGTAAGCCTCGTGCAAACGGGGTTGACTGGGACTTGACAATCTTTCCGACCGAAGAACTTGCGAGGGCGCGAGCTCGGGAGATTTTGAGCATCGAGTATCCGAGCATGAATTGTTCGGCACTCTAACAACAGAAAAGGAGAGGCCATGCCCAGCAGAGCTGCCTTAGCTAAGGCAATCAGTTTCATGACAGGTACTGTGATGTTGATGATCCTTTGGCAGGTCGTGAGGTTTTGTCAAGGCGACATCGGAGCGCCAGGTTTCGATCAGTTTGTGTCAATGTTGCGAGCCACATTGGGAACTCAGATTCCAGTGGATAGTGCGAGCAATCCGATTGATATGGCTGTAGGCTGGTTTTATCGAGCCATGTACACGATGGGTGGTATCGGCACCTGGGTTTTTATTGCTATGACCGTATCAAGTATTGGCTCGGCAACGGCCCGCATTATTGAGGTTGGATACACACAGTACTTGGTTGATTGCAAAGAGGCGCAAGAAGAAGACCGGAGGATTGCGCAAATCGAAGCCGCACGAGAGCGCCGTAATGAACTTAGGCGCATACGTCTCGAATCCAAAAAGAGCAGGGAATCGTTCGGATTTGGCACCTTCTTCCTTGGTGTTGTTATTGGCATGTTGTTCTGATCACGGAAAAGGAAAGATCATGGAATGGAACCATTTCACAGTAGGCGCGTTGATGGCGATCATCGGCGTTGTGGTTTATATGGCTGCTGGTGATTTCATCACCTCACTTCCGGGGAATTTCTTGTTCTTCGGGGGCGTCATTGCCATGACCTGGGGAAGCGAACACGAGGTGGCGAAGGCCTTTCAGGTCATGGCAATTCTGTCGCTTGTTTTCATAGTCTCGGTCGTCGGCCACATGCTCTATCGAGCACGAAAGCAGAGTTCGCCACAGCCCGAGTAATTGACGGAAAAGAATTCCATGCCAAAGCAACCTCCACCATTTTTTGCGGCAATGCGTGCAAGCGAGCACGCAGAATCGATCTACTACGCTGACCTCTTCCGTATCAATGGCAAGGTCTGGGCCCTGACAGGAACTGGTAAAAGCGACGCCGGCAGGGCGGCAACGGCCCGTAAGCGCGAGGACGACATAGGCAGAGATTCGATCGCATTTGTCCGCGATGGGGTGATGCTCAAGGGGCGCTACGATCCGGGCGCGATCAACCCGGGTCTACTCGAAAGTCTCCACACGTTTCACCCAGTCGTAGCGGTTGTCTATTGCCTTTCGGAGCAAGAAACCGCTAAGGCGTTCGCAAATCGCCCTCTTGAACTAATCGACGTTGATTCGGGAACCTTGGGGTTGATGCTCAGCAAGAGTCTCTACCCGCCGCCAATGGTGCAGCATTTCTTCGATGACAAAGAGCTGGCCTTCCTGTATGACGACGCGCGCCGTTTGCGAACCTGGCTTCAGATGACGTCAGGCTGTCAGAACGTTCGGTGGTTGCTGGCCCCTTGGATGCCTTCTGCAGACGAAAAGGGGGCTCTCTACGCATCCCTGAAGGTGTGAGTTGATCGGGAAGAATTCCAGCAGGCTCACCAATGAAAAAGACCGGCAAGAGGTGGTGAAAAGCGGCTTCACAGGGATTGACATTGGCGGCCGCGCCAACCGCCTTTCAAAATGGGAGATGATTGATATGCAAACACGAAAAATCACCTTTGACTCGATACCCGAGGGATTCAGAAAACTCAGCTCCAGTGAGGAGGCCACGGTGGCAGCGATGCAGGAGTTGGCTGACTGGTGTATCCGTAATGCACGTCTCATTGAACAAGGAAGGAAGTATGGATTCCGCATGGGAGCCTCACCAATGATGAAGGACATCATTGCTTTGGCTTCTACAAGTCCAGATCAGGCCGGCCGGATCAATGGGAATCTACTGGACGTAGCGCCGTAGCCCGTGGAATTGATTCATGGCACAGAATTCGCGATCAACGCCCGTCTCGATTGATCTCCTGAGTGCTTACGCACTCGAGTTAGCAGCGCGAATTGGAGAAAAAAGCGGGGAACGCGAACTCGCGCCGCACGAGATAACCTCATTCATCCTGCAAGACTCCGCTTTTCTGGATTGGCATGAATCCAAGGTAAAGTTTTCGCAACTGCACTCAGCGCCAGACCGGCGCTTCACAGGAAGATCAACCGGAAGAATCGTTGCAACCGAGAAAACCGCCTGGGATGACTCATCATTTGGCTATTACCCCATCGAACAGGGCCAAATAAACTGGGTCAGGCTAGGCACAACCAACCACGGCATCAAGGAAATCGAAGAGGGCTTCAACCGCCACAAGTTGAACTCTCCGGGCATCAAAGAATGGCTCATAACAACCGACGCCAGCCGCAACGCAGGACGCAGGGCCCAGTCCGAAAAAATTCGCGAGCAGGGCAGAACCTACACCCGCTGGACCCACGATGCTCCATTCGTGGCACAAATTGAATACGGACCGGCGCAGGCCTGCGCTACGATCCGATCGCAACTACGCGTACCTGCCTTCAACTGTGCCGATCCCATGGATGCTGTCTTGCGCGCTGAGGTCGAGCTGCTGAGCCTCACGCAACATGGAGATCTCATCTCCATGCCAAAGTTGCATTACCGCCGCGACGAAAAGCCGGCGGCCCCGACCAGCTACCAGCAGCTGCAGCGCCTTCTTGAAATGTCAATTCCCATGCTCTTAGTTGGTGCCGCGCGGGATCTGCTTGAAACGATCTACAGCGAGTCCATCGAAGCAACGGACTCTGATAACGTCCGAGGCGATCCATTAATCCCGACAGTCAGCCTGACCATCCATATTCCCGAACGCTTTGCAGGGCAGGAAAAAGTGGTGGCCAAGGCCATACTGAAGGCCTTGAAAAACCCCAACGGGGAGTACTTCCATCGTGACGACGAACTGCCGCGCCTAGCCTCGATCACCGTTTCCGTGCTTTCAGCGCATGAGCAAGCGCAGCGGTTGGGAGAGCGCGATGCTGCGCAACTCCAAGCCAAAGAGCGTCAGATGCAAGCGGCGGCTGAGAAGGCAATAGTGCAGCCTGGCGACGAATTCGCCTTGATCAAGGTCGAGCTTCCAGGTTTTAGGATCGCCACCGATGGCCGCCTGTACCCGGCTCGCTTTTACAAAATGCTCGGCGATCTTGAAAACGAAGTCTCGATGTCGCCCCAGGAGGTCCTGCAGGCGGCGCAGGCTGATCTGCCGTGGTTAGACACAACATCAGACTGGCGTGCCGTTTCAGCGTGGATATCGAATGGTGCCGAGTTATTTTGCGACCATGTCGGCTGGGACGTCGATGAGGAAACCATGGAGATCGCTAAAGACTGCGTCAAAACCGCCTTGCGGCTTCGCGGATTACCCCAGCAAACCAGAGTCTCTCCGCCCACCATCTGGTTGATCCTTGACTCGGCAACGCTTTTCCCATATGCCGAGCAAGGCCCGCATCACGCTGACCTTGCGGAAATCATGCAACGCGCCACCGATCCGTCGAACCCACAATCCATGGGCGCCATCCCAAAGCGCGTCAAAGTAGCCTCTGCTATACAGCAAGCACATCCGGAGCTTCAGGATTGGGCGCTAAGCTGTGGAATCGAACTCGTGGGACCAAAGAGCGGCTTCGATGCCGGCTCCATGCACGTTAAGTTCTGGCGAAAATTAGCCGAAAGTGTTCTCGAATGGGGGCTTGACCCGGACGCGGATAAAAATGCCTGGTGGTGCGGGGCTAACTCTATGACCCAGGAAGAATTAGCCAAAGCTATTCGCTACCGGATAAAGCGGCATCAGGACGTGCGGACAAATACCATGGGCCAAAGCGACGTCGAGCAAATCAGGTGGTACCTCCTTGACGACGGCATCGCTAGCGTCAAGGCGCAGAAATATGTGGACTGGCGACGTGCACAGCGTCAAAAGAGTTGAAGCGTCCAAGACGCATCAACAAATGCCATGAATCAAGACACGGATCCTCCGCAAAGGCCATCCCGGCAATCCAGTACGGAGGCCGTAGAAATACACGCCAATCTCCAGCGGATGCATGCAGCGCTGACGGAGTGGATGATCAAAGAGGAAATGATTGGTGATGCCTCCTTCGTCTCGATTGAGCGTTGGAAAGAGCGTCGTGAACAGTTCCACGAAGACGCTTTGCTCATCCTGGTTTTTGACAGCAGTCCGCTCCACACCATCTTGAACTACGGCGGAGACACGTCGGAATTCGATGACCTCGTCGAATCATTCGGGTTTTGGTACGAGCTGGGGCATTCGTGGAACATGGGCTTCTATCCAATAGAGGGATACGATTTTTCCCGCCTGAACTGCTCCTACAGTCAAAAGCTGACTGATCCGAGGTGGATAGCAAAAGCGGAGAAGGTAAAACAACGTGCAGGCCACCTGTGCCAAGACTGCGGTGGAAAAGTGAGATTGGACGCTCACCATTGCTACTACACCAGCATGCGGGAGGCGTTTGAGCCATGGGAGTACCCGCTGAGTGCGCTTCGGGCGTTGTGCCGGAGCTGCCACCGTGAACGAGAGAGGGCGGAAATTCGGCTGCGCGCCTTTGCAGCATCGCTTACGAGCAAGGAACTGGATGCCTTGCGCCCGGCACTCCGCGATGCAACGTATTGGTACACCACGGATGCTGTCTTTCGGTTCCTGTCGACACTGGGTCCGGAGGAGAGGCACATACAAAGTGCGCTCCAGCATCTGCGGGGTGGCCTTGTGCCACGCGAGGACTGAATCCACCTGCCTCCTGAGGGTTCTCAAGCAATTGCTGGTCGCTTGCATTTGACCCGGGCCATGGCAATACATTAAGATTCAAGCCGCTATTGGCCTTGCGCCAGTTTCGTCGGGCATGTCCCGACCATAAATCTCGACCTTAACGGTCACAACCCCAACGGGAATCACACTTCCCGGCAGGGTACTGGTGTGGTTCCCATTTTTCATCTGGAGAACCACATGAGCATCAAAGAACCATCTCTCGAACTGCGCATTGCGCACAACAAAGCGCAACTCGTTGAGGCCCTCAAGACAGCCGGGATCGCAAGCGCGATTGTTGAATACAGCGGCGAAGGCGACGATGGCGGTCATTACGACTTCGCCTACACACCTGATCTGAAGATCGACACGCCCATCACCATCAAGGTGTTGACTGGCGAGTTCGTCGACGGGAAATGGAAGCACTGCGAGGTGGAGAAATCCATGCCGATGGATGACGCCCTCGGTAACTTCCTGGACGAGCTGCTCACGCAGCATGGACATGATGGCTACGAAAACGGCGACGGGGGTGGCGGCACATTGACCATCAATGTGCAGGAAAACTCCTATCTGCTGGAGCACTACGACAACATCGTCCAGCAGGAATCCAGCAGCCATGAAGGCTGAATACGGTGCCAATGAGGTCAACATCTCATTGGCAGCCTTCCCGGGCCTCCGACATGAGCAAGCAGCAGAACTGGCCATCTCCAAGGTGGTCGCGGGGGAATTGTCTGAGCCTGTCTTCGGCAAGATCCATGCGAGCCATGTCCAGCTGGTACCCCAAAACTTCGGGATCTTGGATGAGGGATTGTGCGCCTCGCTGATGGCGGCTTATCCGCATACGCAGTTCAGGCTGCATGCGAATGTCCGGATCAGCCAGAAGCACACCATGGCAGATCTGAGCGGATTACACCGTCATCAGCAATGGTTTGAGCAAGCCGCAAGGATCAGCAAACGGCTGAATGCACAGGCATACACGGCGCACTCAGGATCTCGTTCCGAAGCCTCGATGCAGCAGATGCTGGAAAACGCACGTCGTTTGGCCGACCTGTTTGGTTGCCCCGTTGGGGTAGAAGGGCAGTATCCGGTTAAAGGAGACCATCTTCTGGTCACCAGCTGGAGCGAGTACCGGGAGGTATTCGAATCTGGCGTGCCATATGCCTTGGACCTGTCACATCTCAACATCCTGGCTCACAAGTCGGGGGCGTTCGAGACGGTGATGACGCAAGAAATGCTGGCCTGTGAACGATGCATCGAGGTGCACGTCAGCGACAACAATGGCAGCGGCGACTGGCACCAGATTTGCGAAAGCAAGCCATGGTGGCACGAGCTGATGCCGTACATCAACAAAGAGGCGGTTGTTTTCACAGAGGGAAATCACCGCCACAAGAGAGGGACAGAGAATCATGAAGGCTGAACAGATTCCGCAGTTCGTCGTCAAGAACGGGAACATCGAAGTCAATCCGGCTGGCAAAACGGTTCAGGAAACGTACCGCAAGGCACGGGAAGCATGGACAAGGCTGAATGCCAACTATGCCGGCGCATTGATCGCGAGCATTTTTGCAGCTCGGCCGTGGCTCCAAGGCTTCACGATCGACATTCAGGCCTCGGCAGAGTTCGACGATGCCGGCGGCTACTATCGGACGATCTCATCGTCGATCAGTGATATCAGTACCGTGAATGGCGCTGAAATTCCTGAGGATCTCGAAACTGATGGGAAACTGGACGCAGATATCGCCGCTGATGTCATGCAGCAGGATTTCGAAGACAGTGTCTACGACATCTATTCGGTGTTTGTGGACGATACTGCCTACGAAGACCTGCGATTCTCGTTCACCCGGAACATGATCGAGGAGATGATCGGAGCAACCGAGATTGAAGGCCATGAAGCGTTTCTTCGGCTGTTCCCCGATCATGAATCGATCGTCGTCCACAACGCGTCGAGCAGGTCTTCATGAACGCCGCGGAAAGACGACTGGCTGATCGCCTCAAGACCATGGGCGTCGGTCAGTTGGATATGGCGTCAGTCCTCTCCACCTTCCGGAATGCCGGTGAAGTTGAGGCACTGAAGCAAGCTGAGCAGCTCCTGGAGCGTCGTAGGGCCAACCTGGAAAAAGCAAGGCTGATTGCAAGGCGTATCCTGAAAATGCAAGGTGGCGCCTCCGGCAGCCCATACGGGCACTGCCATTGACAAGCGGCAGCGTAGACACCGCAAAAATGAAATCGCCCCGGCCTGCAAAGGCACGGGGCGATTTTTCTTTGTCCGTCAGTTTTTCGTGGGGCGCACAACTGATAGGCCGCCCGGAGAAGCTGTTTCGCCAGCCTCAAACTCCTTCATCTGGGCATCGGTCGGCCAGACCCCATGTTCCTTCACATAGGCCAACTTGCGCTTGTCCTCGGGGAAGTTGATTTCACCGTTGGGGCCGAACTTCATCTTCTCGGTCGCCTGGGCATACACTTCACCCAAACCGTCCGTGTTCTCAACCTGGTGTCTTGCGATGGCCAGGTCACACATCGCATTGAACTCGGCAGGCGTCCGCGGGCACCACGGAGCCCAGTTCATGCGCTGGAACCTTTGCCACTCTTCGTCGGTCATTCGGATCCGACCATCAACAATCATCATTCTTATCTCCTGCAACGCCTCTCGGGCATGCAAATACATTATCACGAGGCAACTAGCTGTCAAGGAAGGCGCAGCCGGTCGCGATCATTTGCCGCGCACAGATCGTCGGCTTAAAATCTTCCCGTCTTCGCACATCTGCGAACTCGCGCCGCCGACCACATGTCCGCGGTGCCTTTTTTCACCCTTGGGGGCCAACCCCAAGGGGTCTGGCTCCCTCAAAACAGGAGAACCAGATGGCAGAAACTGCCGAAAAGAACCCCAGCGGGGAAGCGATTCTGATCGCAAATACCTCTGCTGGTGTGAAACACAGCTTCCATTCGCATGGCGATGCTCAGATTCAGTTGCTGGAAGCCAGCAAACGAGGGGAGCATGCAGCCCTGATCACCATCTCTGAACCCCACCGGGCGGAGACGGTATTCCGTACAAGCAGGCGTGTTCAAGAGTTGGTGAGCAAGCACAAGGCTGAAGTTGCCACGTACATGGAATTCAAGCGTATCCTGGACGCGCTCGAAATACCCATCGACAGCGCCATGCAGGAGCGCATCATCAATGCGATCCATCGGAGGCCGAATGCGGACTCAGCCTCGTGAAGTGATCATCATCGAGCGCCTTGGACATGCCCTGCGCAAGCTTACCAACAGCGCCAGCCAGAATATCGGCGCCGACTGTCTGATGCAGGCCCTGCTTGCGCAGCAAGTCCTCAAGGAAGAAGGCATGGACACCAAGGTGGTCCTTGGCGAGGCTGCATGGCGTATAGGGCCGGGAGATGGCGATGTCATCACTCATAGCCCGACAACCGGCGGATTTGCGCCTGTGGGTGTTAAAGCCATGGCCTACCATGCCTGGCTGGAGTGGAAGACGTCGATCATCGACCTCACCACTCACAGCCTGCGCCTGAAGGCAGCTCAACTCGATGCCATGGATGGAGGGAAAACGAACGTGGACTGGTGCCCGCCGTATCTCTTCATCCCGAAGTGGCAAGCACGTTCTCTCAGAGAAGTCACGCAAGCCCTGAATGCCGGCGTCTCTTGCTACAGGGAGATTCCTGGCCTGCACATGGCCATGTTGGCGAATGGACATATCAGTCCAATCGATCAAGATGACATCCGTGCATTGCGGTTGCTCTATCAGAACCCAACCATGGTTGTGATCGGGCCGAATGACCGGCCAGAAAAGTTGCAATGGCAACAACACGCGCCACTTCCAGATTGAACCAACCACGGGAAACGACTTGGCCATGGTGCCAGGTCGTTTTCTACTCATCTGAGAAATGACTGACATGAGAACACTACAACCAAACCCGGTGATCGGCAGCGCCGAACAACTGGCAGAGGCGATGAAGCGGGAAATCCTGGCTCTGATCGAGTCAGGAAAGCTGCCGTCAGACATCGATTCCTTTTCCAGGCTCCATGATCACTGCGACGCAAACTGCCTTGGTGGTTTGTGCGACGCAACGACTTTGCCCTCCCTGGTAGAGCAATTCGGCGGCTATGGCCCCGAAAACGAGTTGCCACAGAAGATGATCAACCTGGTCAATGCGGCACAGGAGACGGTCAACGACTGGCTCCAGCATGGTCGTAGACCATAAGCAGATTCCAAGGCATTCTGCCGAGGCAACATCCACAACAGCTATAAGGCCCAGCGCATCTATCGAGATGCCTGGGCCTTTTTTTCGTTCTGCCGCCCTGCAAAGGGCTCGTGGCTACTTGGAGTTCTTGATCACAACGGCCTTGGCGCCGGCAGATGTAACGCCGTGTTTGACAGTCAGAGTGTTTTTCTCAGGGTCGAAAATCAGCTGGCTCAGCCGTCGTCTGGCCTGGTCGACCGGGAGCTTCACCTGCAGGTCTGGCAGAGCCCGAATCGTCAACAGCATCACGGAATCGAACGTTGGATGCTCGTTCAACGCTGCACTGGCCTTGGCCGCGATCTCTGTTTCGCGAGGGTGTTTGAAATCGGAGGACACCAACGCCTGGAAGAGCTGGCAATAGGCCGCCAAGTCAGGCCGGCGCAACTGCATGAATTGATCGACAGCTTGGCCATAAAGTTGATCACCGGCGTCGAAACGGCCTTGGGCATACTCGTAAAGGCCCTCGATGGCCTTGGCGTAGGGTTCGACCTCCTGTTGGTGCCTGGACCTCAAGCGCCGCAGTATGGCCGCCATCTCCTGGCCCTGTCCGGCCCGGGCCCTGATGAACGCTTGGTTGATCTGCAGGCCGCGGTCCAGCGGATCGGACAACAACCCGGCCGAGATCCATCGGTCGGACATCGCATAGTCGCCCTTGAAAAGGTACAAGGTCGAGAGCAGCTGGATCGGGCGGCTAGAGAATGGCTCCTCGGCATGCCATGCTTGCGCATGGTGTTCCACCTGATCCGGACTCATCTCCATCCAGGCCTTGAGCACCAACGCCTCGTGCGAATGGGCCAGCGCATTCAGGATCTGAGGGGTTTCAAGCTGGATGCCAAACCGGGCCCTGTTCTCGAAGGCCTGGGCGATCATGTTGTCGTTCGGGGAGAGTAGGGCTCGGCGCTGTGCATCCCGAGCTCGTTTGAGATTGCCGGCGCGGTATTCCTCCATCGCGATCGCGCCCGACAACTCCGTTAGATGTGCATCTGAAAAGCTGTGCTGCTCAACCAGGAACCTCTTGCCTTTGGACAGGAACCCGGATTCGGCACCGGCGAGGTCAGCCAGCGCGATTTCGCTGGCCATCAGCCAGGGATCCGCCGGCGTACGCTGGTGCCGGCGCACCAGCTGGTGCGCCTGATCGGGTTTGTCAGCATGCACGTAGAACCGGGCTGCGGTTCTGATGACTGTCCGGTTGTTGGGCGCCAGGCTCAAGGCCATGCGGATGGAACGCTCTGCACCGCCTGTCTTCCCGATGGCTGCCTGCAGCTGGGCCAGATCCAGCAGAGCCAGGGCGTTGTCCGGCCGCGACCGCAAAAGACTACGTAGACGCCGGATCGGCTCCTGAAACGGGTGCGTGTCGGTCGCGATGAACGATGGGGGCACATCGATCAGGTTGCTCTCGCCGTTGGAGCGGCTCAAGTCATTGATCAACGAGGCCTGCACGCTGGTCAGGTCTACGCCGGATCGGACCGCCTCTGAACCGACATCGAGCACCCGCGGCAGAAGGTCAGGATGGACCGAAAACGAGAGGACCTCCCCCAGCATGCCGGGGGTACGGTGTTCCTTCCAGTCGGCGATTGCCCGCTCAAGCTCGTCCTTGTCGCCGGACAGGATCTGGACGGGGGCGGCCTTGTGCGTGCCAGCTTCGGGACTTTCCAGCGTTGTGGCCACAGGCCGCCACTTCGGGATAAGGCGGCGCTCGGGAAGTGTGGATTTCATGCCTTCAGCCTGCCGCGTTCGATGGCGGCCGCACGCAGGGCCAAAGCATGGATCTTCTGCTGGATGCGGTCCAAACCGACAGGCCGACCGATTTGCCGCCGGGCCCGCCCGTCGCCCCTGCGCATCGGATCAGGGTGGGTCAGTTCTTTTGCGATCTGCATGACGCCATCAGCCACCTCCGGCATCAGGCTGGGCTTGAGGTGATCTTCGAGCACTCGGGCATGCGCGTCGACCAGAACAGCCAGCAAGTCATCATCAAAACTGCCTCCCCACACACCAGGCCGGTATTGAGTGGAAATCAAGGGGCCCACCAGCGCCTGCAGGGGAATCCCCGTACTGAGAAACAGCAAGAGGCTACCCAGCATGTAGGCATCGGACGCATCACGAGAGTCGCACCAATCTGTCGGCACGTGCCCATACCAGCGCTCCGGCGGGGAATACCTCAAATCACCTGGCCAGGCGAACTTGTCGAAGGGCCCGGCCTGCTCGCGGCGAACAACGCGCCCCAGATCCGCGACTTTCATCGTCCGGTCCGTCGCCAATGGCTTCTCGGCGACAGAGATCACGTTGGACGGCTTGATGTCCTGGTGGGCGATACCGCCACGGTGCAGCTGTGCCAGGGCCAGCGACACATCGTCCATTACCTGCAAAGTCCGCAGGCATGACGCTGGGCCGTTGCCGTGCATGAGCCTGCGCAGATCTGTCTCGCCGGCCTCCATGATCAGACAGGACACTCGTCCCATCAAATCCGTGGGCCCGTTGGTGAAGAAATACTCGTGCCCGAGAAACCTCATCACCCGCGTCATGCCTCGTTCGGTGCAGTAGGCCAGCACGTCCTTTTCGAACGTGGCATTCCCGATGAGGTTTTGCAATTCCAGTATGGGGTCTGCTTTCCCCAGCGCCTCGACGAAGTCGATGACCTTCACAAAGGCTGTTTCACCGCCCCTGGTTGCCCGGTATCCAACGCCAAAATTCCCACCAGAGGCACCTGAAGACGGTTTGAGTTGCTCGACCAAGGTCCAGCCGCTCGGCAGGGTCACACCTTCCATCGAGTGTTTCGGAGTTTGTGTACTTGGCGTCGACAGAATCGCGCTCATGATTTGTGTCTCCCTCGCATTTACTGGTCTTGCCGACAGATTCTGCCGCAAATGCCAGGGGACTGTCAGGGATTCTGAACGGGCTTCACCATGATGACCACCTCGGTGTCAGAGCTGTCGGGGCGGCTGCCGCAGACATAGCGAACCCAGCCCTTGTTCTCGGCCGTGGCCACAAGTCTTTCCATCTCAACTGAGTTATCGCTTTCAATTTCCAGAAAGCGGTGGGAAGCGTCCCTGTATAGGGCAATGAACTCTGGATAGACCTGTCTGGCCATTTCGAGAACCCGATCAGCGGGGCCTCATCCGTGCGTGGAATGTGGACCAGCATGCAGCACATCGCCACCGCCCGGGAGAAGTCTCCACGCCGCCAGCTTCTGGACGCTCCATTTGACAAGAGCCGGAACAGAAACGGGTTTTCCCCAGCACATTATCAAAGGAGCCGGGAAGAGTAGCGGGACTGGTGCGTTTGACGTTCGAGGAACCATGCATGTTGGGAGACCGCGGCGGGAAGAGAAATGGGGATTGAGCAAACATTAGCCTGTTTGCAGGGCGTAGAAATGACAAACGGGAGGCCTAAGCCTCCCGTTGCCTGTATGACCGCAGATGTTTCGGTTAGCCAGCGGTTACCAATCCATTCTGGCGACCCATCAGAAAGGTTCGCACCTTGTCATGGGTCTGTCGATAGACCGGGGTCCGACTCACCGGGGAGTTGCGCATGGCACGGAGCCAGACAACGTCCCCCTTGGAAATACCTGCTTGCGCCAGCTCATGGGAGCTGACTTTGTTCACACCAACTGCAGACATGGGACTCTCCTTTCTGGAATCTGGGCAAGTCGCCCTATCTGCGTTCTCAAGAAGAAAACACACATAGGACGACTCGCACCAGCCCGCCAGGAAGTCCATGGCTGCCGATTTCTCGGCACGGCGTTTTGGAAAGTCCCTAGTGGCGTGAACCAGAAGATGACAGAAAGCGCCGAGAAGCCGTTGCCGATCACCTCGATGATCAGCTGCAAATCCATCGGTTGCCCGATGTTGATCAGCAGAGAACTACTGACCTAGTTAAGGCGGTTACACGAACCGCGAATGGTGAGTACACCAAACAAGCCTCTAGTTTATGACAATTTGCCGGTGCTGCAAGCCAAATCGACCAAAGCCAACATGGCAAAAACCGTACGTTGAGCCACGAACGACAAGTTTCGGCATCCACTTGCTCCGTATGAAATAAAAATCCCCCCAACCTTGCATATGCGCGGTTGGGGGGATAGGGGGCAGGCCAGTGGTTAGAGGGCCGCTTGAGATTGCATCGTGCTCGGGTGGAAAACCACTGCCGAGCACTCGGATTCACAGAGACCACACCGATCATCGGTGGAACCCGGAGGTTTCAGGCCGCACCACATGCAGCCAGGGCGCTCTTCTGCGGCCGACATAGACCCGTTGTCATTGGATGGGCCAAAAACGTCGGTTTGCTCCAGAACGGTTGCACTGTCAACCAGGCAGGCGCCGGGATAGGTAAGACCATGGCCCTCCTGGATGTGACCATCCGCTGCGACAACCATCATCAGATTGCGGCCAGGGTTCTCGTTGGCTGCCACGCTGAATGCGTGGATTCCATTCGCAGCCATCACATGAAAGCTGTTGATCTGCGTCGAATCTTCGTCGTAGGCAACCACGGTAAACGGTTTCAGGACTGCCATGGTCATACCTCCGATTCGATGAAGCGTGAGTTGCTTGCCACCGCAATGCGACTAAGCAACTTCTGCACAAGACTCGGAGCATCTTGAGTCGAAGCATCCATCAGCTCGACCTCGATCTTCTCGTAGTCAGGAATTGAAAATTCCTTGGAGGTCGTGGTCCGGGTTAGAGCTCGGCTGGCTTGGCTTTGGGCCATTTCCTGATTGCAGGCGACGGTGATGCCGACCTGCTTGCCGTTCGCGATCACGCGAAAGATTTTGTTCATCATGTTGATTTCCTCTAAATGAAAAAGCCAACTCCCTTGTGGAAGTTGGCTTTGCTGAGCGGGAAATAGGCGGTTACTGCTTGTCAGCGACCGGCTTCTTTGCCATGCTCTTTTTCTTTTCAGGGGCCGTCTTCTTTGCCGCGACGACCTCTTGCACTGCTGCCGGGTCCATATCAGCTTCGGGCTCGTTTTTCGCAACCGACGCCGGACACCGTTTTTTGTTGGCCAGCGCGGTCAGGTTGCTACGCCGGTCATAGATCAGCTTGCTCGCTTCGCCGGCGTCGTAGTAGGTGTACGCCAGACCCGGCAAAAACAGAAGCGCCGAAGCGACGTTGGTGCCGGTGACACCTTTCTTCGATTCGATCTCGGATTGCGCCTTGTCGAGCTTTGCGAACTCAGAGCTGATCTGAGAACAGTTCAGCTGGTCATCACCTGCCTGGACCGTCTGGATCTTCTCGGAGGTTGCGCAACCAGACAGAAAGGCGGTTGCCGCCAGCATGGCCGCAATCACGAGTGTGTGGAATTTCATCGTGGATTTCATGGGTTCTCCAAACTGAGAATCCACGATGCCCGACCGGGAGTGGATTCCCGGAAGGGTTGAATTAAGACCTGGAAGGTCAGAGTTGGTGGCTGGCTCAGAGGCCAGCGATATCGGTTTTAGCCAATAACGACGAAATTCTATTCTTCTGGGCAATGCGGTCAAACGATCTGAACCACATACGTGTCGCCGCCTGGTTCTGACGGGATGACAGGCGCGGCGCACTTTGGTAAAGTGAGGACGTTTTGGCATTGTCCAATCCGCTGGCCGCGTGCCGGCCTTCAACCGACCGCATAGCCGGTCAACAAAACTACTGCCCAGGGCGACTTGCTTGCCCATGTGGCCAGAAGTTCGCTCTATGTCTTTTAGCAAGGAGCGAAAAATGAAACTCTATGAATTTGGAGAAGCACCGAAAGCTAAAGCTGATGGATTCGGAAGGATCATCACGACTTTTCGGGGGACTGAGACGGAAGCCCGTATTGCGTACATGAATACCAATGTTGCGCTCGTTCGTGGTGCGCCGCTGTCTGGACAAGATGGCTTCTTTGAGTTTGCCGTAATGGCAGGCTCAACTCAAACGTCAGAACCTGCTTCGATCGACAGGAACATGAGTAAAAACATGAACCTTGTCGTTGATGGCGTTGATGCTGCAGGATTGTTCGCCGGGGACGGTGAACGAGCTCCTTTTGTTGTTTTCGACGTCGAGAAGCAAGAAAACATTGCGGGGCCATTTGCCACGCGAGATGCTGCACAGAACCATCGAGACAGCATCATCCTTGGAAATTTTCCCATGCTTGATGTTGACGCACTGAACGCAGCTTTGGATGCGTTGGACACGCAATCGCTGAGCCAATGCGGCTGAGGAGCAAGGAAAATGGCAAATATTCAATTGAAAGTTGCAAGCGAAATCGCTGTTGAGGCCCTTTCGGCCGCCATGACAACTGCTGGAATCGACAGCGGCAGTCGTGGCGAACTCATTGGCCAGTTCAGCAACGAATGGAATACAAGGACACAGGCCATGGCCAATGTAAAAGTCACAGCGCTTGTGGATGAACATAGCCTGTCTAGTGCCCCGGTAGTCCAGGCGGCTGCGAAAGCCGCCAAAGCTTCAAAAGGCGCTGCTGCAACCTTCCTTCGACGCGACCAGTGTTCGCATGGAAGTGAGGCTGGGGAAGACGTGGCCAAGTACAAGGAACTGCTGGTGGAAATCCACAAGGTCGGCGACATTCTGATGTCTAAACCCCGTGGCACTTACGCCAACATGGATGGTTCAATGCTGTGGGTATCGCCACTGGCCAATACACCCGGCGCCGAATTGTTCATCTACAGCTGCGGCGGCCTCCGGCCAGAAGCCGATGGCAACGGAACCTACCCGATGGCGTACTTTGACGAACTCGGGGTTGGGATTGAGGTAGTCGAGACAATCGGCCATCTTCGCAAGTGGCAGGACAACCAGGTCTTCGGATGGATGGCGCCTGACTACTTCCTGGATCAGGTCGCATCATTTGCTGACTGCTGCAGGTACGAAGAGTTTGCGAAAGACGTCAGCACAGGGGGCTAGGAAAATGGAAAAAATCGACGTAAAAGATGCCGGAGCAAAAGCTTCCGCATCTCTGAAAGCCGTCACTTGTAGTTTCGTATTGCAGGAAGCATTTGATGCATCCTGGAAGCGAATCACCCGTGACATGACGACAGTCAGTATGCAATCCGCTGGCGACCTCGCTATTGGCACACTCAAGGCTGCAATGGATGCCGCCGATACAAAGGCCGATCTTCGAGCAAACCTGATTGGATTGTTCTGCAACGAATGGAACGCAGTAATGCATCCTGAAGCTCATCGAATGAGCAAGCCTTCGCAAGCCACTGGATCTCGATCCACTGCCACCTTTGACTACTCGGGAACGCCACCGTTTGCAAATGCGGCGTGGAAGGATAACCCTACGATGTGCAAGTGGTGCGCTGGTACGGGACACCCGCACGGAAACCCAGGGAACGGGATGTGCAAGTGCCCCGATCTGCAGCGGAGATAACGGAAAATGAGCAATTCGCTTAATTCGGAACCCGCAGGCCTTGACTACCGGCAAGGGGATCAGGTGGCGAAAGCCTACGCTGCAGATGCTCTATCGGCAGTCGAGAAATACGATTTCGGCGGTGACGTTGAGATCGTGTCTCACGATGAATGGGCATCTGATGGATGTGACGATAACGGAGATTTCTCGCTATGGACCTATCTCTATCTGAGGACCAAAAGCGCTGAAGTTAAGGAGCACCTCGACACCAATATGGTGCCTACAGGGGAAACGTGGATTAACTGCCTCGATCCGATCAGGGACGTCTACAAGCTGAAGTTTGTTGTTCGTTTTGAGGAAGATGGCGTGAGTTATGCTCAACCAACAATCTCAAGCGCGGTACGCTACCCTGATGGAAGTCATGTAGTTGGTCACGGGACGTTTGGCGGCTACCGGCCACATCGAGAGTCCATGCCTATGCGGCAGACTGCTTGATTTTTTCACAACCCTCAAAGCCCATCCCTCACCGGATGGGCTTTTTTCTTTGGGCGCTCGCCATCCAACATTCCTTCAAGTGGCTCAACCATGCGGGCTGCACCGTGGTTTTGTGCCGGCTCCACAGGGGGTCTCCTCGTTTTCAGTGCAATAAGTGACGGTACGCAAAGCTAGCACTGG
>ERZ1292640.617-Hain-H43-02um-R1-617-length-28965-cov-8_pt1 | contig 28965 bp, 27 predicted proteins | sample MGYA00564404_ERZ1292640 | MGnify/ENA primary metagenome ERZ1292640 (study PRJEB36523, sample SAMEA6512636) | groundwater metagenome | collected 2019-01-08 | study: AquaDiva: Metagenomics assemblies of 32 groundwater samples | reverse complement strand
TCTGCGCGAAGATCGGGCCGTGGACGAAGCGCAGGGAGCGGTGCCCGTTCTCTTCGTCGAGGACCTCGGTGCCGGTGATGTCGGCGGGCATCAGATCCGGCGTGAACTGGATGCGCTTGAACTTGAGGTCCAGGATCTGCGCGAGCGTCTTGACCAGCAGCGTTTTGGCGAGGCCGGGCACGCCGGTGATGAGGCAGTGGCCGCCGCAGAACAGCGCCATCAGCACTTCATCGACCACCTCGTCCTGCCCGACAATCACCTTCCGCAGTTCTGTCAGGATCTTCTGCCGGCTCCCGGCGACGCGTTCTGCCAGGCCCTCAACGGCCACGTCCGTCGTGCGATTCATGAAACCTCAGTGTGTCAGCGAGTAAATCACTTCGTTGATGAGCATCTGGTAGGCCTGCGCGGTCCACTTGATGTAACCCTGGTACTCCTGCGCGTTCGACCACTCCACGCCGTCGCCCATGTCGGTGTTCCAGTTGATCAGCACCATGGGGCGGCCGGCGTCATCGAGGATGCCGCGCAGCCGCGCCACGAAGCCGCCCTTCTCCCAGGTGCGCCCGCTCAGGAACGAGCCGAGGCCGGGAATCTGCGGGTACTTCTCGAGCCGGTAGAAACAGTCGTAGATGGGATGCGGCGGCGCGATCTCGACAATCTGCCGCTCCGGAAACACCCGCTGCAACTGCCGCACCGTCAGGTCCCATTCGTACGGACCGTGAAAATCGTCGAGGGTAAGCGTGCCGCCGCGCAACAGGAACTCGCGCAGGATCGGCACTTCCTTCTCGGTCAGCACCAGGTTGCTCGGTTCGACGATGTAGATCCAGGGATACTGCCACAGCTTCTCATCGTCCAGCGTCAGCACCTGCGGCTCGCCCACTTCGATGGCGGTCACCGACTTGATGCGCCGCGAGAGGTTCTGTTCAGCCGCCGGCGCATCGATCGCCCACGGGTCGTCCCAGTAGGCCAGTTGCGAATTGCGGGCGCCGCCCTCGGTCTCGTAGGTCCCGTACTTGATGCGGACGAAGGTCCACTTCAGCCCCTGGAACTTGTCGCCGCCAATGACGGGGATCTGCGCGCCGGCCTCGGATGCCATCCACACCAGTCCCACCAGCAGGGCAATGGCGGTGACCCATCGAGGTTGCCGCATCAACGACTTCCTTGCGCGAGCCTGAGCAGCAGGTCCTGCGCCCGGGTAAAGGTCGGCGCAATCTCGAGGGCGGCCAGCGCCTCCTTCTTGGCCTCGTCGCGCTGCCCGGCGTCGGCCAGGGCTTCCGCGAGGTCGGCATGGGCGCTGGCGCGGTCGAGTGGTTTGGCCGCGAGAGCCACGCGGAAGTTGCGAATGGCCTCGTCGGTCCGCTTGGCATCGAGGTCAATGCGGCCGAGTGTCGAGTGTGCCGCGCCGTCGAATGGATCGATCGCGACCACGCTCTTCAGGGCCAGCTGCAGCCGGCTGCGCTCGCGCGCGGGGTCAACCAACGTGGCCAGTTGCCGGGCCGACGCGAGATCGGTGTTGCTCCTGCCCGTCAGGGATTCCAACGCAGTCGCGGCCCGTGGCTTGTCGCCCTTCTTCAACGCGACTGCCGCAATCAGCGCCTCGGGGCTGTCTTCGCCGGTCACGTTCGGAATCAACTTCGCCGCGCGCTCGAAGGCGGCAATGGCGCCGTCGGGATTGCTTTCGATCAGTGCTTCGCCAAGCGCCATCTGCGCCGTGTAGCTGCCGGGATTGGCCGACGCCAGCACCTTGACCAGTTCGAGCGGCGTTTCAGCGGTCAGGCCCTCGGGGACCGCCAGCGCCTTCCGCATGCCGGCGTATCGGGTTTCGAGAAAGCCGTCGAACGACTTCTGCAACGCGTCGATGTCGACGCCGAGTGCCTTTTGAATCGCGGTCTCGGTGTCGGAGCCATCGCCGTATGCCGCGACCAGGGCGCGCAGCCTGGCCTGGCCGTAGACCTCGACGATGTGCTCGACGACGAGCGAGGCCTGGTAATAGGAGTAGGAAATCTGTTCCGGGTTGCTGAAGCCGGAATTGAGGTCGCGCAGGCTAATCAGCTTGCCGCGATCCATGGCGCGCGCAAACGGGATGTCCATCTCCCGGCCCCACTGTTGGCGGGCCCGCCGCTCCTCGTAGACCGACGCCCCTTCGCTCAACCACCGCGGCAGCCGGTTGCTCGACAACTGCAAGGTGATGACGTGCGCCATCTCGTGCCACAGCGTCTCGGCCCAGTTGAAGCTGCCGGGCTCGCGCGCCTTGGGCGAGTCGACGGTGACGACGCGGCCGAAGCAGGCGCCGAGCGCGCCGATCATGCCGGGCAGGCCGAGCGTGCGCACCGCGAAGTCGTCGTGATTGGGGAACATCTCGATCAGGATCGGCCCCGTCGGCGTGAACTCCCATCGCTTGGTCAGCGCCGCCATCGACTCCCTGGCCAGCTGCGGCACGTACTGCCGCATGACGTCCTTCTCGTCGGGATGCAACCGGATCACCATGTCGCCCTCGCGAATGGTGTCGAACGGTTCGAGCGTGTCGAGCAGGGCGAGCAGGTTGAAGGTGACGACGTTCCACGGGTCGACCTTGAAGGCCGTCTCGAGGGCACGCCGGGCGTTGCGCTCGTCACCGGTGCGCATCAGGTGCGCCCCAAGGTCGGCGTACGACTTGGCGTTGTCGCGATCGAGGGCAATGCCCTTGCGGACGTGCTCGACGGCTTCGTCGAAGCGATAGTAGTGCGCGGTGATCGAACCGACCACCCGGTGAATCTCGCCGTAGCTGGGATGAATCTTGAGGGCGGCAGCCACCGCGGCGTCGTGGTCCGCCGTGCGGCCCTCGACATAGGCCAGCGCCGCCTTCATCGACAGCGCTTCCAGGTGCCTGGGATTGACGGCGAGCACGTGCTCGATCGACTCGAGGGCGTCCTTCTTCTTGTCCTGGTAGATCGCGATCTCCGCGACAAACAGGTGGGCGTCGAAATCGTTCGGGTTCTGCTTCAGCGCCTGCTGCGCCAGGCCCACGGCCTGCATCGGGTTCTGGTCGGCCAGCGACCGCGCCAGGCCCAGCAGGGCCGGCCCGTGGTCGGGAGCCGCCTTCAGCGCTTCCTGGAACGAACGCGCGGCGTCCTTGTTGTTGTACTTCTCGACGAACAAGTCGCCCCACTCCGTGTTGATCGACGGATCGTTGGGCGCCAGGCCATCGGCGTCGCGGAAGAATGCGTTGGCATCGTCGAAGCGGCCGAGCGCGCGCGCAGCGCGGGCCGCGCGCAGGTAGTCGCGGGCGGTGGGGTTGCGCTGGTCGCCCATCATCACCAGTTGCAGGGTGCGCCGCGCCTCGACCTTGCGCCCCACCAACTGCTGCAGCAGCCCGGCTTCGAGCGCCGCCTCGCCAGCAGGATTGGCCGCGGCAAACGGCTGCAGCACCGCTTCGGCGCGTGCGTAGTCGCCGCGCGCGGCGATCGCCTTGGCGCGCAGCACGGCGAGCAACTCGTCCTTGGGGAAGGCGTCGGCGAACTTGTCGATCTCGTCGAGACGGCCGGCCCGCCACGACTTCTCGGCATTGGCCCGCACGGCCGCCACACCTGGCGACTGCCCGGCCGTCACCAACGGCGCGAGCCCGACGGTAAGCACGACCGAAGCCAGGAGCAACCAGAGACGGCGAGACATGGTCTTGGGTCGAGTATAGCCTCGGGGCATGTGGTTTGGACGCCCGAACCAGCGTGCAGGCCTTACTCGTCGCGCCGAAGCTCTTCGAGCGGAGGCGGAGCGAAAAGGCGTTTAGCATGATCGGACCCATGCGCCCCACACCTGCTCCCGGCCGCAAGACGACAGCGACCGATACCTCGGAGGCCGTGGACCAGTTCATGGCGAAACTCGAACATCCGCACAAGGCGGCGATCGAGGAACTGCGCCGGATCATCTGCGCCGCCGATCCCTCGATTGCCGAAGGCGTGAAATGGAATGCGCCGAGCTTTCGCACGACGGAGTATTTCGCCACCACGCACCTGCGCACGAAAGAAGGCATCGGGGTGGTGCTGCACCTGGGGGCGAAGGCCCGCGAGACGCCGGCGTTTCAGCTCGAAGATCCGCGCGGCTTGTTGAAGTGGCTGGCCAGGGACCGGGCGCTCGTGAACTTTGCCGGGATCGAGGACGTGAGGGCGCACAAGGAAGCCATCCAGGCCATCGTGCGCCAGTGGCTCGTATCGGTTTAGAAGATCGGCCGCCAGGTAAAGAACATCACGGCGACAAAGCCCTGCAGGCAGGCGAAGCAGGCGATCCACGCGGTGCGGTGCCGCACCGGGATGGCGCCGCCCATCCACAAGAAAGCCGGGAACAGCACCGACGTTACGCGGCCCATCGACAGCAACCCGCCGGCCGCCATCGGCGGCAGCGTGTTCACCAGCAGCAGCACCGCGTACGGCAGGCCGAAACGCCGGTACACCGGCCACGCGGAGCCGATCGCGAACAACACGGCGAGCAGGTAGAAGAAGTCGATGGTCTGCGTCGACGCGTAGCTGTACAACCCGTTGGTGGCGATGTAGTCCACCCGATCGGACACCAATGAATCCAGGCCCCGGTAGACCCGGCCCCACGCCGCGTTCTGCATGGTCCAGCGAAAGGGATGCCCGGTGAGCTGGTAGATGTAGGCGGAGAACGCGAGCATGCCGACGCCGGGCGCCGCAGCCGACATCAGGCGCTTGCCAATCCGTGGCCACCCGGCCGGCGGCGGCACGATGGGCCGCCAGCGCGCGGCGTCCCACATCGGCGCGATGGCCATCAAGCCAAGCACCACCGACAGGAACGCGCCATTGGGCCTCGTCAGGCCGCACACGAAGCCCCACGCGGCCGCCCGCCATAGCTGCTCGTGGCGGAAATGGTAGACCGCGCCGACCAGCGTCAACAGGAACAGCGCCTCGGTATAGGCCGCGCTGAAGAACACCGCGAACGGATACGCGGCCAGCAGCATCACCGCGGTGGCGGCCGCATCGTCATCACGCAGCTCGTCGCGGGCCAGGCGCAGGAAGTACCCCAGCGCCAGGAAGAACGCCACCAGCGACACGCCGACACCGGTCCAGAGCGGCTGCCGGCCGAGCACGGCCGACAGGTACTTCACGGTCATCGGGAACGCCGGAAAGAAGGCGATGTTCTGCTGCAGCCCGCGAGGCGCGTCCGGAAGGTAGCTGTACCCTTCCGTCGCGATGCCGAGGTACCACCCGGTATCCCAGCGCGCCGGCAAGTCGAGAAAATCGTTCGAATAGATGCGCCACCGCGACGCGGCCTCGGGCGGAAAGCCGATCAGGATGACGGCCAGAAAGCCGACCGCCAGCACCCCGCCTCGGGTCGCGAGGTGAATGGGCAGCACCGCCTTCGTGACCGGGTCGCGCCACCAGCGCACCACTGCCCGCACGACCCGCTGTGGCAGCGGGAGCTGCCGGACGAGCGCGTGGCGAATCACCATGGCCACCACGCTCCACAACGCCGGCCGCCACCATTCGGTCACCGACAGCCGGCCGCCGAAAATGGTCAGGCGGAAGCCGCCGGCGATCACCACCGACAGCGCGACGATCGCCATCGCGACGGCCACGACGTCGAGCGCCGTCGCCCACTTGGGCAGTTTCACGGTGGCTATTCTACTCGTCCTAACGCGCGATCCTCGACGCGGATCCGCGCGCGCATCAGCATGCCGAACCCCAGCGTGGCGAGAATGCCCGTGATCGGCGCCCACACGATGGCGGCGACGCTCACCAATTCGCCGACCACCGCCAGGTAGTTGGGATGCGGGATGAAGCGATAAGGTCCCGACGTCACCAGCGGCGCACCGGGAAGAATCAGGACGCGATAACTCCAGCGTGCCCCGAGCGACGAGATCGCCCACACCTTGAGCGCCTTCGCGAAGCCAAACAAGGCGAGGCCACCCAGCAGGAAGGACGCCGGCGCCGGCCCGCTCAGCGCCCCCTCCGCGGCCATGGCGATGAACGACACGGGGTACGCCCACCGCATGGTGGCGATGACATCGCCCGGCGGTTCGACGGCGCCCTTGGCGCGCAACTGCCGCTCGTTGAACAGCGACAGCACCAACTCGCCGCCCATCATGAGCAGAGCGGCGACGGCGGTCAGTAGGGCGATGGCGAAGGCCTGGTTCATGACGACGGGCAGTCTCCCGCGTAACGGATAATGGACGCGAACACGGACGGCACGACCCGCGCCACGACGGCGGCGGCCGTCACGCCTTGCGGCGAGGTGACGAGCGATCGCAGCGTGCGATTGAATCGCCACTTTGCGGCAAACGCCTGGCGCCGGCGGCGCGCCAGTTCGAGATGGGCGGCGTCCCCGGACAGCGATCCGGACAGCACCTCGAGGGTCACGGCCGCGGCCAGTTCCGCCCCGGCCAGCGCCAGGCGCAGGCCATCGCCCGTCATCGGGTCGATGAAGCCGGCCGCATCACCGGCCAGCAGCAGCCCCGGCTCACCCGCGGCATCCGCATCGACGGCCATCGGTCCCAGCACGACCGGCTCGCCTTCCGGCGTCGCGCCGACGAATCGCTCACGCAGTACCGGATCGGCGTCCAGCCGCGAGCGAATCAACGCCGCCGGTGGACCAATCGGTGTGTCACCGGCCGCGTACGGCATGACGACGCAGACGTTGGTGAGGCCGCCCGGCACCGGCGCGACCCCGATGTAGTGGCCCGGCCGCACATGCATCTCGCCAACGGTTCCGCATTCGGCCACGCCGGTGAAATACCCGCCAATCGCCCACCGCCTTGGGCGGACCGGCTGCCGAGTCAACCGGCGCGACAACGCGAGCGTCGATCGGCGACCGTCCGCGGCAATCACCATACGGCCCGGGTGTGCCACTCCCCCGTCCGCGCCAGCGATGGTGACGCCGCCGATCCGACCATTCGACAAGTGCGCGGCCTTCACGGCCACGCCTTCTTCCACCCGGGCCCCGGCGCCGGCAGCCTGCGCCAACAACCACTCGTCGAACACGCTGCGGGGCACGGCGCGTCCGGCAATGCCCTTGCCGTAGACGGCGCGCACCTGCACGCCGCCGGGACCGGTAATCAGCATGCCGTGGATGTCGTCACTGCGGGCGACCAGCGGCGCCAGATCGACGTGACGCGACAACACGGCCAGCGCCCCGGGATTCAAGGTGTCGCCACACAACTTGTGCCGGGGAAAGCGCGCGCGCTCGAAGACGCGGACCCGGGCGCCGGCGCGCGCCAGGATGATCGCGGCCAGCGCGCCCGCAGGTCCGCCGCCGGCAATGACCACGTCATCCATGTGAGCGCCCGAGCACCAGCGCGCTGTTCTTGGAGCCGAACCCGAGGCAGTTGCACAACGCGGCCTCGGGCTGGGCGGCACGGCCCTGGTTCGGAATGAAATCGAGATCGCAGTTCGGATCCGGATCGGTCAGGTTGATGGTCGGCGGCAGGAACCCGCGCGACAGGCTGAGCGCGGTCGCCACCACGCCCGCGGCTCCGCTGGCGCCCTGCGGGTGGCCGATCATCGACTTGGTGGACGACCCGGGAATGCGGTCGGCCAGCCCGCCGAACGCCAGGCGCGTGCAGCGCGCCTCGATGGCGTCGTTCAACTGGGTCGAGGTGCCGTGGTAGTTGATGTAGCCAATCTCCTCGGCGGCGCGGCCCGAGCGCGCGATCGCGGTCTGCAGGCAGCGGACGATCTGCTCGCCGTCCGGATCCATCTGGACGCGGTGATAGGCGTCGCAGGTGGAGGCATAGCCGTCGATGGTGGCGTAGACCCTGGCGCCGCGGGCCCGGGCACGGCCTTCCAGCTCCAGCGTCAGCGTCCACGCGCCTTCCCCCAGCACGAAGCCGTCGCGGCCGCGGTCGAAGGGACGCGATGCCTCCGCGCCACGATCGTTGTAATGGGTCGAGACCGCGCGCATCCGCGAGAAGCCGAAGATCATGCCGGGCAGGACGCAGCCATCGGCGCCGCCCGACAGCAGCACGTCGCATTCACCCTGCCGCAACAGCATGCACGCATAGCCCAGCGCGTCGGTGGAACTGGTGCAGCCGGTGGACAGGACGTGGCTGACGCCGCGCACGCCCAGCGCGATCGAGATCTCGCTCGACACCATGCCGCAGATGCCGATGGCAATGGCATAGGGCGTGACGTGCTGGCCGCCAGTGGTAAAGAAGTCCTGGTACTGGCGCTCGCCCACGTCGATGCCGCCGCCACCGCTGCCGATGACGACGCCGGCGTTGGCCTCGCCGAATGCGAGGCCGGCATCGCTCCAGGCCTCGCGCGCCGCCACGACGCCAAACAGGGCCGCCCGCGAGTAACGCTTCGGATCGGCGCGCGACTCGCGCGGACCGGCCTCGCCGGTCAGCGGCGTGGCCTGGGAGATGTCCACCGGCGGAACTGGCGCCGCGACCTTGCAGGGATACGTGGAGACGTCGAACTCGGTGATGGCGCGCGTACCGCTGTGCCCGCGGCGGATGGCATCCCAATACACCTCACGCCCGACGCCAAACGCGGAAACGACTCCAATGCCGGTGATGGCGACCCTTGGCGTGCTCAACTGACCCCTATAATACCGTTCGTGCGAACGGCATTTGTCTGGAGCGGCGCGCTGATCTTCGCGGTGTCGCTCGCGTCATTCGTCATCGTCTACGGCTACCTCCTGCGTGTGCCCGCGCCCGACACGGGCCAGCTGGTCTGGCCGGCCGTCCTGATCAACGTCGCCCTATTCACGGCGTTCGCCCTTCACCACAGCGTGATGGCGCGCACCGGCGCGAAGACCTGGCTGACCCGGCACGTGCCCGCCGATCTCGAGCGCAGCGTCTACGTGTGGGTCGCCAGCCTGATCTTCCTCGCCGTGTGCTGGCTGTGGCAACCACTACCGGGCGTGGCCTGGAGCGTCGACGGACCGCTGCGGTGGTTGATGTACGGCGTCCCGCTCGCGGGCGTGGTCCTGACCGAACGCTCGGCCAGCATCATCGGCGTGTGGGAATTGGCCGGCGTCCGCCAGGCGAGACACGGCGCACCGGTCGAGTTCAAGGTCACGGGACCGTTCGGCCTCGTGCGGCATCCGATCTACTTCGGCTGGGTGCTGCTGGTGTTCGGCCTGCCGGACATGACTTACAGCCGCTTGCTGTTTGCCGTGGTCAGCACGGCGTACCTGATCGCCGCCATCCCGTTGGAAGAGGCCTCGCTGGTCGAGGCGTTTGGCGAGAAGTATCGCGCCTACCAGCGCCAGGTGCGGTCGCGGCTGCTGCCCGGGGTCTGGTGATTAACCGCGCCAGCCCTTGGTGGGCCGCGTGAAGCGCGCCGGCAGCGCCGCGCGAGTCGTCGCATCCATTGGCTTACTCGGTGCGTCCGCCGCTTCGGCTTCGTCGGTTTCGACGTCCTTCGGCAGCCCCTCGATCTGATCGAGAAACATCATCGAATGCAGCGACGGGATTTCGAACTTCTTGCCGCACGTCTTGCAGGTCACCTCGTCGTCCAGGCGCAGCAGGTGGTCGCGCAGCTTGTCGAATTTCTTGCGGTCTTCGGCATTCTGCGGCGCGCCCTTCTTGGTGCGGCGCACCCAGCGGATGGTGTAGTCGTTGGTCCGCTTGCAGCGCGGGCACGGATACTTGGCCGGCCGGCTTTCCGGCTTCTCGGTGAAGAAGGCGCGTTCGTCGAAGCTCACCCGCCAATTGTATCCCGTATGATCGACGTCACGTGACGGTCGCCTTCTACATCTCCGGCCATGGTTTCGGGCACGCCTCGCGGTCGATCGAGGTCATCAATACGCTGCTCGATCGGCGGCCCGGCACGCGCGTGATCATCCGGTCGGAGGTCGCGCCGTGGCTCGTTACCCGGACCGTGCGGGCAGGCGTCACGCTCGAGCCGGCTCCGTGCGATACCGGCGTCGTCCAGTTCGACAGCCTGAGCCTCGACGCGGCCGCCACGTTGTCGCGCGCGCGGGCGTTCATGTCCACTTTTCACGCCCGGGTGGCCGCCGAAGCCGCCTGGCTCAGGCAGGTGGGCGCGTCGCTCGTCGTCGCCGACCTGCCGCCGCTGGGCATTGCCGCCGCGCGCGCGGCCGGGCTGCCTGCCGTTGCCCTCGGCAATTTCACGTGGGACTGGATCTACTCCGGCTACGACGGCAGCGCGGACCTGGTCGAGCAGATTGGCGACATCTATCGGCAGGCGACCGTGGCGCTGCGGCTGCCTATGTGGGGCGGGTTCGCCACCATGTCCAAGGCGATCGACTTGCCGTTCGTCGCGCGGCAGTCGACGCGCGATCCGATTGACGTGCGCGACGCGCTCCACCTGCCGCGTCACGAGAAGCTGGTGCTGGTGTCGTTCGGTGGCTACGGCCTGGACGGATTGGACGTTGACGCGTTGCGGCAGTTCGTTGGCTACCGCATCCTGCTGCCTGGCGACATCGACGAGGCCGCGATGTATGCGGGCGGGCTGCGCTACGAAGATCTCGTCCGCGCGGTGGATGTCGTCGTCACCAAGCCGGGCTACGGCATCATCTCCGAATGCCTGGCCAACCACACGGCGCTGCTCTACACGTCACGCGGGCACTTTGTCGAGTACGACGTGCTGGTCGCCGCCATGCCGCGCTTCCTGCGCGCGGCGTTCATCGATCACGCCGACCTGTTCGCGGGCCGCTGGCGCACGCACCTCGACGCCCTGCTCGCGCAGCCGGCGCCGCCGGAGCAACCGGCCACCAACGGTGCCGCGGCAGCCGCCGCGCGCATCCTGGAACTCACAGGAGATCAGAAGGTCAAGAGCAAGGGACTTATCAATTCCTGAACTCCTTATCTCCTGACCTCCTGTAGTTCTTACTGGAAGACTTCCTCGCGCAGCACGATGAACAGGCCGTCGGCTTCGGCGATGGGCGTGGCGCGGGCGTCGCACATCTTCGCCCGCACGTAGATCTTGCGGCCGTCGGTCCGCTCCACGCGCGCCTCGACCGTCGTCTCGCTGTGGAGTTTCAGCATGGCGATGAACGACACCGAGATCTTCGCGGCCACCGCGCGATGCCCGTTCATCCAGCACGCCCCGCCCATGGCTTCGTCGAGCACCGCGGCCATGGCGCCGCCGTGCACGTGTCCCGGCGGCCCCTGCGTCTCGCGTCCGAACCAGGCCCTGGCGTACAGCACGCCAGGCTCCGGACCGCGGAAGTAGGCAATGCGCACGCTTTCGCCCGACGGGTTGGCGACGAGAAACGAATGCGGGTCTAGAGACGGAAACGGCTGGACGGGTGTCCAGCCGGTTTCAGGAATCGCGGGCGGTGCTGCCAACGGGTGGTTAGTCTTTGACGACCGTAATCAGCGTCCACATTTTCGGGATGTTCACCTTCTCGAGCGACACCGGCCGCAGGTCGGCCTGCTCGAGGAACCCCGGCAGGTCGAGGTCGGCGGTGAAACCAATGTGCACGGTCAAGGGCGAAATCGCGCGTTCAATGCGGCCCATGATCGGGTTGGCGCTCTTGAAGTGATTGAGGATGATGACGCGGCCGCCGGGACGGCACACGCGATACATCTCGCGGGCGACCTTGACCGGTTCGGGCACCACGCTGATCACGTACGGCGCGTAGACGACATCGAACGAGTTGTCGGCGAACTTGAGCTGGGTCGCGTCCATCTCGGCGAGGTCGCAGTGATGCAGGCCCTTTTCGTCGATGCGGCCCTGGGCTTTCGCCAGCATCTTGCTCGACAGGTCGATACCGGTCACCCGGCAGTTGCGTGGATAGAGCCCGAGGTTGATGCCCGTGCCGACGCCCACTTCGAGCACGTGAGTGCCCGGCCGGACGGCCATTTTCTCAATGGCTTCGAGGCGGCCCGGATGGAGCGTGGGCCCGTACGTGTAGTCGTACACGCTGGCAATGCCCTGGTAGACCTTTTCGACGAAGTCGGTCTCGACTGTGGTGACCGACAGCGCCCTGGTGGCCGCGTCGCCCGAACGCCGTGTTTCTGCGTCAAATAGGCCCATTTTTTAACAGTCTCCGAAACGATTCGGACTATACCACGTCAAGCACGTCGAGGGCGGCGTCCAGCCGGCCCGACGGCGATGAGATCTGCACGCCCGCGGCCATGCCCTTGATGGCCTCCACGAGTTCCCGCGCCACTTTCACGCCTTCGGCGGCCGCGGCTTCCGCACTCGTCGTCCGGCGCATCCGCTCGACGATGGCGTCGGGCACGGTCACGCCCGGCACTTCATTCGCCATGAATTCGGCGTTCAAGGCACTTTCGAACGGCCAGATGCCGACGATGATCGGCACGCCGAGCGGTGTGACCCGCGCCAGGAAGCGTTCGAATGTGGACACATCGAACACCGGCCTGGTCACTGCGAATTCGGCCCCGGCTTCCACCTTGAACTCGAGACGCCGCAATTCCTGGTCGAGATCGCGCGACGGGTTCACCATCACGCCGGTATGGAAGGACGTCGGCTCACCGATCGACTGGCCGCCGATGTCGAGCCCATGATTTAGACGCGCAATCACGTTGGTTAGTCCGATCGAGTCGACATCGAAGACAGCGGTAGCGTCGGGGATGTCCCCCAGGCTGCGCACATCGCCCGTGATGCCGAGCAGGTTGCGCACGCCCATCGCGTGCGCGCCGAGCAGGTCCGACTGGATACCCAGCAGATTGCGATCGCGACACGAATACTGCAGCAGCACTTCCACGGCGGCATGCTGCTGCACGAGGACGGCCAGTGACAGCGCGCTCATGCGCGCGCCCGATCGCGGGCCGTCGGGAATGGTCACCACATCCACGCCGCGTTTCGCCAGGCGCGCCGCATCGGCCAGCGCCGCACCGGCGGAGTGGCCGCGCGGCGGCACCAGCTCGATGGCGCGGATGAAGGCGCCGTTGGCGAGCTTGCGGCCCATGACCGACTTCGCTTCGCGCGGCAGCGCCGGGCGGGCGTTCGGCTGGCTCGCCACCGGGGTCCGTACTTCGGCGGTACCGGCATGCCGGGCCAGTCCCGGCGCCAGCGACTTGGCCGCCAGAGCGATCTGCCGGATGTGCTCGGGCGTCGTGCCGCAGCAGCCGCCGACCAGGCGCACGCCGGAGGCGATGAACCGCCGCGCGTACGACGCCATGTACTCCGGCGAGCACAAGTACAGGTTGCGGCCCTCGATGTCGCGCGGCCGGCCGGCGTTGGGCTGCGCCGACAGCCACACATCGGTCACGTCGCTGATGCGTTCGATGGTTTCGAGCATCGGCGCCGGGCCGACGCTGCAGTTCACGCCGACGATGCTGGCGCCCAGGGCGATCAGTTCGGGCGCAAACTGCTCCGGCGGTGCGCCGTCGAGGCTCGCGCCGTCCTCCTCGGTGGTCATCTGCGCCACGATCGGCAGGTCGCAGACGCTGCGCACCGCGGCAATCGCCGCGCCAATCTCGTTCAGGTCGCGGAACGTCTCCAGGATGAACAGGTCGACCTTGCCGTCGAACAGGGCCTGCGCCTGCTCGCGGAACATGGCCTCGGCCTCGTCCACGCCGGTCTTGCCCCAGGGCTCGATGCGCACGCCGAGCGGGCCGATGGCGCCGGCCACGTAGGCCGGCTGCCCCGACTTCTCCACCGCGCGCCGCGCGAGGGCCGCGCCGGCCAGGTTGAGATCACGAACCTGATCGCCCAGACCGAACCCGCGCAGCTTCATGCGGTTGGCGCCAAAGGTGTTGGTCTCGATGACGTCGGCGCCCGCCTTCAGGTAGTCGCCGTGCACGTCGACCACCAGGTCGGGTTGCGTCTGGTTGAGCGACTCGAAACAGCGGTTGATGAACACGCCTTTCGCGTACAGCATCGTCCCCATGGCGCCATCGCACACGAGGACACGATCATCCAACGCAGATAGGAAGGGCTTCACTGTTTGGTAAGTACTTATTCAGACGGCATTGGCGCGGGCGGAGTTCGCCCGCCCGCTGTTTGCCCGCTTCGGCGGCAGCTTATCGCGCCGGCATCGGCGCCTTTTGATCCGCCGCGGCAGGCACAAGCAGCTCGGTCTTGTCCCACACGAAATCGTCCTTGCTGTACACGGCCAGCTCGTAGTCCTTGCCCATGAAGATGGCCGAGACCGGGCAGGCCTCTTCGCAGTAGCCGCAGAAGATGCAGCGCGTCTTGTGAATCTGGTAGGTCGACGCGTAGCGCGGCCCGGCCATCACCGTGCCGTCGTTTTCGGCCGCCTCGAGGTAAATCGCATCCGCCGGACAGGCCACGGCGCACAGGCCGCAGGCCACGCACTTCTCCAGCCCGGCCTCGTCACGCATCAGGACCTGCTTGCCCCGGTAACGGGGAAACATCGGCACCTTCTGGTGGGGGTAGTTCACCGTGATGGGACGGCGGAACAGGTGCTTGAAGGTGAGGGCAAAGCCTTTCGCGAGCGGACCGATCATAGAGGGAAATGATACCATTTGCAGGGCGCTCTTCGCTGAAACTTCGCCCATGCAAGACCCAAAGTTCCTCTCCGCCGGGCAGTTCCTGCTGACGACCCTGGTCGTCAAACTCGCGGCCATGGCCGCGCTGGCGACCATGCTCGCCCGCTATCGGCGGTTTCGCCACATCCTGATCTTCGAGCAGCGCAACTGGCCCGACCGGCTGGTCTTCGCCCTGGGCCTCGGCGTGCCGCTGACGGCCGGGGTGGCGGCGCGCGTGCTGCTCAACTACGACGCCGCCGACCTGATGCTCGAAGGCGCCTTCCTCGCCGGCCTGATCGCCGGCCCGTACACCGGCGCCCTGGTCGGCCTGGCCATCGCCATGCCGGCCCTGGCGGCGGGCGAGTACGGCGCCCCCTTCTTCGCCGTCGGTTGCGGGTTTGCCGGCGGCGGCCTGCGCGAGGCGTGCCCGAAAGAGGAGATCTGGAGCTTCTCGCCGTTCGTCCTGCTCAGCATGCCGCGCTACGTGTGGCGCATGGTCCGCCGCGTCGAGGTGAACTGGCAGGTCGTGCTGCTGCTGGCCATCATCGGCCTCGAGCTGGTCCGGCAAACCATCGGGGCCCGCTATTCGAGCCGCCTGTTCCATCTCTCCAGCTCGTCGCCGTGGATCACCCTGTTGGTCTATCTCGCCACCATCGTCACGGTGTCGACGCCGATCAAGATCTGGAACAACGCGCGCATCGAACATCGCCTGCAGGAGCAGGAGAAGTTGCTGCTCGCCGCCAAGGTCGAGGCGCTCAAGAGCCAGATCAACCCGCACTTCCTCTTCAACACCCTGACCTCGGTCTCGTCCCTGATCCGCTCGCGGCCCGAGACTGCCCGCGAGGTGATCCAGAAGCTGTCAGGCCTGCTCCGCAAGTTGATGAGCAACCAGGTACAGTTCGTCACCCTGCGCGAGGAGCTGGCCGCGATCGACGAATACCTGGACATCGAGGTAATCCGCTTCGGCCCGCGCCTCGCGGTCCGCAAGTCGATCGCCCCTGATACGCTGGACATCATCATCCCCAGCCTCCTGCTGCAACCGCTCGTCGAAAACTGCATCAAGCACGGGTTCGCCCGCAAGGTCGGCCCCGGCACCATCACCCTGCGCAGCTGGCGCGAGGGACGCACCGCGATCATCGAGGTGGCCGACGATGGGCTGGGCATTTCACAGGAGCGGCTGCCGTATGCGCTATCGAGCGGCATCGGCCTGAGCAACGTCAACGAACGCCTGCGCGTGCTCTACGGCGCCACCGGCCGGCTGGTGCTGACCGGCTCACCGGGCAGGGGCGCCTGCGCGCGGGTCGAGATTCCGCTCGACCTGGCCGCGGAGAGGATTACGGCATGAGCACCACGCCGGTCACCCTCACCGCGGTCGTCGCCGACGATGAGCAGTTGGCACGGGACGAGTTGTGCTTCCTGCTGCAGCAGTTGAGCGGCGTCGAGGTGGTCGGCCTCGCGGCAAACGGCGTCGAGGCGGTCGATGAAATCGTCCGCCAGCGGCCCGACGTGGTCTTCCTCGACGTGCAGATGCCGGGGCTGACCGGGTTCGAAGTCGCCCGGCGCCTGCTCGATCTGGGAACCGGACCGGGTGTGATCTTCGTCACAGCCTTCGACCAGCGGGCGATCGAGGCGTTCGAGGTTAACGCGGTCGACTACATCCTGAAGCCGGTCGACGCGCGGCGGCTGGAGACCGCCGTGGCGCGGGCGCGTAGCCGCAAGGGGCAGGCCGAGCCCCTGGCGGGCCAGTTGGACCGGCTGGTCAGGATGATGGCGGGCCAGAAAGACCGCCGGGACCAGGTGGCCGTCAAACTGAATGACCGGTTCGTGCTGGTCCAGGCGGACGACATCATCCATGCGTCGCTCGTCGAGGATTCGATTAATATTGTGACAAGCCAGGTTTCGGGGACCTCGAACGACCGCACCCTGGACGAGTTGCACGCCAGGCTCGACCAGGAAGTGTTCTGGCGGGTTCATCGATCGCACCTGGTGAATATCAACAAGGTCAAGGAGATCGTGCCTTGGTTCAGCCGGAACTACATCCTGCGGATGACCGACGCGAAGGCGACGGAAATCCCGGTCAGCCGTTCGCAGACCCGCCGGCTTCGGGACTACCTGAAGCTGTAGTGGTGTTTGCCGATCCCGGCGACGAAACCACGCCGGTCGCGGTGACCGCGGCCGACGCGCTCACGCGCGAAACGCCGCTGCCGATGGCGATCGACCAGGACGCGGCGCAGGTGATGCGCCGCCTCGAAGTGTGGCGCGACGAGTTCTTCGCCTGGGTGCGCACGCTGGCCTCGGCCGCGGTCTACGCCACGCTGATCGTCACGTTCGGCTTCCAGGTCGCCCGCGTCGAGGGCCTGAGCATGGCGCCCACCCTCGCCGACCAGGATCGCCTGATCGTCAACAAGCTGCGCTATCGCCTCACCTCGCCCCAGCGCGGCGACATCGTCATGCTCTACTACCCGGTCAACCCCGACAAGTCGTTCGTCAAGCGCGTGATCGCCGAAGACGGCGACACCGTCCGCGTCGTCGACGGCCGGGTCTATGTGAACGACGTCCCGATGCGCGACGACTTCGTGCCGGCCGAGTATCGCAGCCACGACGACTGGGGCCCGCAGGTCATCCCCGAGGGCTACTATTTCGTGATGGGCGATCACCGCAACAACAGCCTCGACAGCCGTCACTGGGGCTTCGTGCCGAAGAAATACATCATCGGCAAGGTGCAAATCCGGTGGTGGCCCGTGCCTAACGCTAGGGTGTTCTAGCCGGGGCCAGGCCGCACGTGATGCAACCAGAACTGTCCGAACTCGTGACCTCCGAATCGCCGGACGCGCCCGCAGCGGCCGGCCTGGCCGAGACGGCCGCGCCGCTGGCGCCGGCCGGACCCGCCGCGCTGGCGCCGCCCGACAACGGCCGCCGGCTGATCGTGTGGCGTGACGAGATGCTCTCGTGGGTGCGCACGCTGGCGCAGGCCACCGTCTACGCGACGCTGGTCGTGACTTTCGTGATGCAGGTGGCGCGGGTCGAGGGCCAGAGCATGGCGCCCACACTCGCCGATCAGGACCGCCTGATCGTCAACAAGCTGAGCTATCGCTTCTCGGCGCCGCAGCGCGGCGACATTGTGATGCTCTACTACCCGCTCGACCCCGACAAGTCGTACGTCAAGCGCGTAATCGCGGAAGAGGGCGACGCGGTGCGGGTGGTCGACGGCCGCGTCTACGTCAACGATGTCGCGGTGCGCGACGACTTCGTACCCGCCGAATACCGCAGCCACGACGATTGGGGGCCCCAGGTCATCCCCGAGGGCTACTACTTCGTGATGGGCGATCATCGCAACGGCAGCTCCGACAGCCGCCACTGGGGCAACGTCCCGAAGAAATACATCGTCGGCAAGGTCCAGGTCCGCTGGTGGCCCGTTCCGCACGCCCGGGTGTTCTGAGCTGACTACCCGCTATCGCGAAGTCTCGCAGGTCCTCTGGCGGGTCTTCTTCCTGAACCTGGTCGTCGCCGCGGCCAAGATTGCGCTGGGACTCGTGTCAGGGGCCGTCAGCATCCTGTCCGACGGCTTTCACTCCCTCACCGACACCGCCTCGAACATCGTCGCGCTGATCGGCGTGCGCATCGCCAGCCAGCCGCCCGACGACGATCATCCGTACGGCCATCGTAAGTTCGAGACCATGGCGTCGGTCGGCATCCTCATCTTCCTGCTGCTGGTGCTGTTCCAGGTTCTGTCGGCGGCGGTCGAACGGCTGCAATCGGGCGGAGCGCCGGTGATCACCGTCACCACGTTCCTGGTCATGGGCGGGACCCTCCTGATCAACATCGGGGTCGTCGTTTACGAGCGGGCCGCGGGCCGCCGGCTGCTGAGCGAAGTACTGATGGCCGACGCGCACCACACGACCAGCGATCTGCTGACCTCGGCAGCGGTGATCGCCGCGCTGATCGGCGTGCGCATGGGCTACTTGTGGCTCGACCCGGTGGCGGCGCTCGTCATTGCCGGCTTCATCGGCTACGCCTGCTGGGAGATCTTCCAGTCAACGTCAGGCATCCTGGCGGATCGGTTCGTCATTCCCGAGGAGGCGATTCGGGAAGTGGTGGGCAGCGTGCCCGAAGTGATCGGCTGTCATCACATCCGCACGCGCGGCTCGAACGACTTCGTGTTTCTCGACCTGCACGTCTGGATGGACCGCGACATGCGGCTGGACGAGGCGCACCGGCTGTCGCATGTCGTGAAGGACCGGTTGATGGCGCGCTTCCCGGAAATCAAGGACGCGATCATCCACATCGAACCGCCCCCGAGCGAAGGCGAAGTGGGTTAATACCCGAGTTCGGGTTCCACGCGAAAACGCAGCGCCTCTCCCCGTTCAAACCTCTCCAGGTTCTCCGCGAACAAGTCCACGACCTCGTCCCAATGCCCCTGGCGGAAGCCGGAGGTGTGCGGCGTGAGGATGACGTTGGGGCACGTCCACAGCGGATGCTCCGGCGGCAGTGGTTCCTGGGGATAGACGTCGAGCGACGCGCCGCCCAGGTGACCGGAGTGGAGCGCGGCGACCAAGGCGTCGGTGTCGATGATCTTTGCGCGGCCGACGTTCACGATGACCGCGCCCTTCGGCAGCCTGGCAATCTGGGCCGCGCCGACCAGGCCGAGCGTTTGCGGCGTCAGCGGTGCGGCAATCACCAGGACATCGGCTTGTTTCAGGAAGTCATCGAGCTGGCCGGCGACGAACGTCTGGTCGATCGCGCTCACCGCCGCTTGCTCGCTCCGCCGCCGCAGGGCGACTACGCGCATGCCGAAGGCCCGGGCCCGCGACGCGATTTCAGACCCAATGGTGCCCACACCGATCAGGCCCAAGGTGCGGCCGCGCAGCAGCCACGGCAGGCGCGGGCCGGTGAAGTCGTTCTGGGCCCAATGCGCGTCTCGCTGATGTTCGAGCACCAGCGGCAGTTGCTTCGCCAGCGCGAGGATGACCGCGAGGGTGTGTTCGGCGATGGGGACGGCCTGCACACCGCGGGTGTTGCTGACGGTCACGCCATTCGCAAACAGTTCAGGCAAACACAGGGTCTCAACGGCTACCGCCGAGGTGTGCACCCAGCGCAGCCGGGTGGCGGTCGCAAATTCGCCGGCCTTCAGGATCCACGTGTAGGCCACGTCGCAATCGACGAGACCGCGTGCGCGTTCCTCATCCGAAGTCGCGTGAACGAATTCAATGCGGGGAAAACGCGCGCGCAGCGCGGCCACGCCTTCGGCAGGAATTTGCCACTGCTGGACCGGCTGCTGAATCGAAACGAGAACTTTCATCGGAGTCATCAGATCGCAGCGGTGCCTGAACGTCGCCCGCCCTACCGTTGTCCACGAACGTAGTGTCCGGACCGGCCGCCCTTCTTCTCGACTAACTCGATGCCGCTGATGGTCATGGTCTTGTCGACCGCCTTGATCATGTCGTACAGCGTGAGTGCGGCGACCGAGACCGCCGTGAGGGCTTCCATTTCGACCCCGGTCTGGCCCGAGGTGCGGACACGCGCTTCAATGGCATAGCCGGCGCGGGTGGGCGTGAGTTCCACCGACACGTGGGTCAGCACCAGCGGATGACAGAGCGGGATTAGCTCCGACGTCTTCTTCGCCGCCATGATGCCGGCCAGCCGCGCCGCCTGCAGGGGGTCCCCCTTCTTCACCGCGCCCGAGCGAATCAGCCGCCGGGCCGTGGCCGACATGGCAATGGCGCCGCGCGCCACCGCTTCCCGGTCGGTCACCGCTTTCGCGCCGACATCCACCATGCGAATGCGGCCCTTCGCGTCGACATGCGACAGCCTGGCCGATTTAAGCTTCGACATCGATGCCCTGCGCCAGGTAGAACGACAGGCTCTCGAGCGACACGGTCAGGTCAACGCCCTTCATCTTCACCCCTGCCGGGACCTTAAGGGAGCCGGGGGAGAAATTCAACACCGCCTTGATGCCGGCGGCCACCACCTGGTCGAGAACGTGCTGGGCCGACTCGGCGGGCACGGCGATGACGGCGATGTCGATGTGTTCCTTGCGAACGACCTTTTTCAAATCCTTGAGGTCGTGAATGGGCACACCGCTGCGCGATTCGTCGCCGATCTTGGCGTCGGCAACGTCGAACATCGTCACAATCTCGAAGCCCTCGCGCTTGAAGCCCGGGTAATCGGCCAGGGCGAGGCCGAGATTGCCGGCCCCCATCACCGCCACCCGCAGCTTGCGGTCGAGGCCGAGAATCTGGCGCAGGTTCCGCTTCAGATCCTTGACGTAGTAACCGACCCCGCGCACGCCGAACTCGCCGAAGTATGCAAGGTCCTTGCGGATCTGGGCGGCGTTGAGATGGAACTGCTCCGCCAGCGCCTGCGAGGAGATGGTCTCGACCCCGGCTGACTCGAGTTGGCTGAGACAGCGGAGGTAGACGGACAGCCGATTGGTGGTCAGCTCGGAGACGGGCTCGGCGGCCGGCCTCCGCTTGTTCGGAGAATTCACAAGCAGAATGCAGAATACCGCAATCCAAGGGGCGAAGCGAGTATCATCCGGCCCATGGCAGACCCCTCGAAAGGTTTTCAGCCCTACATTCCGGCATCACAATCCCCGGCCGAATTCACCGCCAAGGCGATCGTACTCGGCGTGCTCTTCGGCTTGCTGTTCGGCGCATCGACCGTCTACCTGGGCCTGCGCGCGGGCCTCACCGTGAGCGCCTCGATCCCCATCGCAGTGCTCGCGATTTCGGTTTTGAAGAAACTGGGCGGCTCCACGATTCTGGAAAACAACATCGTCCAGACGATTGGATCGGCCGGCGAGTCGGTCGCCGGCGGCGTGGTCTTTACCATCCCGGCCCTGATTTTCCTGCTGCCGGACGGCCCGTCTTACTTCAGCTATACGCAGATCACGATGCTGGCGTTTGCCGGCGGCATCCTGGGCGTGTTGATGATGGTGCCGCTGAGGCGCGCGCTGATCGTCAAGGAGCACGGCGTGCTTCCCTACCCCGAGGGCACGGCTTGCGCCGAGGTGCTGGTGGCCGGCGAGCGTGGCGGCAAGCTGGCCACGCTGGTGTTCAGCGGCCTCGGCATTGGCGCCGTGTGGAAGTCGCTGTCGTGGACGTTGAACATCTTCCGCCAGGAGATCGGCCACTCGATGGCCCGGTCGAGCCAGTTCCCAAACGCCACGCTCAACGTCGACATCTCGCCGGAATACATGGGCGTCGGCTACGTGATCGGTCCGCGCATCGCCGGCACCATGTTCGCCGGCGGCGTGCTGTCGTGGCTGGTGCTGCTGCCCTTGCTGTCGCTGCTGGGCGCCGCCATCACCACGCCGTTCCCGCCCATTCATCCCAACTTCGCCAACAACCCGGCCACCGGGCTGCCGTTCCTGATCTCGGAGATGAGCCCCGGGCAGATCTGGAGCGCGTACATCCGCTACATCGGCGCGGGCGCCGTGCTGGCGGCGGGCCTGATTACGCTCGCCCGCACGCTGCCGACCATCGTGTCCTCGGCCCGCGAGGGCCTGAAGGGCTTTGGCGCCGGCGGTGGCGAAGCACAACTGCGCACCGAACAGGACGTGCCGATTGCCGTGGTGCTGGTGGGTTCGTTGCTCCTGGCCTTGTTCCTCGCGCTCACGCCCGGGCTGCCGACGCAGGGGAACATCCTGGTGTCAATCCTGATCATCCTCTTCGGCTTCTTCTTCGCCACGGTCTCGTCGCGCATCACCGGCCTGATCGGCTCGTCGTCCAATCCGATCTCGGGCATGACCATTGCGACGCTGATCATCACGTGCATGATCTTCGTCGCCCTCGGCTGGACCGGGGACGCCTACGGGCCTGTCGCCCTCTCGGTCGGCGCCATCGTCTGCATCTGCGCGGCCAATGCCGGCAACACGTCGCAGGACCTCAAGACCGGCTACATCGTCGGCGCCACGCCGAAGTATCAGCAGATGGGCCTGGCGATCGGCGTCGTGACCTCGGCGTTCATCATCGGCATGACCGTGCTCTACATGCACCAGGTGTTCGGCATCGGTTCGGCGGATGTGCCGGCGCCGCAGGCCACGCTGATGGCGACGCTGATCAAGGGCCTGCTGTCGCAGAACCTGCCGTGGGGCCTGGTGCTGGTGGGGGTGTTCGTCGCGGTGACCCTCGAGCTGTGCGGCATCCACTCGCTGTCGTTCGCGGTCGGTGCGTACCTGCCGATTGCCACCACGGCGCCGATTTTCGTGGGCGGCCTCGTGCGCTGGTGGGTCGAACGGAAGACCGGGGAAAAGAGCGACTCGGACCTCAGCTCCGGCACCCTGTTCAGCTCGGGCCTGATCGCAGGCGGTTCGCTGGCCGGCATTCTCTACGCCATCCTGGTCGGTGCCGAGTGGCTGCAGCCGTTCCAGGTGGTGGGCGAGATGTTGCCGGCGCTGCGCGGCGAAGACGCGTTCGGCCAGCTGGCCGGCGCCTTGCTGTTTTTCGGCCTGGCGGTGATCCTGACGAGGTTCGCTCAGCGTAAGATCTGAGGAATGGTACGGCTCGCGCAGTGGGTTACGGTCGCGCTGTTCGCCATGGTGCTGGCGAGCCTCGGCGCGACGGTGCTGCCGCCTCTCTGGCCTGACGTTCACCCGGCATGGACGGTCGCGCCGAGCGCGATCGTCCTGTTCGGGCTGCATCGGCTGCTGCGCTACAGCGAGGATCGCGGCTGGATCTACTACACCAGGAAACGCGGCAGCTACGGCGGGCTCGGCGTCACCAGCAACTTCCTCAACATGTACGACCCGTCGCGCCGGCACCTGCAACAGACCTCCCAGATCGCCGAGTGGAAGCGCGACGAAGACGATGACGGCGATGATCCGGACAACTGACATGCGGCGGTCCGTTCTCGCGTTCGCGATCGCCTGTGGCCTGCTCGCCGCTCAGTCCGCCGCCCAACCGGCCGGGCGACGGGCGACGACCATTACCGCGCTGCGCGCCTACCCGGGGTTCTATCACCAGCAGACGGTGTCGGTGGTCGGCGCGGTCAAGGCCGAGAGCGTCGAGAACGCGTTGCTGACCAGCGACGAGGCGACCATCCGGTTGATTGCGCGCGAGTTGCCTCGCGAGGGCAGGCTCGAGGCCCGCGGCCAGTTCCTCGACATTGGCCGCATGTCGCAGGACGATCCGCGGCTGATCCCTTTCAACCTGGCCGACCGCGTACGGGCGATGTATCCGGATCGCTGGCCGCGGCCCGGCGAAGAACTGATCCTGTTGCTGTCGGGGACCATGCCGCCGCCGGCGGCCGCCGCTGCCGCCACGCCGCCGCTGCGCTCGGTCGCCCTCGAACCCGAGCGCTTCGAGGGTCAGCGCGTCGCCATCACCGGCCAGTTTCGTGGCCGCAACCTGTTCGCCGACCTCCCCGAAGCGCCCGCCCCGTCGAAGTGGCAGTTCGTGTTGCGATCGAACGACACCGCGCTGTGGGTCATGGGGCTGCAGCCCAAGGGCAAGGCCTTCAACTTCGATCCGGCCAAGCGCATCGACTCGGGCCGGTGGGTCAAGGTGCAGGGCACCGTGCGGACCGCCAAGGGGCTGACGTGGCTCGACGGCACGACAATCGAGCTGGCGCAGGCGCCGGCCGAAGCGGCGACCGAAGTCGAGATTGCCCCGCCGCCACCGCCGCCGGTGGAAATCCTGTTCACGGCTCCGGCCGAGGGCGAAACCGACGTGCGGATTGGCGAACGCGTCCGCGTGCAGTTGTCGCGCGACCTCGACCCCGCATCGCTGAAGGACCATGTGCGAATCACCTACGCCAAGGACAGCACGAACCAGAGCGTGGCGTTCGACACGAACTACACGAGAGAGAACCGCGCGCTCGAGATCAAGCCGACCGCACCGCTCGAGGCCTTCCGCCTGGTGAAGGTCGAATTTCTCGAAGGGATCAAGGGGACGGACGGCGGCGCGCTGGCGCCGTTCACGCTGACCTTCACGACCGGCGGATCCTAGGGAACGATCCGGAACCCGTAGGTGATGATCTCAGGGGCGCCCGCCTTCGTGATCGCGAGTTCGAGGACATACTCCCCCGCCGCGAGCGGCGCCAGCACCACCTCCGCGACACCAAGCGTCACCTTCGTCGCCTCGTCCACGCGCGTCGAGTAGGTCACGACCAGCGGCATGGCCGCGCCCTCCCGCGTCAGCAGGCGTCCCGTCGCTTCCGCAGCATCGACCAAGGGCACCTCGATCCGCAACCGCTCGGTCCGGCGGAAGCGCGGGTCGGCGGTCGGCACGTAGGCCAGGCCCGTGCTGGGTCCGCGGCGCAGCGCGAGAGCCGCCGTCCCCACGACCGCGCTGTCGGCCGGCACGGTGACGAAAGTGCTGACCTGGATCGGCAACCGTCCCGCGCGCGGCGTGAGTTCGGCGCGCACCAGGTACCGGCCGGGTGCCAGCGGCGACTGGGTGCCATCGACAGGAATGCTGCGTTGACCAGGCTCGACAGCCACGGTCACGGTCTGCGACGGCGACGCCGTGGATGAACCCCCTCGTTCGGGCTCCACGGTCAGGCGCAGCGTGCCGCCCGACAACCACTCGGGCTGCTTCGCGGTGGCGGCGTCGAGTTCGACGATGGCGCGGACGAGACCGCGGCCGCCGGCGGCCTGGATGCGGACCGGGAGATTGCCGCGGCCGGGGGCGATGGCGTCGAGCGCCCGCGTCACCGCGGGTGGCGGCGCCGCCCGGCTGCCGGCCGGCCGTTCCGGAGTGACACCTGCGGCGCGCGCCTCGGCTTCGGTCGGCGCGAGGTAGCCCGGCCGCGCCCGGACGTCGACCCGCTCGCGCTTCACGTCGACGCGAATGCGACGGAACCGGCCGTCCAGTTTCGGATTCGAGGAGTAGTAGCTCGCCAGGTAGTACGAGCCGACGTCTGCGAAGATCTTACGCATGGCGCCGGCGATGTCGTTGGTGCTGTCGAGCACCGCCTGGCCATCGGTCTGCGAGGCCATGTCACGCAGGTCGTCATGCCGATCGCGCAACCAAGCCGCGTCGACCCCGGGAGCCAGGTCGAACCGCGTCGGCTGATCGAACACGATCAGCCCGCGCGCGTCGATCGGGTAGAAGCTGACGTTCGCGCGATTGGCGCGCTGCAGGATCTCGCGGAACTTCAGTTCGTGATCGATGAACGACAGCATGACGCGTTCGCGCTCGCAGGCCTCGAACGACTGCGAGAGCCCACGTTGCGCATCCGGGGCCCCCGGCCGGCGGAGGCCGCCGGTCAGCGGGTCGGTTCCCAGCGGATCCTGCCGCGGCGCCTGGCCGTCGAGCGGACCGCCGAGCCGCTCGCTGCGCTGATACAGCGGCCACCCCTCGGTGAACACCATCACGAACTTGCGTTCCGGCCGCAGTCCGTCCAGGTGCGTGACGAGATTCTCCAGCGCGTCCAGGGTCTGCTGCTCACGCGCGCGGGCGATCATCTCGTCGGCCACGTACCCGTACTGCCCGATCGGATAGCACTCGTGGTACGCCCGCTCCTTGGGCGACAGCGTCGCGACCTGGTCCTTGATGCCCCACGCCCACGTATCGGTGATCATCCGCTCGATACTCGCGGTCCGCCGGCTGTACGTGATGGCGCCGGGAGACATCTCGGGCGTCATCAGGCCGATCAAGTCATCGGGACCGATGATCCGATCGAGCGTTTCGACGATGGGTTTGTTGGCGTGATACGACCCGGCCACCGAGACGTGGGGGCGATCCATGAAGAGGGTGAACAGCCGCGCCGCATCGTCGGCCTCCTGGCGCATGTCGCGGACGTTGGTGGGATTGGTTCGCTCCGACTGTGGAATCGGCGCGCGCGCTTCAATCAACTCGAAGTCTTCGATGCGCTGCAGCTTGTCGTCTTCGTAGATTTCGATGTCCTCGGGTTTGAGATCGGTCACCGCGACGCCGTCAACCGACACGTATGCGTCGACGCGGACCAGGTTCGTGCCGGCCCGAAAGCGCGGCATCTGTTCCTCCGCCTGGCGCTCCTGGGCCGTCGCGAGGACCAGCGACGCCGCCACCATTCCGAGAACGGTCAGCCGAATGCGCATTCCGTCACTCTACCCGAACGTCGCCGCGTCCGTCCCTGTAAACCATTGGAAAAAATCAACGTATAGTGAAGAGACATGTCTGGTGCGCAGGGAGACGCCACCGTCGAACAGACCGACGTCGGCAGCTACTTCATCGCCAATTACCCGCCGTTTTCGGCCTGGACGCCAGCGGGCATCAAGGACGCCCAGGCCGCCTTGAGCGAGCGGCCGCGCGCCGGAGGCGCGGGGCCGCGAGTCGAAAGGCCGCTCGGCCTCTACCTTCACATTCCCTTCTGCCGGAAGCGGTGCCACTTCTGCTACTTCCGCGTCTACACCGACAAGAACTCCCGTGAGGTCGAGCAGTACCTCGACCTGGTCGCGCGCGAGTGGGAACTGTATGCGGCGACGCCCGCGGTCGCCGGCCGCACGTTCAACTTCATCTACTTTGGCGGCGGCACGCCGTCGTTCCTGTCGACCAAACAGTTGCAGGGACTGGTTGGCCGGCTGAACGCGAACGGCGCATGGCGCGGCGCGGAAGAGATCACCTTCGAGTGCGAGCCCGGCACGCTGACCGAGGCCAAGCTGGCCGCGATCCGCGAGATGGGCGTCACCCGCCTCAGCCTCGGCGTCGAGAACTTCGACGATCGCATTCTCGAGTTGAACGGCCGTGCCCACCGCTCGCCCGAGATTGGCCGCGCCTACGAATACGCGCGCAGTCTCGGCTTTCCACAGATCAACATCGACCTGATCGCCGGCATGCTGGGCGAGACCGACGCCAACTGGCAACAGTGCATCGCGCGCACGCTGGCGCTCGAGCCCGACAGCGTGACCATCTACCAGATGGAGCTGCCCTACAACACCACGATCAGCGGCGACCTGCTGAAGCAGGGCGGCCAGTTCGACGAACCGGTGGCGGGCTGGGCGACCAAGCGCCGCTGGGTGGCCGCGGCCTTCGAGGCGCTCGAGCGCGCCGGCTATCACGTGGGCAGCGCCTACACCGCTGTGAAGAATCCCGCGGTGACGAAGTTCGTCTATCGCGATCGGTTGTGGGAGGGCGCCGACCTGCTCGGGCTGGGCGTGGCGTCGTTCGGCCACATTAACGGTGTGCACGTGCAGAACCTCGACACCTGGCCGAAGTATCAGGAGGCGATCGAGCGCGGCGAGATCCCGCTGGGCCGCGCCTATCGCCCGACCGATGAGGAGCGCCTGATCCGCGAGTTCGTGCTGCAACTGAAGCGCGGCGCCATTCGGCCGGAGTACTTCGCGCAGAAGTACGGCGTCGACGTGCTGAGCCGCTTCCGTCCTGGCCTCGATGCGATCCAGGCGAGTGGTTACCTGGCGGAGCGTTCTGCCGACCGGGTGGCGCTGACTCGTGACGGGTTGCTGCGCGTCGATGTGTTGCTGCCCCACTTCTTCCTGCCCCAACACGCAGGCATTCGTTACACCTAACCCGGGTCCTGAGCTGTTGATGGCGATCTCCTCCGAATACGATGTCGTTGTGATTGGCGGCGGCCCGGCCGGGTCGACCACCGCCACCCTGCTGGCCCAGGGCGGCCTCGCGGTCGGCCTGTTCGAGCGCGAGAAGTTCCCGCGCTTTCACATCGGCGAATCGCTGATCCCCGAAACCTACTGGGTGCTGAAGCGGCTCAACATGCTGGAGAAGATGCAGCAGAGCCACTTCGTCAAGAAGCACAGCGTGCAGTTCATCAACGCCAACGGCAAGCTGTCGGCGCCATTCTATTTCTGGGACAACAAGCCGCACGAGTGCTCGCAGACCTGGCAGGTGGTGCGCAGCGAGTTCGACCAGATGATGCTCGACAACGCGCGCGAGCACGGCGTCGACGCCCACGACGGCGTCCACGTCATCGAGGTGCTCTTCGAGGGCGATGGCGAAGCCGACCGCGCGGAGCGCGCTCAAAGTAGCCGGGCTGTCGGCGTGGCGATCAAGCACAACGGCCAACGCAAGGAGATCCGCGCCAAGGTGGTGGTCGACGCCAGCGGCCAGGCCGCGCTGCTGATGAACCGCATGAAGCTGCGGCTGTGGGATCCCATCCTGAACAAGGGCGCAATCTGGACCTACTGGGAGGGCGCCTACCGCGACACCGGTCGCGATGAAGGCGCCACCATGGTCATCCAGACCCCCAACAAGGACGGCTGGTTCTGGAACATCCCCCTCCACGACAACATCGTCAGTCTCGGTGTCGTGGCGCCCTTCGATTACCTGTTCAAGGGCCGCCAGGGCGACCACGAGGCCACCTACCAGGAAGAGGTCGCGAAGACACCGGCGATCCACGATCGCATCAAGAACGCGAAGCGCGTGACCGGCTACTTCGCCACCCGCGACTACTCCTATCGCTCGACCGAGGTTGCCGGAAATGGCTGGGTGCTGGTCGGCGACGCGTTCGGTTTTCTCGATCCGCTGTACTCGTCGGGGGTCCTGCTGGCGCTCAAGTCGGGCGAGCTCGCCGCCGATGCGATTGTCGAGGGACTCGGCAAGGGCGACACCAGCGCCGCCCAACTGGGGAACTGGGGCGACAACTTCAATCAGGGGGTCGACCGCATGCGCCGCCTGGTGTGCGAGTACTACGACGGCTTCAGCTTCGGC
>ERZ1292640.616-Hain-H43-02um-R1-616-length-28968-cov-6_pt1 | contig 28968 bp, 22 predicted proteins | sample MGYA00564404_ERZ1292640 | MGnify/ENA primary metagenome ERZ1292640 (study PRJEB36523, sample SAMEA6512636) | groundwater metagenome | collected 2019-01-08 | study: AquaDiva: Metagenomics assemblies of 32 groundwater samples | reverse complement strand
AGGAAGCGCTCGGCATCGGTGCCAATCACGTCGCCCGTCACAAAGATGATGCGCGCGGCCATCGCAGGGAACTGCTGTGTGAGGGCGCCGAAAAACTGAATGCCATCCATGTGCGGCATCTTCAGGTCGCTGATAATCAGGTCGTAGTGCCCGCCATCAAGGCAGCGCAGCGCCTCTTCGCCATCCCCGGCACGGTCCACCAGGTACCCGGCATCGGTCAGCGATTCGGCCATGGCCGTCGCCAACGCCGTTTCGTCTTCCACAATCAGAATCGCCTGGCTGTCGAGCCGCGGCAGAGCACCGCCGGTTCCATCCAAACTGACCAGCGGCGGCGGATGAATCTGCGACGCGGCCGAACCGGCACCGCCGGAACCGCTACCACTGCCATTGGACTGCCAGGTGCCCGAGGCCGGCGGCCCCGTGGCGGGGCGTAGTTTTCCGCCGGTGGCCGGCAGTTCGATATAGAACGACGCACCGCGCGCCGGGCTCGATTCGAGCCACAGTCGGCCGCCGTGCTCCTGCACGATGGCGTAGGCCACGGTCAGGCCGAGGCCGGTGCCCTTGCCCACATCCTTCGTCGTAAAAAACGGGTCGAAGATCTTCGTCTTCACCTCTTCGGGCACACCCGGCCCATCGTCATTCACCTCGAGCACGATGGATTCGCGACTCACGTCCTGCCAGGTGCGCACCACGACCGTGCCGCGGCCGTTGGCCGTCAGCATGGCCTGTTCGGCGTTGATGATCAGATTCAACAGCACCTGCTGCACCTGGTGAGGGTCGGCGAAGATCTGCGGAATGCCGGCGGCAAGCGCGTCGATGACGGTGATGTTCGTGACGCGCTGTTCGTAGGCGCGCAGGGCGAGCGTTTCGCGCACGACCTGGTTGATATCGACCATGGTGCGCGTGGTGTGCCGCTTACGCGCGAAGGTGAGCAGGTTGCGCACGATGCGTGCGGCGCGCTCGGCTTCGCCCAGGATGGTTTCAAGACCGCGGCGCGATTGCGGATCGATGTCGCGCTGCGTGAGGCGCTCGGCCCAGGAGAGGATGGTGGCCAGCGGGTTGTTCAGCTCGTGGGCGACGCCGGAGATGGTGGTGCCCAAGGCGGCCATTTTCTCGGCCTGCAACAACTGGTGATACACGTCGCGCGACTGGTCTTCGAGCTTCTTGCGATCGCTCACATCGCGCAACAAGGCCTGGATGTGAAGCGCATCGCCGGTGTCGGTTTGCTCGGCGTGCGCGGTCATCTCCACCCAGATCACCGCACCATCGGCGCGACGCAGGCGCAGCAGGTAATTGGTGACGGCGCCTTCGCGTGCCAGGCGATCGATGAAGACCGTACGCGCGCCCTCGTCGGTGAACCGGTCGGGGTCGAACGGGCAGAGCGATTCTTCGGGAATCTCGGCGGGGTAGCCGAAGATCAGGCGCAGATACGGGTTGGCCGCCAGCGTAATGTTGCGGCGCGCATCGAGCAGGCCAATGTAGGCGCCCTCGTGCACCGCGTCGAACAGCCGCGCAAACGCCTCGTCGCGAGGAGTGTGCAGTGTCGATGAAAAGGGCACGGGGAGATTATATAGCCGAGGATTAGCGATTCGAGGATGAACCACGCTCGGTCTACTCCCGGAGGGGGTTTCCATTCCCGGTTCTGGATTCCCGCTTTCGCGGGAATGACGTAAGGAGACTCTGTCACGCCCGCACCCCCTCCGTCACCCCCAAGAAAGCGGGGGTCCAGGTTCCCGCATTCGCGGTACACTATTAACCAATGCGTATCTCGTGCGATCTGGATGGGGTCGTGGCCGATATGGACGGCGCGCTGGCCAGGCTGGCGGAGCAGGAGTTCGGGGACGCCGAAGCCACAGGCGAACGCGCCCGAAGAGACGCCGAAGCCAAGGGCGAAGGCGCCCAATTTCCAATCCCCTCCGCGCTGGAGGCGGTCGAAGGCACGCCGAAGCCATGGGCGAAAGCGGCAGAACTACCGACGGCAGCCACGTTGGGGCGGCTGACCGCGCGGCAGCAGAATCGCCTCTGGGAGCGAGTGCGCCAGACGCGCCATTTCTGGGAATCACTCGACGAATGCGAGCCCGGCACCATCGGACGCCTCCAGCATTTGGCGTACGACCTGCGATGGGACGTGCTGTTTGTGACCCAGCGTCCGAGCACCGCGGGACCAACGGCCCAGGTGCAGTCGCAGCGCTGGCTGCACCGCCATGGGTACGACCTGCCTTCGGTGTACACCACGCAAGGCACGCGCGGGGACATTGCCGCGGCGCTGACACTGGATGCGCACATCGACGACCGCCTCGAGCACTGCGTGGATGTGGCCACCCGGTCCACGGCGTGGGCCATCCTGGTCTGGCGTGAAGCCGACTCGTTCGAGCGCGTGACCGCCGGCGCGTCGAAAATGGGCATTGCCGTGGTCCGCACGGCGAACGAAGCGCTCGACAAGCTCGAGCAGGCCGATCGCGCCGCCCCCGCCGATGGCCCGGACACGAGCGGCTCGTCGCTGCTCTCACGCCTGAAGCAGGCATTCCAGTAGAGCTGACAAAGCCCCGTAGGCGCGAGTCTGTCACCCCCGCAATAGGCTTGCCCCGCACTTGATGCGGGGCGGGGGTCCAGCCGTCCTGGATTCCCGCCTTCTTGGGTCGCCGTAGCCGAGGGCGAAGGCGCCCGCGGGAATGACGAACAGGGCTTTGAAACCGCCGCTAATGTCCAGGCCGGGTGCTGCCGATAGAAAAGGACGGAGGACTGCCCGTCGGGGCCCGCATGCGTCTCTACAGCCGTAGCGACCTGGTGCTGATCGGCGGACTGAGCGCCGCCGGGTTCGTGGTGTTTTCCGGGCCGATTTCGAGAGGCATTTCCATGGCCAGCGAAATCGAGAAATCCTGGGGCCTGAACCTGATCCCCGGTCTCCTTATCCTGACCGCTATCCTGATCGTGCACACGCAGAGCCGCCGGCAGGAGTTCCGGGCGCAGTCGCAGACGGCCGGAGCCGAGGCCCACCAGGCCCAGGAGCGGGCGGCCGAACTGGAACGACTGGTGTCGTTCGGCTCGTCGCTGTCGCACGCGCTCGACATTGCGGCGGTCCGCAACGTGGTGCTGCGAGGCCTGCCGCAATTGGCGGGCCGCGACGATCTGTGGGTGGTGGCGCATTCCAACGGCCACTGGGAAACGCTGGTCGGAGCCTCTGGCGCCGACCAGGATCTTGTCGACTCGGCCCGTGAGAAGGTGGTGGAGCACCGTGTGTCGGGCGCCGTCACCGATCTGACCGACGGCAAGTGGTTCATGCTGGACGGCGAGTCCTGCCTGCCGCTGATGGCCGGCAATGCCGCAACGGGCGTCATCGGTGTGCCCAGAGAGGCCCCGCCGCTGTCCGACAGCCAGCGGCACGTGCTGGCCGCAGCCGCCGCCATTCTGGCCATCGCGCTGCGCAATGCGGACCTGTTTCGCGAGGTGCGCGAAAACGCGTTGCGCGACGGCCTGACCGGCTGCTTCACCCGTACCCATGGCCTCGAGATGTTTGCCTCGGAACTGCGTCGCGCCCGGCGGTCGAAGCTGCCGATTGCCGCCGTGATGGTGGATCTTGACCACTTCAAGCAGGTGAACGACCGCTACGGCCACCAGTGTGGCGACGCGGTGCTGGCGGCGGTGGGCCGGCGGCTGCGCGAACTGCTGCGCAGCAGCGACGTGAAGTGCCGGTATGGCGGAGAAGAATTCCTGATTGTGCTGCCTGAAACGCCGCTGGAAGGCGCCGAGCGCGTGGCCGAATCGCTGCGCCGCGAAGTGTCGAACCTCATCGTGCCGTGGGGCAGCGAATCGCTGTCCATCACGCTCAGCCTTGGCGTGGCCCTGGCCGAGGGTGAGGAAACCGATCCGTCCCCGATCATCGCACGAGCCGACGTCGCCCTGTACCGCGCCAAAGAAACCGGCCGGAATTGCGTTCGCGTCGACGCCGGCAGCTCGACGCGCGCCGCGTAACCCGAATCCCTACTCCCGTCGGTCCGCGCCTTTGCTCCCCAGCGAGAACGTCATCGTGCCTTCGGCGGCCACCTCGCCGTTGACGCGGGCGATGCCGTGCAGCCAGCCCATGCGGCTGCGCAGGCGCTTCACCGTGGCTTCAATCACGACCTGGTCGCCCGCATACACGGGCCGCCGATAGCGCACGCGTTCGATGCCCATGAAAAAGATGAGCTTGTCGCGGTTCTCCGGCTTGGCCAGGATCATGATGGCGCCGACCTGCGCCACCGCTTCGGTCAGAATCGTGAACGGCAGCGAGGGCGTCTGGCCGGGCTCGGCCGACAGCACCTTCTCGTTGCGCGACACGTTCTTGATGCCGACGATGCGCTTGTCGGGCTCGAATTCGGTGATGCGATCGACCAGCAGGAACGGATAGCGATGCGGCAGAATCCGCTGAATCACCGACTGGTCGAAGGGCAGTTGATAGTCCATGGTTAGTCGCGCAACGCCCCGTGGCGCCGAGGCTGTCGCGATCCATCAAGTATAATCGCCTGGTGACCGAACCGCTCGATCTGAACATGTTTTCGGCCAGCGACCATGGCCAGAGCACGGTGGCCAAGAGCGACCGCCAGTTGCTGACGACCCTTTTTGCGCTGGGTCGCGAGGTGACCTCGGTGCTCGATCTGGATGAGCTGATGCGCAAGCTGCCCGAGCTGATCGGGCGCATCACCGACTTCCACGCCTTTGGGATCTACCTGCTCGACGACCGTCAAGATGACCTGCGGCTGGCGTTTTCCACCGGCTACCCCGACGGCGCGACCTCGATACGCCTGAAGCTGGGGCAAGGCCTGGTTGGTGTGGCGGCGCAGGCGGGACGGCCGCTGCTGGCCAACGACGTGGCCGAGGATCCGCGCTACATCGAGGCGGTGCCCGGCACGCGGGCCGAGCTGGTGCTGCCGCTTCGGCGCAAGGGCCGCACCATTGGCGCGCTGAATCTGCTGAGCCGCAACGTGGGTGAATTCACGCCGGTCGAGGTGGAAACCCTGCGCAACTTCGCCGCCGCGGTGGCCGTAGCGTTTGAGAATGCGCGGCTGTTCGAATCGGAACGCCGATACTCGGACACCCTGGAAACCCTGTCCGAGATCGGACGCGATCTGGCGTCCACGCTGGATCTCGACGAGCTGCTGAAGCGCATTGCGCATCACGTGAAGCGCGTGATCGACTACCGCACGTTCGGCGTGTTGCTGGTGAACACCAGCACCAACGAAGTGGAGCTGAAGCACGCCGTCCGCTACGGCGAGCAGGTTCTGCACAAGCGCGTGCCGATTGGCGAGGGTCTGGTCGGACACGCGGCGCTGCACAAGGAACCGGTGCTCGTGTCGGATGTGACGCGCGATTCGCGCTACATCAAAGTGGTGGAAGACGTGCGGTCGGAGCTGGTGATACCGCTCTTGGTCAAGGACCGATGCGTGGGCCTGTTCGATCTCGAAAGCCCCGAGCTGAATGCGTTTACCAAGGCGCACATCGAGCTGCTGTCGCCGCTGGCGGCCTCGGCTGCGGTGGCCATCGACAACGCGCGGCTCTACGAAGAGGTGCGCAGCAACGAAATCCGGCTCGACAAGGAAGTCCGTTTCGCCCAGCGCGTGCAGCAGGCGCTCTTGCCAACCGAGCTGCCGAAACGGATGAAAGGCGTGGACGTGGCGTGGCGCTTCGAGCCGGCGCGCGAGCTGGGCGGCGACCTGTACGACTTCCTGTCGCTCGAGCCGCACACGCTGACCGTGGCGGTGGGCGATGTGTCGGGCAAAGGGGCCCCGGCCGCGCTCTACAGCGTGTATGCGGGCGAGTTGCTGCGCTCGCGCACCTACCGGCGCCGCTACACCGCGGCCCGGTCCAACCCGGCGGATGTGCTGGCGTCCATGAATCGCATTCTGCACGAGCGGCGGCTCGAGGAGTACTACTGCACGCTCTGCTACGCTCAGTTCGACCTGAAGCGCCGTCATGTGACGCTGGCCAACAGCGGCCTGCCGTACCCGATACACTGCACGGCCGACGGGTGCAGCCAGATCCAGTGCCCGGGCGTGCCCCTGGGATCGTTTCCCGAGATTGTCTACGACGAAGTGACGCTGGGGCTGAGCGTGGGTGACGTCTTCGTGTTTTGTTCGGATGGCATCTTCGAGGCGATGAACGAGGTGGGCGGAGAATTCGGCGCCGAGCGGTTGATGGAGGTGATCCAGCGGACGCGGACGCAGCCGGCCACGGCGATGACGGACGCCATCTTTGGGGCCGCCATCGAGTTTCGCGGCGATGCGCTGCAGAACGACGACATGACGGCCGTCGTGCTGAAAGTGACTGCGTGAATGAGCCGCGCCGAATCGCCCTACTAGACGGGGAGGTGATGCCAGCGCCTGCCTGTAGTTGACCCACCCCGTTGATTCGACGCGGCCTGTTCTGACAGGTATCAAGACCCGTGCCGTGTTCGTATCTCTCACTTTTCGGGCGTTTCGAGCCGATACAGACAAGAGCGTCCTGGGTGGCGGACGCTCGGGTGACCTCTCGGGGGGACGAGCGCCTCCCGGGCGCGCGACGTGGGGAGCATTTCGAACCGGTTCACATGTCCAAGCAACTCGAAAACATGCTTCGTCAGGCGGGCCTGCTGACCGACAGCCAGATCCGCCGCAGCGCGGAACAGGCCAGGAAGCGCAACGTGCCGTTGCTCGACGTGGTGTTGAAGGACGAGCGCCTGTCGGAAGAAGCGTTGGCCGAAGCCTTCACGACCCGGCTGAAGATACCCCGCGTGCGTATAGCCGCGTCGGTACCCGATCCGGAAGCCCTGGCGAAGGTGTCCGACAAGCTGGCGCGCAAGCACATGTGCCTGCCGCTGTCGATCGAGGGCAAGGTGCTGGTGTTGGCCATGGCCGATCCCACCGACTTCCACGCCATGCAAGACATCGAGTTCGCGTCGGCGCTATCGGTGAAGCCGGTGGTCGCCACCCGCACCGAGATCCTGGATTCGCTCGAGGAGCGCTACGACGCCGAGGACCGCATCGGCAGCTTTCTGGCCAACGTGCCGGATGTCACCGACCTGCAGATTGTCGGCGACGACGCCCAGCAGGATCTGTCGGTGGACATCGTGGCCGACTCGCGCACCGCGGCCCAGGTGGCGCCGGTCGTGAAGATGTGCAATCTGGTGGTGCACGACGCGATCAAGGCGGGCGCCAGCGACCTGCACATCGAGCCCGCGCTGCACGATGTGAAGGTGCGCATGCGCGTGGACGGCGTGCTGCGCGACTACACCCAGGTGCCCAAGTGGCTGCACAATCCGCTCGTGTCGCGGCTGAAGATCTTGGCCAAACTCGACATTGCCGAGCGGCGCCTCCCGCAAGACGGGCGCATCAGTGTGAACTACCAGGACCGCACGATCGACATCCGCGTGTCGACGCTGCCCACCCACTTCGGCGAGAAGGTGGTCTTGCGCTTCCTGGGCGGATCGACGGCGCCCAAGGTCGACAAGATGGGCCTGAACGACTTCCAGGCCGCCATTCTGGAGACGGCCATCCGCCAGCCGCAAGGCATGATCCTGGTGACTGGGCCCACGGGTTCCGGCAAGACGACGACGCTCTACGGGTTGCTGGCCAAGCGCCGCTCGCCGGAAGTGAACATCGTGACGGTCGAGGACCCGATCGAGTATCAGTTGCCCGGCATCAACCAGGTGCAAATCAATCCCAAGGCCGGTTTGAATTTCGCCGGCGTGCTGCGATCGATCCTGCGGCAGGACCCCGATGTGATTTTGGTCGGCGAAACGCGCGACCAGGAGACCGCCGAAGTGGCGTTCCAGGCAGCCATGACGGGGCACCTGGTGCTGAGCACGCTGCACACCAACAACGCGGTGGCGGCCGTGCCCCGGCTGTTCGACCTGGAAGTGGACCCAAGCATCGTGGCCACGTCGCTGACGCTCGTGATTGCGCAACGGCTGGTGAGACGCATTTGCGATCAGTGCAAGGAACCGTACACGCCCGACCCAGCCGTGGCCACCAAGCTGGGGCTGAGCCCGAGCGACGGACAGGTGTACCGCGGGAAAGGATGCCCGGCGTGCGGCGGTACCGGCCATTCTGGCCGGGTGGGGCTCTACGAATTCTTCAGGCCCACCACGGCCGTGAAAAAACTGATTCACGAGCGGGCGGGCGAGGCCGATCTGAAGGCCGCCGCGCGGCAGGGCGGCATGCGCCTGCTGCGCGAGGACGCCCTCGACAAGATTCGCGAAGGCATCACGTCTCCAGACGAGGTGCTGCGCGTGGTGCAGATTGACGAAAGCGAGGTGCCGTGCCCGCAGTGCGGGGCGCTGATCGAGGTGGACTTCTCTACCTGCCCGTATTGTCTGCACAGCCTGAAGCACTCGTGCGGGTCCTGCGGCCAGTCGCTGAAGCCCGAGTGGAAGGCATGCCCGTACTGCAACACCAACGCGATGGTCACGACGCTGGCCGACAGTCTGTCGCTCGAGTCGCGGCCGGGGGGCGCCATCGCCGATTACGCTTTGCGACCGGCGCGCGCCGCTGAGGTCGAACCGGCGTTCGAGCCGCCGCCAGTGCTCGCGGTTGACGTCAGCGAGGAATACAGTCCGAACGACGGCATCTGGCCAGGGATGCACATCATCGATTTCGACGCGGTCGCACCAGCCGTGCCGGAACCACGCCAGGCCGCGCCGCGGGCACCCGTACGGACGCCCGATCGCGCCGCGCGACGAACGCCACCCTCGCCGCCCGCACCGCCCGCTCCCACCCTAGCGGCGGCTCCGATCGCTCCGTCGATTCCGGCCAAGGCCAAAGCCAAGGCGGAACTGGCACCGCCGACACCACCGCCACCGGCACCACAACCGCCGGCTCCACCAGCACCGGCGGCTCCACCAGCACCCACGCCCGTTGCGGCGCCCGCGCCCCCGCCGACACCGCTGCCGCCGGCAAGCGTGCCAGAGCCAGCCGTCGTGGAGGCTGCACGTGAACCCCGCCGCCGGCTGCGCGTGCTGGTGGTCGACGATGACGAAGACATTCGCCAGGTGGTGGCGTTCACGCTGAAGAAGCTGCCGATGCCGGTCGAAGTGGTGCAGGCGGTCGACGGCCAGGACGCCGTCGAAAAGGCCGAAGCGGCGCCACCAGACATGGTGGTGCTCGACGTGATGATGCCGCGCATGGACGGCTTTGAAACCTGCGAACGGCTGCGCCAGAACGTGCGAACGGCGTTTGTGCCGATTCTGATGTTGACGGCCAGCGCCGATGAAGCGAATCGCTCGAAAGGCTACCTGGTTGGCACCGACGACTATATGAGCAAGCCGTTTCTGCCGCCCGACCTGAACATGCGCGTCACGCGGCTGCTTCGCCGCACGTACGGAATGTAAGGACCCGTCCGGGTCCTAAGGCGCGAGGCCATCATGTCGCAGCCGGATCCATCGCACGTGGCACACCATCTGGCCAGCTACGTACCGATCCTGGTGCACGAAATCCGCACGCCGCTGACGGCGCTGCGAGGATCGCTCGGGCTGCTGAAGGGCGCCGTGGAGGACGCCACCGCAGAGGTGCGCGACTACGCCGCCATGGCCGACCGCAACGCCGCGAAGTTGGCCGCGCTGCTCGACGATGTGGCCGAATACGAGCACGTGACCGGGGGCGGCGTCGAAGTGCGACCCGAGCCGGTCGATCTGGCAGATGCGATCGATCGCGCCGTGGAGCAGGTACAACCGGTGGCTGACGAACGCGGGGTCAAGCTGGAGGTCACCTCCGCTAGTGGAGAGCTGAATGCCGATGCCAAGCTGCTGCGCGACGTTGTGGTTCGCCTGCTGACCTACGCGGTACGGGTATCGCCAAACGCATCAACCGTCTGCGTGTCCTGCCAACAGAAGCCGGGCGGCACGGAAGGAGAAGCTGGCGTCGCGCCAGTGCAGACGCTGCTGGACGTGACCGACTGCGGGCGTCAGGTCGATGCCAGCACGGCAGAGCGCATCTTCGAACCGTTCAGCCCGGCGGCGCGTCGCAGCGCCAGCCAGCAGGTGCGTCCCGGCCTCGACCTGGCCATTGCGCACGCCATCGCCACCGTACAAGGCGCCACGCTCACCTTCACCACCACGACCGAGGGCGGCAAGTTCACGCTGAGCCTTTGATCCGCGCGATTCTTTCCGCCAGCTGCCTGGGCAAGAACGGCTTCGTCAGAATATCCACCACGCCTTGGCCGCGCAGTTTTCCGTCGGTGTCGGACAGCGTCTTGGCGGTCAAGAGCACAACCGGGATATTCGCCGTGTCGGGGTCCTTGCGCAGTGCGGCTAGCGTCGCGTAGCCGTCCATGCCGGGCATCATCACGTCGAGCACGATCACATCAGGTTGTTCCTCGCGTGCGCGCAAGACGCCTTCCAGTCCGCCCGTGGCCATCACCACGTCTATGCCGGCCGCGGTCAGACCGACCTGCGCCACCATCCGGATATCCGGCTCATCGTCGATGACGAGGACTTTCATTTCATTCCTGCTCTCCTGTCGTCATTCCCGCGGAAGCGGGAATCCAGATCCTGGACCCCCGCGTTCTTGGGCCGCCGTAGCCGAAGGCGAAGGCGCCCGCGGGGGTGACAGAGAAATCCAACCACTCCCGGAGTCGAGCGGGAGTGGTTCACTGGCGGGCGACCGGGATGGTCAACGTGAAGGTTGAGCCCTGGCCCACTTCGCTTCGCACGCCCACCGAGCCGCCTTGCGTCTCGACCAGGGCCTTGGTGATGGCCAGGCCCAGGCCGGTGCCCCTGAACTGGCGCGTGTCGGCGCCGTCGATCTGCTGGAACTTCTGAAACAGTTGACCGATCTTTTCGGGCGCGATTCCCCGGCCGCGATCCGTGATGGCGAGGGTCACGAAGTTGGCGGGCTCGGGCCGCACATCCACCGTCACCTCGCTTCGGGCCGGCGCGTACTTCAAGGCGTTTGACAACAGGTTGACGATGGCCTGGATGGTGCGGTCCGGATCGGCCAGCACCTTGGGCACTCCTGGTGCCACCACCAGCGCCAGGGTGACGGTGGAGCCATTGGCGATTTGCTCCACGCTTTGAATCGACTGGCGTATCAGGTCCTGCACGTCGCACGGCCGGGGGGTCAGCGCGAGTTTGCCGGCCTCGATCTTCGAAATGTCGAGAATGTCGTTGATGATGCGCACGAGCCGATCGGTGTTCGACAGCGCCACATCCATCAGCTTGCGATGATCGGGATCGGGCAGCGGCACTTCGGCTAGCAGCAATTGCAGCGAGCCTTTGATCGAGGTGAGCGGCGTGCGCAGTTCGTGCGACACGACGGACACGAATTCGTTCTTGAGGCGATCCACCTCGTAGAGATTCGTAATGTCCTGGAACGCCGCCACCGCGCCGGTGATCGCGCCCGCTTCGTCCCGCAGTGGAGCGGCGCTAATTAGAATAGGTATGGTGCGGCCGTTTGGGTGCTTCACAATCAGTTCCTGGCCCACCGTCACGTCGCCGCGAAGCGCGCGGGCCGTGCCCCAATCGTCATCCGCGCAGGGCGTCCCGTCGCGATACGTGGCCTGGAAGTTCCGCCAGTAGGCCTGCCGCGCGGCCAGGTCACCGTCGGGCTCTCGTCCCACCAGCACATCGGCCGCCTTGTTCTGCAGCACCACGCGGTTGCTTGGCGCCTCGAGGATCACGAGCGCGGCCGGCACCGTGGCCACCGTGGCCTGCAGCCGCGCGTGTTCGTGTTCGGCCTTGGTGCGTAGTGCGGCGTTCATCTGCGACATCTCGCGCTCGCGAGCCAGCCCTTCAGTCAAGTCGCGCTGGCGTCGTTGCACGGCCGTCGACATGTCGCGGAACGCCCGCACCAGCGCGCCGATCTCGTCGTGCGATGACGCCGGGGGCAGCACCACATCGAAGTTACCGCCCGAAATCTGCCGCGCCGACTCGGCCACCGCAGCCAGCGGATCGAGCAGGATGCGGGCGAGAATGGCCACCAGAATCAACAGCATCACGATGGACAAGGCCGGGATGGCCAGGGTGACGAGCGCCATGATCAGGTACTGGTAGTTCGCGCTGTTGCGCTGGTCGGTCAGACGATTGCGCTCGCGGGTCTGGAACGCGTAGAGCATGCCCCGGATCTGGTGCATGCGCGGCGTGTTCATCTGCTCGAGCAACTGCGGCATGTCTGGCACGGTCGGTCGCTGTGTGATCAGCACCAGCGACACATTGCGGTGCCAGTCCCGGATGGCGGCGTCGAGGCCGGCCGCCTCCTTCTTGGCCGCCGGTTCTTCGAGGTACTGCGGCAACAGCGTGATGGTGCGGTCGTAGAGGTTCCACAGCCGCTCGTATTCGTCGCGTAGCGCCGGCTGGCCGGTCATCAGGTGTGCGCGCAGCACGCTGTCGAGTTCGACCACCAGTTGCATCACCTGCGACTGGTTTTCGTAGCGCGACAGGGCGCGGTCCATCGCTTCGTTGGTGGCCTTGCGCTGACCTTCGAGGACGAGGATGGCAAACGTCTGGACGAAGGCGGCGGCCACCACGGCCCCGATGACGGCGAAGATGCGCGCGCGGATACTCACGGCATTACTTGCCTAGAATATGTATCACCTGAGCGCCCAGCGTGAGCGCGTCAAACGGCTTGCCGATGCAGCCGGCTGCCCCCAGCGCCAGCGCCTTGGCCACCTCGGATTCCTGCACCTTGGCGGTGAGGAAGATCACGGGGATGTCCCTGGTGGCCGGATCCGCTTTCAGCCGGGTGCAGGTTTCAAACCCGTCCATGTCTGGCATCATCCAATCCAGCAGGATCACGTCGGGCCGTTCGACCGCCACGCGCGCGAGCGCCTCGATGCCGTTGTTCACCGTGGCCACCTCGAGGCCGGCTTTCTTCAGCGAGAGCCGTGCGATCAACTGGACATCCGGTTCGTCTTCCGCAAGCAGGACTTTCATGCGTTTCCAAATCCCTTCCGTGTCATCTTGCCCCAGGACTGGTTGCCACCCAGGAATCTGAACACGCCACGCACGCGCCACAGGGTGCTCAGTTGCCGATAGCCGAAGTTCTCGATGACGCCATAGAAACTGAGCCACAACAGATCGCTCAGCCGCGGGTAGCGGCGGAACGACACCTCTTCGAGAATCACCGACGCCAGCGAAATCATCGTCCCGTAGAGCACAGCCACCATGAACAGCAGCTCGGCGAACTTCCAATCGATCAGACCGAACGAGACGGCCAGAATCGTCAGCAGGTAGCCTGCCAGCTCGATGATCGGCCCGATGCCTTCGAAGATCACGTAGTAGGGCATCACCAGCATCCCCAACAGGCCGTAGCGCGGGTTCAGGAACATCTTCCGGTGGTAGCTCAGCACTTGAAGCGTGCCGCGCTGCCAACGGTCGCGCTGGCGGGCCAGGCCCCGAAACGTCTCTGGCGCCTCGGTCCAGCACACGGGGTCGGGCTGGAACACGATGCGGTACTTCTTGCGCGCATCGCGGTAGTAGCGGTGCAGCGCGGTGACCAGCTCCATGTCCTCGCCCACCGTGTCCTGCCGGAACCCACCCACGGCGATCACGGCCTCGCGCTTGAAGACACCGAAGGCACCGGAGATGATCATCAAGCCGTTGACGAGCGACAACGCCACGCGGCCCGCCAGAAAGGCCCGCAGGTACTCCACAACTTGGAACCGCGCCAGGTGACTCGTCGGCAAGCCAACGTCCACCACGCGGCCTTGATCGATTCTGCAGCCGTTGGCCAGGCGGACGATGCCGCCGACCGCAACCGTCAAGGGATTCTCGATAAAGGGCAGCACGGCGCGTGTCAGCGAGTGCTCCTCGAGTACCGAGTCGGCGTCGATCACGCACACAAGGGAATAGCGCGCCACATTCAGCGCCGCGTTGATGGCGTCGGCCTTCCCGCCGTTCTCCTTGTCGATGGCGGTCAGGTCCTGGCCCGTCAGCGAGCGGTAAACGCCGCGCACGGGACGGGTCTTGACGGCCTCTTTGTGGCTGACCGGTGCCCGCACCAGCTCGAAGGCCTCGACCACCTGCGCCAGCGTGTCGTCGGTGGATCCGTCGTTGACCAGGATGACCTCGTATTGCGGATAGTTGAGGAACATCATGGACCGCACGCTGTCGGCCACATTGGCCGCCTCGTTGAAGGCGGGCATCAGGATCGAGATCCCGGGCGTGGCTGGCGATCGCATCACGGCGCCCAGTTCGCGCGAGGTCCAGCGCCGGCGGTGGTGACGCAGTTTCAGGTACGCCACGACGGAGAACACCAGATAGATCGTGTTGATGGTCAGGAAGTAGGCCAGCAAGATCAGGTCGAACACTTCGAGCGCGGCGATGAGGTAGGTGCGAAGCATGGCGTCAGGCTCCAACCGCGATGGATCGCCGTTCCCACAGCATCTGCCGTGCCAGATCGCCCGGGTACCCTTTGTCGTCCACGCGCGCCTGCAGCAGCTCCATACCCGGCCGGCCCATCCGGCGTAGCGCGTCGGCGCTGTTGGCCGCCACCATCCACTCGTCGTCAAGATGGCGGGCCAAGGCCAAAGCTGTGTCGTGCCGGCGGGCGCGGCCAAGAGCCCGGGCGGCCATGGCTCGCACGTTCGCGTCGGGATCCTCGAGCGCAACAAGCGCAAGCTTCGTGCTCGATTCGTCCAGGCCAATCGTGCCCAGCGCTCGCGTGGCGGCCCGGCGGACCTCGGCATGTTCGTCGGTCATCCACGCTTTCAGTTCTTCAGCCGCGACATGGCCGCCAATCAAGCCGAGGATGTCGGCCACCAGGGCGGCATCTTCCCTGCGGCTTCTGGCGTGCTCGACCAGTGCGGGGGTGGCGGCGTCGCCAAACTCGCGCAGCGCCTCGACAATGCGAGCGCGCTGGTGACGCGACTGGTCGGGCAGTCGCGCCAGCAGCACGGGAATGGCCTGGGGATGGCCGATGAGGCCCAGGGCTTCCACGGCGGCGGCGCGCACCTCCTCGTGTTCATCGTCGAGCGCCTTGAAGAGCAGCGGCAGCGCGCGGGTTTCGCGCACCAGGCCCAGCGCGCGTGCGGCATCGGCTCGCACCCACCAACGCCGGTTCGCCAGGTTGTCGGCCCACGTGTCCAGCAGCCCGGTCACCCGTGCGGCTGCCCGCAGGCGTTCGACGACGATGCCTGTCGACAGCGCCAGCGGTTTCAGCAGCATCGTCTCGATGACGGGGCGGTGACGGGCCGGCGCCTTAGCCAGCGCGATCAGCGCATCGTCGGACGGGTCGGGGCCAATCAGCGCATCGACTGCAGCCCGGTAGTGGGCCGTAATCCGCTTGCGCCGCTGGAATTGCACTTCGTCGGTGCCGCGCTGCAGGATCAGGAACACCAGCATGGCGAGCAGCGCGAGAGCGCTGAAGATCAGGAAAGGCAACAGGACGGCGATAAACAGGTCGGTCAGGTGCAGCATCAGCGCATGAGCCGTTCCAGGCGCGCCAGCAGCTCCTGGGGACTGAAGGGTTTGGTCATGTAGTCGTCGGCACCGAGCGCGAAGGCCCGGGTCACATCCTGTTCGCGGCCGCGGGCCGACAGCACGATGATGCGGGGGCGAGCCGGCTGGTGGCGCAGGCGTGTGAGCACGTCGAAGCCAGTCATGCGGGGCATCATCATGTCGATGATCACCAGATCGGGCCGGTGCTGCTCGATGGCGGCCATGGCCTGGATGCCATCCGAGGTCAGCACCGTTTCGTATCCAGCCGAGCGCAACTGTGCGTCGATCAGGCGGCTGACTTCCGGATCGTCGTCGGCCAGCACGACTTTGCCCTTGGTCAGGTGTGCGGTCGCGGTGAGCGGGGCGTTCTCGCCGGCCACGGCCAGCAGCAGGCCTTTCTGGCGTGCCACGACGACCGCTTCGTCCGATTCCGCGAGCAGGGCTTCGAACGACCTGACGCCGGCGCCAGCGGAATACGCGATGCCCACCTGGAACTTCGGCGGATCGCCCGGGGCCAGGCGGGCGATGACGTCGGTCAGGCGCTCTCGGGCCTTCGACAGGGGCATTTCGACCAGCAGCATGATGAGATGCGACGGGTCGTAGCAGGCAACGATGTCGCGACGACGCGAATCGGCCCGCAGCGCAGAGTAGGCTTCCATCAGTCGCATCTCTGGTACGCGAATCAGGGCCAGGGTGGCCGGGTAGAGCGCCAGTTGCTCGCGAGCCACGGCTGTAAAGCTCTCGAAGTCGAGTTCGCCCGGATCGTCGGTTGGCCTGCCCGCATGGTGGTACTGAGCGGCGTCGTGTGTCGCCTTGCGCGACAACTGCAACTGGATGCGCAGAACGAGTTCCGTCATGTCGACCGGTTTTGTCAGATAGTCGTCGGCGCCCAGCATCAGGCCCACGATCTTGTCGTCGAGATTGCCGCGCACGGTCATGAACATTACCGGCGTACGAGACAGATCGGGATCTGTTTTCAGCAGACGGCAGATCGAGTAGCCGTCGAGGCCCGGCAGGTTTGCGTCGAGCAGAATCACGTCGGGATGGTGCTCGCGCGCGGCTTCAAGGGCCACATCGCCTGTCGGGACCAGAATCGGCTGATAGCCAGCGGCCCGAAGGTGAATGGCCACCACCTCGCGCTGATCCTCGTCGTCTTCCACCAGCATGATGCGCTGACGCGTTCCCGCGGGGGGAGCGGTCGAGGACCACGCCGGCGGATTGGACAAGTCGGTGGTGAACGCCTCCTCGATGGCATCGAAGATGGCGTTGGCCCGGCTGACGTCGAACGCGCCTCGGCCTACTGTATCGAGCAACTCCTCCAGCTCGCGTGCCCACTTCGACACGGTTGGAAAACCCAGTGTGCCTGCCAGGCCTGCCGTGCGATGGACCACTTGTACGAGCGGTTCGACCGGCCCCCGCGCACCCACGGCCGACACCATGCCGAGCAGCAGGCCGATCGAATCGGACCGCTTGGGGAATGCCGCAATGAAGCGCTGCCGTGCGTCGCGCAGGGCGCTTTCTGGATCCTCTGGCTCTGCGGGGCGGGTCACGTCCTTCGGGTTTGTCGCATCCATCGTCATACCGGACCCTGGTCTAGCGGGGTTGATTCATGCGGGCACGCACGGTGCGCAGTTCGTCGTTGCCGGGGGCGATTTCCAGGGCGGCATCCAGTTGTATGGCGGCTTCGTCGAGCCTGCCGGCACGCCAGTAGGTGAGCCCCAGGCCGCCGAGAGCATCGGCGTTGTCGGGCAGGTGCTTCAAGGCGCTCGTGAACTGCTGCTCGGCCAGCACGAAAGCGTCTTCGCGATACGCGCAGTAGCCGAGGCCGATGGACGCCTGCGGGTGGCCGGGGTTGGCGGTGACGAACTGCTGGAACAGATCGCGCGCAATCTTGATGTGCCCCAAGCGATAGTGACTCCAGGCCCTCAGGATTTTCGCATTATCCGAGAGCCGGTTCTCGTCGATTTTCGCCATCGCATCCAGCGCGTCCTGGTAGCGGCCTCCGGCATACGCCGCTTCGGCCGTGTCGGTGGCCAGCGCCGTTTCCTCGCGTTCGCCTTTGCGCACCGCATACGTGCCGGCCTGCACGCCCTGAGCGGCCAGCAGGTTGCGCACCGCCTGAATGCGGTGCACGCCCAGGTAGCAGTGCAGGTAGACCTTGGCCGGCGAATCCCGGATAGCCGCCGCCGCCTTGCCAGCGCTCTCGTCGTAGGAATTGCCAAACCTCTGACCGAAGATGCTCGACATCGGGAAATTCAGCAATTGCAGCCCTTTTTGCCGCGCCAGGACCTGTTCTGTTTCGAGCAGGGACGCTTCGTACGGGATGGCCGGATTGAGCAGCGACACAATCAGCGTGACGCCATGCGATTTCAGCAAGTCGAAATCGTGCTCGCTCGGGTACGGCCCAACGACGATGCGGGCGTCGATATCGGAGATCTCGCGTTGGAAGAGCCGCGTCAGCGGGTTGCTGGGTGTGATGAGCATCCAGTATGCGCCGCTGGCGGTCAAGATGACAGCTAACATCATTAAAATGAGTAATTTACGGCTAATAACCATGCGCAAACAGTCTCCAACCTGGCGAGTGTGCTGCACGCCTCCTTGGGTGTATCGGCCGATTGGCCTGGCGGGGTCAGAACCGGAGAGTCGTCACCCCCGCAATAAGCTTGCCCCGCACGTGATGCGGGGCGGGGGTCCAGGACTGGATTCCCGCGTTCTTGGGCCGCCGAAGCCGAGCGAAGGCGCCCGCGGGAATGACGAAGGGAGAGCGGGAATGACAGATGGGCGGGGTCAGGACCGACTGTCTACGGTTTTTCGCGCCAGCAGTTTCGCCAACGCCTCCAGGACCCGCTCGAATTCCACGCGGGCGGCCTCGAGCAGGTGGGCGGCTTCATCGAATGAGGCGCTCCCGCCGGCCTCTTCCAGCTGCCCGCAGAACGCCGCCATGCGTGTGGCCCCCAGCATGGCGCAGTTGCTCTTGAGGGTGTGGGCCTCCAGCTCCAGCGTCTGCCCGTCGCGCCCGTGAATGGCTTCCTGGACACGGGCGAGGCGCGCGGGGGCATTCTGTCGGAACAGGCCGACCAGATCGGCGACAAACGACGGTTTTCCTAACGACGCTTGTGCGTTGTGCAAATCGGCGATGGTGTCAGGATCGAGCACCGGGTCGGTGGTCTGGCTCACGGTTTCGCCTAAGTGCCAGGGGCACGCGGCTGTTCGACTGGCGGCGCAGGCGTGATCAGGGTCGCCAACTGCGCAGCCAGGATCGTTGCCACCGAGCACCGGATCGGACTGGGTTCGGCGCCCGGATTGAATTCGATGGCGATGGCTCCCGTGCACCCGTCCGAGGTGATCAAGGGCGCGACAATCGCGCCGTTTGACAGCGGCTCGGCTGAAATCGTCTGCAGGGTGTGCGTGCGATACGCCACCGCAGTGGCGTTGTCCGCATCGGGCGCCAGCAGTCCCATGCGCGTCAGCGCCAGCGGCGCGTAGCCGTGTGCCAGCACAGGCCGCAACTGTCCCTGCGGTCCTTCCGGCATCCAGACGATCAGCCCGGACGCGTTCAAGACCTGGGCGGCACGATCGAGCAGGCCTGGCAACTCGCGCGGATCTTCCACTTGGGCCAAGAGCGAGCAAATCTCGGCGGTGGCGGCCAGATCGGGCTCGGGCGCGGCCGGAGCCCGCGGCGGCTCGGTCACCCGGGCTGCGACTTTGGTGACGACCTCCGCAGCCGCTTCGGGGGCGGCGGCGGGATTTGGCAGCTGACCGGCCGGTATGCGCGACAGGCCGAAACTTCCGGAGGTGGGGAGGCCGGCCACCAAGGGAGACTCTGCGTCAACGTCGGTACGCGCACCCCGCGGAATCGGCCACAACAACAGCAGCACCATCGTGACGATGGCGACCCCTACGCCGGCAGAGGACAACTGCTGGAGGCGAATCTTCTCGATGGCCGTGGCCCGCGCCACGCTCTCCTGGCCGCGCGCCTGGTCGATGGCGGCCGTCACGGCCGACAACTGCTCCAGGCCATCGGCAAAGATCACGTCGGAGGCCGACAGCCGCTGATTCGACTTGATGTAATCGCGCGCCTTCACGTCAGAGCGGCCGAAGGCGGCCCATGTTTCGACGGCCGTTTCGAGCGCGCCCTGCGCCTCGGGCGATCGGGCCGCCTTGCGCAGGCCGGCCAGCAGTGGACCGGCCTCGCTGAGCATGCTGGCCACGCGGGCCTGCCACTGGTCCGACATCTGGCCGTCGGCCACGTATCCGCGCTGAGCGGCCTCCAGGCTGACAAGCCGGGTCACCGCCAAGTAAGCTTGACTGCTGAAGGAGTCGGCGTCGGACCGCTCCCGGTCCAGCCTCTCCTCCAGTGTCCAGACGTGATAGCCCGCACCACTCACGGCGGCCAGCGCCACCAGTAAGAGCAGCCCGCGCAGGACTAGACTTCTCATCACGACTCTCCATCACCTGTGGCCCGCTGCCTGAACAGGTGCCGGGGGCCACGTTGAACCGCGTACAGCACACCACCCGGCAGGCTGGCTGTCAGGGTGACGCCGAAATACAGGAGCGCCAACGACACCGCCACGTCGGACGGAATGCCGATGCGCCCGAACAGCAACAGGTACAACGCCTCGCGGATGCCCAGGCCGTTCACGCTGACGGGCAGCATGCCGGCCAGGGAGATCAAGGGAACGAACACGGCCAATGCCGAGACGGGCACGTGCTGGGCCAGCGCGTTGGCGTTCAAGAATACCACGAGGATGACGGTGGCCTGGAACACGAACGACAGGCCGATCGACGCCGACACCACTCCACGTGCGGTGCGGTACGGCACCAGGGCGTCGTACAGAGACGTAGCGCGCGACCTGAGGCGCGAGAGCGGTGTGAGCGCGATCAGATAGTCCACCAGGCGGTAGGCGTGGCGGTTGGCAATCACCGCATTGGCGGCGATGAATCCCGTCCACAGCAGCAGCGTCAGCGGAAGCAGCGACAGTCCCAGCACCTGTACCGGCGGCGCGAACCATGCGGCCACCGTGGCGATGCTCAGCAAGGCAAAGAGCCCCGCGTTGCGTTCCATGAAGACCGACATCGTTGCCCGCGCCGGTGCGCCTGTCTCGCGTGCGAGCAGGATCGCCTTGACGGCATCGCCCCCGACAATGGTCGGCAGGAAGATGTTGAAGAACATGCCGATGAAGTAGAAGGACACCATGCGGAGGTAGGGCACGACAAGCGAGACTGGGCGCAACATCAGCCACCACTTGTAGGCGCTCAACCACTGGCCGGCCGCGTAGGCCACGACGCCCAGGGCCACCCAGCCCAGCTCCACGGTGCGCAGGCGGGCGCTAAGCGCGGCCAGGTCGATCGTGTAGAACACCACCGCGTAGAGCGCCACGGTGACGGCGATTTTCAGAACCCGCGCGCCCTTCTCTGATCTGGACATGGCTGCGGTCAGTCTACCTAATCCCGTAGTCCCCGACCCCCTGTCTTCATTCCCGTTCTCCCTTCGTCATTCCCGCGAACGCGGGAATCCAGATCCTGGACCCCCGCTTTCGCGGGGGTGACAGAAAAGGGGCGCGGGCGTGACGGAAAAGGGGCGCGGGCGTGACGGACATCTCTAGAACGATGGCAGATAAGGCGCCAGGTACTGGGCGATCACCGTGAACCGGTTGGTGAAGATGAGCACACCGACAATCACGAGCAGCAGACCCGAGGTGACTTCGATGGCGTGATAGTGCTTGCGGATGCGGGCGAAGGCCGAGAAGAACTGATTGATGGCGAGCGACGTGATCAGAAACGGGATGCCGAGGCCGAGCGAGTAGGCGGCCAGCAACTGCACACCCTCCATCATCGTCTCTTTGCTGGCCGCGATGGCCAGAATGCCGGCCAGAATCGGTCCAATGCACGGTGTCCACCCGAAGGCGAACGCAATCCCGACCAGCACGGCGCCCAACGGCCCGGCGGGTTTCTTCGTGGTCTGCGCGCGCTTTTCCGTGTAGAGCCAGCCGATCTTCCACACGCCCATCATGTGCAGACCGAAGAGCACAATCAGCACGCCGGCAATCTTGCCGAACAGGGTCAGCTTGCTCATCAGGAAGCCGCCAATGGCGGTGGCAGATGCCCCGAGCGAGATGAACACCAGCGAGAAGCCCAGCACGAACGCCAGCGACGAGAGCAGCACCTTGCCGCGCGAACGCCCCGCGCCACCGGCGTCGCCCGTGCCGCGCATCTCTTCCACGGTGACGCCGGACACAAACGACAGATAGCCCGGAATCAGCGGCAGCACGCACGGCGACACGAAGGACAGGACGCCGGCAAAGAACGCCGCCAACAAGCTTACGTTTTCCATAGTTCCGCCCTCGTCACCTGCGGTTCGCCTTTGACCGGCGGCAGGTCCTGGAACAGGTGGTCCCACTTCCAGCGTTCGGATGGGTTCGACGAGTGCAGCCACGAACGTGCAGGTACGGGACGCGCAAAGCCGATCTGTGCGATGTCCTGGTAGGCCGGCAAGCCGGACATGGCTTGCGCAATGGCCGCGCGCACGGCAGCCGCATCGGCGTAGTCGAGTGTCACGCCCACTTCGGCCGCCACCATCTTCAGCACGTTCCAATCCTCGCGCGCCTCGCCGGGTGGGCAGAGCGCACGTGAGGTCGCCTGCACGATGCCGCGGTCGTTCGTGTAGGTGGCGTCCTTTTCCACCCACGCGGCGCCGGGCAGCACGACGTCGGCAGCCTGAGCCAGCGCCGTCATCAACGGCCCTTGCACGACGAGCAGCTCCAGCGTGCCGCCCTTGCGTGCATCGACGATCCAGCCGACGTCACCCGCGCTTCGGTCCGGCCCTGGATCGAGCACATAGAGAACCTTCACCGCTCCCGCATCAACCGCGCGGCGCAGTTCCCCGAGGTCTGGTCCCGATGCGTCGCCGGCCGGCACATGGAAGCCGAAATCGCGGGCGCCCGCCACGTTGGGGGCATCAACGGCGGGAACGATGAACTTCGTGCGAGCCGGCTGCGCTTTCGGCGAGACGCGCCACGTGATGGCCACGTCCTGTTCGGCTTCCGGACCCTGCAGCTTCCGGACGAACTCGCGCACGAGGAACAACTCTTCGTGCGATGCGTGGGCCGACACCAGCATGCGGAATGCGGCCGGATGCTCGTTCAGCATCGGCTGCAGACGCGCGCGCAGGTGGCCGAGCGCGATCGGCCACGTTGACGGGGCCAGCGAACCGGATTCCTCTAGTACCGACGGGTGGGTGAGACGGCGGTCGCTTTCCACCCAGTGGTACTCGAAGCGGCCGATGTCGCACATCCAGTAGCCGTTCACCTCCGCGTTAAAGCGCGGCGTGAACCGGATCAACTGCGCGCCCTTGGCCCATTCCGGCTTAGCCTTGAGCCAGGCGGTCGTGCTGCAGCCCTTTGAGCAGAGCGTGCACGTGGTATCGACCGCGATGGGGTTGTCCCACGGCCGCGACTTGAACCGGTAGTCGCGCGTGGTGATTGCGCCGACCGGACACACATCCATCAGATTGCCCGACAGCAGCGAATGGACGCCGCGCTCCCGGAACGTGGCGATTTCGCTGCCGTACCCGCGATCGATCACGCTGATCTGCGCATCGCCGTCGATCTCGCGCATGAAGCGCGAGCACCTGGTGCACAGAATGCAACGGTTGCGATTCAGCATCAGCGTGGGACCGAAGTCCACATCCGCCTTCACGCCCTCACCATCGAAGGTGCGGCGCGGGAATTCCATGCGGCTGCCCTTGGGGCCAAACGTGTACGAGAAGTCCTGCAGCGGACACTCGCCGCCTTTGTCGCACACGGGGCAATCGAGCGGGTGGTTGATCAGCAGGAACTCGAACACGCTTGCGCGGGCCGCGATCACCTCGGCGCTGGCCGTATCCACCACCATGCCCTCGGTGCAGATGGTTGAACACGAGGTTTGCAGCTTCGCCATCTTTTCGACCCTGACGATGCAGACTCGGCACGAGCCGTCGACGCCAAGACCGGGGTGGTAACAGTAGTAGGGAATTGAAATAGCGTTGTCGAGGGCGGCCTGGAGGATGGTCTTGCCCCTCTCCACGGTCAGGCGGCGCCCGTCGATCGTCAGCGTCACGGTATCCATGGGGGGATCATACCAAGGGATGAGCGATTCGGTGAACCACTCCCGCTCTACCCCGGGAGTGGATATTTCGTCGGCGGCACCGCCGTTCAGTCATTCCCGCGGGCGCCTTCGCTCGGCTTCGGCTGCCCAAGAAGGCGGGAATCCAGGACTGGACCCCCGCTTTCGCGGGGGTGACGAAATACCTGCTTCATTCGGCAAAGTGAAGCATGTAGAGGCTGTCTAGTCCCTAAACACTTTGACGATGCTCAGACCATCCCGATTCACCTCGATGTCGCGCAGGCTGCCCGTGAGCGGCACGCGAACCTGGGTGACGCGTTCACGAATCACCACTTGCATGTCGGTCGCCTGATTGCCGCCGTAGCGCAGCGTGACGGTGACTGGATACACAAACGTCTTGCCCACTTGCTCGAACTTCAGCAAAGCTGTCGCTTCGGCAGCCGCGGGATCGCGCCGCCACGACGCCTTCAGCACGGGCACGCCGAATCCGTGAATCCACCCTTCGAAGAAGGCTTCCAGGGGCAGGCCGCTCTCCTTCTCGAACGCCTTCCGCACATCGTCTGTGCTGGCCTTGTCGAAGCGGGACTCGAAGTAGAATCGCCGCAACCCGCGGAAAAACGCGTCATCGCCAAGCAGGCGCCGCAGCATGTGCAGGACCACCGCGGATTTGTTGTAGGCCAGGGCCCGGAAGATGCGCGAGTCGCCCCGAATGTGCCCTAGTCGATAGCCGAGCGAGATGGGACCTTCATCGGCTTTGTCTTCGGCCCACTTCACCATGCGGCGAATCAGGGTATGGAAGGTGAGTTCGCCCCGACTCTGCCGGGCGTAGAGCGCGGCGAAATACTGCGCGAATCCCTCGCTGATCCAACGATCGTGATAACTGCGCCAGCCCACCGCCTGGCCCCACCACTGATGGGCCAATTCGTGCGCGATGAAGAACTCCGGGAAGGTCGGAAACGACGCCGGGTCGTTCGCCCAGTTCAGCGACCCTCCTGGCAACGGCTGATTCAACACCGACATGTATGCGGGGCTGTGGCCGCCCGGTAGTTCGCGTTCGACGAGCGCCACCGTCAGGCTGGGATAGGGGCTGTCGCCCACCAACGACGCGTAATACTGCACGATGTCCTCGGCCTGCCTGGCGGCCTCGCGTCCGCGCGCCAGTTGTCGCGGATTTGGTAGGACCGTCACATTCAGCGTGTCGAAGAACACGCCCGGGTGCAGGGGCTTGGCCTGCGACGGACCGTCACCAGGTCCAGCCGCCTTGGCCAGGGCATCTCGCAGCGACACCGTATTAGAGCTGGCGCGGACAAACCGGCTGATGACACACGCCAGATAGCGCACCGGCTGCGTGGCCTCGTACATGTACTGGCGACCGGCGGGACGGCCGTTGTGCCCCGGCACCACCACCGGCGATCCCGGGGCCAACTCGCCGCTGGCCACCACCGTGAAGGGCTCCGGCACCGTCAGGCGCATCGACGCCGTGCTGTAGTCCGTGACGGTGGACTGCGGATACCAGGTGCTGTTGGTGGTGTAGAGCAGGCTGGGTTCGCCCGGGAACGACAGCGCCTCGGACTGGATGTTGGTCGGATCCTGCTGCGGGAACTGAGGTCCGGCTGCTTCGCGATCGGGTGGCGGCGGCGACAAGCGACCCGAGTACGTCACCACGAGTGACATCTCGCTGCCCTGCACCACGGCGACGGGCAGGTTGATCACCAGACTGTTCTGGTTGCGCACACGCAGCGACAACAGGCGCCCGTACTCGGTGCTGTAGATGGATCGCACCGTCAGGGACTGCGCCAGGCGCAGCGTCAGATTGCTCATGGCGCCTTCTTTCACGCGCAGGCGGATGCGCGCCACGCCATCCAGCCATTCGCGATCCGGATCGAAGGCCACGTCCAGTTGCACGTGGCGCACGTCGTACGCGGTCTGCGCGTCTTCGTCGTAAAACCGCCCGCGCGCCGCCACGACGGCCTGCGACGGATAGGTGGCGATGTTGCGACGGCGGCGGCGATCGTAGAGGGAGATGTCCTCGGGATCGTTACTCGACTTCGTATAGGTCAGCGTCTGGTACCGGCGCGTGCGGATTTCAGCCAGCAGATCGCCCGATGGCGGCGACAGCGACCAGGTGTCGCGGCTCAGGTCGGCCAGATCGAGCCCGAACGACTTGCCGACTTCGACCTTGAAGACGCTTTCAGCGCGGCGGAACAGCACCGAATCGACGGGCACGGCCGTTAGCGCAGACGATGGAAAGAAGTGGTCGAAATCGCCGGGATGCATGCGCAGAAAAACTTCTTCGTAGCGGCCTTCGATCGATTCGGCGCCGCTGTAGATCTTCACCTGCAGTCGCTCGGTTTCTGGGGCCGGGCGGAACGTGAAGTCGTTGCCCGTGCCCGGCATCAGCACCGCGGCGGTGGCCATGTCACCGGCGTCGGCCACGAACAGGAAGCCATCGGCCAGCTTAATCTGCAGATCCTCGGACCGCACCACGAGGTTGCGCACCCGGTACTGTTTGACCGGGTTCAGCGCCAGCCTGTACAGCCCGTCGATGGTGGTCTGCAATTGCTGTCCCGCAATCCGCCACTCATCCTCGTTGGTGTTGGTGGGCACGCGGCGGATGTCGAGGCGCCAGGTGGTCACGCGGGCGCGCGAGCCGCGCTCGGTGAAGACCTCGAGCATAAGGCGGAAGCCGTCGCCCGGCAGCGTGCCCTCGAGCGCTTCGCGGTCGCGTTCGCGGATCACCGCGCGCGTGATGCCTGGCAGAATCAGAAACTGCGAAGCCTCGGCGGCGAGGCCTCGGTCGGCGACGGCCGACAGCAGCTCGAGATACGCCTCGGACCGGCCTGCCTGCATCAGTTGCTCGAGTTTCAGGAGCAGCCGAAACACGCCGTCGCCCGACGGCGCCTGGGCGCGGGAGGCCCCGGTCGTGAGGCCCACTGCGGGGCCCACTGCGGGGCCCACTGTGGGGCCCACCATCAAGAGAGCGCCAACGAGGACGAGCCAGAGTAGCCGTACGCTCGGGGCTCGAGTATCAGGATTTTGAAGTCGGGAGTCGGGACTAGTCATGCGAACGGCTCATGTTTCGCAGGCTCCATTATCCCCCATAATGTCTAGACGAATGCCGGACCCGGCCCGATTCGCGGCGCGCCCGAATGTGTTACACTCAGGGCGTTTTTCCTCGGTTTGCCCGCTGCGTGATCGCTCCCACGATGAGTCGCCTCCCCGAGTAGCGGATATCCCATGATGCTTAGTACCGGTTTGGACATCATCGACATCGCCCGGTTCGAGTGCGAAATCGCCAAGCACGGCGACGGTTTGCTCGACGAGGTGTTTACGCCCGGCGAACGCGCCGTCTTCGACCATCTGCGCCGCCCTGCCTCCGGTTATGCCATGGGTTATGCGGCGAAGGAAGCGTGCTTCAAGGCGCTCGGCACGGGCAAGATTGGCCGCATGGGGTGGCGCGATTTGCAGGTGAGGTGGGCGCCCCCGAGCCAGCCCGCGATCGAGCTGTCGGGCGCGAGCGGCGAACTGGCGGCAACCATGGGGGTGCGGCGCGCACATCTGGCGCTGGCCTCCACGCGCGACCACGCCGTGGCGTGGGTTGCCTTAGAATAGCCATCGGTATGATGAAGCCACAGAAGCTGTCGAGGGCCACACAGAGGAGCGCGTTGTGAAAGAACTGATTCTGGAATACATCAGGCACGAGTATCTGGACGAAGACGAAGCGGCTGACATGGTGCTCGACGACCGCACGCCGCTGATTTCGAGCGGCATCGTGGACAGCTTCAGCATGGTCAGCCTCAAGCGGTTTCTCGAGAAGAAGAACGGCATCAACATTCCCGACGAGGAGGCCACGCCCCAGGCCTTCGACACGGTGGCCAGCATCATGGTGTTGGTGAACAAGCATCTGGCGAAGAAAGGGGCCTGACATGGCGTACGCCTCGACGATCAAGGAGGCCTTCCAGGCCGATCTGGCAGGCATTCGCGAGAAGGGCATCTACAAGGAAGAGCGCTACATCCACTCGCCGCAGGCCGCGCACATCCAGGTGGAGTATCCACGCGGCGCTCCCACGCGCGAGGTGGTGAATCTGTGCGCGAACAACTACCTCGGGTTGTCGAGCCACCCCGACGTCGTTGCCGCCGCGCACCGGGCGCTCGACGAGCGCGGCTACGGCATGTCGAGCGTGCGCTTCATCTGCGGCACGCAGGACGTGCATCGGCAGCTCGAAGAGAAGCTGACGGAATTTCTGGGCACCGAGGACACCATTCTGTTTGCCAGTTGCCTCGACGCCAACGCCGGCGTGTTCGAAGCGATCCTGGGGCCCGACGATGTGATGATTTCGGATCGGCTGGTGCATGCCAGCATCGTGGACGGGATACGGTTGTGCAAAGCGATGCACGACACCTACAAGCACGCCGACATGGCCCACCTGGAGCAGAAGCTGCAGGAACACCAGGACCGGCGCATCCGCCTGATCATCACCGACGGCGTGTTCAGCATGGATGGCGACCTGGCGCCGCTCGACCAGATTGTGGCGCTGGCCGAGCAGTACCACGCCATGGTGTTTCTCGACGACAGTCACGCCACCGGGTTCATCGGCAAGACCGGCCGAGGCGTGCACGAGCATTTCGGCGTGTTCGGCAACATCGACATTATCACCACCACGCTCGGCAAGGCGCTTGGCGGCGCCAGTGGCGGCTGCGTGTCGGGGCGGAAGGAAATCGTGGAGCTGTGCCGTCAGCGGGCGCGGCCGTACCTCTTCAGCAACGCGGTGCCGCCGCCCATTGCGGCCGCGTCTCTGAAAGTGCTTGAGATCCTGAGTGCCACCACCGAGCGGCGCGACAAGCTCGAGGCGAACGCCAACTTCTGGCGCAAGGCGGTGGTGGACGCGGGCTTTGTCATCAAGGACGGCGACAGCCCGATTGTGCCGATCATGCTGTTCAACGCGAAGCTGGCGCAGGATGTGGCGCGCGATCTGTTCGCCGAGGGCGTCTACGTGGTGGGATTCTTCTTCCCGGTTGTGGCCGCGGGTCAGGCGCGCATTCGCACGCAGCTATCGGCCGACCACGACATGCCGATGCTGCAGCGCGCCCTGGAATCGTTCAAGAAGGTGGGCGCGACATACGGCATCCTGGGGCTGGACAAGAAGGGGATCATCGAGAAGTTCGGCAGCTAGCCCGGACGATCACGCAAGCGGGAGGCAAAAGCACCGACCCCTTTTGTCCCTCAGGATTGTCGCCCATCGACCGATAAACGTGATCGGAGCTCTTTGCACATGTCCAGATGAACCTGCCAGGACGGCATGGCGGGCGGGATTTCGTGCAAAGATGGCCGTGTACCTGCGGCATACAATATGCGTATGGGCGATCGACGGGCTGACAGTCAGGCGGCAGACGGCTTTACCCTTGTCGAGCTGATGCTCGTGTTGGGTATTGGTGTCGTCCTGATCGGCGCTGCCATTCCCGCCATCAATGGCGCACGCCAA
>ERZ1292640.614-Hain-H43-02um-R1-614-length-29021-cov-7_pt1 | contig 29021 bp, 32 predicted proteins | sample MGYA00564404_ERZ1292640 | MGnify/ENA primary metagenome ERZ1292640 (study PRJEB36523, sample SAMEA6512636) | groundwater metagenome | collected 2019-01-08 | study: AquaDiva: Metagenomics assemblies of 32 groundwater samples | reverse complement strand
TCACGCCGCTAACGAATTTCGTTACTCCAGCCAAGTTTGTGGGCGTCGTTTCGTTTGGAGGGCAGAATCAGGCCATCACCGGACAAAGAACGAGCAAACTGCCTCCGGTTTTGCAGCCGGCATTACTTTCGTCCGGCGGCCTGCAATTGAGAATTTCCAGCGAACCGGGCCTGGTTTACGAAATTCAGGCTTCCACCAACCTGAAGGATTGGGGGTCCCTGGGCGCGTTCACGAACACCACCGGCCAGGTCCAGTTCAGCGACCCAGAGTCAGCAGCCTTCCGCTATCGCTTTTATCGCGTCGTGCTTCCGTAAAGGCCTTTCCCTTCTCCCAATCAGACCGGTCTTTCCACTTGTGTCGGCGGGATGACAAAGTGCATCTTTTCCTCCGGACGAAATGACGGTGTCTTGGCACATTGCGCACACGGAATCTTCCCTCGGCTGGGGGGACAGGAGCACCGCATCCTCGCGGAGTTGACCGGCTTTCAACCGCGCGGCCACCACGTTTTCACTGCCATTAAAGCCGATCTGTCGCGCATAGAAGAGGCGGAGGCAGCTACACCATAAGCACGGAACGGATTTGACGTTCAGTGTTAGCCGTTAGCGGTTGGTTTTAACCAAGTCTTCGCGCAGCAAGAGTTGCACGATGGCTTGCGCCATCATCCGGTGGCCCTCCGGGCGCAAATGGGAGCCGTCGGCAAAGAGGCTTTCAAAGGCCAGCGGCTCAAGGAGTTGCTTCATGGAGAGGAGCAGCACGCCTGGACCTGCCAACGGCGCGACCATGCTGTCCAGACCGTGGTCATCGAGACGCGGCTTGCCGGCGGAGTCGCGACCCAATACCGCCTGGGTCAGGAGCAGGACCGGCAGGCCGGATCGCCGGGCCAGCGTCACGCTTTCGGCGCTGTATCGGCTCACCCGTTCGTCCCATTCCCGGAGTTTCGTTTGGTTCATGGACAGGGCGATTTCAGCGTCGGCATCGCTGACGGCCTTTTGATTTCGGATGGCGGCGGGCAGCCATTCCCAAGAGACTTGCCAGCACGCCCAGTAACGCCCAGCAGCCGTTCAAGGCCGTCGTGGGATCAAAGGCATAATTGGCAAGCAACGCGCAATTGTCCGCCACGAAGACTTTTTTTCGAAGGCTGCTTTCCAGCGCCATTGTGGCGTAGGTGTGGCGATGATGATGCCCATCTTTGCATTGTGGATTGGGCCGGGCCACGTCATATTTGGAACGATTCAATGTGAACCGGATTGACAGATTGCTGGGCACTGTCCTGCTGCTGCAAAGTCGCCGGGTGGTGACGGCAGAACAGATCGCGGCGCATTTTGAAATCAGTGTGCGCACGGTGTACCGCGATCTGTCGGCGCTCAGCGAAATCGGCGTGCCCATCGCCGCCGAGGCGGGCGTTGGTTACAGTTTGCTCAAGGGATACCATCTGCCGCCTGTGATGTTCAGTGAAGCGGAAGCGAGCGCCCTGTTCATCGGCGGCGAGATGGTGAAGAAGTTCGCCGATTCCTCCCTGGCCAAGCCGGTAGATTCGGCGTTGCTGAAAATCCGCGCCGTGCTGCCTCGTGCGCAGCGCGATCAAGCCGAACGCGTCCTCCAGCACACGGCCGTCATCGAGACGCCCCGGCAACCGGCTCATCTTGATCGGGAGATCCTGCTGCCCATTCAGCGGGCCGTGGCGCTCCATCGCGTGCTGCACCTGGATTACCAGACGAAGGGACGCGAGCAAGCGACGCCGCGGGAGGTGGAGCCTCTGGGTGTGGTGTACTACGGCAACGCCTGGTATCTGATCGCCTGGTGCCGGCTGCGGGCGGACTTCCGGCACTTCCGGCTGGATCGCATCCGGCATCTGGCCATGCGCGAAGCGACATTCGAGCCGCGGCGCGATTTTTCGCTGCGGGCACATCTCGCGGAATCGGTGCGAAAGGAAGACACGGTTCTCGCCCGGGTCCGGTTCACTCGTGAAGCCGCCGAGCGGGCGCGGAGCGAATGCTTTGCCGGCTGGGTCGAAGAACGCTGGGTTGGTGGTCGAGTGGAAATGGATTTCCTGACGTTCTCGCTGGAATGGCTGGGGCGGTGGGTGTTGTCCTTCGGCGATGAGGCGGAAGCGGTGGCACCGAAGCGCCTGCGCGAATTGGTCCAAGCGGAAGCTGAAGAAGTGGTCCGGCTCTATGCCAAGACCCCGGCATCATGACGCCGCAGGCGAGTTCAAGGGCACGTTGCGACGCACAGCGCAAAAAGTATCCTGACATAGGGTTGTCAGTAGCTCGTGACAAACTGCATCCCGTCTTATGAGAACGAAGACCACTTGCGGTCGCACGGACACGGACACCCGGGTGCCAGACGGCATCCGAGTCCTGAACCGGCGCCGACACAAACAAACAAAGAAACCATGAAAACGAAGATAAAACCGGTTCCGGATGGCTACCACACAGCGACGCCTTATCTGATTATCACCAACGCCGCCAAAGCCATCGAGTTCTACAAAGAAGTGTTTGGAGCCACGGAACTCACGCGTCTGGCGCTCCCGGACGGCAAAGTGGGCCACGCCGAAATCCAGATTGGCGATTCCCGGATCATGTTGGCCGACGAGTTTCCGGAATGGGACGCGCGCAGTCCGCAGACCATTGGCGGCTCTGCTGTGTTCATCATGCTTTACGTGGACGATGTGGATGCGTTCGTCGCCCGGGCGGTCGCTGGCGGCGCCAAGTTGTTCAAGCCAGTGGAGGACCAGTTCTACGGCGACCGCAGCGGCTCGATCACCGATCCATTTGGGCACAAATGGACGATCGCGACGCACAAAGAAGACGTCTCCCCGGAGGAGATGAAGAAGCGTGCTTCCGCACTCTTTGGAATGGGCTAAAGACGCGCAGGACACATGGCTGTATCCGATGACTTCGTGAGTTTTGTCGTGGACCAACTGTCCCGATGGGGCCAGGTCTCGATCCGCCGGATGTTTGGTGGGGCAGGGCTGTATCGTGAGGGCAAGATGTTCGGCTTGATTGCCGACGACGTTGCCTATCTCAAGGTGGATGATTCCAATCGCGACGATTTCGTGAAAGCAGGATCATCGCCTTTCAACCCGTATCCCGACAAAGTCAACACTGCGGTCATGTCCTACTACGAAATTCCGCCAGAAGTCCTGGAGAATCCGGATGAACTCTCCCAATGGGCACAACGATCGCTGGCTATTCAGGCAAAGAAGAAGGGCCACTTCCAACGCGGTATCTAATCCGGGCTGCATGGTAGCGGGAGAGTCGAGTCCGGAATCTGCTGAATCCGTTTGATCGCGTCATCTGCTCTGGGCAGTATTGCGGATGCGCCGCAACGGCTCGCTTCCCGCCAACTACAGGTCGCTGCCTGCGAATGTCGGCCATAGCAGGTCACGGGTATCGTGCTTTTTCTGTTAACCGTGGGCGTGGTGCCGGGCTGGGAGGCAGTCGGACGCTTGGTGGTCTATCTGGTCGTCAGCTTCGGCTTGTCTTACGTCGTCTTCATGCTGCACTTCACTTGGCCGGTTGGTCGCCGCCCGTGCGGGGAGCTTCGAGCCAGGGTCTGACGACATTGTCCGGCCAGTCCTTGCTCAGGGTGCGCTCGGGCGCATCTGCCTGCCAGAGGATCAGCTCGGGACGAGCGGCGGTGGCAGTAGGGAGCGCGGCGAAAGTCAGTTCGCGATGGTTTCTCCAAGCCGGAATCATGCGGGACTTCCCATCGGCATGCGACGGCGAGACGATTTTGACTTTGCCTGTGGCCAGTTCGAGGACGGCGACCACATCGGTGCCACCTTCCACCACTGCGACGAACCGGCCATCGGGGCTGGCGGCAAAAGCGCTCAAGTCGTCCGGCAACGAGCCTTCCTTGATCGCCACCGCGACAGGCGCCATGTCGGGCTTGGCTGGGTCCAGAAGGAAGAACTGCGCGCCGGGATGGATAGAGGCTGTCCGCGCCGGAAGCGTGATCGGCACCGAGGCGAACAAAATGCGTCCATCCGGCAGGACGCGCAGCCTGGGAGAAGCGCTTGCAACGAAAGCCGCCATTGCCAACGTCTCTGCCTGCGGAGCGCCCGGCAGCAGTTCTCCGCTGCCGCTCACCACGGTGCGGGAGCGGATTTCACCCACTTGGTCTGATTTCCCCATGACGACATGGATCAAGGCACGGCCGTCAGCCGACCAAACCACAGAGGGCACGTTTTCGCCGGCGACGACCAGGGAACTCTTGCCGTCGAGTGTCATCGCCTTCAGTGCTCCCTCACCGGTTCGGAAAGCCAGGATCGAGTGGCGCTGCGACAGGACAGGATCCAAAAGCGGGCGCAGGCTCCGGATGAGCGCCCTGGGTTCGCCCGCAGGACGGTCGTTGCGCATGGAGAGGATAGAGATCTCGTAAACGGATATGCCGTTGGTCTCGGCGGAGTAAAGTTCGGCCTCCAGCGCGGCGGCGTTTGTGAAGCTGGCGATGGCAGCCACGATCTGTTCGCGGTGCAGGCTGAGCGCGCAGGACAAGGCCGGCTCCAGAACCTGGCTCTCCGTCATGCCCAGCGGCTTGAGGAATTTCTCCTCGAGGTTATCCCACGATCCCCCGGAAGCCGTGAGACCAGCCTTCAAGAGATCGGGAATGGCGCGAGCCATCTGCATCGTCGCCGCAGCCTCCCCGCGCGGAATCATCTTCTCGGCCGCGGCCCAATTCGTCAGCTTGAACGACCGGCTCACGATAAGTCCCGAACCGTCCGGCAGCCAGGAGGCGGACTGGATCTCGCCGGGCAGAATGACCGCAGACAACTGGCCGTTCGTGCCGGTCAACCGCAGGCCGTCAGACGTGCGGACGGCCGCCGTCTGGCCGTCGGGCGACCACCAGATGAATTCTTCAGGCAAACAGCCGCCGAGCAACAGGGCCGCCGCGGCGATGACAAGAGGGAGGATGTGCTTCTTCATAACAAGGTTCAGGGTTGAGGGTTGATGTCGCGGCGCACGACGGTAAGTCCGCCGCGGCGATCGGAGGCGAGCGCATAACGCGCCCACGGGCCACCGTTTTTGACGGCGTTTGCCGGAGGAGCGGTCGCAGGCTCACGATGGTTTTCGGCCATCGCTTTCTGCGCAGATTCCTGGCCGGCACGAAAGCCCAGCCAGGCTGTACTGGCAAGCAAAGTCAAAATCGACGCCGCCAACGCCAGCGGGATCAGGCGGAAGCGGGGGGCAGGCAGCGCGATGACGTTGGACTCCGGCCGGGCCAGTACCGGAAAACGGCGGACCGCGGCGCTGGTAGTTTCAAGCGTTCGGCGGATCGAGGGGACGGCGGCGGTGGATTCCGGATGCTCGGCCAGCCAGGCTTCGAGCAACTCGACGGCTTCGGGTGGAAGTTCCCCCAATTCGCGGTCGATGAACAAGGCGTGGAGTGATTCAGGTTTCATGTCGGGAAATGTCGCTAGCTTTGAGTGACAAACTGTTCGGGGCGCCGTCAACATCGTCAGCTTCCAACCGCTGCCGCAGGAGGGCCACGGCGTGGTGAAGCCGCGAGCGGACCGTGCCCACCGGGATGCCCAAGGCGATGGCAATCTCCGCGTAGGACAAGCCGTGCGCGAAGCGCAGGTCCAGAATCTCCCGCTGGAGCGCCGGCAGCGAGGCGATGATTTCGCGGGCGGCCTCCAATCGGGCGTCCGGTTCCGCACTCACGGCTTGTTCGGACGCGGCGTCCAGCGGTTCGGCAGCGCTCCCTTGCTTGCGGAGAAAGGCCAGACTGACGTGCCGGGCAATGCCGAAGAGATATGCGCGCGGCGAGCACACGGTCTGCCCGGCGCGAAGCCGTCGCGCCAGTTGCAGGAACGATTCCTGGACGAGGTCCGCCGCCGCCTCAGTTCCGCCATGCCGCCGGGCAAAATACGCGCTCAAGTCATGGCCGCATTCGCGGAAGATGGCTTCGAGGTCCATTTTCTGTGGTTCGGCTTGTTTCATTCACTGGGGGCCGGACGGGCCGGCCCTTATCTTATACGTGTCGGCGGAGCGCTGGAAAGTTCACAGAAGCCACGAAATAATGCGTCGTGAATCGGGGTCAAACACCGCTTCGCGCGCTCCTCCCAGCAGAGCAAATGTGCCAGGTGCGTCTTGCTCCCCATCCGCAGCCGCCCGGCAATCCACGCCAGCGTCACCCGCCTGCCGGCAGGCAGGTCGTCGTTTCCCGACGGGAGCGCGCTGCCTACAATCACCCGTGTGCTGGCTCCGGTGGCGCTGCGGATCTTTTCCTCTTTCTGCATCGGGTTTGCCTCCGACCTCGTGGCCGATGCGCTGGCGCCGGTGAAGAAATCACACGACCCGGAGGAGATTGTGGCCAGCCGGCGCGTGGCTGACGCCGCCAGCCTGGCCTACCCCGCCGTGCTCGACCCGCCGTGCTCTGCTCCCAGGCCACCTCGACCATTCTCGATCCCTGCCTGCGCCAAGCGTAGCGCGGTCGGCAGGCCTGCCGCCGCACCCGCAGCCACCTCGAAATGACAATGACCGTTTTCAACCGCATGCCGTTCGCGCACCCGATGCTGTTCTGGATCAATCCCGCCGTCCCCAGAACCGGATTGACCTGAACACGCGAGGGGATTTTCGCGCTTGGCGTCTGAACAAATCAGCAGTTCAATCCGTGGCATGAAAACACGCGCGCTGTTTACGCTCCTGGCTTCGGCTTGCAGTTGCTTCGCCACGGCCCCCGCCGTTCACCTCTACGAAACCAACCTCGTCATCCCCACCTACCTGGCCGCGCCACCGTCGCCGGTGCCGCGATTTTACGAGGGGCGCACCTACCAGGGCGCAAAGGCCACGTTCTATCCGTACCCCGTCCAGGACGTGCTCACGGACGTGAAGACGAACCAGAGCTACAAGGCGCTTTTCCTCGAGAACCAATACCTCCAGATTTCCGTCCTGCCCGAACTGGGCGGGCGCATCTTCTCCGCCACGGACAAGGGCAACGGCTACGACTTTTTCTATCGCCAGCACGTCATCAAGCCGGCCCTCATTGGCATGTTGGGCGCGTGGATCAGCGGCGGCGTCGAGTGGAACGTGCCGCATCACCATCGCGCCAGCAGCTTCATGCCAGTGGACTGCATCACAACGACGAACGCCGATGGCAGTGCAACCTTATGGGTCGGCGAAATCGAATTGCGTCACCGGATGAAATGGCTGGTGGGCCTGACGCTCTACCCGGACCGCTCTTACCTCGAACTCACCTGCAAGGTTTTTAACCGGACACCCTTCTCGCACCCGATGCTCTTCTGGATCAACCCCGCCGTCCACGCGAACACGAATTACCAGGTGCTCTTCCCGCCCGGCACCGAATGGACCACGCAGCACAGCAAGCCCGAGTTCGCCAGTTGGCCCGTCGCGCGGCAAGTCTATGGCGGCACCGACTACACGCGCGGGGTGGACATTTCATGGTGGAAGAACCATCCCTCGCCGGTGTCGTTCTTCGCCTGGAACTACGAGGACGACTGGTTCGGCGGCTACGATCACGGGCGGCAGGCGGGCGTGGTCCACTGGGCCGACCACCACGTGGTGCCGGGCAAGAAATTCTTCGAGTGGGGCAACGGCACCGAGGGCGAGATGTGGACCAAGATTCTGACCGATGACGACGGCCCGTATCTCGAACTCATGGCCGGCGCGTGGTCCGACAACCAGCCCGACTACAGTTGGATTCAGCCCGGCGAAACGCGCGAGTGGAAGCACTGGTGGTATCCAATCCGGAACCTGGGCGGCGTGAAGGCGGCCACACGCGACGCGGCGGTGAACCTGGAAGTGACGGACCGCACGGCGAAAATCGCAGTCAATGCAACGAAGGAATTCAAGGGTGCGAAGGTGCGGCTGGAGTTGGGGAGCGCGGGCGTCTCGCCTGCTGCGGTCGGCGCCCCGCCAACCGCTCTGAACAAGTCAGTGGCAACGAAGCCGAACGGCGAGGACGCCGTTCGGGCGCACGCGGGACCCGTGCGCTCCCTGTTATTTGACCAAACCGTGGACCTCGGCCCGGCGAAGCCGTTCACCGTCACGATCATGCTCGAGAACGACGTGCCGCTCGATAGTCTGCGCGTTTTGCTCCGCGACTCGGAAGGCAAGGAACTCGTGGCCTTTCAACCTGCCAAGCCCAAAGGCGCACCGATGCCACAACCCGTTCAGCGCCCGAAGCCACCCAAGGACTACGCGACCGCCGACGAGCTTTACTTCACTGGCCAGCGCATCGAGCAGCTCTACAGCCCGTCGTTTGAAGCCGCGCCCTATTACGAAGAGATTCTCCGCCGCGATCCCGGCGATTACCGCGCCAACACTGCGCTCGGTATCCTGCTAGGCAGGCAATGGCGTTGGACCGAGGCTGAGAAACATCTGCGCGCCGCCCTCGAGCGCGCGACGGCGAACTACATCCGCCCTGGAGAGGGCGAGGCGCTCTATTACCTCGGCGTCGTGCTCAAGGCCCAAGGCAAGTTCGATGCTGCCTACGACGTGTTTCAGAGGGCGATGTGGAGTCCAACGTGGCAGTCAGCCGGTGGTTGCGAACTCGCGGAGATCGATCTGCAACGCCATGATTTCCCAGGAGCTTTGCAGCACATCGACCTGGCGCTGACGGCGGCGTACAAGAATGCCAGAGCGCGGAACTTGAAGGCCGCCATCCTGCGAAAGCTCGGCCAACCGGAAGCAGCGGAGCAACTCGCGGACGAAACACTGGGCGCCGACCCATTGAACGTCCGCGCCGCCTCGGAGCGCATCTTGGCGCAGCGACAACGCGGAGCGCCGGAGTGGCGGGAGAATGTGGCGCAGTTACGACGGCTCATGGGACGCAACCCGCAGGCGTTTCTTGAGAACACGATCGATTTGGGCAACGCGGGCCAATGGTCGGAGGTAATTGAAATCATGCGCGACCAGGTGGCGTCCGCTGAGCTGGGCAGCACCACGATCGTCGCCACGGAGCCTTATCTCCTCGCCTCCGCTCTGGAACGCTCCGGACGAGCTGACGAAGCCGCGCAGCAGTATGCCGTGGCCGCCCGCACGCCGCCGAACTTCTGCTTCCCATCGCGCTTTGAGGAAGAGCCAATTCTGCGTCGAGCCATGGAGGTGAATGCGAGAGACGCCAACGCCGCGTATCTGCTCGGCTGCCTGCTCTACGACAACCAACCCGAAAACGCCATCCGGGTTTGGGAGGAATCCCGCCGGCGCGACAATTCTTTCGCGCTCGTCCACCGCAACCTCGCCCTGGCCTACGCGCAGCACGAGAAGAACATTGCCAAAGCCATCGCCAGCCTGGAGAAGACCGTTGAGTTGGACCCGAAGGAGCCGCGCTTCTTCTACGAACTCGACGTGCAATACGAAGCCGGCGGCGCGCCCGTGGTCCAGCGCCTGGAAATGCTCATGCGCCATCACGACACCGTGTCCGAGCGAGACGATGCCCTCACGCGCGAGATCGGACTGCTGACGGTCGCGGGCCAGGCCGACCGCGCGCTCGCCTTGCTCCGGGGCCGGCATTTCCGCAACTGGGAAGGCAGCAGCCAGATTCACAGCGTCTATGTGGATGCCTGCCTCGCCCATGGCCAGCACCTGTTTGCCGGGAAGAAGTACCGCGAGGCGTTGCGCGAGTACGAGGCCGCCCTCGAATACCCGGCGAACCTGGAGGTTGGGAGAGCCCGCCGCGCCCCGCGCACGGCACAAATTCAATATCACATCGGCGCCGCCCACGAGGGCCTGGGCGACGCCGCCCAGGCGAAAGCCGCCTTCGAGAAAGCCGTGGCCGGAAGAGACCGTTCGCCCTCCGAAAGCCAGTATTACCACGCCCTTGCGCTCCAGAAGCTTGGCCGCGCGGACGAGGCCAAGCCAATCTTTGAGCGCTTGGTGAAAGCCGGCCAAGAGCAACTCACCAAGGGCGAAACTGCCGACTACTTTGCCAAGTTCGGCGAGAAGCAGAGCGAGCGTGTGCGCAAGGCCCATGCCCACTACCTGACCGGCTTGGGCCATCACGGACTCGGCCAGCCGTCCGAGGCTGAGGCGCGATTTCGACAAGCGCTGGAGCAGCACCCTGCCCACCTCGGGGCTAAAATGCACGTCACCCCCTCCCGCCAGTGATGGCGTCTCGAAACAATGACAAACGTAGCGTTGGCGTTTCGCATGAGCGAATTCAGGATGCCCGCTTGTGGCCTCCTGCATCTTCTACCGGAAGAACATGCGCACGATGTCGCGGGGCAAAGCGATGGCAGGGACCGAAACATCGGATGCCTTCAGTTCCAGCGTTAGAAGTTGGAGGTCCACATCAGCGAAATGGAAATCGCTGGTCAAGAAAAGCCCGCAGCCCAGCAGCGCCGCTTCGGCGAGGATGAGAGAGTCATTGATCTCAGTCTCCGGTAACAGCCCAACCCGGCGGAGTTTGAGGCCAATCTGTTCGGTAATGCCGAATTCCACCGGCAGAAAGTTGACTGGCTCAAAGCCCCACTCAGTCAACTTTTGGAGCGCCGTGAGCGCCAATTGAGTGTCCTGCTCGGTCTCGCCGTACTTGGCGATAAACCTCAATTCCTGGATGACGGTTGGCAGAACTACCAGACGGGCACCGTGAATCCTGCGCCGCACCAGTTCCAAGGCGTCCACCACGGACTCACTCTCGGCGGCCAAATCCATCAGAACGTTGGTGTCAACGGCGATGAGCATCGTCTGTTTCGGCGGGCGTGCGGTAGATGATGGCCAAGCCCTCTTCCAAAAGTTGCCTGCGCTCTGCCTCAGTAAGGCTGTTCATCTTTCGCCGGTACTTATCGACAATCCGGGTCCCGATGGTTTTCTGGCTCGGTTTTGCGGTGGTGGACTTTGTTTTCTTCATCGCCGGTGGCAGCCTACTCGATGAGGGAGCCAAACTCAACGAGAGTCTTGCGGTCGGAATTCCTCCAGCTTAAGAAGAGTGCAAGGAGAAATCTTTCTGCCGCATTCAAGATTCAAGCGGAATCACTCGATGAGCGCAGCGCGTTTACGCCGCCGGCAACTGCCACGGCTCACGCCGCGGGCGGTCCAGCCACTGATTGGCTTCGTCATCGCCGACAAACCGCCAGGTCTGAGGGTCCCAGCGCAGCTTGCGGCGATACCAGTAAGCAAGGTTGGCCAGGTGGCAAACGGTGACGCTGCGCGCCCCGATTTCCACGTCCGCCACGGGCCGCCGACGCGAGCGGAGGCAGTCGATCCAATTCCGGTGATGACCCGGCGACTTGGGCAAATGCGCCTCTTTTTCGCCCAGCGGTTCTTTGACGATGCCGGCTGGCTTGCTCGTGAGCACGCCGCGATCGATGCGAAGCTTGCCTGCCGTGCCTGCAAACACGCATCCACCAGGCCCGCCATGGAACATCTCGACGCCGCTGGCATAGACGAATTTGACACCGGTTGTGGCGCGCGGGTCCTCGGGCGGAATGATGTCAACCGGTCCCGATTGGTCCATGTCCAAGGCCCATTGGGCGATGTCGAAATGGTGCGCGCCCATGTCGGTCAGGCCGCCGCCGGAATACTCGCGATAAGATCGCCAGGCCGGAAAATGGTTGTGCATGCCCCGCGGACTGAGCGCCGAATGATAGGGCCGCATGGGCGCCTGGCCCAGCCACAGGTTCCAGTCCAGGCCCGGCTCCGGGGCTTCTCCGGGCAGATCGCACCAGCGGCTCGGCCCGCCCACGCCCACCTGCACGGTCTTCACTTGGCCGAGGCGTCCGCTGCGGATCAATTCGCAGGCCAAGCGGAACTGGCCAAAGACGTCGGACCGCTGCTGGCTGCCGGTTTGGAGCACGCGCTGGTGCTTATGCACGGCTTCGAGGCAGAGCTGAGCTTCGCGGATGGTGAGCGTAAGCGGCTTTTCGCAATGTCCTTTTTATCTTGTTGTCAAAGCCCGGCCGGAACGTGAATCTACGGCCCGTTGGCTGGAGCGGGCATCCGTGCTCCGGAATTGTGCTGTGAAAAAACCGCTCGCTCAGGCCATCCGTTGTTAATGTGTTCAACGGACGCGACGGTCGAATATACAGAAACCATGAAAGGAATACCTGTCTTGCACGTGGAGGCCGGCTGCATTGCGCGGGCCTGGGAACAATCACTCATCGAACTGCATCAGAAAGGGTGCAATCTTAAAACGGAATATGACAAGCCGGAAGACCCGCCGAGCAAAGATGCCACCATGATCATCACCATCACCGATCCGTTGAGTGAACCAATGATTCACAAGGATTTTCCCGGCGGCCCGCTCGAGCTGCAGGAATATGTCATGGAGGTTTGCGACGGCATCAAAGACCATCTGGTGCGGGACCCCTCGGACCCCAAAGACACGCGCTGGGAATACACGTACCACCAGCGGCTGTTCGCCTATCAGGTGCCCTCCCTGCAGGCTTTTGACCAGATCGACTTGCTCTGCCGGAAACTGGCCCAGACGCCCCACACTCGCCGCGCCCAGGCGATCACCTGGAAAGTCTGGGAAGACAACGACTGTTACGATCCGGCCTGCCTGCAAAGCGTCTGGTGCCGGATGATCGCCGCGGACCAGCAGCCGGTGCTGAGCATGAACGTGCGCTTTCGCTCCAACGACGCTTACAAGGCCGCCTTCATGAACATTTTCGCCCTGGTGCAGTTGCAGCAGCGCATCGCGGCGCGGATTTCGGAACTCACGGACCAAACCGTCCAGGTGGGCCGCTATTGCCAGGTGGCGGACAGCTACCACATTTACGGCTCGTACTTCGAAGAGTTCGAGGGCCGCTTTCTGGGCATGTTGGAAAAGCGCTCTTTTGAACAACGCACCCTGCGCTACTCAGACGTGCGCGAAATGATGGAAGAAGCCCGGCCCTCCCTGCTGGAAAAAGCCCGCACGATGGGAGAACAGTAAGGCGGAATCAGCCGCGCAGTCACCGCCGCGGCCACACCCGGAGCTGCCGCCGAGAATAGGATCACCCTGCTGGCCTTGCCGGAGATTGGCCCTATCATCGTGAGTCGGCTAGCTGCTTTCTTTCAATTCCTGATCGCCTGAGGTTGGCTGTCCGGCTGAAAGGCCGATCGCCAACTCACGAATTTTGCGCAAATCCATCTTGCCGCTGGCCAGGCGCGGCAGGGCGGCCACGCGAAAGAATCCGTTCGGCCGCGGCATCCACAGGTTGGGCAAGCCGAGCTTGGGAAGGTCTTTCAGGAGCGCCTGCAACCGATCTTCCGGCAGCGTGTGCAACACGACCAGCCGCTCGCCCTTCTTTTCATCCGGCACTCCCGTGACGGCGAAAGTGGTTTCCATCACGCCCGCCAATTCGTGGAGTTTTTCCTCCACTTTCATGTGCGGCACCATCTCGCCGCCCAGTTTGCTGAACCGGCTCAAACGATCGGTGATCTGGAGAAAGCCATCCTCATCGAGGGTGGCGATGTCGCCGGTCACATACCAGCCGTCGCGCAAGACTTCGGCGGTTTTCTCCGGCTGGCCGAGGTAGCCTTGCATGACGTTGGGGCCGCGCACCAGGAGCAGTCCGGCCTGCCCCCATGGCACTGGCGCGCGCGTGTCCGGATCGACCAGGCGCACGCTGACGCCCGGCAATGGATGGCCGATCTTGCCACGGTGGCTGCCCACCTGACGGAAACCGGCCGCGCGGAAATCATGCGTGTTGACCGTCACCGCCGGCGAACACTCGGTGCATCCGTAGCCTTCCAGCGGGCGGATGCCGAATTTCTCCTCGAAGGCCGAGGCCAGCCAGTCCGGCAGTTTTTCCGCGCCCGCCATTACCAGTTGCAAACTGCCAAAATCGCCTGCTTCGCAACTGCGCAGGTAAATCTGCAGAAAAACCGGCGTGGCCATCAGATACGTCACCGCGTAGCGCCGCGCCAACTCGCCCACGGGTTTGCCTTCCAGCGGATTGGAATGGAAAACCACGCCGGCGCCGAGCAGAGCAGGCCCCATCAGCGTGGCCGTGAAACCAAACGAGTGGAAAAACGGCAGGATGCCCAGCAGCCGGTCCTGCGGGCCGAAGTCGAAGGTCTGGCCAAGCTGCTCGACGTTGGAGGCGATGTTGTAGTGGCTGAGCATGATTCCTTTCGGATCGCCCGTGCTGCCGCTGGAGAAAATAACCGTGGCGAGATCGTCCAGTGTGGTCGCGCGGGTCTGGCCGAGAGCTTTCTCGAGGCATCGCACCGGCGCGAACCACGCCAGCAACAACGCCCGCAGCTTTTCTCCCCAGCGCGGCTGGGCGGCGATGTCTTCCAACAAAACCGTCCGGCAGGGCATCTTGACTTTGAGCCGGTCCAGGAAAGCCTGCGAGGTCAGGATGGTCTCCAGATGGCACTGGCGGACGCACGAAGCCAGTACCTCTTCGGACAAGGTGAAGTTGAGGTTCACCGGCGTTTTGCCCATGAGCAGCGCCGCATAGTTAACCAGCGCTCCGGCGACCGAAGGCGGCAACAAGATGCCCACCATCTTCTGTTCCGCCCAGTGCGGCCGCAACCGTCGCGCCAGGAAAACCGCCTGAGTCAGCGCTCCGGCAAAACTCAGCTTCGGCACGCGCGCATCGGCCAGGGCGAACCGCAGCGGACAACTCCGCGCCCGTTGCACAAAGGCCCGGTGCAGCGGTTGCATGGTCTGGCGGCGATGCGGCCAGGCCTCGCTGTTCAATTCCTGGATGGCGGTCCGCACCTCGAAGGCGGTGGCGGTCGCCGGCAGCGGCTGGCCGAAGCTGACCGTCACCGGATATGGGATGCGCCGGGGAATCTTCCAGAAGAAACGCCCTTGCTGGTAACTGAAGATGCTGCCCCAGACGCCATCCAGGCAGGCGGGAACAATCGGCGCCTCGACACCTTTCATCATGCGCTCAAACTCATGGCGAAACGGCAGCATCACCCCGATGCGCGAGATTTGCCTCTCGGCGAAAATCCCGACCACCTCTCCCTGCTGGATCGCTTCGCCGGCCTGCTTCAGGGCCTGGACCAGCTCACGGGTCCGCTGTTCAGGCGGAAGCGGGATCACGCGGAGGAAGCGCAAGAACGGTTTGAGCCAGGGTCGGTCACAGATGCTCTGCGGCAAAAGGAACCGCACAAAACGGCGCGTGCTGGCCAGAAGCAGCAGCACGTCCACAAAGGAAACGTGGTTGCTCACCAGCAAGGCCCCGCCTTTCGCCGGAATATGGTCGGAGCTGAGCACTTCGATCCGGTACAAGGTGTGTGTGATCACCCAGAGAACGACGCGCAGCAGCCACGGCTTCATGGCCCCTCCTTTCTTTCGTAGCGGCCCGCCGCCCGGTTGAACTCCTGCCGCTCCGCTTCAATCTCGGCAATCAGTTGCGAGCGCAAGTCCAGGAGTTGCCGCGCCGCCAGCGGCGCGCGCATGAGGACAAGAGCGGCCTGACATCCCGCCGCAAACCGGCGCAGTCCGCGGACATAATAGTGAGCGACCAGGCTGGCCACCGGCAATGACAACGCGTACCAGAAAGTCGCCGGCCAGCCGAAAAACTGGTGGAAAATCGCGATGAACAGCCCGTAAAAGCATCCAAAGCCGGCCACCCCCGCCAGGACGGAGACCGTGGAAACGTGGGTCTTGTCACCCGGCGCCCTGGCATGGCGCCGCACCGCCCATCGGATCAGCGCGAACGGCGCCAGCCGATGCACCCAGCCATACGCCGCCAGCGGCGCCACCATCACAGCCAGCAGCGCCCAAGCCATGCTCCGCCAGACCAAAGGTTGCCTTGCAGGAAAATGCGCCAGCACTTCATCCGAGAGCTGCAGCCGTTGCAGCCGGCGCTCGTAATGATCGAGCTTGCGCACGAACGCTGCCGCGCGTTCCGGGTGGTTGTCGAAGGTGAAATCCACCGCGTTGGCGATGGCTTGCGTCAGCAGCAGTTCCTCGGCCTTGGCTGTAACCGGTTCGTGAATGACGGTGTTGCCCGCCAGCAAGCGATCGAAGTAGAGCCGCTTGACCGCTTCCACGATGCGGGCGCGCTCCAGCTTGGAGAGATGCAGGATCAACGACTGGATGCATTGCTCGATTTCTCCGTTCAGCGCATGGATGCAGTCGCGTTTTTTCTCCGGGTAGCCGGGCAGGAAATTCGCGGCCCGGATCGGCTCGCCGAAGTTCACCAGCACTTCGCTGCGATAGATTTCCTTGGCGGAAAAGGTCAGCCCCACCGGCACGATGTGCAGTCCGAGCCGGCCGCCATGACGATGCTCCAACTCCAACGCCATGCGCGCCGCGCCGGTCTTCACCGCCTTGAGCTGCGGATCATCGTGCGTAATTCCTTCGGGAAAAATGCCGATGGCCTCGCCCCGCTCCAGCACGCGAAAACAGGCCTCGAAGCTGTCCAGGACCGTCCGCATGGCGCGGGGATCGTCCTTGACGCGGTTGATGGGGATGACGCCGCACTGGGTCAAAAGCCAGCGCACCGGTTTGAGGCGGAAAAGCCGGACCGTGGCGACGAAATTGACCTTGCGCGGCACGGAGGTCCCGATGACAAACGCGTCGCTCACGGAATTGGGGTGGTTGGAAACAAACAGCACCGGGCCGTCCCTTGGCACGCGCTCCGGGTGAAACCGTTCGATGCGCGCGAAATAGAATCCGAGCGCGGTTTGGAGAACCCAGCGCACGAGCCGGTAAAGACTGGTTCCTACCACTTGCATATCATGATCGCATACTGACTGGCCTCCGCTAAGCCGTATCCAGAAGTCGAGGAACCACTAAACACACGAAAGGACACGAAAAGACGGGCCTCCGCCCAAAGTCCCGGAGACCTTGATGCCGTCTCTGGACAGTGACTCCAAAGCCGCCAGCCTTATCCGAAGTCTCCCTTCGTGTTTCTTTCGTCTGGTTCGTGTATTTCGTGGTTGCTGCCGGATTGTCTCAGCGAACGCACCCCAGCGCATAAACCAGCGCCGGCACGAAAGCAAGCCTCTCTTTGCGGGCGGCTTTGGCATCGACGACGGGTAGGAACCCATTAGCCCATCAGGAAACTCTCCGGCTTGCCGGAGGGCTCGCAAAGTTTGATAGTGCCGTAGCACGGGCGCAACTCACTCCCCAGGGTTACCGGGAGATCAGCCGCGCGCGTCTGTTGGAACCGACCTCGCCTTTTGGGGATAGAAAGTGCGCCTGGACCCCGCCGGCTTATGCGAACCGTCATGTCTTTGCCCGCAACGACGAGGAACTGGTCTGCGCCTCCCTGGCGGCGAAGCCGTGAACGATGGCGCTTCCGAGTCCGCGCCAACAACCGCGCCGGAGTAGATGCGTTGAGCCGGCTGGGGCGTGGCACGGTCCATGATCCGCACGATGCGCAGGTGATCGGCATGGTGATCGATGCTGAGTTTGATCGCCTCGTGCCGCGAAGCGGTCGGGAGAGCTTGCGTTTGCGCGTGGCACCTACCGGACAGCCATGACCTCGCACGGCGGCAGCCAGCCGACCGAGGATACAGGCCATTTACACGCGAAAGAGTTGCCCCATCTTCTTGCCCAGCAACTTGGAGGCCGCCATTAAACTTGCCGTCAGAATGACAATGCCAACGACGCCGAGGGCGCAGGCGACGCTGGGCGCGCTGGGATCAACCCGTCCCATGATTTGCCAGATCATCTTGGTGATGGGGAAAAACTCCTCGCGCATGGCCAGGATCAGGCTGTCGCTGACCTCCAGCATGGCAAACGAAAAGGCCAGAATCGTGCCGGCGATCAAATGAGCCATGACCAGCGGCAGCGTGATCTTCCGCAACGTGCGGAACGGCGTCGCTCCCAGATTGGCCGAAGCTTCTTCCAGCGTAATGCTGGTTTGCTGGAAGCCCGCATAAGCCGAGCGGACGATGTAGGGCAGGCGGCGCACGCTGTAGCTGATGATTAAGAGCAACGTCGGGTTTTGGCGCGGATTCAGCCAGGAGATTTTGAAATCGAACCCGGCCACGTATCCGAACGCCAGCACCAATCCCGGCAGCGCCAAGGGGAGCATGGCCAACCCATCCAAAAAAGCAGCCCCGGGAATGCGCCGGCGTGTCAGGAGCCAGGCAATGATCACGCCCAGGACCAAATCCACCAGCGCGCTCAAACTCGAATAAAACAGGCTGTTGCGAATGCTCGAAACCGTCAGCGAATGGCGGAAAATTTCCGCATAAAAGGCCCCGGTCCAGGCCTCCGGCAACACGCTGAAAAACCAACGCTCGGAAACGGATTGCACCATCACGGTCGCATGGGGCAGGAGCGCGAAAGCGATGATGCCGCCGATCAGCAGCCAAAGACCGATCGTCTGCCGCCAGGTGGCTTGAACTTCTGCGCCGGCAACGTGGCCGCGAGCGATCATTTCATAGCGTTTGCCGGCGAGGAATCTCTTTGAGACCAGGAAGAGCGCCAAGGTCAGCAGCAAGACAAAAACCACCAGGGCATAGCCCATCGGGTTGGTATTGATCTCAGTGATGGAATCAAATATCTGCACCGGCACCACTCTCGAAAAACCGAAGATCAAGGGTGTGCCCAAGTCTGTGAAAGCCCAGATAAACACGATGACCGCCCCGGCAAAATAGCCGGGCAAAATGAGCGGCAGCGTCACGGTGCGAAAGAGGCGCCAGCCACCGGCCCCTAGGTTCTGGGCGGCTTCGCGCAAGGCCGGATCGATATTGGCCATCGCCGCCGAGACATTGAGAAACATGATCGGATAAAGATTCATGACCTGCAAAAGGACGATGCCCCAAAAGCCGCCCTGGCCGAGCCAATCAATAGGTTGGCCGGGTTCAAGGATTCCGAGCTGCATGAGCAGGAGGTTCAGCGACCCAAACTTGGCCAGCAATTGTTTCAGGCCAATCGCGCCAACGAACGGCGGCATGATCATGGGGGCCAAAAGCAGGCCGCTCAGCAACACCTTGCCCCGGAAATTGAACCGGGTCATGACCTGCGCCAGCGGCATCGTCAGCAGCGTGGTCAGGAGGGTCGTCAAGGAGGCCAGAAGGAAGCTGTTGAACAGCGATTGCCGCTGCAGCGGGCTTTGCAGCAGGAGGCTGAAGTATTGCAGAGTGAAGGTGCCTTGCTGCCAGAAGGCTTCTTTCAGCATGAAGCTGATTGGATAAAAGAGAAAGGCACCGAAAAACAAAAGCAATACTCCGAGAAAGGAGAGTGTGCCCCAGCCTAAGTCGTACTTTGTTGTGCCCTTCATGCCGGTGACTGTATGAGCCAGTCTCAACGAAGCCCCGTGTTTTTTCCAGCCTGAGTTGGCATTCGTTTGGCGTCGCCAAAATAGGGGTAGAAATCGAAGAGATCACCGCCGCCGCCGGCGCGCGGATCACCGGTCTCTTTCATCCACCGGTCCATGGCAGCTTGGAGTTTCGTTTTTGCTTTGGCGTATTCGGCCTTGTCGGCCATGTTGTGGGTTTGGAAAGGATCCTTGGCCAGGTCATAAAGCTCCTCGGCTGGACGCTTGGCGAAGGCCAGGTTGAAGAAGGTGGAAAAGGCCGCCTGGTCACGGTTGGCCAGGATTTGCTCCTTGCTGGGCGAATTATCGCAATCACCGAATTCGCCCACCGCCTTCCACATCTCAGGATCGCCGGCCGGCCAGCGGTCGGGACGGAGGTTGCGGATGTAGAGAAACTCCTTGGTGCGAATCGCTCGCGCGGGATAGCCAAGATCGCCCTGGCGGACATTGGCGTGGCGTTCGCGCTCCACAAAAACCCGGTCGCGGCCAGAGGGCCTTTTTCCGTCGAGCAACGGTAGCAGGCTTCGGCCGGTCATTTCAGGAAGAGATTTAAGGCCGGCCACTTCCAGAAAAGTGGGGGCGATATCCGTCAGGCTGACGAAGCTGTCGATCACGCGAGCGCCTTTGGTGAGGGCGGGCCCTCGCATCGCCAGCGGCATGTGCGAACCGGAATCGTGCAAGTTCGTTTTGCAGCGGGGGAAAGGCATGCCATTGTCGCTGGTCACGACGACCAGCGTGCGGTCCAATTGTCCCGAGGCTTCGAGCAGTTGCAGAAGCTCGCCCACTTCACGGTCAAACCGCTGCACTTCGACATAATAATCGAGGATATCGCTGCGGATTTCCGGGGTGTTCGGCAAATAAGGCGGGACAACGACGTTCTCCAGCTTCAAACCCGCCTTGAGGCCGGACCCTTTTTCGTAAGGCCGATGCGGATCCTGGCTGCCAAACCAGAAGCAAAAGGGCTTTCCATCCGGCACGGATTTAAGGAATTCGGCAAAGCTCTTGCAGGTCGGCCCGGCCGGGTTGCGTGTCCAGCCTCCGGCCTGGTGGTTGCCGGGGCCCCACCCTTTGCGCGTGACGCCGACGGCGTAGCCGGCCTGTTCCAGCAGGTCCGGATACACCTGAAATCGCTTGGGCAGAAAACCCCAAAGATTTCCGCCTTCTTTCAGCCGGTGCGGCCATTGTCCGGTCAGGATCGCTCCGCGCGAAGGAGTGCACGAGGGCGCGGCGCAGAATGCGTGGGTGAATAACACGCCCTCCCGGGCGACGCGATCAAAGGTGGGCGTTCTGACTACTGTGTCTCCGTAAATGCCGGCATGCGGCCATGACCAATCATCCGCAATGCAGAACAGAATGTTAGGGCGCCGGAGACGCGTCTGGGCGGGGGAAGGGACTGCGGCGGCCGCGAACGCATCGGCAGCAAAAAGGAAAGAGAGCGCGAGGAAAATCCGGAGGCCGGGCACTCCGGTCGAATTTCGGCTGTTGAACATGGCAAGGTTGTTAGCACGGGCCGCAAGTGGCGTCAACCGGGCTTCGGTGCGGGGAAAAAACCTTGTTCGTCCCGAACATCGTGCGCATTCTCCGCAGCCAAAGCCATGCACTTGAAATCCGCAATTCGACTTTCCGGCGACGCTCGCGTGCGGTTCGATGAATGGGTCATCCAGCCGGGCGGTTCCCCTCGCCCATCGGATGGGAGAGGGGTCAGGGGCGAGGGCCTGGCCGTCGAACGCGGCCTGGAGGCGTCGCGCACGCTGGTGCTCTGCCTGCCGCCGGCGGCGCTGGGATCGGACTGGGTACCGCTGGAGCGCAGCACCGTACTGTTCCGCGATCCGGCCAACGCCGGACGCCGCTTCATCCCGCTCCTGCTGGCCGGGGCAAAGAACTCGCCTTCACGCAATCCTCTGACATAATCCACCCTATGAATTGGCGCGACCACATCCTCAGCAACCCACAAATCCTCCGTGGCAAACCCTGCATCAAGGGCACTCGCATTCCCGTGGCACTTGTTCTGGGCTACCTGGCCGCGGGACGCGATGCCGCTGCGATTCAGCGGGAGTATCCCGACCTCACGGCGGCAGACGTAGCCGCGTGTCTGGACTACGCCCGCGAACTGGCAGACTTTGAAGCCGTGACGGCATGAGCCTGGGCTTCTTCAGCGACCAGTGTGTGCCGGCGGAGCTCACGGACACCCTCCGACGCCACGGGCACCAGGTCACCTTGTTGCGGGAAGTCCTGCCCATCCGCTTGCTGGACCCGGTGGTCATCGGCAAGGCGCAGGAACTGGGCGCGATCCTCCTCTCCCTCAATGGCGATTTCGCCGACATTGTGACCTATCCGCCCGGCAACTACCGGGGCATCGTGGCCATTCAATTGCACAACCACCCGGAACTCATCCCGCAACTCATGGAGCGGCTGCTGGCGTTTCTGGACATGCACCCGGCGCAGGAGCTCTACTGCTCAGGCCGCAGGATAGAAGACACCTTTCCCTTTCCGGAATTGCCGCAAGAAAGCGCAAAAAGCGCAAGAGTCGGGGCTTTTGCGTCTTCTTGTGCCTTTTTGTGGCTATGCATTCCGTAGTCCATCCTGCGGCCTGCTCAGTATCACGGCAAACTGTTTCTCGTGGAAGTGCATCGGGTCCGAATCAGGTAGTGAACTCTCAAGAAAACGCAGAAAGAAACCATGCTTGACCATTTCCAATGCGACGTTTTCCTGAGCCACAACCAGGCGGACAAGCCGCGGGTGCGGCGGCTGGCGGAACGGCTGCGGGCGGCGGGCGGCAGGGCTGCGGGCGGCGGGCGGCAGGGCTGCGCGTCTGGTGCCAGGAAGGAGCCCTCCGGCCAAGGAAAATGAGTTGAAAGCCTCGGTAAGCCAGGTAAGACTTTCGACATGAGCACAGCAACGCTTTCCACCAAAGGCCAGTTGGTCATCCCCAACCGGTTCCGCAAGGCCTTGCATCTTCAGCCGGGCGACAAGATTTCGTTTGCCATTGAAGGAGAGAAGCTCGTCCTGCAGCGCGACGAACGGAGACACGCCAAACTGGTCGAGAAACACGGTCGCAAAGTTCTGGTCGCTCCGCCCGGAGCACCGCCGATGACTCTCGAAGTGGTCAAGGCTCTCCTGGCCGACTTTCCATGAGCCATCTGCTTGACGTCAACTTCCTGCTGGCCTGCGGGTGGAGTTCGCACGCGAAGCACGCGGCGGCCCGCGCCTGGCTGGAGGCTCAGGCGGACTTCACCCTCTGCCCGCTCTCCGAGTTGGGCTTCCTTCGCGTCAGCCTGAGTCCGGGCTATCGGGCGACATTCGCGGATGCCCTGGCGGCGCTGGCCAGCATCGCCTCCCGCCAGCAGGCCCGCTTCGTCAGCGCAGACCTTCCCGCCGCCAAACTGCCCGCTCTGTCCAGCCATGCCGACGTCACGGACGCGTATTTCATCGAACTCGCTCGTGCCCACGGCCTCAGGCTGGCCACCCTCGACGACGGCCTCTGTCGGAAGCTGTGGGCCACTGGCATTGCCGAGAATCCGCTGTGATCAACCGCCATGACCACCGAATTCCAATACGACGTTTTCCTGAGCCACAACCAGGCGGACAAGCCGCGGGTGCGACAGTTGGCGGAACGGCTGCGGGCGGCGGGGCGGCGCCAAGACAATTTCGGATTTCGGACTTCGGATTTCCGCCGGAGGCGGCCCTTTTCCAGGCGGCGCTGGGGTCGGCCTGGGTGGGGCTGGAGCGCAGCACCGTTGGGAGGGGCAACTTGCCCTTTCGCGATCCGGCCAACGCCGGACGCCGCTTCATCCCGCTCCTGCTTCCGCGGGACAAGTCGTTGACATGGCGTCGGAAAATCGGAGAATAACTCCGCTATGGCAACAGCAATTCTCAGTGAAATCGAAAGTGAGTTTGCGCGTTTGTCGCCCGAAGCTCAACTCAGCTTGCTGGAACGTCTCGTCCATCGCGCGCGCGTGACGGTGGCGGGCGGCGACACCTGGGAATCCGACCTCGCCGCGATGGCCGCCGACCCGGAGGTGCAACGCGAGTTGAGTCGCATCAACGCCGAGTTTGGCGTCACTGAAGCCGACGGATTGGAGAGGCGCTGATGGCGGTCCAACTCCCAGGCTTCCTGGGTCCGCCCGCCGGCAAAATTTCCGGCGCCACTTTCGAACGAGTGGAAGCCACCGTTCGTCGCTGCCTTGGACTGTAGGAGGCCCGGCCGATGTGCTCGACCACGCCACCAGCGAAATCGCCAGTTGCGGCTGACATGGATGGTCACAAGGAACCGGTCGCAATTTGCGACCTTGAATCACCATGAAACAAATGGCCAGAACCGACGTGCTGGAACCAGTGGAGCCGCTCATCCGGGTCGTGCGCGGCGAGAGGATCATCCTGGACGTGGATTTGGCCCGCATTTACGGCGTCCCCACCAAGCGGCTCAACGAGCAGGTGAAGCGCAACCTGAACCGGTTTCCGCCGGATTTTCTGTTTCAGCTCACCCGGTCTGAGGTCGATTCTTTAAGGTCGCAATTTGCGACCTTAAACAAGGTGGACAACTGGTCGCATTTTGCGACCGGTTCGGGAGGCGGCTTGAAGTCGCAAATTGCGTCTTCGAGTAGGGGGCGCGGACAGCATCGCAAATACCTCCCGTTCGGCTTCACGGAGCACGGTGCCATCATGGCGGCCAACGTTCTGAACAGCCCGCAGGCCACGCAGATGAGCGTCTATGTCGTCCGGGCCTTCGTGAAGATGCGTTCGGCATTTTCGGATACCAAGTCGCTGGCGCGCAAGCTGGCGCAGTTGGAGAAGGAACTCAAAAGCCGCCTCGACATTCACGAAACGGCCATCGTCGAAGTCCTCCAGCGCGTCATGGACATCCTTGATCCCCCACCACAGCCGGAGCCAAAGCGACGCCAGATCGGTTTCCACGCAGCCGAAGACAAGGAAAAGGAGTGAAAGCATGACCACCGACTTCCAATACGACGTTTTCCTGAGTCACAACTCGGCCGACAAGCCGCGGGTGCGGCGGTTGGCGGAACGGCTGCGGGCGGCGGGGCGGAAACCAAAGGCAGAATGTGGAAGGCAGAATGCAGAAAATCTGCATTCTTCCTTCTTCATTCATCCTTCCCTGGCGGGCGGGCTGGAGGCGCCGCGCACGCTGGTGCTCTGCCTATCCCAGGCGGCGCTAGGATCGGACTGGGTGGCGCTGGAGCGCAGCACCGTGCTGTATCGCAATCCGTCCAACGCCGGTCGCCGCTTCATCCCGCTCCTGCTGGCCGACTGCAAACTCCCGGACACGCTGCGGCGTCTTGCCCTATGGCCGACGTCAGTGGGCTGCAAACTGAAAGGGCTGAAAGCCCGAAAGAACATAGCCCAGGGCAAGCGAAGTGAAATGAGCGTCGCCCTGGGTCACAAATACCAAATTGACCAAGCCCCGAAGGGGCGAAAGAGACTTCTCGGTTACTTCTACGGTTTTTTCTTCTTGCTGTTGCCGTCAATCAATGTGGTGAGAAGCGTCTTTGTTTCCCCCATCAACGAGAGGAACGACTGCTCAAACTTTTCGCGGGCGACAATAGCGGCTCTGGTGGCATCGACAATTTGTTTCACGTCATCCCATTCTGGCGGGACTGGCACGAGGATGGTGGAGATGTGCTTTGCTTCGAGATGCTGTTGGACCGAACCATACTCGTTTTTCAGCATCTGGTTGTAGCCAGCGAAGGACTGAAGGTATGCGTAGGCGTAAAATCTGATCGTCTCGTCCTTTATCCGAACCCGAATCATGTCGTCGGAAACAACAACGCCAACGAGTCTTTTCGTGGCATAGGCAACCCTGCCAATCGTTCCCGAACGAGTGATGAGCAGGTCTCCGTTTTGAACCCGCAGCACTTTGATTGTGTGCAGTTGTTTCTTGGAGGCTCGTTTTGTGTCAATGAGCTTGGCGCTCTCCGACTTTTCTTGGAGCACGGCCATTGGCGGAAAGTAGCGTTCAACACCGTCGCCCGGTGTTTCGACGATGATATTTTCTGTTTTGATTCGCGGACCTTTGAAAATGACAACGTCCTGTGCGATCTGGCCGAGGGTCGTGACCGTCCAGCCATCTTTGCCGTCAATCTCCTCGATGTCTTTGATCGTCTTGTTCAAATTGGGAAGGTAGAACTGCGGATTGATGCAAAGCAGTTGTTGGATTTGTGAACGCTTGACCGTGAACCGATATTCGGAACTCTTGAGCTGTCCCTTCCGCGCGGCGTTGTAGTCCGCAAGTATTTCGTCGAGATCGTGGTCAATTACGTCTGTCGGCTGATTCTTCTCGTCGCGCTTGAAGATTGGAATTCCCTCGCTGTCCTGGCCAACTTTCCGGGAGACCGCCATGAAAATGCTGTAATCCTTCGGCACGATCTCGCCCTGCTTTGGCCGATAGACGAACACCAAGCAGGTGCGCACGCCGGTGTGCGGTTGAAACGTATTCTTGTGGCAATTGACGACACCGAGAAGTTGATAACCACTCAACAACTGACGCCGGACTGGATAGTAGGTCTGCGTATCGAGAAAACTTTTCGGCATGACGATTCCCATCTTCCCTCCGGGTGCGAGCCAATTCAGACACCGCTCGAAAAAAAGCATCTCTGGCGGCACGCCGTCTTCCACAGTTTCATTCGACTGCTCATACTTGCCTTCCCGTTCTGTCCACTTCATTCCGCATGAGTAATTGTCGAGGATACGCTTGTCGGTTATCCGCCCCTCACCGACGCCGCCAAAAGGAGGGTTGGTGAGGATTACCGTTGGCTTGCCATCTCCCGCCCTCGCTTTGACGTGGTCATCCAACAGCTCCAGCGGCCCTAAACTGTCGCCTTGCGTCATGCCAGCGTGGCCATCTCCATTCAGAATCATTGCTGTCTTGGCAATTTTCACCAAGCGCTTGCTCTGCTCCACCATGAAAAGGTTCGTCCGGTGTTTGTCGAGTTGGCGTTCTTTTGAAATTTCAGTGCCGCTTCCCGTCAAAATCTTTCGGCGAATGTAACGCATCGCGCCGGTGAGGAATCCGCCCGAACCTCCAGCCGGATCTAAAATGATGTCCTGGTATTCCGGGTCGAGAATCGCGACCATCAAGTCGATCACCAAACGGTTCGTGAAAAATTGGCCCTGTTGTCGCTTGAGGTATGTCGCAGTGTATTGCTCATACGCATGCCCCATGATGTCCCAATCGTGTGAGTCGTGCAGATTGCTGAGCATCCTGAAACCCTGAAGTTCCGTGACAACATCGCAAATAGCACGCGGGCCAACTGTAATTCGCTCCTCGGCTGAAAAGACCGTTGGGTTTGCAGACGCAACTTCTTTGAAAAGCGCTTGCACTCTGTCAGCAACGATTTTCTGTCCGGAGTCGCTGCGGTATTCTTCCGGCGAGCAGTAGAATTCTGGAAGTGCGGCTGTTTTTTCTTCGTCAATCGCCTTGGCCAGAATCAGCCTCACCATGTCCATCGTCAGGTCTTCCTCATCGCCATCAATTCCGCGTCCATGCAGTTTGTTGTGGCAGAGGCGGAGCAATCCCTTGATGTCTCGCGGGCGAGTGAGGTCTGACTTCTTGCGCCGACCGAGTGCGTCCCAAGCTTCGCCTTTGCGTGGTATTCCAATCCAATCAATCAGTTCGTTCGTCGGCGTGCTCAACCGCCGGAAATACTTCACGCTCCCGTTGAACCAGACCGCGCCGTTTGCGCTCGTATTGAAAACGTAGGAGACGAGTTGATTGTAGCCGTCCTTTTCTGTTGGCGCTTTGCACTCGACGATGAACTCAATTTTTCCCTGATCGCGTTCGCTACACGCCTTGGCGCTGCAATAAACGACGATGTCAGCGCGAACAGGATTTCCCTCTTTATCCACGAGTTCCTTTCGCCCGTAGTAAATCGGGATTTCGCGCGACAGCACATTCTTGGGATACTGATATTCGTAATGGAGCGTTCGCAGATAACGCTGCCGGACAAATTCTTCTGGCTTCGGCTCAAGCGCAGCCTCGGTGAGAAAGTCGATTATCTTTCCGTCTTCGTTGAGCGGAACTTCAAAGTTGTTCATTTAGGGCGTGGTTCGCTCGCGCGCGAATCAGCCCTGTCTGCGGGATGGCTATCCTTGAAAGAAATCTCGTGCCTGAAAAAGAAGGGGGCGAACCTACTAACGCCCCGCATCAGGCACGTGGATGCCTTTCAAGGAGCGCTTTCGGCACGCCCCGGTTGGGGCGCGCCTCGAGCACTGTCCTTGAATGCGAAATTTCCACGTTTCGATGCGGACAGCAGCCGAAGCTGCGCGAAAATAAAATGTTTGGTTGTCGCTAAATCATTTGTCGTTTCTGACGGGCGGAGCGTAGCGTAAGCGAGCAGCGGGCGGCAAATGATTTACGGCGGGGCATTTTGCCGCCCTTTCAGGGCTTGGAAATCTTGTGGGTGGTTGACCCAGGGCGTCGCTCGCCGACTCGCTTGGCCCAGGGCTATTTTCTTCCGGGCTTTCAGCCCTTCCCAGTCAGCCAACCGCACGCTTGCGGAAGAAATCGCGCTGGCCGGCAAGTTCTTCGTGCCGAAGGAGCAGAAGGTCACGAACCCCGGCCAGGAGCAGTTGCTCTTGCACGCGACGGTGGAGGAACTGGTTCGGCACGACCTGGCGCTGCGGGAGAACGCGGATGACGGGCGCTACCTGGTCTTTCCGTCGCAGTTCAACCGCGACTACGAGGACGCGCCTGAGCCGAAGGGCAAAGCGGTGGCGATCACCTTCGACGGACCGGTCCAGAGCCTTTACTCGACGCTGGCGGTGCGGCTGGGTCACAGCGGCTTGTTCACCACCGGGCGGGCGGAGATGTGGCGCAACGTGGCGGTGTTCACCGCCAGGGCGGGCGGCAAGTGCGGGCTGTTCCTGCACGAGTTCACAGAGGGGCGTGGCCGCTTGATTCTGAAGCCGGAAGTTCAAACCGCTAAACACGCCAAATTCGCGAAAGATGAGTTGAGCCAGCAAAAGCCTCCATCCTCACGGTTGAGGTGGTTTCGTCGGCATTCTGTTCTGTTTTCGCGTGGTTCGCGTGGTTCGCGGTGAATACGGCTTTTCCGACTGTCCTTGCGGCGGGACGGTGTCACTGGCCGAGCCGAAGGAGCGGATTCACTTCCTGTCGAAAGTCGAGGCGATGGACCAATCCGCCGACCGGCAACGGGACTTCGATGCGTTCGTCATGTCGGCCAAAGCCGAAGGAACCGCGAACCATGCGAAATACGCGAAAATATTCGTTTGAACTCCCTTTCGCGTGTTTGGCGTATTTCGCGGTTGCCCATCCTCAAGCCTTCCCCGCATAGCGTCCCCGCTCAGCCACGATCCGCTCGACTTGGGCCTTCGGATAGTGTCCGAAGTTCACCAACAGCCCCAATTTCAGTCCAGTCGCCTTGAGGTAATTCAGAACTTGGGCGCGGTGTTCGTCCGTCAATTCGGTCACTGCTTTCAATTCCAGGATGATCTGATCGTAGCAGATGAAGTCTGGCTCGTATTTGGAGCGCAGCGGACAGCTCTTGTATTGCAGTGCCAAAGGCTTCTGCGCCACGAAGGGGATGCCCTGCAAACGCAGTTCGATCTCCATGCATTCCTGGTAAACAGGTTCGAGGAAACCGCAGCCCTTCTCGCGGTAAACCTCGAAGCATGCGCCCACGATTTTGTAGCTTTCTTCTTTGAACAATAGGTCGGTATTCATGGCGGGAAGAATACAGGAACCGCGAACCATGCGAAATACGCGAAAGCTTTGGTCTGGAAATTCTTTTCGCGTGTTTGGCGTGTTTGGCGGTTGGCAAGAGGGACGAGGCGATGAACGAAGTCCGGCGGGCGCACTTTGCCCAAAGCCGGAAGCTGATTGGCCAGTTCCAAGGCCGGGAGATCAAGACCATCG
>ERZ1292640.613-Hain-H43-02um-R1-613-length-29033-cov-8_pt1 | contig 29033 bp, 23 predicted proteins | sample MGYA00564404_ERZ1292640 | MGnify/ENA primary metagenome ERZ1292640 (study PRJEB36523, sample SAMEA6512636) | groundwater metagenome | collected 2019-01-08 | study: AquaDiva: Metagenomics assemblies of 32 groundwater samples | reverse complement strand
AGTGCCTCCCCTGCTGGCTTGTCGGCCCCGGAACGCTTCATGCATTGGCGCTGACGCGCGGCAACTTGATTCTATCGTGGCTCGCAATCTGTGGAATTTTATGCCAGAGTGACACCATGGTTTGCTGGACGAAGAAGAAGCTGATGGACTTTTCGATCAAATGGCTTCTCGTCCTGTGCGCCATTTATCTTATGTTTCGATGGTTTGAACATCACCAGGTATATCAGCCGTTTGCCGAGCTTCAGGCCAATGGCGATGCTCTGGGACGCCCTTGGAAGGAGGCTTATTTCAAAACGAAAGACGGCGTCGAATTGCACGGCTGGTTTTTTCCCGCCAACACCAATTCGGCCCGCGGTCATTTGACCGTGCTTTTATGTCATGGCAACGCCGGCAATCTCAGCCATCGCCTTGATCAATATGAGGTCTTGTTGGAAGCAGGTGTGAATGTCTTTGCCTTTGATTATCGCGGTTATGGCCACAGTGTTGGCCGGCCCAGCGAGGAGGGCACGTACCTGGATGCCGAGGCGGCCCATGCCTGGTTGTGCCAGAAAGGTTTCGCGCCTACCAACATTGTCGCCCTGGGCGATTCGCTGGGCGGAGGAGTGGTTGTTGAATTGGCGCGGCGCGTGGCGTTGGGCGGGTTGATCTTGCAGAGCACCTTCACGAGCATTCCGGACATCGGAGCGGAATTATTTCCCTTTTTGCCGGTGCGCTGGCTCTGCACCATCCGCTATGATTCCTTGTCGAAACTGCCCGCTCTGAAAATCCCGGCTCTGGTCATGCATAGCCGGGCGGACACCATGATTCGTTTTCACCATGGCGAAAAATTGTTCGCAGCGGCCAACGAGCCGAAAATGCTCTGGGAACTGGCCGGCGATCACAACGACACGATTGAGACCGGCCGGGCGAGCTATTTGGAGGGGTTAATTCAGTTTCTGGCCAAGCCTTGGTTTCAAGCGTCCAACAGCGCCGGGCCGCAAGCTTCCCGGACGGAGAATCTTCCTCGCCCCTGACAGCCCGATTCTGTATTTTCAAATCGACAATGAAATCCGCAGGTTTCTCTTTGTTGGGCCGGCGAACCGCTGAACCGCCGATCTCGTGGCTCATGAAAATGACGCTGGAACGGCCCAAATTAATCTCACTGGCCGCTGGTTTCACCGACCGCGCCTCGCTGCCAGTCCGCGAAGTTGGCGAAATCCTGCACGAGATTCTGTTCCAGCCCAAAGTGGCCCGGTCCGCGTTGCAGTACGGCTCGACGACTGGCGACGAGACGTTGCGCCGCCTGACGATGGAGCGTTTGCAGGCCGGCGACGGCCTTTTGCAGGATGAAGCAGGCGCCTACTCGCCCCGCCAGCTTTTGATTACACACGGGTCTCAACAATTGCTTTATTTGCTGACGGAATGCCTCTGCGATCCTGGCGACATCATCCTGGTCGAAGACCCGACTTATTTTGTTTTCCTGGGCATCGTGCAAAGCCACGGCTTGCGCTGCCGCGGCCTTCGGCTGCAATCCGATGGACTCGATCTGGCCCGATTGGAAGCCGTGTTAGGGTCACTGAAGAAGAGCGGGGGACTGGCCCGCGTCAAAATGCTCTTCATGGTCAGCTATTTCCAAAACCCTTCGGGTGTCACCACCAGCCTGGAAAAGAAGAGAGCCGCCTTGGAGCTTCTGCGGAGTTATGAAAGCGCGGCTGGCCATCCCATTTATCTCATTGAGGACGCCGCGTATCGCGACCTGCGTTTCGCGGGGGACGACGTGCCCTCGGCGCTGGCTGTGCCGGGATTTGGCGACCGCGTTATTTACGCCGGCACCTACAGCAAACCGTTCGCCACCGGCATCAGGGTGGGCTACGGCCGATTGCCCGAGTCGCTTTTTACGGTCATCAATCGAGTAAAAGGCAACCACGACTTTGGCACGTCCAATCTGTTGCAGCAGGTGTTGCGGCAAGGGCTCTCTTCCGGCCGCTACGATCAGCACTTGGCCCTCCTCCGCCGGCGTTACCGGAAAAAAGCGCGAGTCATGGTCGAAGCGTTGCAGGAACATTTTCCGAAAAACATCCAATGGGAAGCGCCGAGAGGTGGCTTGTATGTTTGGGCGCGGTTGCCGCGCGCGCTGTCAGCCGGAACAAAATCGAGGTTATTTCAAAAGGCGCTCTCGAAGGATGTGCTCTACGTTCCGGGAGAGCTGTGTTACGCGCCGGATGCGACGCGCCGCCTGCCGAGAAATGAAATGCGCCTGAGCTTCGGCAGCGCCGGCGAAACCGAAATTCGCACCGGCATCGCCCGCCTCGGCCAGGTGCTGCGGACTCTGTAATTGTTGCTGATTGAGGGAGGGACAAGTTCCACCTTGTCCCTGATGAAAGCCCCAACGGGGCGCAACAAAACGACTCGATTTCCAAGCTGGCTTCAGGGTGACCTTGATTTCCCTTTCTGCTAACCTCGGTAGTCGGACGTCGCAAGGAAATTCCAGGGACAAGGTGGAACTTGTCCCTCCCTGTCGAGGGCGGCCGCCCAAGCCACTTGATCTCACTGCCGGACCAACAAACGCAGCGACTGGCCAGGCTTCGCTCCGGTATGCTCGCCCGCTTTCACCACAAAGACACCGTTGACCAGGACATGGTGGATGCCGGCGGGATAGTGGTGGGGTTCCTGGTAAGTCGCTGTGTCTTGCACCTTTTCCGGGTCAAATATGACGAGGTCCGCCCAGTTGCCTTCACGCAATTCCCCGCGTTCCCTGAGCCGAAAAGTGACGGCCGGCAACGAGGTCATGCGGCGGATGGCTTCTTCGAGGCGGAGGAGTTTCAGCTCGCGCGTGTAGCGCGCCAGCACGCGCGCGTTATTGCCGTAGCCTCGGGGATGCGGAACGCCTTCCTGGAAACGCCGCACGCCGCTGTCGGAGGCAAACATGGTATTGGGATGAATGAGGAATTTCTGCAAATCCTCCTCGCTCATGCCGTGGAAAACGCCCGAGGCGCCACCGTTTTTCTCTATCTCCCAAATGAGTTCGATTTGATCATCCACAGTGCCCGCCCCTCGGGTCTTGAGCGCGGCTTCCGCGATGTTCAATCCGTTGAGCGATTTCTCCTGCCTGTAATTGGCAATGACCGCGTAAGCGTAGTCATCAAATCCTCGGCGCTGCAATCGGTCCTTCATTTCTTTCCTGATCTTAGCTTTCTCGGCCGAGTCCTCGAGGCGCTCCCGGAATTTGCCGCCTTCCCGGGCGCTTTCGGGAACGAGCTGGCTGATGCCGGTGCTGGAGGCGGTATAGACGTATTGATCGTGGGTGATGTCCAGACCCTCGGCCCGCGCTTTTTCAATGGCGGCAATGACCTGGCCGGCCCGGCCCCAGGCGGATTTTCCGGAAAGTTTCAGATGCGAAATCTGGGCGCGAATCCCCGCTTCCCGGGCGATGCGAAACACTTCGGCCAGTGCGCTGGAAATCTGCAACCCTTCATCCCGGATATGGCTCGCATAAATCCCGTCATAGGCAGACGCAACTTTGGCCAGTTCGATGATTTCTTCCGTTTTCGAGAAGGTGCCGGGCAGATAGATCAGCCCTGTGGACAGACCCACCGCGCCGGCTTTCATGCCTTGGTCCACGAGATCCTTCATCCTGGACCTCTCTTCCTCGGTGGGCGGCCGCATGAAGGAGCCGCCCATGATGTGGGACCGGACGGTGTTGTGGCCGATCAGCGTCGCGACGTTGATGGAAACGCCCTCCGCTTCGATGCGCCGGAAAAAGGCGTCGATATCGAGGGCGGAGCCTCCACAGTTGCCGGTCACAATCGAAGTCACGCCCAGGCGGGCGAGATTCTCGGCCAAGGGCAAATCAACAATTTCTTCGGCGTGCGTGTGGACGTCGATAAAGCCAGGCGCGACGATCAGGCCCTGGCCGTCGATCTCCTCCTTGGCCTGGCCTGGAAGTTTGCCGATGGCCGCGATTCGGCCTTGGCGAATCCCGACGTCTGCGAAATAAGCGGGGCTGCCCGTGCCGTCCACGATCCGTCCGTGCCGGATGACCAGATCGAACTCGGCGGCGCAAACGGAAGCCGGCCAAGAGGCCCAAAGCAGGAGGAGCAACAGAAGCGCATAGAAATTCATGTCATAGCTTTCGGGGTAGTGCCCGCGTCGCGCGGGCTGGGCGGAGAGCAACGGAAGCGAATAGAAATTCATGCCTTTGCTCTTTAGCAGGGGTTCGGCTCCAATGCCAACTTAATGAGGTTGCCTGCCGGTGGCGGAGCATGTATTTACAGAACGTCCGCCAAACAAATTCAACGGAAGACCGAGATAATGCTATTACGACGTGACGGTGTTTTTGTCGCACTATGGACGCCGACGGATGCAGACGGGAGCCTCCTGGAGCGCGAACTGAGAGCGCACCTCCAGTTTCTGCGGAGCAAGAGTATGCAGGGCATCCTGGCCCTCGGCAGTACCGGCGAGTTTCTGCACCTGGACTTGCCCGCGCGCAAGCGTCTGCTGGAAATCGTCGCCGAGGAGGCCGGCCCGCTGGCTGTGCTGGCCAACATCAGCGACATCCGTCCGCGCGCTGTGGCGGAACTGGGGCGTTTCGCGCATGACTTGCAGCTCTCGGCAGTGGCTGTGCTGCCGCCGCACTTTTTTCCCGTAGCGCAGGCTGATTTGGAGGAATTCTTTGTCCGGGCGGCCGACGCGGCGCAACTGCCGCTGTTCCTTTACAATTTCCCGGAACGAACCGGCAACCGCATCGCCCTGGAAACCGTGGCCGCTGTGGCTGATCGCGCCAGCCTGGCCGGCGTCAAACAGAGCGGCGCGGATTTCGGCTATCATCGCGAACTGGTCGAGTTGGGGCGCAAGAAGAATTTTGTCGTCTTCACCGGCGGCGAGCCGCGACTGGCCGAGGCGATGTCGCTAGGTGTCACCGGCTGTGTAAGCGGCCTGGCCAACGCGGTGCCGGAGATGGTGGTGGACATTTTCGAGCTCGCGGGAGGCCGGAGGGCGGGCGATCTGGAGGAAGCCGTCACGCGCATGCAGCGGCTGGGGGCGCTGGTCGATCAGGTCGAATTCCCGCTCAACGTGGCGGCCGCCATCGAAGCCCGCGGCCTGCCCACGGGCGAGCCGAAGTCGGTCGTTTCAGCCGTCACCCGGGCGCGCTACGAACGGCTCGTCCACGACCTGCGCGCGCTGTATCGCGAGTGGCAATTGATCTAAGGCACCAGGAGATGTCGCGCCCGTCGAGCCAGCCGCCACCAATCTCCGTCTCGCCCAACTACAAGTGGTGGGTGGTGTTCATGCTTTGGTTTATCTGCTTTTTCAATTATGCCGACCGCCAGGCCATCTTCTCGGTCTTCCCCAAACTCAAAGAGGAGTTCGGCTTCGACAAAGTCCAACTGGGCCTGATTGGGTCCGCGTTCATGTGGGTGTATGCGGCCGGCGCGCCCCTGGCCGGGTTTATCGGCGACCGGTTGCGCCGGAAAGATTTGATTCTGGGCGGTTGTCTGGTTTGGAGTGCGATCACGGTGGCGACCGGTTGGTGCAGCAAACTGTGGCACTTCGTGACGGTGCGCGCCCTGGAAGGCTTCGGAGAGACGTTCTATTTTCCGGCCACCATGTCGCTGGTGAGCGACTATCACACCCCCAAGACCCGTTCCCGAGCCATGTCCTTTCATCAGTCCAGCGTTTATGTGGGCACGATCATGGGCAGTTGGGTGGGAGCTTGGTTCGCCGAGCATTACGGCTGGCGGCTGGGCTTTTATTGTTTTGGCACCTTGGGCATGGTGCTGGCGTTGGTCCTATACAAATTCCTCCTCGAACCGCCTCGGGGAGGCGCTGATTTGCCGACACCCATGGCGCCGGAGTTCACTCCCCCTAGCGTCCGGGAAGTGCTTGGGGCTATTTTCCGCACTCCCACCGCGGTCATTCTCATGCTGGTCTTTGTGGGCGCCAACTTTGTGGCAACGATTTTCCTGACATGGACCCCGACGTTTCTTGTGGAGAAATTTCAATTCAAGCTGACGACGGCTGGGTTGAGCGGCAGCGTGTTCATTCATCTGGCCAGCGCGTTCAGCGTGCCGATCGGAGGAACGCTGGCAGATTGGTTCTCGCGCCGGATGAAGGGCGGGCGGATGCTGGTGCAGGCGCTGGGGCTTTTGGGCGGTTCGACGTTCGTTTTCCTGGTGGGCACGACGCATGATGTGCAGGTTCTGTTGGTTTCCATGGCCATCTTCGGCTTCTGCAAAGGGTTCTATGACTCGAACATTTTCGCCTCGATTTACGACGTGGTGCATCCGCGGGCCCGGGCCACGGCCGCCGGAATCATGAACACGGTCGGCTGGGGCGGGGGCGCCTTGGGACCCTTGGCCGTAGGCTGGTTTGCCCAACATGGCCACCAGGGCAGCGAAATGGAAAACATGAGCCAGGCCATCGCTTTCGGCGGGGCTATTTATTTGGCAGCCGCCATTTTGCTGGCGGTGGCGATCTTCGGTTTTGCGAAAAAGGATGTGGTGCGGCAGTGGCCGGCGTAGCAGCCGGCCAAAACCGCAGTGTCTTGGTCACCTCTGGCTACCCGGTTCATGGGAAGGAGATCGCTCTCAGCCGCACCCGGGTCGTGCGGGGTGGCGCTCGGAATGGGCTGCCAGTACTTGCCGGCGATGGGCAACGGTTCTCCCTCTCCTGGGGGAGAGGGTTGGGGTGAGGGCGAGCGTTTCCCACTAACCAAATGGCGGTGCATCCTCTGCCCGTCAGATGGAGTGAGGGGCCGCCTGGATTGCATGGGAACAGCCAGAAGAGCGCAACTGTTTTCAAATGAGCTCATCGGTTGAAAAAGAGGCTGGTTAAGGATGGCCCCATTCCTTGCTCAGACGATTAAGCAACTCTCGCGGGACAGGTCCGTCGTGTGCCACGACGCGGTAGCGCAGAACCAAAGGTTGCCCGGCCTTAAGCACGACCGGTCCGGGAGCGACCAGGCAAGGGTTCAGCATGCGAATCTCGCGATGATTATGCCAAAGCGAGGGGGGATTCCGGGGATGATCGATTACCGCCACACCGGCGATTTGGCCGTCCTCGAGTGTGAGTGTGTAGTCATACCAGGACGCGGCCGGCCAGTCCGAATTTGGTTCCGTGTGCTTTGGGTTGGGGAGGCTGACAACGCCGGAAGGGCCGAAAGCTTCGAGTTTTCCGTCCTTCCGCGTGCGGACGCAAAAGCCGCTGAAGGCCCCTTGAGCCAGCTTGGGCTTTCAGACTTTGGGCTCCCAGCCGGACCGATACTCGCGGTTCCAGTGGGCCATCGCTTCTTTGTCGCCGGCGATCTTGCGGGTTTGCGGATCGAGATTGAGGGTGCGGCCGGTGCGATAGGCGATGTTTCCCAAGTGACAGAGCAACGTGCTTTTGACGCCTTCCTCGATCTCGGAGCTGATCGGTTTGCCTTGGCGAATGCCGTCGAGAAAATTGCTGAAATGCTCGAGGTCGCCTCCCCGGCCTTTGAGCTCGCGGGTGAGTTTGCCGTTCAGATCGTAAAATCTGCCGGTGCTGCCGGCGATAACGAGCGAGCCGGTCTTGCCATAAAATGTAATGCCGAAAGCTTCTCCTTCGAAGCCGCGCGGATGGCAACTGTGGCTTTCCCAGGTCGCTCCTTTGCTGCCGAAATCGAACGTGGTCACGTAGGTGTCAGGCGTTTCCTGGTCGTCCTGGTAATGGTATCGGCCGCCGCCACAAGCGACACGGGCCGGGCAATCCACGCCCAGTCCCCAACGGGCGACGTCGAGCGCGTGAATGCCGTTGTTGCCGAGTTCGCCATTGCCCCAATGCCAGAGCCAATGCCAGTTGTAATGGATGAGGTTGTCCTTGTAAGGGCGTTCCGGCGCGGGGCCTTGCCAGAGAGTATAATCAAGCCACTCCGGCACCGGCGCCGGTTTGCCGCGGCCGATGGAGGGGCGGAGATTATTGTACCAGGTGCGGGCAAACAGGACCTCGCCGATTTCCCCGCCATGCAGCCGCTGGATGGATTCGATCATCCACGGCCAACTGCGCCGCTGATTGCCCATCTGCACGACGCGTTTGTGTTTGCGGGCGGCGGCGACCATCAGTTCTCCCTCGCCAGGTGAGTAGCAGCACGGTTTTTCCACATAGACATGTTTGCCGGCGGCGCAGGCCAGGATCGTGGCGGGCGCGTGCCAGTGATTGGGCGCAGCATTAGAGAGCACATGCACGGCGGGATCGTCGAGAATGCGGCGGAAATCTTTCACCCCTTGAGGTTTCTTTTGCTGCCGTTTCAGGGCCGCGGCGATGCCCTTGTCAACGGCACGCGTGTCCACGTCGCAGACGTAGGCGATTTCCGTGTTGGGCAGGGCCAGGAAGGCATCGATGTGGGCGAGGCCACGTCCGTTGGTTCCCATGATCCCGACCAGAATCTTGTTGTTGGGGCTTTCAGCGGCCTTAGCCAGGCGGAACGTGCCGAGGGCTGCCACCCCGGCGCTCAGAAGACCGGTCTGTTGGAGAAAATGACGGCGGTTGACGGTGTTTTTCATAAGCAGGGCGGAGTTTAACGAGGAGGTCCGAAACAAACAAGGAAGGGATTTGGTTTTGAGAACTTCGGGCGCAATGCAATTGTAGCGCGGGCATCCATGCCTGCGCGTTTAGCAAGAGATTGGCAACCGCCGAGTTTTGCGAAGACATCCCGCTGGAGTCGTCGGTCACCTTGTCGTGAGTTGTTTCGTCGATCGGATACGGGATCAAAAGGACCGCCATTGCTGGATTTTCAGCAATGCGCAGGCATGGATGCCCGCGCTCCTGCTGCATGAACGCGGCTTGGAGCGTGTACGGAAAATCGATTTCGGGTATCGTCCTCGTCGTCGTCCTCGATGTTGCCTTCATTCTCGAGGACGAGGACGACGACGAGAACGAGGACGAACAGACGGTCTGGAGTTTCCGTAATCGCTCTTAGCCAGGGCCAGGGCTGAAAGCAGCCGGCTAACGGAGGTGCTGCCTCAAGCTGCGCGCCAGGATTTTGGCGTAGAGTTGCGCGCCGGCCTCGTTGAGATGCGTGGTGCTGGCAAAAAAGCGGTCAGGCAAAGTGGGGGGCAGATCAGCGAGCACTCCGTCGGCTTGCAGGCATTGGCTCCAGTCCGCCAGCATTGTGAGGTGGCGAACCGGGTAATCGGCGGTGACAAAGGATTGGGGGCTGGGCGTAATGCCGACAATCAATTGGGCGCCCGGCGGGAGAGCGGATCGGAAGGCGCTTCCGGCGGTTTCCATTTTGGCGGAAAGCCGGTACTCGGTGTTGCCTTGTCCGGGCTGCGGCACGAATTGATGCGGATCGATGGCGCTGCCTTGCTGCGCGGTCAGGAAGCGGTGGAGATCGGTGGTAAAGCCGTAATACCGGCCATAACTCTTCGCGAGCGGAACGGGCAGAACGCGGCTCAAAAGCCTTCCTTTAAGAATATCGAACCCCAGGAGACATGAGAGCCGTCCGGACACCGTGTTAGGGTCGCAGGCATCGGCGCCGTCATAAAACTTTTGCAGCCAAGCGAGGTATTGCGGGACGGGTTCAATCCCACGGAGCATTTCGGGATGCAATAAGAGGACCACCACGCGCAGGCGGTCCGGATTGGCTGCGACATAATTCCGGAGCAGGCCGGCGCAGGCCGGCAAATCCACGTAACTGAGCGTGGCCAGGTTAAGAACCCGGTGGTCGGGCGGCAGCCAGCCTTCCAAATCTTTCGCCGAAAAATCCATCAGGCAGGATGAGTCGCCGAGGAACACCACATCTGCGCCGTGCCGGAGGCGGCTGGCTTCGGCTTGGTGAATGAGAATGGTGCGGTCGATGTCGAGGATCGGGCGGGGGGCCGGCAGGAGACGCCAAGCTGCCCCCAGGTGCATGACCGCGGCCAAGAGAACTGGCAAAACCAAAGGCCAGCCCAGGAGAGTGCCCAAGTCTGAGCCTTTGAAATCGTAAGTGTGGCTTTTCATGAGACTGAGTCAGAACTGAAAATAGATGAAGGGCGTGGAATCCTTTTCCCAAAAGAGCGCGATGGCCAGCAGGAGAAGCCCTTGCAGCAGAGCTAACTTCCAGCGCGCCAGGGCCAGCGGCGCCAGCAAGTGCTTTGCTTTTGCCTGCCACAGTTCCATGCCAACCAGGGGCAGGGTGAAGACGATGAGGTTGATGAGATAGCTCTTTAGCCAGGCTGGAGTTGACCAGTTTCCCAAAGCGCCGGTCAAAAGACAGATTTGCTCGAAAGAGCCGGCTCGAAAGAGCAGCCAGCCGTAAAGCACGAACAACAGGGTGATGGGCCAGGCAATGATGGCCGGGAGGCCGGGCCGGGAACCGCGCCACTCGCGCCAGAACCGGCAGACTATCAGGCCGCCACCATGCCATAGCCCCCATAAGACGAAATTCCACGCTGCGCCGTGCCAAAGCCCGCCCAGCAACATCGTGATGAGAAGATTGAAATAAGTTCGCCCCGAGCCTTGGCGGTTGCCTCCCAAACTGATGTAGAGATAATCCCGCAGCCAAGTGGAAAGGCTGATGTGCCAGCGTTGCCAGAACTCCCTCAGACTGGTCGCGACGTAAGGAAGATTGAAATTGAACAGGATGTCGAAACCCAGCGTCCGGGCGGTGCCGCGAGCGATGTCGGAGTAACCTGAAAAATCACAGTAGATTTGAAAGGCGAAAGCCACCGTGCCAAGAACGACCATCGGGCCGGAACCGGCAGGATTCTGATAGACCAACTCGACCAAGGGAGCGAGGTTGTCGGCCAGGACCACTTTCTTGAACAGACCCCAGAGAATCAGCCAAAGTCCTTCCTCGAGCATCGGGCGGGTGATCGTCAGCGTACGGTCAAACTGAGGCAAGAGGTGGGCGGCTCTTTCAATCGGCCCGGCGACCAATTGCGGGAAAAATGAAACGTAAGCCAGGAAATTGACAAGCTGGCGCGAGGCGCTGATCTGGCGGCGGTAGACATCGATGATGTAGCTCATCGATTGGAACGTGTAGAAGGAAATGCCCACCGGCAGGATCAGGTTCAAGGTCCGCGCGTGGAACGGAATGTCAAGACGGGTCAACGACGCCGCCATAGACTCGACAAAGAAGTCGTAGTATTTAAAGAATCCAAGCAATGACAAATTGGCGGCGACGCTCAGGCAGAGGAGCGCTTTCCGTTTCCTGCTCAGATCGGCGCGCTCCAGGCCGATTCCGACGAAAAAATCGAGCAAGCTGGTGAGAATTAGGAGGGAGAGCAGCCGATAATCCCACCAGCCATAAAAGAAATAACTCGCGGCCACGATCAGGGCATTCCGCGCCCGCAGATCGTTCCGGCAGAGATAAAACAAGAGCAGGAACGCGCCGAAGAATTTCAGGAAGGTATCGGAATTAAAGAGCATAGCCGTCCCGCTCAGTTGCCATGCCTCTGCATTGCGGTGCCGCCAGGCCAGCCCTGCAGGCGCTCCCGTTCAAGTGATGGAGACCGAATGATGGCATTTAAGAGCGTGTACGGAAAATCGATTGGGGGTATCGTCCTCGTCGTCGTTCTCGTCCTCGATGCGGCCTTCATTTTCGAGGACGAGGAGGACGACGAGAACGAGGACGAACAGACGGTCTGGAATTTCCGGACACGCTTTACGGCTGGAGACAGTATTTGACCCATGTTCAAGTTCGAGTACTCTAATCCAGGCATAAAGAATGAATCCAGGCTCTTTAATCAAGCACAGACCGCACCCGAATCAAAAGGGCTTCCGCTACGCGTTCACCCTGATCGAACTGTTGGTCGTGATTGCGATTATTGCCATTTTGGCGAGCTTGCTGGTGCCTGCCATCAGCCGAGCCAAGGCCCGGGCGCAGGCCGGTCAATGTCTCAATAATTTGAAGCAGCTCGGCATCGCGACCCTCATTTACGCGCAGGACCACAACGGATTGATTCAGATCGACGCGCCGTTTGAGCCGGGCAAAACCTGGGGCAGTATCTTGAGCTCAAACCAGAATTTGAAGGCGCTGGATGTGTTTGTCTGCCCAACCTACGAACCGAAACGGTTCACCAACTGGTTTCGCACCTATGGCGTCCGGCAGGACCCTCTCCCCGAATACCTGATCGGAGATTTTGATGAAGTTTTGAAATCGGACCGAATCCGTAATCCCACGGAATACCTGCATCTGACCGACACCACCAGCCGGGGCAAACAAGGATACGGCAGCCAGCAATACTACTATTTCCGGGTGGACAAACTGGAAGTCCATGCCCGGCACGATCAGCGGTCCAACGGGCTTTTCATCGATGGCCATGTCGAGAGTTGTGTTCGCTCCCGGCTGGAGCGGTTGGGCATAAGCGCGCTCTTCGGCAAAGACACGGTGCCCGGCTACTTCTGAACGGACGCGCTATGCCCCGTGCGTTCAAGCTGAGTCTCCTGCTGCTGGCGGTCGCCGCTCTGCTGGGCTTCATTGGGATTCGATCCAATTTTTTCAGGCTGGGACCGCGCGGGATGGCGCTGACAGAACGCGAACTGGCCACCGAGGTCTTGGGACAATACTTGGCGCAGCATTATCCGGGCAGGAAAGTGCTGGTCCTATCCAACCCGTTTACGCAACGGAAAGGCCAGCGAAAGGAGATTTACCAGTTTGAAGAAGCGGGCCTTCGTGGCTTGCGCCGGGGCCTTGGCCAACGGCTGGTCGTGGAAGCGGTTGTCTTTCCTGAACTGCGCCCTGAAGTTTATCAAAATCCTGGCTCCTCCTACATTGATCCCAAGACGACCACGCCGTTAAGTTATTTGATGGCTGAGGGCGCTTTGGATGCCGTCTGGCGCCAGCATCTCGGCGCCGAGTTGTTCGTCAGTTTGATTGGGTTGCCGCTGAATGTGAAACAGACCGAGGCCTGGCGGAACGCCCGCGGTCCGAAATTTGCCCTGCTGTTGCCGGATTTGCGCATGGTCGGCGATCAGAAAACCGTCCGCGATGCTCTCGAGGCCCGCAAGATCGCCGCCATCATTTTGAAGCGGCCCAATGCTCCTGCCGAAGACGTCCCTCTGGGCAAGGATTTGCAGAAAGAATTTGCGGAACGCTATTTTCTGGTGGTCCCGGAAACCGCGGAACCGTTGCTCAACCAGTACCCGCGATTGTTCTAGCCGCTAAGCCGTCGATGCAGTAAGGGTCGCCGGAAAGAAAACCGCAGAGACGCGATGAGCGCAGCGCGTCTCTGCGGTTTAATTGGCCGCACTCGAATTGCACAGTCACGGCTGCGGTTTCACCAGCTTGACCCTGAAGAAAGCGGCCTGGCCCGTCAGGTTCGTCAAGGTCAATTCTCTTTCCGTGAGGACGGGCGACACTTGGGCGAAAGCCTGTGGGTCCAGAGAATCGGCTTTTTCCACAACGTAACCGTGCGCCCATTGCGTTGTTCCCGGGGAAGAATCATCCCGAACATAAAGCTGCGCCGCCGGTCCATCCCAGCGGAGCGTGAGATTGCCGTGACTGTAGGCAACGCTTTGGATTTTGGGCAACGGATGATAGCCGATCACCCCCCGCACCGGCATGGTTGCCTCCCAAGCGTTTGGCGACCAAAGGTGGAACATGTTGTTGCCACTGCCCCAACTGGTCCGGTAACGCACATACTGAGCTCCGCTGTCCGATATGTAATATCCGTAAGCCAGCATGCCATGGATACGGGGATTGGCCCTGGGCATGCCTGCCAGCGGGCGGAAGTATTCGCCGAAGTCCTGCAAGAAGAGCAAAACCGGATAACCGGTATCGATTTCCGCCTTCAAGTCATCGAAGCTGAACCCCTTTCCGATGGGCACGATCGGATTGAAATCCGTCAACTGGGTGAACACGTCGCAATCGTCACCGCGATACTTGGTCCAAGCTCGCAGGCCGGATTGAAGGTCAACGGCGGGCAGGCCCGCTTCCGGACCGGGCACGTAATTGACCCTCTTGTCGCCGCTCGCGTCCCAATAGACAAAGGAATAGGCATCGATGTTGCCATCACATTCGCCGTTCATATTGACCCATTTCTTCTGGCTCAGGCCGGTAAAGTCGCCGATGCAGTCCGGTTTGTGCTCGGGCCGGCCCAAAGCCCGGTACGGGTCCTCGGCGGTGCTTTCGTAACTGAAGGTGCCGTCGTTGCTATAATTGGACCAGTAATCGTCGATGTGCCCCGGCTGATTCGGCGGGCGCCCATCAAACCCCGCTTTGGAAGCCCAGAGCGAGCGGATGCCCACGTGCGCGCCGAAGTCATCCAGCGGCGCCAGGCCTCCAGCCGTTGGTCCCGTGTAAAAGTCCGGAAAGCCATGGCGATCCCAATAGCCCATCAGGTTCCCGCAAGCCGTCCCAAAACAACCCGCATACCAGGTGTAATCAGGAACCTCGGTCAAATAAACCTCGGTCGTAGCCCATCCGCGATCGGCGCCCAAGCAGAGCCAGGCCATAAAAGTCAATCCACAAAGGATTCCTCGGGCCCGCGGCCGTCGGCTGACCCTGAGTTCATTCTCATTTTTCACCAACCATCTCATAATTCAGCTTTCTCGTGTCCTGCGCCATGGCAAATTGCCTTCCGCAGTTTGGTCTTTGTTTCATTCCGGCACGGCCTTTGTCATCCTGTCCCCAGGAGTCAGCAGGACTGTGGCACATTCTGCGGCGTTTGTCCAAACTGCTCTTTGCCGGGGCACACCCCGGATATTGGTTCGACAAACTCTCGGAAAAGGTTTTTTAATAGCGTGTCATGAATTACCGACTTTTCATCCTGCTCGTTGCCTGCCAAGTTGCGGCCTTGAGTTGCCGCGGCGCTGGACTCCGCATCGGCCTCATTGGCCTGGACACCTCGCACGTCATCGCTTTCACGCAATTGTTGAACGATTCGAAAAACAAGGACTATGTTCCCGGCGGACGAGTTGTCGCCGGCTTCAGAGGCGGCAGCCCGGATATCGAGTCCAGCATCAGCCGCGTGGATGGCTACACCAAACAGTTGCAAGACCAATTCGGAGTGAAGATTGTCGAGACCATCGAAGCGCTTTGCCAGCAGGTGGACGCCGTCATGATCGAGAGCGTCGATGGCCGCCCCCATCTGGAGCAGGCGCGGCCGGTGTTCAAGGCCGGCAAGCCGATGTTTATTGACAAGCCGGTCGCCGGGTCATTGCGCGATGCCATCGAGATTTACCGGCTGGCTAAAGAACATCGAGTGCCCGTCTTCAGTTCTTCCTCTTACCGCTATTACGACAGCCTCGTCGAACTCAAGAAAACGGACGTCGGCCAAATCCGCGGCGCCGTCTCCTACGGCCCTTGCTCCCTCGAACCGCACCATCCCGACCTGTTTTGGTATGGGGTTCATGCCACGGAAGCGTTGTTTGCCATCCTGGGCGCCGGTTGCGAATCCGTGGTCCGCACCTCCACTCCGGACACCGATGTGATCACAGGCGTTTGGTCTGGCGACCGCGTCGGCACCGTGCGCGGACTGCGCAATGCCAGCACGCCGCACCAGGTGATCGTGTTCGGCACGAAAGCCGTGGCGGCGCAGAAAGGCAGCGGCAACTACGCGCCCCTGGTGCGGGAGGTCATCAAATTCTTTCAGACAGGACTGGCCCCGGTTTCGCCGGAGGAAACCCTGGATATTTTTGCCTTCATGGAAGCCGCCGACGAAAGCAAACGGCAGGGCGGCTGCCCGGTAAGAATCAAAGATGTTATGCAGAAGAATGAGGCTTCTCGCCCGGGGCCGTGAGAATCAGGCCGGCGAAGCCGTGAATCGGGCCTTCTGTGAATCGGGCCTTCTTGACGAGGCGGGCGCTCTCTTCTACCCTAAGAGCCAGTATGAGCGTGGAAATAACGATTGAATATTGCACCGCTTGAAATTACGAACCGCATGCCGTCGGTCTGACGGAGAAACTGCTCAAGCTCAAACAAGGCATTAGCTCGCTGAAACTGGTTCCTTCGGGCGGCGGCGCCTTCGAGATCAGCCTTAATGGACAAAAGATTTATTCGAAGTTGCAGACGGGGCAATTCCCCGAGCCGGACGCGATCCTCAAGGCGATCAAAGCCAAGCTTTGAATCTGCTGCGGTCAACCCTCCTTCCGGCCGCCTTCAGACGTTTTTCCCGGCTCCAACGTCGCTGGCACCAAGCCAGAAGTTAGCCGTTCAACCTTCCATTTCCCGGAGAGTGATGGGTGCCTGGTGGCCCTCGCGGTCTTCAAAACCGTTGTCGGCTCGTTTTACGGGTCGAGGTAAGTTCGATTCCTACCCTCTCCGCCACTTTGTCGATTTCAAATCTCAAATTTCAGATTTGAGATTCCTGGAAAGGAGGTGTCGCCCATGTCCCGCGAGCAAATCCTGAAGCTGACTTCGCTCTCGTCTTGCGCCGGTTGAGCCTCCAAACTCAGCCAAAAGGCACTGGCGCAAGTTCTGCGTCAGCTCCCGCAATTCCGCGATCCCAACTTGCTGGTCGGCGCCGCCACGGCCGATGACGCCGGCGTGTACCGCATCGACAAGGATCGGGCCCTGGTTCAAACGGTGGACTTTTTCACGCCCATCGTGGATGACCCTTATGTCTATGGCCAAATCGCTGCCGCCAACTCGCTTTCCGACGTCTATGCCATGGGCGGCCGCCCGCTCACCGCTATGGCGCTGTTGGGCATTCCCACCGATGTCGTTCCACCGCGCATGATCAACGCCATTCTGCGGGGCGGCGCGGCCAAGGTCAAAGAAGCCAAGTGTGTGCTGGCTGGCGGCCATACCATCCGCAATCCAGAGCCGATTTACGGATTCTCGGTCACCGGCCTGGTCTCGCCGCGGCGGATGATCACCAACGCCGCCGCCCGTCCCGGCGACCTTTTGGTGCTCACCAAACCGCTCGGCACCGGGATCATTACCACGGGCATCAAACGCGGCCTGACCTCGACGGCGCTCGCCCAAAAAGCCGTGGCCTGCATGAGCCGGCTCAATACGGTCGGAGCGGATTTGGCCGAGCGCGGCCTTGTCCGCGCCGGCACTGATGTCACGGGCTTCGGTTTGCTGGGGCATCTCGGCTCCCTGTGCCGGGCCAGCCGCGTTGGCGCAGAAATTCAGGCCGGGCAACTGCCGGTCATTGGCCGCGAGGTCTTTGCTTTAATCGCCCAGGACTGCATTCCGGGCGGCAGCAGGGAGAATCTACAAACCGCCAACGAGTTTGTGGATTGGGACAAATCCGTAACCGACGCGCAAAAATATCTGCTGGCGGACGCCCAAACAAGCGGCGGTTTGTTGCTGTGCGTTTCCCCAAGGCGCTGGCCGGAAGTGCTCGCAAGGCTGAAGCGTTCCCGCTCGCTTTGCGCCGTGATCATTGGCGAAATCGTTGCGTCGAAGCCGCGGCGCATTCGCGTTTGGACATGAACTGCGCATTGTTTCCATGCTCAGCAAGTTGGTTCAGCTTTACGACAGCGATCAGGGCTTCCGCGAGGACGCTGTCGAGTACAAGCTCCCTGAGTGATCGAGGACGACGACGAGAACGACGACGACAAGCAGGACGACGATGAAAACAAGAACCATAGGCAAGCTGCGATCCATTCCGGCCGTCGAAAAGGTGCTGCAGGCACTTGGACCGCTGGACGTGCCGCGCCCGGCGGTGGTCGCCGTGGTTCGCCGTGAATTGGCCGCCCTGCGCGCCGCGAAAGAAGTTCCCGAGTTCGATGCCGTCCTCGCCCGCATTCGCGCCGCGCTCGACAACCTGCGCCGCGCCCGCATTCAACCGCTGATTAACGGCACCGGCATTTTGGTCCACACCAATCTCGGACGTTCTCCGCTCGGCTCGGCCGTGGTCGAAACGCTCTGCACCATCGCCGCCAATTATAGCAACCTCGAGTATGACCTGAGCGGCGGCGAACGTGGCGGGCGCGCCGCTTACCTCGAACATAACCTGGCGCTGCTGTGCGGCGCCGAAGCCGCCACCGTGGTCAACAATTGCGCGGCGGCGCTGGTGCTCATCCTGCGCCATTTCACGGCCAAGAAGCCGGAAGTGATCATCTCGCGCGGCGAACTCGTCCAGATCGGCGGCGGGTTCCGCATACCCGAAATCCTGGAGGCGAGCGGCGCCAAACTCCGCGAGATCGGCGCCACCAACAAGACTTCCCTGGCCGACTACGCCAAAGCCATCAATGCCAGCACGGCCCTGATTTTGAAAGTCCACCGGAGCAATTTTTTCATGGGCGGCTTCGTCGATTCGCCCGCGACCGAAGAGATCGCCGCCCTGGCTCGAAAGAAGCGCGTGCCCTTTGTCGAAGACCTCGGCAGCGGCGCCGTCATCGCCACCGAAAAGGTGGCGGGCCTGGAGCATGAACCGACCCCGGCGGAGGTGTTGAAACGTGGCGTCGATCTGGTGTGCTGCAGCGGCGACAAGCTCCTGGGCGGGCCGCAAGCCGGTGTGATCGCCGGAAAAGCCCGGCTGGTCTCAGCCCTGAAAAAGGAGCCGTTTTTTCGCGCCCTGCGCTGCGACAAGCTGATTCTCTCGGCCCTGCAAACCACGGTGGACACTTATCTGGATGGTTGTAGCGCTGGCTCCCCTGAGCCAACCAGCGCCGCCTTCCAACCTCGCTCGGCTGAGGACAGCCGACTCTACAAAGCCATGGATGGCGCGGTTCCGGTGCTGTCGATGCTCCGCGTGTCAACCGCCGAACTGCGGGCGCGCGCCGGGAAGATCATCGCTGCCTTGGACGGCCTGCCACTCAAGGCGGAAATCGGCGAAGGCGAGGCGCAAATTGGCGGCGGAACCTTGCCCCGCTCCATCATTCCTTCCGTCACTGTTGACCTCTGGCCACGCGAACTTGCCCTGCCGGAATTCGCCGCGCGCCTGCGCACTGGCACTCCGCCCGTCATCGGCTATATTTCCGGAAACCGTTTCAAACTCGATCTGCGCACGATTTTTACGCGCCAAGATGAAGATGTCGTTCGCGACATTCGCGCACTGTTTTGTTAATTACATTGGATTTTCCGCGGATTTTCCGCCGCTTGCTTTGCAGCCGGCATCGTGTTACAGAATCACCGTGCGAACCAAGTTACTCAAATTGGGTCTTCTGTGCGGCTGCTTGTGTCTGGCCGATGGCAGTCAAGGCATCGACTTTTCGAAGGCAAGACCTGGGATCGCCAAGCAGCCTTCCCTTGTCGCCTCGCAACCGCTCTACGGCGCGTTTCTCTTTGGGACAAACGGCGGAAGATTCGTCTGGGCGATCCTGGACAAGAGCAAGAAGGCGTCTCTCGATTACGATGTTCTTTATCTGGACCTCAACGCGGATGGTGATCTGACCCAGCCGGACGAGCGGTTTGTGACTCAGCCGGTCGCACCCAAAAAAGGAGAACCTCCGCGCTGCGTCTTTGAGATCGGTCGCCTCAAAGACCCAGGAACGGGGCGCGCACACACGGACTTCCGGATTACTTGGACAACGAATCGGGTGTCGTATCGGATGAAATGGCAGGGAGACAAGATGATGATGGGCGGCTATGCTTCGGATCCCGACAGTTACGGAAATTTTTCGTCTTCGTCACAGACCGCGCCGATTTTCGTGCCGGACTACGACCGGCCACTTCAATTTCAGCACTGGATGAGCGGCTCGCTGAAACCAGGCGTGGATAACGATTTCAAGGTGTTCCTTGGCAACCAGGGCAATGGCCTCGGAACGTTTTCCGCAGTCGATGACAAATTTCTACCGCCCGACGATTACGTAATTGCTACGCTCGTTTACAAGAACAAATCCGGTGCGCAACACGAGTCTCGGTTTGAACTCAAGCGCCGGTGCTGAGGCGTGCTTTATCACGGCCCGGTCCGGGTCGAAAAAGATGCCGAAGTCGGTCGCGCCGTGGTTCGCTGCGAATTGCCCCGCACCTCCAAGTTCCGCTCGCTGCCCACGGACATTCCGGTGGAAATCAAGTAACACGGCTGCGTCTGCGCTTCAAAATAAGCAGATCGTAGAGCCATGGATGGGAGAGAATTTCCAGTGCTCGATGTAATCCCATTGGATTTTGTGAACTCTATCTGAGAGTCTCTGATTGATGGCCGAAAAACATTTTATCCTCGCTACCGCCGGCCACGTCGATCATGGCAAGAGCGCGCTGGTCAAAGCGCTCACGGGCATTGATCCGGACCGGTTACCCGAAGAAAAAGCGCGCGGGATCACCATCGATCTGGGATTCGCACACCTTGAAGTGCCGGCACCCCCAACCTTCAACGCTCAACCCTCAACCTTTCGTTTGGGCATCGTGGATGTGCCGGGCCATGAAGACTTCGTGAAAAACATGGTGGCCGGCGTCGGGTCAATCGATCTGGCGCTCTTCGTGGTGGCCGCGGACGACGGCTGGATGCCGCAAACGGAAGAACACCTGCAAATCTTGACGTATCTGGGCGTGACTCGCGCCGTGGTGGCGCTGACGAAAATCGATTTGGCGGAAGCCGACGAAGAGGGCGCAGAAGCAGGCGTTCGTGAAAAGCTTCAAGGCTCGCCCTTCGCCGGCGCGCCGATCGTAAGAACATCGGTTATCAGGGGGCGCGGTTGCGGTGAGTTGGTTTCTAAAATCGCCCAGGTTTTGGCTGACGCACCGCCGCCTCAGGACCTGGGCAAACCGCGGCTGCCGGTGGATCGCGTGTTCACCTTGCGCGGCATTGGCACGGTTGTGACCGGGACTTTGACCGGCGGCGCCTTTCGCCGCGGTCAAGCGGTCGTGATCCAGCCGGAAGGCAAAACGACGCGCCTTCGCGGCCTCCAATCCCATAATCAGGATGTTGAACAAGTCTGGCCGGGCACGCGCACGGCTCTAAGTCTTCCCGACCTCGCCGTCGCCGGCCACGGCCAGGAAGGAATCAAACGAGGCGACATTGTCACGGTCCCTGAACTCGGCAGCCCGACGCGGACCATTGACGTGCTGCTGGAAAAAAGTTCTCGCCTCGCCGGGGCCGAAACCGGGGCGGCCCGGCCGCTCAAGGACAGTGCGCTCGTGCGCTGGCATCATGGCAGCGCCAACTGTGCCGCGCGCGTTCTCTTGGCGGAGGGAGCGCAGCTTGAGCCAGGCCAAAGCGTGCTGGCTCAACTGCGTTTCGAGCAGCCCGTGTTCGCCTTGGCCGGAGACCGGTTTATTTTGCGGGATTGGTCAGAGCAATGGACCTTGGCCGGCGGCCTTGTTCTCGATCCGGAAGGAGATCGGAAAAGATTTCGCAGCCCGGCGCAGCAAACATTTCTAAAGCGCTGTTCGCAATCCATCCACGAGGCGTTGACGTGGGTGGACGCGCAACTGGCTCGGGACGGCGTGGTGCGCCGCCCGGCTTTGCTCGTTAAGTCGCATTTTGGTGCGGCGGAGATCTCCGAAGCGGTGCGCGGGCTGGCCGCCGAGGGCAAAGCCGTGGCCACAGGAGAACTGCTGGCTCATGCCGGCTGGTGGAACCGATTGCGGCAGCAGGCGGCACAGGCGATCGACGCCCGGCACGGGGCGCATCCGGAGCAAGCGGGTTTGTCGTTGAATGATTTGCGCAGCGCTCTCGAGGCCAGCTTGATTCTGCCTGAAGTGTTCGAGGCGCTCCTGACGGACCTTTGCGGCCAAGAATTTCAACAGGTCAACGCAGTCATTCGACGCAGAACGCACCGGCCCGCTTTGCCGCCGCAATTCCAGGCGGCGGGGGCCAAACTCAGAGCGGCGCTGTCCGCCAAACTGTTCGAACCACCTTCACGGAAGGACCTGGCGCCCGACGCGGTCTCGCAAAAGGCGCTGCGCTTCCTGCTGGAGACGGGCGAAGCGGTGGAAATCAGCGATGAGGTTGTGCTCATGGCAGAGAGTTTTGCGCGCGCGACCGAGGCGATCAAGAAATTCCTCCTCGACCACGGTTCGGCGACGGTCAGCGAACTCCGCCAGGCGGTGGGGGCGAGCCGCCGCATCGTGGTGCCTTTGCTGGAGAAGCTGGACCGCGAAGGCGTCACGAGGCGGGAAGGGGACCAGCGGGTGCTGCGGGGAAAAGGTTAACGGTTGAACCCAAAAAGCCAGACGGACGACAAGAGGACCCTATTCCGCAAACACATAAGCGCCGTAACCCACCACCTGATCGCGCGAGCCGGCCGTGTCGCCCGAATTGCGCAGGTCAACCGTGCGAGCGCGCAGACCAAGCTGCCGCGCCCGATGCAGCAAACCGCGGATCGGCCGGCAACCGCAAGCTTGCCCGCTGTCCAACATCTCGAAACGGAGCGCGGCGATGGCGTGTGAGGTCGCCTCATCCAGTTGCCGGGCCGTTTTGTAATCGTGGTAATGGCTCAGGTCAGAGCTGACCACAACGCAGGTTTCGGACCCGCCCCAGAGCGTGTCGAGCACTTGGCTGATCTGGCCGTCGGTGGCGTCGCCGACCAGCAGCGGGACGAGCGTGAACGATTCGAGAATGGTTTGCAGAAAGGGCAGATGCACCTCCAGGCTGTGTTCGCGCCGGTGCGCTTCATCCAGGAAGTGGACTTGCGGCAGGGCGCGGCAACAGGCTGACGCTTCCTTGTCCAAAGGCACCAAACCCAAGGGCGTGGCAAAAGCATCGGCTTGGCTGGCGGCTAAGCCGGCAAAGTCCGAGTAATGGGAAGGCCCCAGCAGAATCACGCGTTTGATCAGAGTTCGCCCGGCCTGGAGGCAGGCGTAGGCCGTGCCCGCCACAGGACCGGAAAAAATGTAACCGGCGTGGGGAGCGATGATGGCTTTGGGCGCCGGACCGGGCGCGACTTCGGCTGCGGCCAGATAACCTTTTACCTCCTCGCGAAGCTGGGCCGGGTCGGCCGGATAAAACCGCCCGGCACAGGCCGGCGGTCGAATCACCTGAGCGGTCGAAGCAGCACTGTTTTTCATGGCCATCGATCAATTCATCCTCACGCTTTTGGGCAACCGCTGAGAGTAGGCGGCCATGCCTGCGCCCGTTGAAACTTCGGCCACGCCGCTGGCCGGCCAAATGCCCGCGAGGCGACATTGACAACGCGGGCACTGGCCTTGGGGCGTAACCTTGTATCCGCGCACCAAATAACCGTAGCGCGCGATCAACGTACCACCGCAAGAGGGGCACCGGGTATTTTCCCAGGAGCCGACACGCCCCGGCAAATTGCCGGCGTAAACGAACTGCAGTCCTTCCTCGGCGCCGATTTCAGCGGCGCGCATCAAGTCGCGGACGGTAGTATTGTTCGGCTCAGTCATTTTGTAGTCCTGGTGGAAGGCGGTGACATGCCAGGGAATATCGCGGCTCACCGAGACCAGAAACCGGGCCATGGCGCGCAATTCGGCCTCAGAATCATTGAAACCCGGCACGAGCAGCGTGACCACTTCCACCCAGAGCCCGCGTTCATGCGCCATACGAATCGTTTCCGTGACATGCGCCAGTGTGCCGCCGAGGGAACGGTAGCGTTGATCGTCAAAGCTTTTCAAGTCCACTTTGTAGGCCACAATCCAGGGCTGCAAAAAGTCCAATGCTTCGGGCGTGGCGTTGCCATTGGAGACAAAGGCGCAGAGCATTCCGGCCTTTTTGGCCTCGGTGAACACCGCTACCGCCCATTCGGCCGTGATCAACGGTTCGTTGTAACTCGACACGACCAGCCGGGCATTATGCTCCCGCGCCCCGGCGACGATCTGGGCGGCGGAAACCGTCATGATGGAAGCCACCGAGGCGGCATCCCGCAACGCCTGGCTGGTCACCCAGTTCTGGCAATAAGAACAATGAAAATCGCACCCCATCATGCCGAACGTCAACGCATCGCTGCCGGGGTGGAGGTGGAAAAAGGGTTTCTTTTCGACCGGGTCGCATTGCAGCCCGGCCACGTAGCCAAATGGCACGCGCAATTGGCCTTCGTGATGGAAGCGGACTTTGCAGATGCCGCGCCGGCCGGCCCCGATCAAGCAGCGATGCCCACAGGCCAGGCACCGAATGCGGCCCCCTTCCTTTTTCCAGAGCGTCCCGACGACCGTGTGGCGGTCCAACACGTCGGCCAACCTTTCGTTGGCCACGCGCGACTTCGCTGAGGGCTGCCCAGCGAGCAAGGATGCGCTGGCGCGCTCGCTCTGGTCATTTGTCTGCGGGCCTGGCATACCAAGTTTGACCTCAGAAAGCGCCAAGCCAAGAACCGGTTTCACAGGAAACACAACCGATGTTCAAAGTTTTCATGGCACGTTTTCTTAGTTAACGTTGCACTAAACCGGCTCTTGTCAAAAGCAGAGGATTTTGCTTTGGCATTTTTCAATCTCGGTGTCATAAAGAAGCGCGAAATTCTTTTATGTCTTTGGCCGATAAAATCCGAGCGGCAGGCGTCGTTGGCGCCGGTGGCGCTGGCTTCCCCACCCATGTCAAGCTGGCCGCCAGGGCCGATACCGTCATCGCCAATGGGGCCGAGTGCGAACCGTTGCTGCACAAGGATGCCGCCGTCATGGAACATCGCGCCGCCGAGGTCGTGGCCGGTGTGCAAATCACCATGGAGGCCGTGGGGGCAAAGGATGGGTTCATCGGCATCAAAGCCAAGAACCGGCACGCGGTGGAAGCGATGGAAAGCGCTTGCCGAGGCACGCCGGTGCGCGTGCATCTCCTGGGCGATTATTATCCGGCGGGTGATGAGTATGATCTCGTGCATGAAGTGACCCGGCGCCTGATACCGCCGGCGGGAATTCCCCTTCAAGTCGGGGTAGTGGTCGCCAATGTGGAGACGCTGATGAATGTGGCCGCCGCTGTGGAAGGCAGGCCGGTCACCCATAAAACGCTCACACTGGCCGGCGCGGTGCGGCAGCCGCTTACCTTGACCGTGCCCATCGGAACGACCTTTCGCGATGCGCTGGAGGCGGCGGGCGGCGTGGGGACCAATGATCCGGTCCTTTGCATTGGCGGCTTGATGATGGGCGAAACCACGGACAATTTGGACACACCGATCACCAAGACAACGACCGGCGTGGTGGTTTTGCCGCGCAGCCATCATATCGTTGAACGCAAACTCAAGCCTGCCCCCGTCCAAGCCGGCATTGGCAAATCGGCCTGCGATCAATGCCGCTATTGCACGGAGTATTGCCCGCGCTACCTGCTCGGTTACGCCGTGGAGCCGCACCAGGTCATGCGCAGTCTGGCGTTTACGGCCACCGGCAAAGAATTCTGGAACCAATGGGCGGCGTTATGTTGCGCGTGCGGGCTATGCACCTTATACGCCTGCCCGGAAGAGCTGTTTCCCAAGGAAGCCTGCGACACCTCCAAAATCGAGATGCGGCATACGGGCCTCAAATGGACCGGGCCAATGACCGTGAAACCGCATCCCATGCGCGAAGGCCGAAGAGTGCCCATCAAAACCTTGATGAAAAAGCTCCACCTTCAATCGTATGACCATCCGGCTCCGTGGCAGGAAGTCGCGCTCCAGCCGCGGCAAGTGATCCTGCCGCTGAAGCAGAGCGCGGGCGTGGCCAACCAGCCGCTGGTGAATGCAGGCGACCGCGTGTCCGCCGGCCAGCCCTTGGGCGCGATACCGGAGGGAGCGTTGGGCGCAATCATCCACGCGCCGTTTGCGGCCACGGTCAGTGCCGTGACCGACGGACGCGTGATCTTAACGAGAACACTATGAACGAGAAATCCATCGGCCTGATCGAATTGTCGAGTATCGCCGCCGGCTTCAAGGCTGCCGACACGATGTTGAAGGCGGGCAACGTGCGCTTGATTTTGGCGCGCTCGATTTGCTCCGGCAAATACATGGTTTTGATTGGCGGCGACACCGCGGCCGTGCAAAGCGCCGTGGCGGCGGGAGCAGAAGCAGCCAACGGCTGCCTCATTGACGAGTTTGTCATCGCCAACGTGCATCCGGATGTCTTTGTGGCGCTGGGGCGGACTCAGCCGGTTGAACCCGACGGCGCTTTGGGTATCCTGGAGTCGTTCAACGTGGCCACGTTGATTCAGGCGGCCGATGTGGCGGCCAAATCGGCTCAGGTAACGCTGCTGGAAATCCGCCTGGCGATGGCGCTGGGCGGCAAAGCCTTTGCCACCCTGACCGGCGACGTGGCCTCAGTGGAAGCCGCCATCGCGGCAGGCCGCCAAGTCATCAGCGAGGCGGGCATGTTGGTCAACGCCGTGGTCATCTCCCGGCCGCATCCGGATGTGTACCGCGAACTGGTGTGACACAACAAAAAGATCAGGTCAAGAACATGAAATTTCAGCGGGCCGGCAGAAACTGCATTTCGGCCGGCGCAGTTACGGCTGGGCGGGCGTCAGGAGGCGATAATAACGGTTGGAGCTGGCGCCGGAGTCGGTCACGGTCGCGGTGAAGTTGGTGGATCGTGCCATGATGTCTAAAAGCTTCTGCCACTGGGCAATGCCTAAACTATCGCGGTATTGCACCGTGTAAGTGCGGTTGGAGGCGGCCAGGAAACTCAGGCTGGCAGGCCCTCCGCCTTCAAGCTGGTCCACTTTCAAGTAGCTGGCGGGGTTCCTGGGGTCCGTCCCGGCGACGTACTCAGCGAGGTTTTTCATCCCGTCCCCGTCGGCGTCGCCGGTGGCATCGGACAGGTCGTTGGAAGGACTGTTTGGGTTCAAGCCGTGGGCAGTCTCCCAAGAGTCGGGAAGACCATCGTTATCGGTGTCGGCCTGCATGATCACCAACCAATTGGTCCAGGTTAGATTCTGGGGGTAGGCCGCATTGGTCAGGGTGAGCGTGTAGGCCCCGCCGCTATCGGCCTGAGCGGTGAAGCTCACCAAGCTGTGGTGGGAATTGAGGACCACGTTGGCCAGGAGCCTGGAAGTTTGGATGTGCCGCCAGATGTAACGCATCGGCAGCGTGCCGAGGGTTTCGGCCCCCAAAGAAATCACTTGGCCAACGGTGGCTGTGATCAAGAGCCGCGAAGCGGGAGCCGCCAGCGCCGGGTTGATGAGCACAATCAAGGTTGCCGGGGCGCTGGGGACGGAGCCAACGCCGTCGGTGACCATGACGGTATAATCACCCTCGTGAGCCGCTTGCACGTTTGAAATCGTCAGGCTCGAATTAGTGGCTTTGTCGATATTGAGGCCGTTGAAGCGCCATTGGTAAGTGATCGGAGTTGTGCTCGAGGCGGCCACGGTAAAAGTTACGTTTGTGCCGGGACGCACCGCCTGACTTAGCGGCTGCTGGGTGATATTGGCAGCGACGATGACGGCGAGGGAGGCATTGCTGCTGACGGCGGAGCTGGACGGATTGAGCACGACCACGGCGTATTGACCCGCCGCGGCGGGCTGGACATTCGTCAGGAGCAGCGTCGCGTTGGTGGCGCCCGGAATATTCTTGCCGTTGAATCGCCATTGATATCGGAGCGGGCTTGGGTCGTTGGCGCTGACGCTCAAAGCGGCGGTCTGCCAGGAAAAAACAGTTTGGCTTTGCGGCTGGCTCGTGATGGTGGGTGGAGTTCCGGGAGTGTAAATCCTGCCGGGCGTCTGCGCTGAGCTTTCCCAGTTGCCGGGATCATCTCCGTATTCGGCCGCGTTTTTGCGGTGCAAAGAATGGCCGATGCCGTCAGCGGCGGCCGGCCACGGCGGCAGGTCCGAGTATCGAACCCGTTCCACCAGCGCCCAGGGCACTTGTCCGACATTGGGGCCGACCGGTTCAGGCGCGTCGGGCATGTAAAGGGCCAGGGCTTCGGCACCATTGCTCAGGTTGCCACGGTAGGGACCAAGAATTTGGGCGCCGGCAGGAACATTGTACTTGGAGCGAAAGGCCGTCAACTGGGCTGGCTCTCTCGCCGGATCGAAATTAACCACCACCAAATAGCCGCCGGTCGGGAGGACGATATTGGCCGGAAACTCATATTGCACGGCCTTGTCGAGCTTCCAGGTGTTGGTCGCGTGACTGAGATCAAAAAGATTTACCGGCGCATCACTGCGGTTGAACAACTCGAGGTACTCGTCTTCGGAATTATTCCAATAGGCTCCGTTGGCGAAGACATCCGGCGGCCGATACATGATTTCGCTAATGACCACCGACCGGACAAGCGGGCCAGCGTTGGTCGAACCAAGAGTATTGGCGTTTTGCGCCACAAAATGCTCGATGCCGGCGCTGGTGAGGTAACGTCCAAAGGTCACTCCATTCACCTGCGCCGCAAACTCATAGCCGTGCATGTAACCGGTCAGATTGGTCTGGGCGTCGCCGGAGAAGAGATAGACCTGGTCCCCCATCGAGCTGAGGGAGAAAGCCGTCGGCGAACTGTTGGTCAGATTGAATTCGTTCTCCGTGAAAATCTTGAATCCGCCGGCAGCGATCTTGGTGCCGTCCGGAATGCGGAATTTCTTTGGCTCGTTGAAGTCATCCGTCAAAAACCAGCCGCCGATGTCTGCTTCATTGGAGGAGAGATTGTGCAGCTCGATGGTATCGACGACCGGCCAATCGGTGTGTGTCAGCGCTTCGTTAATGACCACCACCGGAAGAGGCAGCGGCGGCGCCTCCGCTTGGCCGGGAGAACCATTCGGCGCGCTGCTGGGCCGCCAACTCTCTTTCCGGTCCCACGATGACAACGGAGCGTTCTCATCTGCAACCACCAGCGAGAAACCAGCGCCGTCGGTGACGGGATGCCAATCAGCCGCATAGGAGAAATCCAAAATGGGTTCCCGCAGACCGCCTTGCAGAATAAGCCGCTCGCCGCTGTTATCCAGGTTGCCGGTGTACTCGCCGGCAATCAGGCGGCCCGTGCCGTACCGGGCCTCAAACGCGGCGCGGTTTTTCACGACCAACACCCGCTGCTGAGCGCCCAGCAGCAGGTTGGGGAAGGTGAAGTCGATAGCGCCGCTGAGTCGATAGCCGTTGAGGCCGATCAGGTTGGCGCTGGTGTTCTTCAGTTCAACGTATTCAAAGTCCTCGTCCGCGTTCGTGCTGCCGGCGGGTGGGTCTGCCGGGTGATACATGATCTCGGTGATCACCAGCGGCGGGGTCTGGACCACGAAGGTGGCCACGGCCGGACCGCTCCACGCAGCCGTGGTCTTGGCCCTGGCAAAAGCGCGCGCATTCGAGTTAACGGGAATCGTGCTGCCATAGACCCGCGCATTGGGGGAAACCGCGCCGCCGGGCAGCCGCGGGTCCGTGCCGTCCAGCGTATAATAAATCGTCCCGGCGGGCGCGGAGATCGTCAGATTGAAACCGGCAGGCAC
>ERZ1292640.417-Hain-H43-02um-R1-417-length-34571-cov-11_pt1 | contig 29109 bp, 35 predicted proteins | sample MGYA00564404_ERZ1292640 | MGnify/ENA primary metagenome ERZ1292640 (study PRJEB36523, sample SAMEA6512636) | groundwater metagenome | collected 2019-01-08 | study: AquaDiva: Metagenomics assemblies of 32 groundwater samples | reverse complement strand
CGAGAACCCGGCGCTGCCTGCCTATCGCGACGTGCTGGTCGTCACCTTCCGCAAGCAGCCCGCGGCGTAAGTCTTCGAGGCCCCCTCACCTGGCCTCTCCCCCAAGGGGGAGAGGAACATGAATCTCACCCCCCGATCGTCACGCCGGCATCGGCGATCAGGGTCTGGCCGGTGATGAAGGCGCCGGCCTTGCCGGCCAGCAGGACGGCCAGGCCCGCGATGTCGTCGGGCTCGCCGATGCGGCGCAGCGGCGCGGTCGCCAGACGCTTCTCCAGATACTTCGGATCGTCCCACAGCGCCTTGGCGAAGTCGGTCTTCACCAGGCCGGGAGCGATGGTGTTCACGCGGATGTTGTCGGGCCCGTACTCGAGCGCGAGGTTGCGCGCGAGCTGCATGTCGGCTGCCTTGGAGATGCAGTAGGCGCCGATCACCGCGCTGCCGCGCACGCCGCCGATCGACGACACGATGATGATCGAGCCGTCCTTCTTGGCCCGCATGTCGGGCAGGCAGAGGTTCACCAGCCACATGTTGGAGAGGATGTTGTTGTGCATCACCTTCATGAAGGTGTCGTCGGGCAGCTTCTCGTTCGGTCCGTAGTAGGGATTGGACGCGGCATTGCACACCATCACGTCGACCGGGCCGAGCTGCTTCTGCGTCTCGGCGATCAGGCGCTCAACCTGCGCCTTGTCGGAGATGTTGCAGGGAATGACCGTGGCGTGGCCGCCGGCGGCGCGGATCTCGGCCGCCGCCTCCTCGCAGGCCGGCGCCTTGCGCGACGACACCACGACCCGGGCGCCCGACAGCGCCAGATGCATGGCGATCGACTTGCCGATGCCCTTGCTCGAGCCGGTGACGACGGCGACCTTGCCCGTGAGATCGAAAAGCGGCGATGCCATGTAATATCCTCCGAGTTCTATGCCATCCCCCTCCCCAGCCCTCCCCCTTCGGAGGAGGGAGTTTGAGGAGCGAGGTCTATCTACTCCCTCCCCCGGAGGGGGAGGGTCGGGGTGGGGGATCATGCTCCTGTCGCCAGGAGGGATTCGCCAATGCCCACCAGATCGTTTCGCTCACTCCCGATTCGCGAGCAAGCAAATCACCGTTCCAGAATCTCAACACGCGAAATCCCATGCCTTCGAGAAAGACCGTTCGCTCGCGATCGTAGGTGGCTTGGTCGACATGCTGGCTGCCATCGAGTTCAATGATCAGCTTCGCGCCGAGGCAGGCAAAGTCGACGACATATCGTCCAGTCGGTACCTGACGACGGAAGCGCCATCCGCTCAGGCGACGGGCCTTCAGCAGCGTCCAGAGAATCCGTTCAGCTTCGGTCGGCGATCGGCGCAACTCCTTTGCGAATTTCTGTACTGAGGGCTCGGCCGGCGGGCGCATCTGCCCAGATTGAGGGGCTCATCGCGCTGTAGCAATCCCCCACCCCAACCCTCCCCCTCCGGGAGATAGCATAGTAACTAAACTACTGGAAAACAATACAAATTTCCGCTATACTGTGATACACGGTCGCTACACAGATTGAGCCTTTTCAAGGGCTTAGTGCGGGCGACCTGCACAGAAGTTACACAGAAAGCGGGGCCGTGCGTGGCGTTTATGATCGATACGGAGGTGCTGAAAGACGGTCTCGTCATTTTCCGTCGCGGTGACGTCAAGCATGACAACTGGTACTGCCGCATGCGCCTGTTCAAAGAGAACCGCTACAAGACCATCTGTCTTGACACGCCGATCTTGAAAGAAGCGCGCGACAAGGCGTTCGATGAGGACGCGGAGTTGCGCTTCAAGATCAAGCACGAACTGCCCGTCTTCGACCGCAAGTTCAGCGATGTGGCGGCAGAATATGAGGCGCTTCAGGAGCGCCGGATGAAGGCGGGGGAGATCAGTCCCCAACGCTTCGAGGCGATCAAGTACTACATCAGGCCTCTCAACGCCTATGTCGGCACAACGCAAATCACGATCATTCCCGCCGCCAAATGGGGCGACTATGCCCTATGGCGGCGCGAAAACGGCAAGGGCCGGTTCGGCGAGCGGGTCAGCTACGGCACGATCAGGGGCGAGATGATCGTTGCACTCGGCATCCAGCGCTATGCCGTCAGCAAGAATTACATCCGCGACAGCCAAGTCTTCAAAGGTGCCTTGCCGACAAGCAAGGAGCGGCGAGAGGAGTTCACGCCGGACGAGTACCGCAAGCTCCACACAGTCGGTCGCCAGTGGGTCAAGGAGTCCAAGAACAAGCTCGTCAATTGGTATCGCACTGTCGCCTATAACTTCATTCTGATCATGTGTAACACGGGCATGCGGCCGCCCGAGGCGAAGAACCTGCAATGGCGGGACATCGGCGTGCAGACGGACAAACATGGCCGGCAGTTCGTCCATATCAAGGTACGCGGAAAGGACAAGTACCGCGATCTCGTCGCCCCGATCAGCGTTTTTGGATATTTCGAACGCATCCGCGCGATCAGCCCGGCAACGGGCGACACCGATAACGTGTTCACGACGAATAAGGGCAAGCCGGCGAAGTCCTTGTACGCATCACCCATCGAGGTCTTGCTCAAGAAATCGAATCTGCTTTTCAGTTCCTCCAAGAGTCGGCGCACGACGTATTGCTTCCGCCACACGTATGCGACGTTCCGCCTGACCGAAGGCGTGAGCGAGTATTTCCTTGCCGAACAAATGGGAACGTCGGTCAAGATGATCGAAGACCACTACGGCCATATCAATGCCGTCAAGAATGCGGATCGCATTCTCCAAGGGCTTCCCGGTTGGGAGCCGATTGCGGACGCACCCGAGCGGAGCGCTGCTAGCGCGAAGCCAGGCAAAAACAGGCGTCCGTCAAGAAAGAAGCCCGAACCGCCGAAATAAAGCGTCGAGTTCGACGCGCGGCGTCTTTGTGCGGGGTTCCCAGCGAGGCACCCGCAGTTGCGGTCTTCCGTGCCGCGCCTCATGAGCCATCGCGCCGTGGCGCTCGTAGATGGCAACTCTCACCTAGAAGAAGAAACCCAAAAGCGCCGTAAACAACGGCTCGACTTTGTCCCAATTCGTAATCGCGGCGATGCTCACTCCGCAGATGCCGGCGAAGAACCCGGCAATACCAGTGTTCAGGCTAATGCGACCGCGTTTGTGAGCTACCTTATCTCTAGCCTCCTTTTCTGCCGCAGCAATCCAATCGGACATCTGACCGTTCAAGGCGACAATAGCGCCATTAGCGCGCTTGATGGCGACCAGCGGTATCGACCAATCATCGATGGTGGGGTCCGCCAATGTTCTTGGATACTTTGCTTCATGCGCCAGAGCCTTCCGCTCCTTCTCTATCTCATTCTGATAATGAAGAGCCCCTGGAGCTTTTGCGATGGTTGTTAGCTTGCTTCGATTGTCTTCAACTGCGTTCTGATACGATTTGTGACGATCAAGGCACTGACGAAAGCTGACGTTGGCAATATGGAGCCAACTTGAGAACACTGTGTCGAAAAGTGCCGTCAGCTCAACGGTCAGTCCGCTCTTTAAAGAAGATATGTCTCCACCCGCACCAATCCGCACTTCTTCCAAGACGCTAAGGAAAATTTCCCTCGTGCCAAACTTCTTAGCCTTGTAACGCTTGTTCAACGTTCGAAAGGCAGCCTGGGCATCTTCGCAGTGCTGGTATTTTTGGACAGCGGCAGCAAAAAGCGCTTCTATCTCGCTCATACGCCGGTCACCGGCTGCCAAATCTATTTGGAAGGAGCGATTGTTTTCATGAAGGGTCGCTAAAAGACCATTCATGCTTGCGCAAGTCTTCGTCTGTAACGGTCTCAAGACCATTCAGCGCGGCGTCACGATCTTGAGCCTCGCTGGCTTTGCGTGCCGCTTCCTTCATAAATTCCAGGGTTACTTGTTCGACGGGAACACCCGTGATCGCGGCAAACTGCCGGACCATGACGCTAGGTGATTCATCAGTCTGCGGTGGCTTGGGAGGTTGTGACATTCTGGCCTCGATACTCTTTATGATTAAACTAAATATGGTAGATAAAGCATAATCTATCACAACCGTTCTGGAAGCAGAAGGAATATTGGGCACGCCCGCTGCAGATTCTGCAGCAGGTTCTTCGCTCTCTAACGTCCAGGTACCTGGCTGCTGTAGGTTCCTGAGGGTATTCCGCTCATCGGGTGTCAGCGGAACCTGCTGAATATATTCTTCAATTTCAGTTGGCATCGTCTCATCCTTATCGACGGATACGACCCGCACCATTCTGCATTATGGCAACCATAAATAGTCCCTCACAAGAGTCCTGCAAGATGAATTTTGCCGTGGACGCGCCCGAGCGTAGCGCTGATAGCGTGAAGCCGGGTAACAAGAAGCGTCCACGGGATCGAATCACCGAACCGCCGAAATAAGCGTCGAGTTCGACGCGCGGCGTCTTTGTTCGGGGTTCTCGGCGAGGCACCCGCAGTTGCGGTCTCCGTGCCGAGCATCTTCGGCCATCGCGCCGTGGCGCTCCGGGATGGCCGGTAATACGCATTTCCTAAGGTGCCGCAGGCTTCGCTCTCTACTCCGCTTTTCCCATCGCATCCACCGCACATCTCGATAATCGGATTTGCCAAAGGGCTTGCTCATCCCTCCTTTCGCCGTCCGTCATTCATCTTCGGACACTGCCGGCCTCGGGCGCTTCCCGCGTCAACCGGAAGCCTCGGTTCCCCCTGAAGGTCTCCCCCAATTTTCCGGTGTGACGCTGCACCCTGGAGGCCTGCCTTTCGTGATCCGCCAATGACGGCAACAACGAAAGGAAAATCATCATGAGCAAGAGCAAACCCAACTACCGTGTCGTAAGCGTCAACAAACGCGATGGCAAAGACACCTTCGCCGAGATCGGCGCAGCCTGGGCCACTGCCAAGGGCGGCTACGTCCTCCGCCTCAACGCCCATCCAGTCGGCGACACCGTCCTTCTTCTCCCCTTCGCGGAAAAGACCGACGAGGCTTAATGCCTCGCACAAGAACCCCGACCGGCAACTACCGGTCGGGGACTTCTCTTGGAAGATCCGGGATTACATGCCCGGCGGCTTGAGCTTTGGAGCCGCATATGCGCGGCGGATGTTATCGAGGGAGATGCTCAGCATCTCGTGCTCGTAGCTGCCCGGTTCGACTGTTGCCAGTTGCTGTTTGATACGTGCGTAGAGGGCGCTCAGTTCGAAGTTGGTCTTGCCGGTCAGTTCTGATGCGGTGATGAATTTCATGGTTTCTCTCCTTCTTGCTTTTGAGCCCGCGCCCATCGCGGACTTCATGCAGCGTGGAGAGCGACGGTCGCGCCTGCGCCGCACCCGCAGGGCCGCAACGAAGAGGAGGAGCCCTTTAGGGCTTGCGGCGACCAAAGGCCGACCGGTGCTAACGGTGCATCATCGAAGTCCGAGATGGAGTGGGCGCTACTTGAAGAAGGAGACATTGAGTTCAAATCCTCACCGCCCGAATTGACCGCAGCCATTTCAAATGAACCTTCCGCGCCCTTGAAGCGGAACTGGCGAACGAGCCCAAAAACATCGAATGCAGCGCGCCCGAGCGCTCCTGCATCAGGCATCCAGTAACGCCGTCGCGAGAGTTTCTATTGACTCCCACCACCCGTAGCGAGATGAAGATCCCCTGGGGGAGGGTCGCAATGAAAAAGACCCTGAAATGGCTAGCAGGGATAACAGGGGCGGCCGTCGCCGTGATCGGCGCGCTTTTCCTGTTAGCGCATTTCGCCTCGGCCGAATTCATCTCCGACAACCGCCACGCCTTGGAAAAACTCCTTCTGGCGGCACTTGCAGTCGCCGTCTTTACGCCACTCGGAGCGGTTGTCTTCTGGCTTGCGGCAAACCTGCGCGGCTATCTCAAACGCTACCGAAATTACAGCGACGCCAAACGGCATAAGCGCCTGAATAGAACTGCCGATGCGGCGCTTGCGCGCTTTGGCGCTACGCAACTTGAGCGCGCCACCAGGATTGATGAAGTCTTCGACCGAAAGATTGAAGGAATCAAAATCAAGATCGAGAAGCGAGGCCTAAAGTGCGACTTGGAAAGGCAGCTCTCTGCTATGTCTCCCCGAGAGCGGGAAGCCCTCCGCACAATCTATCATCTTCAAAATGCCGGTATGATGATCCCGGGTAACTTCGAGATCATCCAACTCAGCCTGATCTTTGCGCAAGGTAAGGGCACAGTCTTCAATGGTGCTCGCTATACGCGCGCCTATAACAATATCCGCTCCGTAGAGGACGCCATTCGGATCATCGGGGGTGCCGGCGATATTGACGCTGCCATAGACGCAGCACTGCGAGAACTCTTGATGAGTTTGAGCAGACACCCGGAGCATCCTATGCTCAAGGGGCTTGCATCCCGCTTGTTCGGCGACGGCGGCGACCTTGCCCCTGGCGCGCCGCTCAAGGCCGCGAAGAACGATGATGTGCCACGCGGAGGCCTTATCCTCGGTCTCGACACCAACAACCCCGATGACTGCTGGTTCTTCGATGGAGAGGGATCGCTCATCACCGTGGCACCGCCCGGCGCAGGCAAAACGCAAGCCCAGGTCTTTCCGAACCTGCTCAGGTGGAAGGGCCCTGCCGTCGTGCTTGACGTGAAGGGCGAGATATACGCGCAGACCAGCAAGTGGCGGCGGGAAAACGTCGGCCCGGTCTACAAGTTCAGCCCGCTCGACCCCGAAGCCAGCCATTGCTTCAACCCGCTCACCATGGTGCGATCCGACACGGATTATCTGTGGGAGGATGCGCGCTTCCTGGCTGACATGATGATTGTGCCAAGCGGCGCGAAAGACCCCTTTTGGGAAAACCGCGCGCGGGATGTGCTAACGGCCGCCATTGCCCGCGTCTGCGTCGAAGAAGACGTGAACAAGCGGCCGATGAGCGCCGTCCTCGATATCCTGCATGGCGTTGGCTGGACAAAGTTCGTCAGCTATCTCCAGGCCCGCGTGGACATGCGCACCATGCACCGCGCCGGCCAATCTCTCGGGGACATGGAACAGAAGACGCGCGATGGCGTGCTGCAATCGGCCCTGTCAAGCATGAGCACCTGGGATGGCGAGCGAATCGCGCGCGCGACAGCAACGTCCGACTGGAACCCTCTCGACTTGCGCAGCGGCGAGAACCCGACGATCTACATCTGCCTGAGGCCCAACGAAATCAACAGCTACACATCGATTCTGCGCGTGCTAATTGCTCAGCATATCCGCGCCCTGACCTCGGTGCTGCCAGACAAGGAAGTCTCGCCCATCCTCTTCGTCCTGGACGAACTCCCCCGGCTCAAACACATGCCCCCGGTCGAGGAAGCCCTCGAGATCGGGCGGCAATACGGCATCCGGCTCTGGATGTTCACCCAAAGCCTCGGTCAGCTTGAACAAGCCTATCCCAATGCGGACGGCATGGTGGGTAGTTGCGCCGTGCGCATGTTCATGAATCCGAGCCTGTATGACGAGACGGCGCAGAAGATTTCTGAAGACATCGGCTATCAGGAAAGCATCGTCGACGGCACGCGTGTCCGGGTCGTTGAGCCCAACATTCTCGCAGGCCCCGACTTCAAGGACTTCGTCATCGTCATGGCGTCGAATGCCAAGCCAGCGAAGTTGAAGAAGTATTTCGCTTACGAGGATGAGAACCTGACGAGCAAGATGGGAAGCCCATGACGCTGGAGGGCCGTAGGGAGCATGTCAGGGGATAGCAACGACGGCCGAAAGCCCGACTACGAAAAAACGAGGGCAGACGAATTGGCGCGTCAGGACAAGGACACAAAGGATCTCGAGGAAATACTCAATGAAGCGAAGAAGCACGCGCTCAGGGCGGCCAAAAAAGGCGGCCGCGAAGGACTGGAGCTTGTTGAATTCGAAAAATCCATCGCCGAAGAGCACAATGGGCAGCGGAAGGCGCTGGCAGACGAGCAGCAAAAGCGGCTCGATGACCTGGCGCTTCTCTACCTTGGACCACCGACAGAGCGCGATAAGGACCGAGAACGCTAGCCGTGCTCAGCCGTTGCCTTTGGGTTGATCGGTGAGGAAAAGAAAGTCGGCGCTAATCTCCATGAGGGGGTCGAGTGCCAGACAGAGTGAGTACCAAACATGAAGAAATTCGCCTACTTGCTTCACTGCTTTGGCGGCATCGTTGTCCGCGTCCGACGTAGCCTGTTTGGTCAACGCGGCAGAGATGTTTTCCATGTAGTGGGCGAAGTACATAATGGCACTCTTGTCAGGGAGGCCGATCGAGCGGATGTGTTCAATATGTTTTCGCGCCTGGGTAAGATGGAATGTGAACATTGCAAGCTGGCCGTATGAGTCGGCCACCTTGAGGAGCAAATACCGTTCGTAACATTCGTTAGGAAAGTGCTTGTTAGCGACGTAGCGGAGCGGGGCGGCGTTCTCAAATAGATCGTTTATGCTCTTGATTGGATTGTCCGCCACCCGTTGCTTCTCCTCGCCACCCATTCTACAGCGGTAAGGGTTAACGAAGTCCTAACTGGCTCATGGGCGCGGAGGGTGCTCCTTGGCTATGACCCGAAGCGTTCGCGGGCCCTTTCCTTGGGCAACAACGCCCATGACCTTCTTCACCTGGCACCTGTCCTACAGAAGCTTATGCTTTTCGCACGATGGCTCGGAATTGCATCGTAACCGGAAGAAGTTGGGTTCCAAATAGTCGAGGGTCGTCACCCCGAAAACGATTCCTCCAGCCACAAGTCCGAAAAGGACCGGAAAGGCGCGAAGGCCAGCGCGGTTCTTCTTCCTTTCATATGCCTTCGAGTCTTCGAAGGAGTTGAACTGCAAAAGACCGGCACTGTTTCTGCTCTCGAATTCAAACTTCTCGAACTCGCGATTCATAACCCTGACTTTGCGGAACTGCAGGAAGCAGACCACAAAGACCGCACCGCTAAGTAGCCACCAAAAAAACATATCCGCCCCTGTTTGGTTGATCTGCCTTACGTTTCCACCTGCAATGGCAGCCGGTGTCGAGCCGTCCCTGTAGTCGCTCCGCGAGCTTGTGGAGAATGCGGGCACGTCGCGGCTATATCGCTGTGTCGCGAGTCTTCTCGTCCGCGTCTCTCCATTGTCGCGCGCAAAGTTATTGCTTCGTCATGGTGATGAGGTATGAGCGGCCGCGCTTGGTCTGGAATGTGCCCTCCAGCCTGCCGCCGTTGTGCCGAAGTTTGATGGTCGACCCTGGGCCAGTCAGAATGCTGACGGAGTCGCCGGCGACGGTGCAGGATTGCTTGCTGCTACCAGCTGCGGCGGCGGCAACCGTAAGGTCCCAACTGCACTTGCCATCTGCGCTGATCACGAGCGCACGATCAGCCCCGGCAGGGTCGTTGCGGTAGGCTTCGAGTGTTCCCTTCCAGGAAGGTAACGTAGTCGCTGCCGTTGTGATGGCTCTTGTCGGAAAAGCTGACCGCCTTCCGCGCGCGGGGAGAAACCTGGCGAATGTAGTCCCCGGTGCTGTTTTTTAGGTAAAGGCTGGAGATGCTGGTGCGGCCCTCCTGAACAAGCAAGTGCTGGTACGGATTGTCCGTACGGATCGACCAGCTTTGAAACTGACCCTGTCCGTCGGCGCTGCCCCAGACATTCGTCGCGCGGCACGTTGCGCCGGACGGAGCCACAAACCGCGACTGAGCGCAGTCGATGACGCCCCATACGGCTTGTTGAGCCGCGACATCGGACGCGAACACGAACGACAGGCCTGCCAGCGCAAAACTGAGGATGGATCTCATTGGCTTTCCCTTTGGAAATGGTTGCCCGGAACGGCCTCTATCGGCTTCGTCGATTGGCTGTTACTCCGGTGTTAGCTTCCATCGGCACGCGGAGCGGGAATTGACGATGTCGAGGTCTCTCGACTTCGCATTGCCGACGATTTCGAGGCTCGCCCCACTTGGCGACCTGAACGCATGCTTCACCGCGCCGTCAGCGGGAATGGTGATGCTGAACATCTTTCCGTTGGCGTTCGACCCCGTGAACGTCGTTCCGGTGAAGTCCAGCGCGTAGAGGCCCCCTGTTTTCGCGCAACCGCCTGCGGAACGATCCGGCAAAAGGATGGTTCGCGCGCGCCAGGCGTCGGCCTGCGCTGCCGAAGAGGCCGCGCAAAGGCCGAGAACCACGAGTCCGAGCGCCCAAAGCCGACCGGCTGGCGCTGTTGCCTTCCTACCCATCTTGATCGCCTCGACGTTGAAAAACCGCCGCGCCGCAAGGCGCGAACAACTGCTTCGGACGGCACGTAATACGGGATTATGGTCTACGTGTCTATAGTCCCCGTGACCATAGTCCGTGGCCGAATAGGCCCCAAGAGGCTTGTGGTAGCGGGCATGAATGCCCGAGAACTGGTGGCCTGGAATGTGCGGCGGCTCCGCGTTGAACGCGGGATCGCCCAGGAGGCCCTTGCGGCCGACGCCGAGATCGACCGAACCTACGTCAGCCGCATGGAGCGCGGCATGGAAAACCCGACCGTTGGCGTATTGGAGCGTATTGCCAGGGCGCTCGGCGTGCCCATCACGGACTTTTTTACCGTCCCGAAGGCGGGCGCGAAACTCGCCCCGCTGCTGCCCGGCGGGCGCAAGGCGGCAACGAAACGGAGCAGCCCCAAGGGCTGAGGATGCGCCGCTGATTGCTGCCGCGTGCATGTCGTGAGCCGTCATGACCGAACTCCGATTGCCACCAGAATCCTTCGAACCGGACATTCATGACGGAGCGGCGGGGCCGCCGCTTCACCCGAACGGGTGAGCCACCTGTCCGCGCCATGTGAAATGCTGCGCCGCTTTGAGCCAATCGAGGGGGCATCAGATGAACTGGAAACACCTGCCGGCGGCCTTGGCGCTCTGGGGCCTTGCCGCACCAACCGCTGAGGCGGCCGACGTTCCGCTCACTTCCGCCCAGGTGCGAAGCGATATCCTGGGCAAAGAGGTGAGTCACAATCCTCGGCACATCATTATTTTCGGCACCGATGGAAAACTCGCAGTCGTCGGTGGCCCGCTTGGAAAAAACGGAACCTATCGGTTGGAGACGGACGGGCGCATCTGCTGGCGCATGAGGCCCCCGAACGATGCCGGCTGCTTCCAGTACTACCGGCGGGGTGCGCAACTGCGCGTACGCCGAACCGACTCTGGCTCCCCGGGAGACATCGGCCCTGTGACGGTCACGCCGTAGAGCAGCTCAGCGCGGCGAAGGTCGCGCCCCGCCCAAAGCCGCCCTTGGCGGTAGTGACGACCACTGTTACAATCAATGGTAGTCAAGACCGGCGTTGGGGGGCGTCGATGGTTTCCGACAAAACATATCTGTCCGTAGTCGAGGGCATCTACGATGCCGCCGTCGACCCGTCGCGCTGGGGTGATGCGCTCAATAGGCTTGCCCGCCCGATGAGCGGCGGCGCCTGTCTCGTGATGCACGATCCGCTCATCGCCGCCGGGAATGTCCCATTCTTTTCCGATTGGGACGCTGCCAGCATCGCGAGCTATGACGCCTACTACGCCAGCCGCAATGCCTGGCTGGCGCGGGTCGCAACGCGGCCCGTCGGCAAGGCCGAACCCGGCGAGTTCTTCCTTCCGCGCTCAGACCTCCAGAAGACGGAGTGGTACAACGACTTCCTCCGTCCCAACGACATCGCCAGCGGTATGGGCGTCACCGTCATGCGCGACAGCAACCGCTTCGTCTCGGCAGCCGTCCTGCTGCCCCGCTGCAGCGACGCCGCCCAGGCTTCCCACGTCGCGCTCCTGCAACGGATCACGCCGCATATTGAGCGCGCGCTGAAGGTCAACCGCCAGCTCAGCGCAGCGGAATTCCGCTGGTCTACGGCGGAGGAATGCTTCCACCGGCTGAAAGTCGGCATTGTCGTCATTGGCGGCGACCGGAAGATCCTGTTCTCCAATACGGAGGCCAATCGGATCTTCCGTCAAGACGATGGCCTGACCATCAACCGCGAAGGCCGGTTGGCGGCAGGCACAACCGCCGACAACCAGCGGCTAAAGGGGATATTCGAGCTGATCTTCGGCACCACCTCGCCCGCGCTCCAAAGCGAAAGCGGCGTGATGTCCATTCAGCGCCGTTCGGGAATGCGCGCCTACGGCCTTCTCATCACGCGACTGCATCCGCCAACAGAGTTGTTCGGCGGACGCGGCCCCATGGCGCTTCTGTTCGTCTCCGACGTGACATCGCAGCGTCCATCAATCGAGCGGCTCTCAGAAGCCTTCGGCCTCACAGCCTCCGAAGGCCGCCTCCTCTACGTCCTGCTCGACGGCCACGGCCTCGTCGAGTCGGCAGTGCGCCTCGACATCTCCATCAACACCGCCAAGACCCATCTCAAAGGCCTGTTCGAAAAGATGGGCTGCGCAAGACAGGCCGATCTTGTCCGGACGACAATGGCGCATCCATCCTGGTTTGCTTCTTGAGTGGCGGCACCCATACAACTTTTTGAAGAGATATGCGGAGGAAACAGGTAATGGGGCGAGCGACATATGAATCTACTTGTCAGCGTCGAAGCAGCGTTGCGGCGGCACTTACGACACTCATCACCTTGTTTCTTGCTGTTCTGCTTTTGGGTGGGTGCGAAAAGAACAGCGATGAAGATTCGCCGCCGGTAAATTTCAAAATCGCATCATGCTCTCCCGGCCTAAACTTGAAAGAATGTGAGGTTGAAAAGCGCTTCGCCGACTACCTAGCAAATAATACTGATGCTGCGATCTGGCGTTACAGGCAGCGATTTGGAAGTGAAATCAATACAGACAACGCTCGCGAACTCTCTGAAGACTACGCGCCCAAAGGCGTGGAGACGGACTCTGTGCAAGCACGCGACGCTCGCACAAGATGGAGCGCCGCCGTGCAAGAGCCAGCCAGCCTTCTAAGCAAAGAGCTCTATCGCCGTATGTTGGCCGCAGACACTATTGTCTTTACAGCAGGCGGCGCGGGCTCGGGAAAATCATCTGCGCTCAAAGGCCTCTCGCCAGTGGAGGCTGTCCTTTCCCGAGCGTTTGCAATCTATGACACGACGCTATCAGCCGAGGACTCCTCGCTGGCAAGAATTGAGCAAGCCTTCAAGTCTGGCAAGAAGGTATACATCATCTATGTATTCAGAGATCCGGTCGCTTCATTGGAATTGGCTCTCGGCCGAGCAAAGAGCAACGGCCGAACTGTTCCCCTAAAGGCCTTTGTGGAAGGACATCTTGGAGCACCGAAGGTGCTGGCGACTATCCTCAAGAAGTATGGGAATGACGCGCGATTTAATTATCGGATTATCGATAACAGCTTCGACGAGGGAATGCAGAAGATAGTCACTGACGACATCGACAAGTTTTTTAGCGGACGCGCACAAACTCGTGTCGACTTAGTCCCTAAACTGGAACAGACACTCGACGCAGCATTGAAAAGCGGAAAGATCTCCCAAGAAGTATATGAAGCATCTAAGTGAGTATTACGGAATTCCTAGAGCTTCGCCCGCTTTGTGCGAATCACATAGTAGTCTATGATAGAAAAATACAAACAGGGGGATCGGCAACTGGAAGGAACTAGAAAAGATGAAGAAGAAGAACGATACCCGCAGAGACGAGACCGTTGACTATAGTATCTTCGCCAAGTACCCGCCCGGCGCAGGTCGTAATGGAAGCAAGTTTGCGCGCGATCTTGACCAAGCCATGTTTAAGACATGGGGGACTATCTCCGGTGCTGTTGGGCCTAAGGCAAGGGATGAACAGAAGGCCGACACGCATGACCAGCGCAAGAAGCCGCCACGTCCTTAAGAGTATGCAGGATCGCCGTTCTGGAGCATTGCAGACTGTCGCCCCGGCTATGCTTTGAGGTATTTGGAAAGCACTTCCAGACGAAACTGGAAAATCTCGCTGCTCAGTTTTCCGATGGCCATCAGGTGATCCTCAAGGTCTGACAGCTTGAGTGGTCTGTTCTCACCGGCCTGTCGGACTTTCGAACGTTCATGCTCTGATATATGCAACTCGAACCACGATACCCAAAGGGGCTCGTCAACGCGCATGGTGCCTGCCTGGGCATATTCGATCTTGTGTGAAACAGGTTGATGCGCGATCCGATTTCGGACGCTCAGAAGGTTGCCAAGCTCCTTCATGATCTCTGACCACTTGATTACGTCAGGATGATCTTTGCCGCCGTTGGGACGGACTTTCTTTGGCAGCACGGTCAGCAGCAAGTCATTTGTGAGAGTGCGCCGCGCTTCAATCGTCGGCGTCCTGAAGTAAACAATGGCCGCCCGCTCTTTCGAGCAGCCGATGCATTCCCAGCAGATATGAAACAGCTCTGAATCGATCGCCGCCCACTCGGTAACACAGCTGCCGACCATCAGCATGAATTCTTCGCCGCGCTTCTGAAGCGCGGTCTTAGGCTTTTCTTCGTTCATGATTGTTCAGTCCAATAGGCCGCCAGCTGTATGAACAAAGCCTTGCTTTGTAATCACGCCGCGACGCGGGACAGCAAGGCTGGATTTCAGCCAGCCCACCAATATTAGCACAGTCTCGATATACCTGCGGCGCGGTGTGTCCTCGTCGCCAAGGGCGAGCAGCATCCGGTCCATTGGTCTGATAACCTTGGGCGTATGCAGTTCGTCGCAGAGGTCTGCGACAGCGGCTTGCTCAAACTTGAGCAGCCGCACCGCATGCGCGAAGTGATTGCGGATCTCGCGTATACGTTCGAGATCCGCATAGGTCTTAGGCCCGACGATGCCAAGCGCCCGCGCCATCTTGATCCGCGCAGAAAGTTCGGCCATCGGGCCGTTCTGATTGTAGTCGAAAAGCCCGGCGCGGTCGTCGATCGGCATAGGGACGAGGCGAGCGGCGATAGCCGCTTCTAGCGCCTTCTCGACGTAGCTTGCGCCGATCACGGCAATGGCGTGATCGGCATAGGCGTTATGCTGAGGCTCCAGCGCCATGAAGACGGCCTGCACCGCTGCGTCCGGCGGAACTTCCCGTGCGTATGTTCTGAGACGCTTCTTCGCGCTGGACTTGGCTGTCTGCTTTCCCACTGAAGTCTCCGAACAGACGGTTGCCCACTGGACGCTCGGGGATCACGTCACGGAATCCCCGAGCGGAACAGACGACATGGTACAGTGGTGCCCCATACGCGGGGACGCCATAGGCTTGAGCTAGAAGATCGGAGGAAGGCCAGATGACCGCCCATACGTTTCAGGGGGCAAGTAGCAGGGACTACACCTACTTGATGCTACCGTGGAGCCAGTTGCAGGGCATACCCCGGCAGGCCGCAAACTACATTCTGGCAGCGGGAACGCCGTTGAGCCCCGAGCCCGTCTGGATCAGTGAAGCGCACCGCCTTTATGCCTTCTTTGAAGCAAACCCGCGCCTCTGGGACATCGCGCAGGCGAAGCACAGTGCCAGACTCTTCTACATTCGCGCCGAGCCGGGCCAGGCCGCTCGGCTGGCCGAACGTGAGGACCTGATCCGCAGCTATCTTCCCCCGATGGACGATCGCGTCCCGCCCGAGCGGTGACGCTGGTCGGCCTGTTACGCCTGCTGCTTCTGATCAGGTATGCGCGGCGTGCGGTCGTATGCGAGGCCAGGGCGGCCGACCGGTACGGTCGACGGTCGCCCCGTGCCGAGCGGACGGTGTGGATCTTGGGTTCGAGACCGTACGCCGGGGAATGACCTGGGCCTTTGTCCGGAACAGCAGTGACGACCCGGCGCTGGAGACAGCGGGCCGGGAGGCTCAGTCCGTCGTGCGCGCGCCAGCGTGCACGACGGCATGGGAGTGGTGCGCACCGAAGGTGATTCGCGCCACCCCATGTTCTTTTCCGCTTGTTCTGGAATTGTGCTATAATTACGGCTGTAGGCTAAAGCGTCGATTCGCGTTACGCTTGTAGGCTTGGTGCAACTGTTAATTGCACGTTAATTCTCCTCCCTGCTATCCTGATATCGTGATGTGCAAGCCATGCGCGGTCACACCGCGCAACCCGCCCTTCGGGCTGGCTTGGCAAGGGGCTATTCCATACCCCGTTGCATCCCCAGGGCCAGGGGTTTCGCCCCCGTGGACCCGCGACCAGGGCGTTCCGCCCATGGACCCTGACCGCTGTTTCGGCAGCGGCGTCGACCATGGGCCTTCGCGCCCCTGGACCCAGACCAAGGCGGCCTTCGTGCCCCTTGGAACCCAGACCGGGGGTTTCGCCCCGGCGACGACCAGGGACGTTTCGGCTCCCTGGAACCCTGTGCGGCGGGGGCTGCCGCACAGCCGGACGTTGTGTCCGGCACGACCAAGGCGCTCTGCCCTTGGAGCCAAGCCAGCTGCCAGCTGGACCGCCAAGGGTGCGACCCTTGGAACCGCGTGAATACAGGCGCATGGGAAGGCAGGCATGGCGAGCGGCACTGATAAACGACAACGCGGGAAGACAGTCACCGTCCGGCTGACCCAGGACGAGCATGGCGCGCTCGAATCCCTGTCCTCCCGCAGCGGCTTGGCCTTGGGGGCCTTTATGCGGGCTGCCGCCTTCGGCGACAGCGGCCCCCGCGCCCAGCGCCGCCCGCCCGCCGATCACCAGGCGCTGCGCCAAATCCTCGGCCATTGCGGACGGATCGGGAACAACCTGAACCAGATCGCCAAGCACCTGAATGCCGGCGGCCAGCTCGACCATGAAGAACTAGGGCAAGCCCTAAAGGCCTACCTCGACATCCGCGCCGCCATCCTGGCTGCACTTGCCATGAAAACGAGGGATGCCTCCCGAACGAGGGAGGCGTCCCGGACCGGGGACGACCCCTCATGATCATCAAGGGTGGCAGTCGCGCCGGCCCGCGGCAGCTCGCCCGGCACCTGCAGCGCGCAGACACAAATGAGCGCGTCCAAGTCGTGCAGCTCGATTCCCCAACCGAAAACCTGCTGGAAGCGTTCCGCGACTGGCAACTCCTTTCCAGCGGCACGCGCGGCGACAAGGGGCTCTATCACGCCAACATCGATCCGGATGCCCGCTATCCGATGACCGCCGAACAGTGGAAGCGCGCCGTCGATGTCCTTGAACGGGAACTCGGCCTCGAGGGCCAGCCGCGCGCCGTGGTGATGCACGAGAAGCACGGCCGCCAGCACGTTCATGTCGTCTGGCAGCGCACCGACATCGACACCATGAAGCTCATTCACGACAGCTTCAACTACAAGGCCCATGAACGGGCGAGCCTGGCCCTTGAGAAAGAGTTCGGGCACGAGATCGTGCCCGGCAAGCATGCCAAGCGCGATCGGGAAAAGCAGCCCGACATTCCCAAGGCGGCCATCAGTCATGCCGAATGGCAACAGGGCGAGCGCGCCGGCATTGATCCCCGCGCATTCAAGGATGCGATCACCGAACTCCGTAAGAGGAGCGATACAGGCCGCGCATTCCAGCTTGCACTGGAGGAGCGCGGATTGCTCCTCGCAAAAGGCGACCGGCGCGACTACGTCATCGTCGACGCGAACGGACAGGTCTACAGCCTCGCGCGCCAGATCAAGGGCGTCACCGCCAAGGATCTGCGCGAGTTTATGTCGGACATCGACAGGGACGCCATTCCAGGCGTCGAGCAGGTCAAGGCACGACTGCAAGAGCGCGAACATCAGCCGCAGCTTGACCCCAAGGAAGCCGCTGTCCAAACCGCCAGGGACGACGAACGCATCAACCTGGAGGCCGCGCTCAAGGCGCGACACGAGCAAGAGGCCCGGGAGCTGAAGGCAAAGCAGGCGACGGAGCATGCCAGGACCATGCGCATTCTCGACGCAGAGATTGCCGAGAAGCTCAAGAACTTCGACGCCGTACAGCAAGCAGCACGTGAGCAGTATGACCGCGAGCACACACCGAAGCGCGATGGCCTTGACGGATTCGTGTTTGCCCTGAGAAGCCTCGTGATGCCGGCACAGGTCGCAGAGGAAGAACGCGAACGGCACGAAGCGCGCGCCACATTCGTCGACCAGCAAGAGGCCAAACGGGAGGCCTATACGAATACGCTGGATGAAGACAGGAGGGCTACGCTTGCAGACCTATCCGATCGTCACGCCGAACAACGACGCCAACACGCGGTGCGGCTCGACGAAGAGCGTGCCAGACGCCTTCAGGATCTGGAGGAAGCGGCAAAACAACGCGCCGAATTCGAGCAAAGGCGACGGCAAGAACAGCTCCAAGCTGAGCAAGAACGATCCAGGGACGGCCCGCCGCTTGGACGCACACGGTAAGCGGCTCTCGCTTCTTGCAGCCAAGGCTGAGCCGCTTCTACGATGAGAAGGTTGCCATGCCTCTTCACCGCATATCGCGGTTCATGGGAGCCGTGGCTGCATACACCATTCCGACGGCCCTCCGGCAGATCGATGCGGCACTGCATGCCTTGAGGCGCGTTGTCGGACGACAGCCAACCATCCTTCCTCTCAAGCCCTCGTCCATTCAATCCCGGTTTCTGACGAAGGTCGTGTTTCCGCGACCATCACGGAAGCCGGCTCAAAAAGCGAAGCCGTCATAGCTCAAACCGTGCTCCGGCGGTTCACCCTCTCCTTCGCTTGCGTTTGTCCCCTCAGATTTTGACAGCTTTGCCAGACGCGGGTGCTTCCCGCGTCAACAGGCGGCCCGCGCCAATGCCGCGCGATAGATCGCGGCATCCGTGTTGCCTGTGTGACGCCGCACCCTGGCGTCTGCCTTTGGAGCGCTGTCCATCGGGGACAAACGCAAGCGAAGGAGAATACACATGAACCTCTTCACCAAATCACAGTTCGAACAATTGCTCGCCAATGGCCGCAATCGAGATGCCGACCACTTTCCAGTCGTGAAGCTCTTTACGCCGGATGCCGGCTGCACCTGGCTCATCGCCGAGATCGATCCGGAGAATCCGGATATAGCCTTTGGCCTTTGCGACCTTGGCCAGGGCTATCCCGAACTCGGGAGCGTCAGCATTTCAGAACTTTGCCGCCTGCGCGGGTCTCTTGGTTTGCCCGTCGAACGAGACCAGGCGTTTTCCGCCGCCTATCCGCTATCGGTTTATCTCGCCGCCGCGCGGGAGGCTGGGCGCATCACCGAGTTCCACGTCGACCTCAAGCACGCCGCTGCGGAGCGTGACGCGTGGGGAAGCTGATGACCCGCCACATCGAAACATTCCGCATGACCTGGAGCGGCATCGTCATTGAAATCCGTTGGGAGCCAAGCTGGCTCAATCTGGCCCGCCTTGGCCATGACACTGCCCACCTCGAAATCGAGAGCATCGCGCCGGAAGGCGCGGTGCTGCCGATCACAAGTACCGGCTACCGATCTCATTTCACATCACCAGAAGCAGTGGCCGCGTACGGCGGCCCCGTCGCCTTCGTCGAGGCATGGCTTGAAACCGAAAGCCAGGCGCCCGACTGGCGCAGGGAGGAGCTGACCTGCCGTCAGCTCTCGCTGTTCTAGGCCCCGGCGTACGGGCTCCTTGGCTACGGCGTCTGGCCGTATGCGCCACTACTGGATATAAAGTGAAATACCCTTCGGTCAGGTTGGATGTTGAAGATCAGTAGGAATATCGGACAAGTTTGATGTCACCTTTGGCGCTGGCAATCACATCTGCCGCTACGGCAATTACCGCGATCGTTGCTGTGTTCATCACGTATGTTCTGACAAAGAAGCGCGAGCACGCCAGTGATTGGCGCAAGCTGAAGCTTGAACAGTATCAGGAGTTCGTTCTCGCCCTCTCCGGCGTTGTGCGGGAGCGTGCCACGCCCGACGCGCAGCGTCGATATGCCGATGCCGTCAACAGCATGATGCTCGTCGCCCCTGCAGCTGTGCTCGAACGACTCAAGGCGTTTCAGGATGAGATTTCGTATGTGAACAAGGGGCGCAGCCAAGAGCGACACGATCAACTGCTTGAGGAGCTGTTCCGGGCAATGCGGCGTGACGTTCATCCCGCAAAGCTGGAGGACAGTGCGTTTCCCTTTCGCCTGCTGGGACTGCCGCCACCGTCTGAGTCGTAATCACGGCCCCTGGGAGTACTCTGCCGGCTTTCCGGATCGTTCGCTTGCATGACCGGCGTAGGTCTGCGTATCAGGCTCCAGCTCAAATAATACGCCCGCGTGTCTGGCGAGCGTGGCCGCGTTTCGGTCGTCAAGCGTCAGCCTGATCTCGGAGAGCAAGATCGGCGCAGACGCACCGGCCTGCCGGGCAAAGACCTGAATTGTGTATTCGCCGGCAACGAATTCATACTCAGGCTGGTGCACTGACAAAACGAAATGATGGTTCAAGGAGACGCCGCTTTGGCCCACATAGAGGCCGCTGCCGGGCGAGAGCTTCGTGGTCTCGCCATAGCCCCAGAACCCGAATACCTGTTCGGTAGTGCCCCGGCGAAGCTTTACAAACATGCTCTCGATCATCTTGCCGCGCTGGGCGGTGCTGTAGAGCAGCGTCCTCAAGAATATCTTCGGCGTCAGTTCGGGAACGACATCGTATCCGAAGAACACGACCGCCGGCCTTGTCATCGCCAGCCGGCCACGCCGCAGCCAGGCGAAGTACATGGTGGCCGTCGAGACGCCCAGCGCCAGAAGCGAGATCGCCACGCCAAATATTGTGAGAAGCGTTGTGTCAGTCATCCATATCCTCTCCCCGCAGGCCAAGGAACTTGCTGGCGATCATCGCGCGGGCGCTTTCATCGCTCCATCGCAGGCGTTCGGCTTTGCCGCGTGCGATTGTCTTGCGCATTCTCTTGATCTCCGCGCTGTTGTTGAGAAGAGGTATGTGCCTGGGGAGAAAACCCGTCTTTACCGAGACTAACTCACAGTGGCGCACCAGCAGCTGAACCCAATCGCCGTCTTCGCGAAGGACTTCAGCGACCACGAGGCGCTCACCGAGTTGAACAGCTTTCCGGCCTTTCCGCCGTGGTCGAAACACGCCTTCTTTCCAACGGATGACATCCGCTCCGATAAAACCGCTTGTCGTTGGAATCCACTCCGCCATCCATCCCCGTTGTGATCGCCGATCCTGCCTTCTACCTATCGTAGCAGTTCGTTGCCGGCGCTCAATGCGCCAAGTAGGATTTGATGGAAGATGGCATCGCGGAATTTTCCGGATGGAGCCGCTAGAGACTATTGCTGCATACGCCCGCAATCAAAGAGCCTCCATGACGGACGACATCGTTCAACTCTTCGCCGACACCAACGTCTTTATTCAGATGCACGACATCCAGGCTCTGCCTTGGCGTGACCTGTTCCCCAAAGCAAAGCGCATCGACATCCTGGTCAGCCGGGCGGTCACTGAGGAGCTGGATCGACTGAAGGACAGCAGGAACGAACGCCAACGCAAGCGGGCACGGCTTGCTTATCGAATGATCAATGAAGCGCTTGAAAGGCCGGACTTTACCCTCGATCTCCCACATCGCACCGTGGGCCTCCGGCTGATCATCGCCACCGGGCCCGTTCCCGACTGGTCTGATCTTCCGACCCTCAATCGAGACAAGCCAGACGATCAATTGGTGGCGGAAGCAAAGAGCTTTGGCGGCAATGCGGTCATTCTCTCGCATGATATCGGGCCGCGCGTCAGCGCTGCGCGTATAGGCATTCAGGCAGTAGCGCCGCCGGACAGCTGGCTTCTGCAAGATGAAGAGTCGGACGACAAGAAAAAGGTCAGGCAGCTTGAGCGCGACCTCGCCAGGTTGATTAACACATTCCCCAGCATCGTCGCGGCGTTCGGCTCTTTGGACGCGCCGAAGGAGAGGTTTGAATTTGTCGTGCCAGTCCTCCAGCCCCTGACCCCGGAGATGCAAGGGAAGCTTGCGGCGTCATATCTCGACCGGCATCCGCGCAAGCGCATGGAAGAACGGCAGTCGGACCGGGATGACGCATTCACCCTGCATGGTTCTCGCGGCGATAGCGCGCGTTCATATAATGACAAGCTGTATGAATTTGAGAAAAGTGTCGCGACTTACTTCTCGAAACTCCATATGACGATGTTTCTTGCCCGGCGCGCCGTGCCCGTCGAGTACGCGATCAAGAATGATAGCGGCGTTGCCGCCCAGGGCCTGCGCATTGAAGTGCGCCTCAATAACGGGGCGGTTCTGTTTGCGGGTGAAGAGGATGCAGCGTCAACCTTGGGATCAGCCAAACCGCCGACCCTACCCGTCTTTGAATACGGTCAAGGCCCTTTCGATCGCATACGGATAGCGAACGAGATCAGTCTTGAGCTGAATCGGCCGCGCGACCCCACCGGGTTCTATTGGATTGCGAAACCGAAAGGGGGTGCTGCGGAGAACGCGCTGCAGTGCGCAGATTACAGGGCAACACGGCCCTGGGAATCGGACATCTGGCTCCGTCCGCGCAGCAAAGAGCCCGTCACCGTCACCATGGAAATCAGCGCAACCAATCTGCCAGCCCCGGTCATCCGCACAGCGTTCGTCTCGCTTGAAGCAAAGCAGCTGGATTGGTCAGACCCAATCGTGAAAGGAATTCTTCCTGAAGCGATCAAGCCGGACTTTGATGCTGCCCTATGAAACGACATGGCACGCGCCCGGCCAAGCCGGGCCAGGCTCCAGTCGACCGCTTGGGAGTGTATGGCGGTCTCACGAAGCCGGCCTTCGGTGACAGCGAGGGAAGGCCGTCTTCGCCATCCGGTGACGATCCTTCGCGCGAAGGGTAATCTCTCCAGGTCAACATCAGCGGCAGCAGGATCGCAAGCGCAACCGACGGGAGGCTTACCAATGATCTGGCCATTCTCCAGGAAGGTTACAAAGCCTGAAGCACAGTCGGTTCCGCGAATCCTGTATTTCAAGAGTGGCGAAGCATTCTTTGAGATGCAGTGCAAGTACGGCCTGACAGCCATCGAGCGCGGAGTGGCCTGCGTTGGCCTCGTTGTTGATGCATATGGCCTGGTCCCGCCCGTGAAAACGAGAGACGATGGAATTCAGACCACAACGCTCAAGATCGCTCGCGAGGATGGCGGCTTTGTCACTCTGGCAACCACCTTCGCGCCAGGCCCGCCGCTTGCGGTTGGCGACGTTGTCCTTTGGGTGCCCTACGAGTATGTCCCAGAGCGTGACGATAAAGACAAAGGTTGGGTGGGCTTCATTCGGGCCAAGATCGCCCCGGAGATCAACACCGAAACCGCAGAATTCAAAGTAATCGGCCGGTACGACTGATAGAGGCGGATAGATTCGCGTGTATGACCGACGAACTTCTTGCTCGTGGGTCGTCAGCTTTTCGCCAAAGCCTGAATCTCCGCGGCGAGAAGCGTACCCTTTTCATCTCAGTAGTCCTGACTGGTGAACGCCATCGTGATCGGGTGCATCCGCATTGCCAGTCCGTCTTACTCGACAGGCGGCGGCGTGTTCATCGCAACGAGTTGAAGGCTGGGATGGTCGCCGTACCTCGCGATGTAGCCATCATTAAGAACATTCAGAACGGCAAGCGCGCTGTCGATATGTGCGTCGACGACCGCCACGGTCATGGACATGATGCCCTGCGATCCGACAAGGACAGTCTCGTCTTGCTCATCGAGGCCGACTGCCGAATGGAGAAACTGGTTCCTGAATTTCCGCAGCGGCTCGATCTGTGCCAACGCATCGACGAGCGACTGCGCATTACGCTCGCCACCCGCGTTCAGGAGTTCCCGAAGCCGCTCCATGCGCGCGTGAAGCGTCCGGTTCTTTTTCAGGAAAGCTGCGCCAGTATCCGGCGACGCCTCAATTTTGCAGAGCCAGGCTGCGACAAGCAGTTCGACGGTCGCGAATCGCTGCACGAAGTGACCCGCGAGATTGATGGTCTCTCTCATCGCGTCCGTGCCGGCGTCCGCGCGTTTGGCTGACCTGAACACTTTGCTTGCTTCTCCGAGTTAGTCGAGGAACGAGAATGCACGTGTCCAGGTTAGTTGCCCACGATCAATCTGCGCGCTCCGCGATAGAGCGCATCTACCTGTTCCTGTGTCAGCACGTACTCAGGAACATAGCGCAGACCGCCCGTATCATCGCTTGGGCAAATCATCAGCCCCTTGCCCCGGCCGTATACTTCATGAACATGGGCCGCGAGCGCAGGCTGGCCTTTGCCGCTATCGGCAGTGCGAAAAATGGAAATGTCCGCTAGCAAGTTGCCGAAGACCAGCCACGCGTGACCGTCCCACGACAACTCCGACTGAGAGAACCGCGCTTTGCCATCCAGCGTACTATCCTCGCCAAATACGCGCGCGCTCCCAACATAGAGCGAGCCGGCAACCACGTAGCCGCGCTGCGCTACCTTGTTTTCCAGCACAACTGAGAAAACGGCACTCATCAACGCGCATGCACCGGGCGTCCGGCCAGGAAAGGCTTTGAGCACCTCGACGCCAGCGCTCGCCAGCTTGTCGCGATCGTCTTTCTTTGGTTCAAACTGTCGCCATTCGTCAGCCGCAGCCGGGCCGAATGAAGCAGCGATCAGTGCATGCAGGGCGCTGGCCATTCAGTCAGCAAGGTTGAGGTGATAGCGCGTGTGGCGCAGCTCCCCCGTTCGGGTGAGCGCGCCCTTGGCAACAAGGTCCTGAAGATCGCGCGTTGCCGTTGCGCGTGGCGCGCGCGTGATCTTGATATAGTTCTCCGCGCTCAAGCCGCCTTTGAAACCGTCAGTGCCTTCCTTGAATATTCTTGCGATGGCTTTTTGCTGGCGCTCGTTCAGTTGGCCGCGCATCCGTTCGTAGAATCTTGCCTTTGCAAGATAGAAGTCCAGGCGCTTGATTGTATTCGCCTGCGCGTCGAGGACCGTGCTGGCAAAATAGGTCAGCCAGCCGGTGATTTCGTTGGTCTTGTTGTTGCGCTCAAGGGCCGCGTAATAGTCTTTGCGCTTACGCTCGATCGTATGCGCAAGTGCAATGAGGCTTGGCTGGCCCAAGTTCTGCGCCAGAACCTTTTCGGCGATTGCCCGGCCGATACGGCCATTGCCATCCTCGAAAGGATGGATGCAGACGAAATACAGGTGCGCAATGCCAGCCCGCGTCAGCGCGGGCAGCGGCTGCTTTCCGTTTGGCGCTGTATCGTTGAACCAGGCGACAAATGCCTTCATCTCCGCAGGCACGCGATCCGACGGCGGTGCCTCGAAATGAACCTTTCGTTTGTGCAAGGGGCCGGAGACCACCTGCATCGGGTCAGCATGCTTGCGATATCCGCCGACGACGGCGATGTCGCGATCCCCGGCCAGGAGCATCTTATGCCAGCGGAACATCGTTTTCCCGGCCAGGGGGGATGCGAAGGTGCGGTAGAGATCGACCATCATCTCGGCAATGCCGCGCTCGGCTGGAAGAATGCGCGGCTTGTCAGGCCCGAGGCCGAATTGATGAATGATGGAAGACTGGACGCTATCGCGATTGAGGATTTCGCCTTCAATCTCGGATGTCTTCACGGCTTCATCGCTGATCAGCTCGATCTTCAGCAGATCCTTGTCACCGGAACTGATATGCTTGCACGCACCGATGAATTCGCCGGAGTGAAGCAGGAATTGGCGCTCCAGGGGCTCCAGAGCCGTTGAATCATATCTAAATACAGGCCAATCCCGCTGTTCCCAGTTCCACTTCATGAGCTATAGACATCCCTTCTATAGCTCATTATATGATAAAATATGAGTTATAGCAAGGACTCCTATAACTCACTCCTTAGGCATCCTAATCATTATCTGGAGCCCTCCCTGGTTTACATATGCGCCAGTTGGTAAAATATGGCTTGACCGAACAAGCGGTATTCAAACCGGTGGCACGAGCCTCGCCCGTCACGCCGATCTTGTGAGACAACTCTCGATGCGCAGTCACTGTGGGGATGATCGGAGATCAGGGGCGAGCGTCCAGAGTGTCCCAGTGTTCTTCCAGCACGATCTCGAAAAGCGCTCCCTGGTAAGAACCGTCCAGCGTCACCGGTCCCGAATAGCCTGACTGCCGCGCCTGCGCTGTGCGCTCCATTCTCTCAAACGCAATGAGCCTGGGATCGAATGATACTTCCTCGAAGACCTCGTTTGGACGAATGTCCACGAAGAACACCGGCTCTTTCCGGCCGTGCGGCGCGAGCGCGATAATTCGGACTTCCTGCTCATGCGCGAAGTACATGCGTTTGACGCTCAGCGACACCGCTCTTTCGAGGCCCGTTCCGATGCGCTTTGGCCCAATCTGATTGAGACGATTGGCGATCTCCTGGCTCGGGCTGTCAACGTAGCGCACCTTGGCCAGGAAGTATTCCATGCCGCTCGCCGCGTGCTGCTCCTGGAATTGCTTCAACGCGGCGATGAGGCGTCGCGGGCTCGTTCGGACCTTCACGCCTTCAAATCTGGGCTCAACGTTCCGGCGCAGCACAGGATCGATGCTGACTCTCGAGTATGCCCGCAGGAGCGCATCGGACTGCCCGTTGAATGACCAGCTTTGCGCGAAAGCCGGCTGCAAGTAGCCCTGCAACGCCTGTTGTCCGCTGCCCAGGATCGTCATTGCGGCCGATGCACATGGGTCCTCATGCGGGTCCTCCCAGAGGGAAGGCGACACCAATGCGAGGTTGCCGCCATTGGTGCGCAGCGCCGCCTCGAAGAACCACAGCGGGTAAATTCGACATAGCGGCCGATCAAGGTCCCGCGCGTCGAGGCCGATGATTTCCACCGTAGATTTCATATGCAGGCGATCTCCACTGCGCCGTATTCACCGGGCGGACTTCTCCTTGCGTGGTAGCACGCGCCACAGACCAGCTCAGCTATTCAAATGTTTCCATTGCAGCTTCATTTCTTGCTCCCCGTATTGGCGTAGGCGCAGTCGTCCTGAAATTTGCGATCTCACGTAACTGTTTCAAGCCTTGCCCCCGTTCCTGTCGAGGGCGCCTATAACAAGGTTCTTCCACCTCTCGCTATTGGTAGCCGTCGACGGCGATATCCGGAGGTGCTCGCATCCATCGATCGAGCGCAGCGTGCGCTTGATTGCATCTTGCATCGCCGAAGGCAGCCACGGGCTAAGGGTGATCCGCGAAATCCAATCAATGTTGATTCTATAGTCCTTCGTTTGATGCGCGGTTTCCTTGTTCAGATAGACGATTCGATACTCCCGTTCGTCCTCGTACTGCCGGCGCTTGAGAAACGGCAATTCCTCAAGTCGGATCGTTCGTGGGGCAGCGAATGCGGACCTCACGGCGTATCGCATCTTCCCGTGCTTTATCCGGTTATCGATTTCGAACTGCTTCAGAAACTTTACCTTGTCGAACTTAATGCACACGCCTTGAGAGCCATGCGAAAACACGCGCCAATGATGATAGGTCTCGTCAGCTTCCGAAAAGCAAAGAGCGAGAAGTGTCTTGGCGCGATGGCGCTCTTTGTATTCAGCCATGAAGTAGGAATCGTTCTTGTCGTCCCAAGTCAGCGGGTCGAGAAGCGTGACGCATTTCGTGTTGAGAACATGGATCAACGCAGGCAGGTCGGTGTATCGATTCAAGAAGTTTGGCATTTTGAATCCCAGGCAAGCAGCTACTTCAGCTCAATTCTCATTAAGGATAGCGGGTTTGGGCGCGTCCGGCTGCGCCGGATCGGGCTCTACTCGGCCGCAAGGGAATGTTGAGCGGCCTCACGAAGCCAGGCTTTGGTTGAATTGAGGGAAGCCTGTCTTCGCCATGCGGTAACGATCCCTCGCGCGAAGAAGCAATGACAGCCGCTGGCTGACTTCTCGGTTTGCTGTTTTGAGGGGCCTGCGGCCCCTTGGCGTCAAGGCCAAACCCTGCCGGGCGGAAAGCGGCGGCCGTGTAGTCGCTGCGCTCCGGCCCGCACCACCTCGCCGCCTGTCCGGCCTGTGACGTCTTATCCCCGCTCATTGCCGCGCGGCTAGTCGGTTGCATGCGCAACCGAGAGCCGAGGAGCAGTCAATGAGAACCGATGTTTACACCCGAATCACCAACACCATTCTTGCCGAACTGGAGCAAGGCACACGTCCTTGGCTCAAACCGTGGAATGCTGAACATGCAGCAGGAAGGATCACCCGTCCCTTGCGTGCCAATGGCATCCCCTATCGCGGCATCAATGTCCTGATGCTGTGGGCAGAGGCTGAAGGCAAGGGCTACAACGCACCAATCTGGATCACCTTCAAGCAAGCTCTCGACCTTGGCGCACACGTGCGCAAGGGCGAACGTGGTTCACCGGTCGTCTATGCCTCGAAGACCACCCGCACCGAGACCGATTCGGTAACCGGCGGCGAGACCGAACACGATATCCCATTCCTCAAGGGATACACGGTGTTCAACGTCGAACAGGTGGAGGGACTGCCCGCGCAGTACTACGCGACAGCGGCAAAGACGCTCGATCCGGTGCAGCGCATCGCGCATGTTGAAGCGTTCATTGCGGCAACAGGTGCCCGTATTGTTCACGGCGGCAACCGTGCCTTTTACCGAATCTCGGAAGACCATATCCAAATGCCACCCTTCGAAGCTTTCCGTGATGCCGAGAGCTACTACGCCACACTCGCGCACGAGACAGTGCACTGGACACGCCACGAAACCCGCCTCAATCGCGACTTTGGCCGCAAGCGCTGGGGCGATGAAGGTTATGCGATGGAAGAGCTTGTTGCGGAGCTGGGCTCCGCCTTCCTGTCGTCCGACCTGTCGTTGACCCCGGAAGCGGTGCCGAATCACGCGGCCTATATCGCGTCGTGGATCAAGGTACTGAAGCAAGACAAACGGGCCATCTTCACTGCCGCCGCACATGCGCAGCGTGCCACCGACTTCCTGCATGGCCTGCAGCCCGTGCAGCAGCAGGCGGCATAATGGGCGAACAATTTGGCTTTGACGTTGCTCAACGCTGCCGCCACCGGCAACCAGTGGTGCAAGCAGGCTACTCTTCGCATCGGGCGCTGTGGTAGAATGCCATTAACGCCAACTGATTCGCCGAACCGCTTGGAAAGTGCGGTGAGCAAGCCGCTTCTGCGAACAACAGCAGGCGCGAAAACCAAAAAGAAGCTACACAGCTACTACACAGATCAAAAGTGACGGAAATAACTTATTTAATTCAATTATTTAGGAATACTACTATCTCCCTCCGGGGGAGGGGGTATGATCTTTCTCCCTCCCCTGAAGGGGGAGGGTTGCTCAGCGGGGGGTCATATCGTGTCGCATGAAACACGACGAATCGAAAATCCGGACCGGCCCTTTCCGTCGCCTTCCTCTCGCCATGCAAACCCTTGGCAGGCCTCGCTTATCCGCCGCCGAACGGCCGCTCGGGGAGTCGCATGGAAGGCGACATT
>ERZ1292640.470-Hain-H43-02um-R1-470-length-32647-cov-7_pt1 | contig 29111 bp, 32 predicted proteins | sample MGYA00564404_ERZ1292640 | MGnify/ENA primary metagenome ERZ1292640 (study PRJEB36523, sample SAMEA6512636) | groundwater metagenome | collected 2019-01-08 | study: AquaDiva: Metagenomics assemblies of 32 groundwater samples | reverse complement strand
TTGTTTGATCCGGGGACCAAACAGTTTGTCAAAGTGGCCATGCCTCCGTCGTTCACCGATCCAGTGAGGGTGTTTGTGCCGGTGGTGAGCCGGGGAGAGAACGCGGGTTATTTTCTGGCGGGGAGCAACACGGGGGGCGGAGCGAACTTCACGTTCCGGGTGTATCGGGTGAATTTGGCGACGGGCGAGCGGGTGGCGGTGTCGGAGCCGTTGAGCGTAGCTGCGTATTACCTTGGGGCCAATGCGATGTGCTGGCTTGGGGACGGGCGGATATTTGTCACGGGCGGGACGACAAGTGTAAGTTCGACCTACAACTTCAATCCGGTGCGAAACACCTTCTTTGTTTCGGGATTGGCGGCGGTTCAACCCGCGCCCGTCATCATCAGCGCGCTCACGGCGAGCGGCGCGGTCGGAACGGCTTTCACTTATCAGATCACGGCCACCAACGATCCCACTTCTTTCGCGGCGGCCGGTCTGCCGCCGGATCTCTTGTTGAACACCCGTACCGGCTTGATTTCGGGCTTGCCGACAGTGGCCGGCACTTTTTCAGTTACACTGACGGCCTCGAACGCATCGGGAGTCGGCACTGCGACGGTCGCTATTCTGATCACTCCGCCCGTCAGAGTGGTATTTGACAACGGCAACATTTTCGCAGTGTCGAGCCGGCCCTCGAAACCGACTACCTTCACCGTGGCGGATCCTTTCGTCATCACCTACATTCAGAACTATCATTATTTCAACGGGGGAGCTTTGCCCGGCACGATCAGCCTGCGGCACAGCGATGGCACGGTTTATGGACCTTGGCAGACTTACGGCACGACGGGTCAAGGAGGCGTGGCCAATGCCAATTGGATAACCGAACCGATGGTGACCCTCAAAGCGGGAACTTATAGCGTCATTGATTCCGATCCATCGACTTGGTCGCACAACGCCTCCTCTGGTTCCGCGGGGTTCAGCTTGATTATGGGTTATTCGTTGCCCGCAGTCCCAGCGTTAAGCATCCGGCTCGAACCCGATTCCCAAGTCGTGATTTCCTGGCCCGCCTCCGCCACGGGCTTTTTCTTGGAAGCCGCTGAAAGTCTCCTCTCCTCCAATTGGCACATGCTGACCAATACGCCCGGGATCGTTGGTGACCAGTACGCCGTGACCAACAGCGCGGCGGGTGAGATGAGATTCTTCCGGCTGAAAAAGCGCTAAGAAAGAAAAACGTTCTGTCCTCCGCCCGGCCCCTCGCTGCCCTTGGTGGCCCTATGTTTGGAGTGTCCGAACGGCTCTCAAGGTCGGCTCAGATCATCGTGTGCCCATCGGCGCCCAACGCCTGCACCTCGTAAATTCCCCAGGTTCCAAAGTCGTCCTCTGCCTCCATCCCTCAGGCCATCACTCCGTCCTGGCAGCTCCTCCCGATAAAAAACAAAACCCATTCTTCTTTTCTCCAATCGCCCATAATGAACTGTCCTGTCTTGAAAACTGCGTGACAACTCTGGCGAATGATCTTGCCCTTTACCTTGATGCGGCCATAGTATGTTCCCGTGCTAACGTATTGCAGCAGATTGGGGACCTTGGGGAATGGCCGCCACTTGGCGTCTTTGGACAGGTGGGTCGTTCGTTTGCCGTTTCTTGCCGTTGCTTTCACAGCCGGAATATACGGGATACAGTGACGGATTTGACCGGTTCCTATTTTGATGTAAGCCATTGGTTGCAAATTAGTGCCGATGTGGCGGAATTGGCAGACGCGCTAGACTCAAAATCTGGTACTCGTAAGAGTGTGTGGGTTCGACCCCCTCCATCGGCACCAACAATATCAAGGACTTGTAGCTAAGAGCTTGACAGTTGGATACTGTTTGGATACAGTTTTTGCGCATGAACACTACTACGTCGCGCAACGAACCCACCAAGATAAACCGCAAGCCAATCGTGATTCGACGTGGTCCTGTCCGGGTCATGATCTATCACGGGAAGACCAAGGCGAAGGGCAAGACCTACCCGCGTTTCAGTCTGGTCTTTAAGGAACCGAACGGCACCAGGCGGATTCGCAACTTCGCGGACCTTGAGGAAGCCAGGCGGGAGGGCGAGCTTATCGCTACCCGCCTCTGCAATGGCGAGTCGGACGTTTTGGCTCTTCGCAATTCGGACGTAGCGGAACTGATTTCAGCGCGTAATACTCTCGCCCCGTTCAAACTCTCCGTCGCCACTGCCATCAGCGAATTCAGCACGGCGATGGGGAGGCTCCCGGCTGGAACCACGCTTTCGGAGGCGGTCGAGAATTTTGCCAAGCGCCATCCAGCCAACATGCCCCGCAAGACGGTGGGCGAGGTTGTCGCCGAATTCATTTCTGACCGCCAAACTGCGGGATGCTCCAAAATTCATTTGAGAGACCTTGGCATCCGCCTGGGGCAATTCACCACTGCGTTCGCGATGCCGATTAATGCGATGACCGCGCCGCCGGTTCAGCAGTTCGTTTACGGACGGACAAGAGAGTATGACCGGAAGCCGGCATCCAACCGCACCAAGGAGAACATGCTCCGCGTTATTGTGAGCTTATTCAACTTCGCTCGCCGGATGAAATACGTTTCGGCTGACCTAGCCTTTGAGATTGCCGAAATTCCCACACCGAAAAAGCAACACGCTCCAATAGGCGTTTATACCCCCAACGAAATCCGATCCATACTCGCCGCTGCCGAATCTGACATTGTGCCGGCGTTGGCAATCGGCGCTTTCGCGGGCTTGCGTCTGGCGGAAATTGCGCGGCTCGACTATAAATCCGTTCGTCTTTCAGAGCGGTTGATTGTGGTTGAAGCTGACCAGGCGAAGACCGCCGCTCGCCGTCTGGTGCCAGTTTCGGACAACCTCGCCGCGTGGCTTGCGCCGCACGCCAAGTCTTTTGGTCCGGTGAATCCTTGCACCGAGGAAATTGGGGGCAACGTTGGCCATGCTCTCGGATGCCGTTTCCAACGCACCATTGCCCGCGCCAAGGTCAAAGCGAAACGAAATGCGTTCAGGCATTCGTATATCAGCTACCGCGTGGCGCTGGCGAAAGACGTGGCGGCGACCGCTCTGGAATGCGGCAATTCGCCGGCAGTCATCTTTTCCAATTACAGGGCGCTCGCTACAGAGGCCGAGGCGAAGGCATGGTTTGCTGTCACACCGGAGCCAGCCGTTGAAAACGTGATTGCGATGTCGGCTGTAGGCTGACGGGCGCTTCGCTCCCTGCATGAGACGCAACGCAAGCATTCGTTCCAAACAGTGGACCGAATTGATCGTGAAGCTTGGGAAGGGGGAGCCAAGTGAAGTCGCCAGCACGGTGGACAAAATCAGGGCTTTGTTCGTGGACGGGCCGGCAGCGGAATACCCTTGGCTCAACAGATTGATCCTACTCATCCGCGAGTTGCCGTATCAAAACGCATTCCGCGTGATTGAGCACTTGGAAAACGAGATACATGCAGGGAGGATTCCTAATCTTGGTTGCGCGCTTGTCGGCAAAGACAATGCAGACCGCTTCGAGAACAAATGCGGCCGGGAAGTGATGGAGGATTACTGGCCAGTTTTCCTAAGTGCGGTATTCGCTCGATACAAGCTCCTATGGTATGAGTTGGGCGTCCTTGCGGTTAAAAAGAAAGGGGATTTGCGAACGGCGTTTTTAGTCGAAGACCCCACCAAGATTCTGACCGCGATGCTGCGTTGGAAATATGGGAGAGAGCGCATACACCATCCAGAGATTCAGACCGCCATGCTCTGGGTCCGGCGGCAAAGAAATTGTCGGCAACTACTGGACCGCATAAGAAAGGCGCTGGGATCGGCGCCGCGCGATGTTTCAGAGTTAACTTTGAAGTATTTCTTGATTGAGCATTGGCCCACAGCACTCCGCGCACGTGGCGATTCTTTCGTCCCGCCATTGGCTTATATGTCAGACATGGGACTTGACGGCTTTTTGGTTTATGCCGAAGTGGGTGCCGATTATCTTATGGATGCAAAAGAGAAGGCAAGCAGAACGCGGAAAATTTGGGAGCACTTGGGATTGAAACGATCCAGATTCGCCGGCCTTGATGCCGTCAGCGGCGGGGTGCGCCGGGGATTCGTCAGGATATGGGAAGAAAACTCAAAAAGGCGCTGCCCAAGGCGCTTCCCCTCCCTTCCCCTCCCACCCATTTCCCCGACGTAAACGGACCGTTGTCCCCTTCAGTCCTTCCGAACACAAGTGCCCGCGCGTACCGACGCTTGATAGGTTTACACACTTGGTCTTGCCTGCGGAAAAAGGTTTCCAACACAGTTTTCATGTTTGTGCTGTACTGCGAAAAATTCCGCCCGCTGTGGGCAGAAAGACGCAACTAAAATATGCAAACAAGCGACTTAAAAAACCAAGGATGCGGATCACTCGATATCGGCAGTATCGCAGCCGTCTGGTACGCTGGAAGGCTTCATTACGAAAAATGAACTCGCGGCGCGGTTGAAAAGATCGCGCCGCACCGTGGACAATCTCATGCGGAGCCGGACGATCCCGTTTATCAAACTTCATCGCACTGTGCTTTTCAACTGGACGGATGTCCAAGCGCACATTCAGCAAAATTTCACCGTTCGTGCCAAGGGGCTGTAATCCGCAGCGACGCCCCGGCATCTGCCGCCATGCCGGCGTAAGAACCGTGGAGGCGGCGAAAGGAGGTTGTATGCCCGTGGATTATCAAATTGAAGGCGGCCCCCGCCAAGAGACCGCCGTCAAAACCAAACCTAAGCCATGTATGACGTTACACGCTGCCCCCGCAAAGGTCAATCGCTTGTCGCGCCATTCGAGTCTGCTGGAACCAAAGGAGCGGTGCATCGTCGCCACGCTATTGGCTGACTGGCGTTGCCAGTTGCCAGCGTCGATTACGAAGTTGCTTCGCTGCGCCCCGGAGTCTTTCGACGATTTGCGCCTTGGCACTATCGCCGCTGCCATTCAGGCGCTGGCCACAGATGGCAAGCCAGTCGCACCCTTGACCGTCGGCGAGTATTTGGAGGCCGTGCACAAGCTGGAGGCGGCTGGCGGAAATGACTTCCTTCATTTGCTCGCCAACGATGCGGTCAACATTGATGTCGCAGAATTGGAGGCCGGCCCTGTTTGGCAGGCGTTCACCGAGCGCAGGGCGAATACCATTTTCGCGGACGCCCAGTCCGCGCTGGAGGCCCAGCCTGCTGCGCTGCCGAGCATTTTGGCGGGCGTCCGCCAAGCGATTGACGACATTTCGGACGGGGACGGGAGGCCAGAACTCGGTGAATGGATTGGCCATTTCGAGAAAGCGACATGCACGCCGGAGGCGCTTGCGCAACTCAGCGTCCCACCGCGCGAGCCGATCTTGGGTGAATGGTTTCGACAGGGCGACTTGGGCTTCATTTATGGGCCGCGTGGCTCAGGCAAGACCTGGCTCGCCATGCACCTGGCGCGGCAGTGCGCCGAAGGTGGGCAAGTGGCAGATTGGAATGCGCACAAGCCCCGGCGCGTGCTTTACGTCGATGGTGAAATGCCGCTGGACGGAATCCGGGAACGGGATATAGCGTTGTCCGACTCGTCTGCCGGAGGCATGTTCTATTTGCAGCATGAGGTGTTGTTCCATCTCACCGGCAAGGTTCTGAACCTGACCTCCTCAGCCGTTCAAACGGCCTTGCTTGAAACCTGTCAGCGCAACGGGATGGAACTCATCTTCCTGGACAACCTTTCCTGTCTCTTCAGCGGCATCAAGGAAAATGATGCTGACGCTTGGGAACTGGTGTTGCCGTGGCTGCTGGACTTGCGGCGCAACCGGATTGCGGCTGTCTTCATCGCCCACGCCGGCCGCAACGGTCTGATGCGCGGCACGTCGCGCCGCGAGGATGCGGCATTTTGGGTGATGCAGTTGACGGAGGCCAACGATGCCGCCGAGGTTCAAAACGGCGCGAAGTTCGTCTGCCGGTTCGTCAAGAACCGCAACGCGACGGAGCAGGAATGCCCGCCGCTCGAATGGCATTTCCGCAAGGCCAAGGACGAACCGCACGCTCGCATATCCTGGAAGAAGCTGTCCACGCTCCAAGTCTTGCGGAAGTGGGTGGAAGATGGACTGACCAGCGCCAGCGACATTGCCGCTGAAATGAACTTGTCCAAGGGGCAGGTCAGCAAGCTCGCCAAGCAGGGCATGGCGGCCGGCTGGCTCATCAAGGATGGTCGTGATTATGCGTTGGCTGGCCAAGCATGAGCTTCGTTTCCAAAATGACACCCTATACCGTGGAAATGGGAAACGAAGGGAAACAAAACTGGAAACAAAATCGTTTCCACCCCCAGAAGCCATGTTTTTACTGGGGAAAATGAAGATTCAAGGAAACGAGGCAGAACACCAGACAGGAAACGAAGGGAAGCATTTTTGCCCCTATTCGTTTCCACTCGACACGATCCAAACATGAACGCGATTGAAACCCAAGACCTGGCCAGCCGGCCACAGCCCCCCAACAACGAAACGCGCGAAGTGGACGGGCGGGAATTCCTCGAATTGTGCGAGAGCCTGAAGCATCAAGGCCGTTATGTCGCCATCTGCGAGGTTATTGGCACAAGCCACTACCGGTTAATGATTCGACCGGTTCCCCCTCGGCTCCCAGCCGGCAACGGATTCGCTCGGTGAACAATCTGTCCGGCCCCAAGGCCGGCAAAGCAGAAACAAACAAAACCCCAAAACCCAAAACCGTATGACCCTTAAATTCCGAGTCGATCAAGCGGAAGCATTCCGCAGAGGGATTGACTGTCCAGAGCCAATCGTAACCATCAATGTAAATCCATCTCACATCCCCCAGCGGCATCGCGGCTTAATCGCGGCGCGGCTGTCTTGGAATAATGATGTCTGCCGCCTGTTTCCCACAGAGGACGGGCTTGGGACCTTTGACGCCCCAAGCGATGAGTTCTGCGGCGAGGGGGACTGGCCGCCCCAAGAGCCGCTGTACATCATTGCCAAGCTGCCGACTTACGAAGGCTTGATCGAGGCCGTTGAGGCCAACCAAAAAGAACTGGAAGCCAAAAGAACGGCGCCACAGTAAAGACGGGCGCTTCCACGACTCATCAGCCGCCAAGACCGCGCCGCCGGCTGCGCGCGACGTGCATGCCGGACCGCCTCCGCCGGTTTAAGGTCTTCCCGACAGATGTTCTCACCCGCTCCGATTCCAACGCCAATAACGCTTCGCTGAGCGGTTGCGGATTGCCGCCAAATCACATAGGGTAACAGGATGAAAACTCCTTCCTCTGCACCCTGGCCGGCAACGGTACTTGCGTTGGTTCTTCTGTCCCCAGCAAGCAATCACGCGCAGAATCTTCTTTTCAACGGCGACTTTGAAGCCGGGAACACCGGATTCTCAAGCGATTACTACTTCGCCAAAGTCGAATCTGGACCGGGCTTTTACGATGTTGTGCGTGATCTCATTGACAGTTTCCCTGGCTCTTTCTCATTCAAGGACCATACGACGGGACAAGGGCTGATGATGGTGGCCAATGGAAGCACGGATAGCAGCCGAGTCGTTTGGCGCGCCATCCTGCCGGTGGCGACAAACACAACCTACGAATTCTCCGGCTGGGCCAAGCCTTGGCCGACCGGCAATCCACCCCGGATCAAATGCACCATCAATGGAAAGCAAGTTGGCCCGTCATTTCAATTGCAGAACTCTCCGTGGCAGTGGCAGAACTTCAGCGCGCATTGGAACTCCCAAACGTCCACCAGCGCGTTGACTGAGCTACGCCTTGAGACGACAGACCTGAGCGGCAACGACGTGGCCTTTGATGACTTCACATTCACGTTCTCTATCCCCAAGCCGGCGATCCAAGTCAGCGAAGTCGAGATATGCTGGGCGTCGGCGTTGTCGGTGGCGTATCAGGTCGAGTACCGTTCCGAGTTGACCGGCAATCTCTGGACACCACTTGGACCAACCGTGGAGGGCAATGGCATAACCAATTGCGTTGTCGATTCAGTTCGCGCTGAACCACGCAGGTTCTATCGTGTCCGCGAGATTCCATAGCCTGTTCGGAGGGGGCAATCCCAAACGACGCGGCCAGCGCAAACCGGTGCTTGCTATAAATCAGCCAAGCTGCTAAAAGGCCCCCCTTGAACCCAAGGGACATTTATGGATGAACCCGAATTTCTCACATGCCTCTGCAACTCTTGCTCCGGGAAAATTGAATTTCCTGCCCACGGTGTTGGCGAAGCAGTAGAATGCCCGCACTGCGGACTCATGACGAAGCTTTACAAAATGTATGAGCCTCCTGCCATCGCGCAAAAGATACCTCCAGTGCTGCCTCATCCCCCACCTTTGCCCGAAACTTGTCAACTGGTAAGGTGTAAGTTATGCCACCATGAAGTTGCGCGGCTCGCTGAATTTTGTCCTCATTGTGGGCAATCACTTCCCGGCCTCCTCATAGAATGTCCAAGATGTAAGGGAACGATGATTGCGGCTGGGAAACAAGGCTTCGGGTTTGGAAAAGCTGCGGCTGGTGCGTTGCTTCTGGGGCCGCTCGGAATCCTTGTAGGCGGGGCCGGTCGGAATCGGCCCACATTGACTTGCAGGAGTTGTGGCCATTCCTGGCACTGATGTAATGCGGATTCGCCAAAGAAAGAACAAACGTCATGGCCAAGTGTTCGCGTTGTGGGGCATCATTAGGGTTCTTCTCGACTGCAACGTTCTGCGACGATTGCCGAGTAAACATTCAAGCAGAACAGCAAAGACGCCAAGCGGCCGAATCTGAGAATGCGCAACGGGCAATGGCGCAATATGAGGCACAGAGAGCGGAGATCGTAGCCGGTCAAGCGCAAAGTCTGCGAGCACGAATCGAAAACGGTGAACGAATTATCCTGTACGAAAGCGTCTATTTGCCAGTGGACTCACTCATAGCGAACGAGGCGATGAGTGAAGAATTCAGCATTAGCGTGCTGCGACAGTTGGGTCTTGACGGGTGGGATGTTGTTGCCGTGATCCCAAGGACAATCGGCGTTGCACTTACCAACACATCCTTCGGTTCAACATCTGGTGAGACATGGGGGGCCGGGATGGGCGGCAATGTCGCTGGTGTCCATTTGCTACTAAAGCGGGAAGTGTCATCACAAAACAACGCCTCAGATGAATTATTGAAATGGTATTCCGCGCGGAATCTCGATGACTTTGCAGCGTAGAGTCTGCAAATGCCCAAGCTAATATCTTACCAGCACAAGTTTGAGTAGGGGGCTGTTTCGTTCCGGGGCTGGCGGCGAAAGAAGCGCGGATCGTCTGGAGTTCTCCTTCCCCTTACTCATTTAACGGCTTCCATACGTCGCAAAGGCCGAATTGTCGTACCCTTACCGAGCACCCTGCCAACCTTCAGAGCAAGTCTCGGTGCTGTCGGCGGTTCCGGCTCAAAACCGGCGTCAAGTGACAGGCAGGAAGCCCCTTGCCCGGATTGTAAGCGTTCTTGTCATCCGCTGGCAACGATGTCAGTTGCAGACAAACAGGCAGGTCCGTTGGCCGCGAAAGCTGGACATGGCGACTCCGGGATGCTTCCATTGATTCGATGAACAAGGAAGTAAAACTGCGGTGCCCATCGGTGCGGGAGACCCGGCGTTTTGCAGGAGCATTGAAGGCCGCTTCACAAGGGGACCGGCGGCTTTGGAATCGCTACCAGCGGGATCTGGAATGGGGGGATTTGATTTATCGTCCCCGTTGCGTCCAACCAGTGAAGCGGATCGCCAGCCTCTGGCATTGGTTTCGTTGCCAGGTTCCCGAAGTCGGCCGTTCGCGGCTTGGGCAACGCCACCGCCAGGCTACGGTGCTGGCGATATTCTCCTTCGCCGTTGACGCTTTCATCGGCGATTTCCCGGCAGAACGCGGTTTCGAGTGGATTTGGTTCTACGCCCAAAGCATGGCTCGGAAGAAGCGGGAGGCTGCCCGCTGCTGGAGGAACAAACGCGGCAAATACGAGATTCCGAGCCGCCGGACCTTCCGTCGCGTGGTAAAAGCCGTTGGCTTCAATCGCATCCGCCAGACGTTTGAGGCTTGGGATGCGGACCGGAAACGATTATTCGACCAACGCCGCCCCGCCCCGGCCAACATCGGGGCGCCTTTCGTGCCGGCGGTGCCCCAGGCAGCGTGATGCCTTCGCGCCCGCATTGAGCCGGAACGCGGCCATAACCTCATTCCTTTGCTTGCACGGGATCAGCCCAAGTGCTAAAAGGTCACTGCAATGGGAAGGAACAGTTATGAGTAAGCCGAAGTATCTGTCATGCCTCTGCAACTCTTGCCCCGGCGAAATTGAATTTCTCGCTCATCTCGTTGGCGAAGAGATTAAGTGCCCACACTGCGGAATGACCACCATTCTCTATGAAGTTCACAAAGCGGCTGATGCAAAAAAAGACGAGTCCTTCCGTCTTAAGGAAAAGAAGGCCGAGTCGCCTGCTCTCCCCGGTGCCGGTCCGGCTCTTCCAGTTGGTCACAAACAGGGCTGGCTACGTTCACTAAGCACGGCCAAGAAACGGCTCACTATCCTTCTGTTACAGATCATACTGGTTCCCGCCGCCGCAGAAATTTATTTTGGCTTCCGCGCCGCACAACAGATTCTTGCTCCAACAAATCCTTGGGTTGATGTATTGGTACATCCCAGGGTTCATTTAGCAATGGTCCTTGCGTGGCTGCTTCTTTCCATCCTTTATTTTTTGCCCATTTTGATAGGGATTCATAAGAGGAACGCTCTGGGTATTTTCATTCTGAATCTCTTTCTCGGTTGGACTCTCGTTGGATGGGTAGCAGCCTTGGTTTGGTCCGTCCTCCATGATCCGGTCGCTGAATAAGCAAATCCATTTCTTCGTTTCAATAAAGGTAAAGCGGTCCGTGCCTAACTTTGACACTTTGTCGCCTTTCTTGGTCGGTCGTGCTCGTGGAGCCGCCGGTTCAAGTGCGGTGTGGGGAAACCAGCATCAATGCCGTTGCGACTGAGCGACAAACCTATTTGTGTTCCCTGAGTCAATCCCCTATAAGCAAAGGCAGCGATTGGGTTGAGAATGACACCTGCTGAATTCAAAACGAAATGGTCTCGTTACCAAAGCAAGGAATCCGCCGCTTACCAGGAACATTTCAACGACCATTGCCGCTTGCTCGGTCAGCCCACACCCGCCGAGGCCGACCCCAGCGGCAGCGATTTCTTGCCTCTGCCTCGTCTTGGCGTTGCCGTCGTTAAATTACAGCGATGAAGTTCAATCTGATTTGTGACGAGAGCGGCACGGGCGAGCGTTACCTGGTGGTGGGCGGGTTGACGCTTCCCCGCACAAATTACGGAGCTTTGTCGGCGCAACTCGCCGCACTCAAGAAGGCGGAAGGCTTTCAAGCGGCAGGCGAATTCAAGTGGGGCAAGGTGAGCAAAGCCTATTTGCCGCGCTACCAGCAATTGCTTGAATGGTTTTTTCACCACTTAAAAGCGAACCACCTCCGCTTCCGAGCACATGTGGTCGATACGTCCGCCCATGCCTACCGGCGCTACGGTGACGGGGACAAGGAAAAGGCGTTCTACAAGGTCTATTACCACTTGCTTTTCCAGAGCGTGCGCCGACTGGCTTTGGAAGAAGAAGGGAGCAACATTCTAATCCTGCTGGATGACAAGACGAACCGTTACCCATTTCGCCTGCCCGTGTTGAAGATAGCGCTGAATGCGGGATTGAAGCGGCAGCTTGGGCAGGGTGACTTGGTGGCAAGCGTGGAACCGCGCCCATCCAGCGGGCTGGGTGCGGAGCCGTTCATTCAAATCGCAGACGTGTTGATTGGCGCCATCGGCTATGTCCGCAATGGCCATATCGGGAAGCTGCATGCCTCACCCGCCAAGGTGGAAATGGTGAAGTTCCTGGAAGGGTTGGCTGGAACCGGCTTCGCATTCGATACTGCGGCAAGAGCGCCATTCAATCTCTGGACTTTTGACGTGGCTGTGGCGATGGAGAGAAAGGCGAGTCACCAAAAAAAGAACCGCTCCAAGACCTAGCTCCTTGCGAAGCACCCCTTGCGGGGAAGCCGCCCCATAAAGGGCGGGATTCGGTCAGTGGCAGCGATTCGTATGTAAATGTGACATCCTTTGGGCTGGCTGTCAAAGCTCAAATACTTTCCGCAAATACTTTCCGCAAATACTTTCGGCGTTTCCAGAAAAGATTTTGAAGCCGCAAGACTGGCTTGAGCAATAGCTGATAATGCCAAGCCAAACTGCCCCGTTGGCCCGCAATCTCTCATAGCACGCCGGGCCACTACAAAAGCCCCAGCGTTCCAATCAAAGCTGTCTATAGAGCGAATACGCGCGTGTTGGCGGTGCTATAGGGCAAACCGGCCTGAAAAACATCGGCCCCGGCAAGACCGTCGCCCGCTTGAAGCCCAATCGCGACAACGAGAAAGAAGCGCGTGCGTTCTGAACCACCCCGGCTTGACTCAAAACCGAGTTGGCGACGCGAAAACTGCACCCCCCACCAAGGTTGGCGACAATTGGAGACAGGAAATCTTCGCTTCTTTGCGTTTTCTTGCACACTTGCGTCTTGCGCGTGATTTTAGAGAAGTGCAGTCTATGCCCGTAAACACGATGCAAAACGCATGTTCGCGCAATTCAACGCAATGCTCTCTGAGGCTTCGACCCCCTCCATCGGCACCAACAATAGCTAACTGACCGGCACCAGGGAGACACGCTCGCCGTTGTCGTTGCGGGTAATGCCTTGCGCGCGGGGGTCCAGTGTCAAAGTGCCATCGACCAGGAAAGCATACCGGTGATGTCCATGGTGCAGATCCACCTTCAGAAACCACGCCCGGTCCGGCATCTGCCTCATGGGATGCGCCGCCGGGTTCCACCCATTGAAGTCGCCCACCAGACTCACCGCTTGAGCCTGCGGCGCGTTGCAGATGAAGTTCACCCCCCGCAAGGTCTTCTTGGCGATTGGGCGCGGCAGCGGCCCAAAGGAATTCATGTTCTTAGACGTCATGGCACTTACTGTAAGCTGCGGTTTGGTCTTGTCGTTCAGAGGGGGGCGGGAGTAAATCGCGAAACCTGGCCAACGATGGCGGTTCAACCCAAAAGGTTCTGGAGAATGATCAGCGCCGTCCTGAGCACCTGCTCGGATTGGGTTTCAAGAACGCGATACTGCTCGGTCCAGCCGGCCTTGGACTCATGCCGTTCACGCCAAAGCGTTTTGAGGACACGCTCCGTACGCTCCACCTGTTGCATGGCCGAGGCGAGGGATTCGCGTCCTTCCGGCACGTCGGAAATATTGCCCACGAAAAACCGGCTGATCCGTTTGCGGCTGAAAACAGCCTGCAACAACATGACCACCGTCTGCTCGTAGGCATACCAGCGTTGCCGCAACAGCTCGCCCAAAAAGCCGCGGCGGACCGCCAGAAACTCGGAGCGGGGCCGCTCGGTAAACTGGCGGATTTCCTGGGCTTCCGCTGGAAACCAGTTGTAGAGCAAGGCAAATGTGCCATAAGTGTCAATCAGTTGCTTGGAGTTGTTATGGTCGGTAGCGATCTCGCCGATGCACAGGTCCTGCTGCAGTTCGACAATGATCTCCGGCAGGTCGTGCAACCGGCCCAGAACCTCCTGGCCGACGGCGGTGCCGTAGTTGAAGTCGCCGGGAATCAGCCAATACACGTCCTCGGGACCGCCTTTTTCAAAGGCCATTCCCAGCCCGGAGTACCACATCTGGCAGGTATCCACGCACCAGGCATCCAGGATATCCGAATGCCGGGCAACAGTGTTTTTTCTGAAATCAAGGAAGGGCTTGGTCCGTTCCATGGCATAATGGGTCTTACGATCCATGACCGTGATCGGGCGCGCGTATTTGTCCTTTTCGGCGTCCAGCCGGGCGATCAACTCGTAAAGCGCTTTTAAGTCGAAATAATCGCTCGGTTGCTTGAAGGGATAAATCACCACAGGATGAATCTTGCGATTCTGCACGGCCGCGGATTCGCTTTTGGCTGCCTCCCGCTGGTTTCCCGGAGTGCCTGCCTCAGTTTGTTTCATAGGCTCATGTCTGTTAAATGGTCCAAAGCTCAAGCTTCCGGCCGCAACCGCCCAAACTGATCTTGGCGCCAGAACGTTTCGGATTCTTAGGCGCATTTCAACGCACTTGAGGGTAGGCCGATTCCCGCGCGTTCAACAACCTCCAAATTCCAATCCTGGGAAAGAAAAGAACCGGTCTCTTAGCCCGCGTACGCGCTCAATCTTTCGCTCTGGCAGCAAATCACCGTAGCGTTCTTTAATTCCCACCTGCCGGGCAATGGATCTGGCAGTCCGTTGATTGTCGCCCCTCAGCATCAAAACCGTCAGCACGCCTGCGGCGCGGAGCAAACGGGCTCACCCATCGCAAAGGCTCGCTAGGACAGTGGAACAGTTCCGTAAGTGAGCGGCTCGATCTTCCTGCCATCGCCGGTTCGGATTTCTCGAGTCCGGTCATCAAACAGGCAGGTAACGTTTAATCGTTCGGAGATTTCCGCGAGGGAAATGATCGTTTGGCCGCGCATCGCCAGCTCAAGGCCTCCGTTGGGCTGCTGGTTGGCCCGAATACAATCGAACCAGTTCTTTTCGTGGGCTTCCAAGGGATCTCCCGCTGGACTGAGGCCCGCCAAACTGACTGGATCTACTTCCTCGGCAAATTCCCGTTCGGGTAATATTTCCAGTCTGTCGCCACCGATGCTGAGCGTCGCGTGGTGGCCGTAAATAACCGATCCTGGACTTTTTGCGTTCCCGGTACTGGCTATGGCCACCACCGTGAAACCGCCCGGAAATTCAGCCAAGACCTCCCATGAGTCCCACGCCAATGAAGCCAACCACGATCCGCTCGTTGGCACCCAGGACTGAGCCTGGGGACGGCGCCTGGTTTTGGCCAAAGACGGGCGTTCTAAAAATGTTGGCCGTGGATAGCACGGCAGCCGCAGTTGCGGCTTTTCGGAGGAAGCTCCGACGAGTTTCACAGTGACGGATGTTCCTGTTTTTCTTTCTGTTCATAATCCGAGCATCTCTCTGTAATTATTGGATTTCGACAACCACTCCTCCGGAGAGCCGCGACTTCTCAGCGGCTGCCAGCACCCGGATGATTTCGAGCGTTTCTTCGCGCGGGATGGCCGCTTTTCCTGTGCGCACCGATTCTACAAATCCCGCTACCAACCCGCGCGCCATCGCCCCCATATCTTTGGCTTCGATCGTGAACCAGCCTTTCTCACCGTAAAAGCCGGCTTGGAACGAGTAGGCGGATCGTTCACAGACCTCCAAAACCATTCGACGCCCATCCGCGTAGTCCATGCGGACCAGTTCCCGCCCCCGTTCACCGATGTTCTGGACCCGCACGACTCCGCGGCCCAACACGGCGTAGCAGAGCTCGGTCGGATGAATGCCGTAATAGATCAGTTCATTCGGCCCGTAGGCATGAACCGTTCGAAGTGGTTCAATGGAACGTAAACGTTTTTTTGCTTCAGCGGCCTCGGGCGCATAGCGGAGCAACGAGCAGGAGAGCAGCAGCGTGCGGTGCGTATCGGCAAGCGCGAAGAGTCGCGCGGCCTCGTCCGGGTCGCGGGAGAGCGGCTTGTCCACCCAAGTAGGAAGACCGGCTTCCAGATAGCGGATGGCCTGATCCTGATGACGCATCGACCCGTCGTCGTTGATCATCACGGCATCCACATGCCCGATGAAGTCCTCTGGCGCCTTCGCCACTAAACTAACTGAAGAATAGAGTTTAGCCACCCGTTCCGCTTTGCCCCGGGCTTTGTCAAAGACCGCAACGAGCCGGGCCCCGCGGATACGCTGTGGTTGGGGCGGGTCACCTCCGTTTATTGCTTTCCACTGTTCCGCGTTGATCTCGCTTAGCAAAGGGGCAAAGTTATCTGCCCTGGACATGCTGTACATGCCGACGCGGATTTCCGGGTGATCGAATTTCGATGGGGAAGAAAGCTCCTTGTCAGTTGGAGCCTGGGCGAGCAATGATGCCGCTCGTGGCAGGGCTGCGCTACCGAGAACAGATAATGCCGTGGCACCGAGAAATTCTCTTCGTGTCATAAGCATTCGACAACGTGTGGTATGCCTTGCTTCATTTTGGCTCAAACAACGATGTCATCGCATTCGACTCCATCTTCCTGGCCCCTCGTGGCTTTGAATGAAGAAGGGAGAAATGTGAGAGAAAACTACCACGGTTCCCTCGTGGCACCTCCACGGTGAGACGCCACAAAAGGGACAGGCGTTTTGGAGTCAAATGCGATAGCCCAGTCATTTTTTCGATGAAGTTCGTTCTTGCAACCATGAAATATCACGATTGTTTGGCTGCGGCCACAAATCGGGGAAAAGGTACTTTCCTTTCCTAACCGGCGGAAAGGTTCTAGGATCAGTCCACTTATGAATTTCGGCATGACCATCAGAAAATGAGATAGACGCGGCCCGATTGTGGAAGCTGGCAGGAAAATCGTCCATGCGCGCCCGGCCAGCCGTGAGTTGCATCTGGCCGGAAAAAAACGAATCTCCATTCCCAAAATCGTCGAGGCGCACGTCCATAAACACCCAGGCCCTGGCAGGGGACGGATTGACAATGTCGGAAGTCTTCCGGAACACCTGGTACTGGGCAGCTTCTGCCGTGTAGTCCCAAGCTTGGGGCTGTCCTGTTAGACTGAAGGAGCCCATGAACCCATTTAAACTCATGCTGCGGAGCACCGGAGCCGGATCAGAGGGGCACCTGTGAACCGCAACGGATTTGTGGTACGGGAACAATAGACTCTGCTGGGCATGAAGAACGTTAGTGTTATCAGGCGGGTTTACTACCCAATCGATCCAACCGATGTACCACGTTGCCTGAGGATTTCCGCCGGCAGAGCCCCGATTCAAGACGACCTGGTCATGGTTGTCCCCGGCGTACGTCAGCCACGCCAAGTTCAGTTGCCGCACGTTATTCATGCACTGGATGCCCTGCGCCTTTGCTTTGGCCTTGGAGAGGGCGGGCAACAACAGACTGGCCAGGATCGCGATGATCGCAATCACAACGAGCAGTTCAATCAAGGTAAAAGCGCGCTTACTCATTTTCATTTTTCATTTCTGCTTTCGCGCAAGGGGCTCAAGTCAGCACCCGAGCCCCTTGCGCCTGGTTGACCCTCCGTGTGTTCTCGACTACGGTTTGAACAATCGGAAGAACTTGCTTTTCTCACCCGCTGGCACGAACACCCGATGGGAACCACCCTCGACCACTCTAAACAAGACATTCGTGAAGTCGGACCATTGGACAGGCGCGTTCAGGCTGGTAGTAACCTGCAGCGTGAAACCAGGCGGCTTGGTCGGCCAGGAAATCACGGCGGCAGCCTCGATCGCAAAAGCCGGAGGTTGTTCCTGCTGCCCCGGGATGCGCTGGGAATCCAGTTCCACTTGAGTCAAAGCTCCGCGATGGATTTTCACCCGATCGATTAATCCATTAAACGGGCCATCGTTGTTTGGAAACCTGCCCAAGGTAAGAACCTGAGTGCCCGCCGCCCCCACGCCGCCGGTGTATGGCTCAATGTGTTTCAAGCTCCCGTCCACGTAATAACGGACCTCCTGCCCCTGCACGTGAACCACCGCCGCGTGGTGCCACACCCCATCGTTAGTGACCGCCGCCTGGGTGCCCACATCGGCGATACCTAGTGCGGTAAACTGCAGCATGCGATTGGGAGCCAATCGCATCAAGTAACCGCGGGGCGGCCCATAAACGACGATATCACCGCGCGTGGTTTGGTCGGTTTTGATCCAGGCCTGAATCGTTAAGTCCTGGCTCTCGATTTGCAGCAAACCGTTGGGATCGTCAATCGTGACACGGTCACCGCCGTCAAAGAGCAAGGCGAAATCGCCGTTCTGTCCCGATGGCGTATCGGTCGAGAAGGTGGTGTTGCCGCCAAGAAATTCCTCTGAACTGACTGCGGGTCTGACTGTTGTGGCGGCGTTCGCAAAGGGTGGCGCTGCTTCGTTGAAATTGTACGCGACCACAGTTGAAGCCAGAGGCGGTTTTGGATTCGCAGCATCACCGTCTAAATCCGCGGCGGCCAGCAAGGCATTGTGGACACGCACGCGATCGAGCGAACCCGTGTGCCGCTGGTTGATGCCATTTCCCCACGCACCCATTCGAAACAAGTTTTGCCCCGGTGGGGCGATGTTTCTGGTTTCTTCTATAAACTGGGATTGGCCATCCAGGTAAAAAGTGACGCCTCGGCTCGACTCCCAAACCGCAGCTACATGGTGCCACGTGTCGTCATCGTTGGGGACTACAAGGCCGCTGCCGATATCTGCGACGCCCGCGAATGTGAAGGCAAGTTGGCCTTGGTAAACTCCCAAATTGTAACCGCCTGCAGGAGCGTAATTGACAATATTCGCTTGGGCGAACGGATCATCTGCCCGTGGTGCAAGATTCTTGATCCAGGCCTCTATCGTGAGTGGTCCTTGGTTTAGCGCCAGAACCGGTCCGCTCCGATCGTCCACGACCAAATATCCTTCCCCGTTAAACTTGACCGAGCGGTCTCCTGCTTTGCCGGAGGGGGAATCATCCGTCGCCACTGGAATGTTTGCTGGGTTGATGGTCGCCAAATTGCCGACTAGCGTGCCCGCCTTATGGGTGGTCGTGCTGCCGGCACCTTCATTGAATTCGAATTCGGTGAGAACCGACGCAGCCTGGGAATTGGCCTGGAGCCCGACTGCCAAGACAAAGGCGAGAATTAAGTGTTGATTTTTCATATAGGGTCTGATTTTACGTTGACGGCACCCACTATGAGCGCTTGTCTGTTTAACGCCATAGACGCGACTGTCATTAATTTATAATATCTTCTCACGGCTAACGAGGCTCCAACACAGACTAGGTTGGGAAGATTCTTCATAATCTTGGCAGCTTTGTGCATGGCGGGTTGCCCTGCAATTGTGGTTAATCTCGGATGAGCGTCAGGTCGTCAACGCGGCGGAGAGTGCCGCGGGTTCCAGAACTGACGCGCAAGAAAATTCACAGTTGAAACCGGATACTCGTGAAATTTCAGAGCGGGCAACATGACATTCGCAAAGCAATTACCTGGAGCGGTCGAGCCCCTCACCTGCGATGACATCCACGCGGCCGCAGAACGCATCAAGGACCATGTCCTGGCAACGCCCTGCACGCATTCCGAGCCGCTCTCGGAGCACACGGGTCTGGAAGTCTATTGCAAACAAGAATACTTGCAGCGGACAGGCAGTTTTAAAGAACGAGGTGCCGTCCATGCGCTGATGTTACTGAGCGGAGAGCAGAAACGCCGAGGCGTCATCACGGCCTCGGCGGGCAATCATGCATGGGCGTTGAGCTGCCACGGCAGTAGGTTCGGCATCGCGGTGATGGTCGTGATGCCACGGTTTGCCCCGCTGACGAAACTCAGCAATTGCCGACGCCAAGGGGCGCAGGTGGTCCTCCACGGCGACAACCTTGAGGAAGCGTGCGCCTACGCAACCCAGCTCGGCCAAGAAAGAGGTTGGAGGTATGTCAGCGGCTAGGATGATCCTGCGGTGATCGCGGGCCAGGGAACCATCGGGTTGGAAATCTTGAAACAGGCGCCCGATGTGGACGCGGTGATCGTTCCCATCGGTGGCGCGGGTTTGGTTGCCGGTGTGTCGCTGGCTCTAAAAACGCTGGCTCCTGGGATAAAGATCATTGGAGTCGAACCAGAATGCGCTCCGAGCTTCACCGCGGCGATGAAGGCTGGCGAACCTGTCCGCGTGGCAGTACGGCCCACGCTGGCCGACGGCCTCGCGGTTTCGTGCGTGGGAGCGAGGGCGTTTTCAATCGCACGCCGCTTGGTCGATCAGCATATCCAGGTCACCGAACGTCACATCGCGCTCGCCACCCTGCGACTGTTGGAACTGGAGAAATTAGACTATGACAAACAAACCTAAAGTGACGCGCCGGGATTTTCTCAAGCGCGGCAGTGGCTCGGTGGCACTGTCGTTGTTCATAGGCGGCGGCTTGGCCGGGTTCAGAGCGGCGGCGAAAGCGGCGGCGCAAGCTACGCCGCTTAAAGTGTTCACGCCACAGGAAGCCAGAACATTGCTGGTGATGGCACGCACCCTGTTCCCGCATGACTTTCTGGCCGATGACTATTACCTGAAGGTCGTGACGGCGATCGACGACAAAGCAAGCAGCGACCCCAAGACCGCGTCGATGGTCCGAGAGGGTCTGGCCCGACTCGGTAACAAATTTTCTCTTTCGTCCGAAAGCGAGCGGGAGAAGAGGTTGCGACCCGTTGAAAAATCGCCGTTCTTCATTTTCGTGCAAGGCGAGACGCTGAACAAGCTCTATGGCAATCCTGAGGTCTGGAAGATCTTCGGCTACGAAGGCTCGTCGGTTGACCTGAGCAGCTTCGACGATATCGGTTGGCTTCCGAACGAATAAAGCTTGGAGGAATGGCGCATGGCAAAGTTTGATCTGCATGGCAATTCGGTCGTCGTTGTGATTGGTTCGGGCGCCGGCGGCGGGACGCTCAGCAACGAACTCGCGCAGAAGGGCATTAGAGTTGTCTGTTTGGAGGCAGGCCCGCGGTTGACGCTCTCCGATGTCAAGATGGACAAAGACGAAATGTTCCTGAAGCTCTCCTGGCTCGATCCGCGAGTCGGTTCGGCCGAACTGGATCCCAAGCTGCCCGCCTGGATTTGCAAGACCGTGGGTGGGACCACAATGCACTGGGCTGGCATTTCGCTGCGCTTCCAGCCCCGCGAGTGGAAGTCGCTGACCACCTACGGCAAGCTCGGCGGCGCCAATTTACTCGACTGGCCGGTCACCCACGAAGAAATGGAGCCGTATTACGACCGCGCCGAGAAGAAGATGGGCACGACCGGCACGAACAACATTCCCAGACTGCCCGGCAACAACAACTACAAGGTGCTGGAGTACGGCGCGAAGCAACTCGGATATCGGGAAGTCCACACCAGCAACATGTCGATCAACTCTCAGCCCTATGACGGGCGCCCTGCCTGCATCCGATTGGGCTTCTGCATGAGTGGCTGCGCCATCGGCGCCAAATGGTCCACCCTCTACACCGAGGTGCCGAAGGCAGAGGCGACCGGGAACTTCGACCTGCGGCCTGAGTGTATGGTGATCAAAATCAATCATGACGCGGGCGGCAAGGTCAGTGGCGTGGTTTACGCGGACAGGGACGGCACTCACCACGAACAAAAAGCGCGCCTTGTGTGCGTCGCGGGCAACGCCATTGAAACGCCGCGTCTGCTGCTTCTATCAGCATCCAGCAAGTTCCCGGATGGGCTGGCCAATTCTTCCGGGCAAGTCGGCAAAAACTACATGCCGCACGTGACCGGTGCGGTCTTCGCCATTATGCCTGGGGAAGTGCATCTCCACCGAGGCACCCAGATGGCCGGTATCGTCAGGGACGAACAATATCACAAGCCGGAGCGGGCCTTTGTCGGCGGTTACCTATTGGAAACCTTGCCCGCCGGTCTGCCCGACTTTCCGGCTAACGCCAAGCCCGGCGGCTGGGGCCGGGAATATGCGCGTGATATTGAGGCCTATCGCAACGCCGCCGGCCTGTGGATCGTGGGCGAGGACATGCCGCAGGAGCAAAACCGCGTTACGCTGGACCCGAACGTCAAGGACCAATATGGCCTGCCGGTCGCGCATGTGCATCGGGTTGATCACTCGAACGACACCGCCCTGCGCCAGCACGCGTGGAAGAGGGCCGTCGCGCTCTACGAAGCGGCTGGCGCGCGGAAGGTCTATGCCCGGGGACCGTTCCCCTCGGGCCATAACCTCGGCACGTGCCGGCAGAGCGCGAAGCCGCGCGATGGCGTCTGTAACAAGTACGGTCAGACCCACGATATCAAGAGCCTGTTCATTTCCGACGGCAGCCAGTTCACGACCAGCGCCGCCGAGAATCCGACCTTGACAATCGTGGCGCTCGTGATCCGGCAAGCCGAGTACATTGCCGACCAGATGAAGAAGGGCAATCTCTGAGCGTCTTGGCGGAAAAGTTTGACGGTCACTGGTCAGGTAGCTGGCCGGCCTGATCCGGTGTATAGACCGTGTAGTACTGGTCAAACCATTCGCGCACGGTTTGCGGTGGCTGCGCGGACTCGGGCGTGCTCTCCCATCGGCGCAAGATCGCAAGGTGTATCAGCTTCTTGGCCAAAAGTTCCCTGCAACCTGGCCAGTATTCGCAGACGAGGATGATCTTGGGTCGAGACGCTTTCAGCGCATTCAAGTCTTCGTTTGATAATTGAGAAAAGCCGGTGAAAGAGACGAGGGCGTTCGCGTTGGCGTAACGCGGCAGGATCTTGCTCAGTTGACCAGGCGCCATGGATAGGCCCGGCAGAAAGGGCGTCGAGATCAGCTTGATCTTCTCGGTGGCCACAAGCTTGAGACCCTTGTTTCTCTGAAGCGATTTGCGAAAGGCCTTTGCTTCTGCGTTCAACTCGGCAGTGGGAAGGTTGTAGTCAGCAGGGTCAGCCACCAGGAGGACGACCTGGCCTTGGTTACCGATGAGACGCGCGGTTTCCTCCGCTGTGGTTGCACCGAGCGCCTCGTCCGGCCGAAGCTCCCGCTTGGGACTGCGCTGAGTCAAATAGAACGAAGAAAAGACGCTGACGATGGCCAGGGCGGTGAGAGTGAAGGCGAGTGTTTTTTTGTTCATAAGAGGGGCAGTAGTTTCAGGCCATCCAATCACTGACATGTTGGGCGACGAAGGCGTCGTCGGTTAAGTGAGGATAAGCCCGATAAACCCGATCGATCTCGTCCCATTGGCCGGGTGACAAGGTGGCATGTGGGTCAAGGCACACCGTGCTTTCCATCAGGCCTTGTCGGCGCAGCACCTCGTGGATACCGGGAATGCAACCGGCGAAACCGTTGGCCGCGTCGAAGATTGCCGCGTTGCAATCGGTAATTTGCGCGGCCAGCGTGAGCAAGTCGGCTGGAATGTCCTCCTTATCCCGCACCTGCTTGCATGTCGCCAGAAGCTCGACGGCTTGCTTGGTCCAGCAAGCCCAGTGACCGAGAAGACCGCCGACGATGCTCAAACACACCTCGCCGGCGGCCGTCGGAACGCAATAGCTGGTCAGCAGGTCGATGACGATGTTATCGTCGTTTCCCGTGTAGAGGGCGACGTCGTTGGCCCGGCCAGCGTCGGCCACCGCGCGAACAACGTCCAACGTCTGATACCGGTTAAAGGGAGCGATCTTAATGGCGAGAACGTTTGGGATTTCAACGAAGCGCCGCCAGAACTGGTAGGGCAGAACTCGGCCACCGACCGTCGGCTGCAGATAGAATCCGACCAACGGCATCTCCTGCGCTACAGCCCGGCCATGAGCGATAAGCTGGCCGGTGGGCGCTTCTTTCAAAGCGGACAAAGAAAGCAACCCCGCGTCGTAACCGCACTCGCGGGCGAACCGCGCCTCGCCAAGGGCTTGGTCTGTTTTCCCACAGAGGCCGGCAATGAGGACTGTTTGTCTGCCTGAGGCAGCGTCACAGGTTGCGGATGTTTCGGCAGCGAGTCTCAATACGGGTTCGAACAAACCATGTCTCGGGTCGCGAATCTCAAACTGAGTCGTATGAACGGCCACCGCGATACCGCCAACCCCCGCCGCGTGGTAGTAACGGGTGAGCGCCCGTTGGCGGCGCTCGTCCAACTGCCGCCCAGCGGTTAGGGCCAGTGGATGCGCCGGGATGGCGACGCCCTCGCGAAGGGCGTCACGCACCCAAGCTGGCGCTTGAGGAAAATTAGCCATGCAATGCCTGAAATTACGCGCTGCTAGTATTGTCCATCCCTGACCTCGAAGTGCGTCGGCTTGTTCAACAAACGACCGCCGTTCATAACCCAGCCCGCCGTCCAGCGCACGATTTGCTCAACCGGCGCCGCCGGAGTCCCCAACCGTGCGCATAGCCGCGCAGCGTTGCTGAGCAAGGCCGTTTGAGTTTCTGTTCCCACGATCTTCGGAGTTCGGTTCATCAATTCGCCAAACGATCCAGCAAGTTCTCGGACGGAGAGCACTTCTGGCCCGGTGAGGTTCAGCACGAGCGGGGACACGTTGGCCAGTGACAACGCCCGCAGAATAAAATCGTTCGCATCACCCTGCCAGATGCAGTTCAGGTGGCCCGTGGCCACGTCAACCGGTTCGCCTGACCAGACTTTCGTCGCAATGTCCACCAGCACCCCATAGCGCAGTTCGACGGCGTAGTTGAGGCGGATCAGAACCACCGGAGTGCCGTTCTTTTCAGAAAAGTATTGGAACAGTCGTTCGCGAGCCAACGCTGCGTTCGCATACTCGCCGGCGGGACGCAGGGTGTCGGTTTCGACTGCTCCCCCAGTCTTGAGAGGCACCAACCCGTAAACGTTCCCTGTGGAAAGGGCGACCATGCGCGCATGGGCGTAACGTTCGGCCGCGTGGGCCGGCACCAACGTGTTGACCGCCCAAGTCAACCACGGCTTTTCAGAGGTGCCGAACTTGAGTCCCACCAGATAAACGACGTTTTCTGCATCGGGCAATAATCCCCACGCTGGTCGCTCCAGTAAATCGCAGCTAAGGGTGCGGACTGCATTCGCTTCCAACCAGTCGCGAGCGGTCGTGTCTGTGAACCGGCTGACAGCCACGACCTGGAGTGGTTTGCCAGCGGCGGTGGCGGCGCGCTGGGCCAATACGGCCAGCGAAGGTCCCATTTTGCCGCCCGCGCCCAGAATCACCAAAGGGCTCGTCACCGTCCCAATCCAATCACTCAGCGCTTGGCTCGGACGCGTCAGGATGTCATCGAGCTGCTCGTTGGTGTAAATGAGGGAGGGTGGCTTTGAGTTCATTTCAAGTCGAATTTGTTCAGCGCACAGTCCGGTGCTCATCCGCTTCCGTCCACTTTCCACCGATTAACAGCTTGCCCGGTGCTGCTAAAACTTTCTCTACAGCAGGATGAATTGGTCGCTTCTTTCGCGTGCTTTAGCGTGTTTCGCGGGCAACGCGTTTGAATAGTTACAGCTTAGCCATTACAGGGACTTTACTCGCGGGCTGTATTTCGCCCTCAGGCTGGCGTTCCGCTCTTCTCCACCGGGCAGGTTAGCGCTCCACCACACAGGTGCGCTAATGCCCCGGCGCAGACACTCCTTCACGCACTCCATCTCCAGCCGGTGCGCAACGTAAAACTCAATCGTACTCGAAATCGCGCTCACCGGCGTCGCCAAACCGTCCAGTTGTATCACCGCGTCGCCGTAAGGCACATAATCGTCCAGACAAATATCGGCGACGTCGAAGAGGGTCTTGCCACTGCGATGGCGCAAGGGGAAATCCTTTGGAGTCTTTTGCTGCCAGTCGCTGGAAGCGATGCCGATGACTTTGGCCTCCCGACGCTTGGCTTCCAACGCCGCGTCCACCGTTGCCGCAGTAAACCCGTAGCTGTGGAAGATCAGAACCAAGTCCTCCTTGCCGATGCCATAGTAATCCACAATGTGAGTCCCAACTTCATGCATTGTCTGGTAACCAAAAGAGAGCTTGGCGGGCGTCATCATGCTGATCGCCACGTCCATCATTGGGCAGATATTGGCCAATCCCCCCACCCGCCAGAACAGCTCTTGCATGACGAGAGTGGCGTGCCCGCCAGCGCCGAACACGTAAATGAGCCGATCCTGCTCCACCGCATCCGCCATCCAAATAGCGGCTTTCTGCAGATTGGGCTGTTGCTCCGCTTCAAAACGCCGGGCTAACTCGTTAAACAGATCAAGAAAGCGTCTATCAGGCTTTACCATCGGTTTGCTCCAGACTTTGGTTTCAGCTTCATTCAGAATCGTCCGACCATCGATTCCCCGCGTTGTGCACCGCTTGCCGGCCGCCGCCAACGTTAACGCTGTTACAATGAATTCACGGCGTTTCATTCTTTTTATGGCAAGAAGTGCCTTTTATTCCAATACTAAAAACATCCTGCGCAAAAATCGGAAGATTTTTGATGGCACCAAGCAACGTCAACGCTTTTATTAAGCGAGAGCGTCCGATAATTTACCATAGACAATGTAGTCAGAGTTATGGACAATCTTCGCATGAAGTCTTCGTTGCCAGAGCAGGACCAAACGCTCGTCTCCTTATTCCACACGCCGACGGAGGCTGGCCGGGAAGTCTTCTATTGCGTGTTGCGCGCCGGCCATTTCATCGCCGGTCAAGCATACCGCAAAGTTCCGGCCAACTTCGCCGGCCACAAAATCCTGCTCTGCCTCAAGGGCAAGGGCTATGTGCTGATCAACGGTCGCACGTGGCCTGTGGCCAAAGGGCAAATGCTCTGGATCTTCAATCGCCACGCCAACGAGCACTGGCCGGAGAAGGGGTCCCACTGGGAAATGTATTGGATCCGTGTCGAAGGACCCCGGATGGACAGAATTTACAAAATCCTGACTGCGGCCGGCTCGCCAGTGTTTACCGGGGTCAACGCACCTGAGACAGCCGCGATCTTCGAGCGGATTTTCCGGATCATGAACCGCGCTTCCCCCACTATGGAGGCTGAGGTGCATGTCCAAGTCGCTGCGTTAATTGCGCAGTTGTTCAAGGCGCGTCGATACGCCTACCCGGCCGCGGCAATGACCAAAAACATTCCGCTTTCTTTGGAGAAGGTGGTGGAGGCCATGCGCTTGGAATTCAGTCGCCCCTGGCGCGCCGGCGAACTGGCGGCATTGGCCAACATGAGCACCAGCAGCTTCTACCGCCATTTTGCAGCGGTGCTGGGATCCAGTCCGATTGACTGGTTAAGGCGAGAAAGGATCAGCCAGGCCAAGCGCCTCCTGATCGAAACCGATTATTCTATTTCAGAGGTAGCGGATCACGTCGGATATCACGATCAATTTTATTTCAGCCGGGATTTCAAGCAAATGACCCAAATGAGTCCATCCAAGTATCGCCAGCGCGAACGAGCCTAGCCAAGCCTTCGCGCGATTGATTGAGCTTTATAGGCTGACAATTCTCCACCGCTTTCCGCAACTTGCGCGTAATTCTGGCCGCTTTGGTTTCTTGACCTCTGCATTTCTGGGGGGTTATCCTGACGGCCTGTTGTTCCGGGGGCAAACCACCTTCGGAAGGCCGAATGTCGAACGTCGAACGTTGAGGTAAGAACAGTGGAGAAAACCGCAACGCCCGGCCAACGCAAGCAATCCGTCAAAAGGTTTTTATGAAGAAGAATCGAGCCATTCTAACCCGCCGCAACTTCTTGCGCACGGCAGGGGCCGCGGCAGCTTTCACGATCGTGCCCCGCTCCTGGCTGGGCCAAGGCCAGACGCCGCCCAGCGAGAAATTGAACATCGCCGGCATCGGAGTGGGCGGCATGGGCGCCGGCGACATTGGCGCTGTCGCCCCCGGCAATAACATTGTTGCGCTCTGCGACGTGGATTCGCGGCGCTCCGCCGAAACCTTGAAGAAGTTCCCCGACGCCAAACAATATCGCGACTTCCGCAAGATGTTCGACGAGATGGAGAAGAACATCGACGCGGTGGTCGTGGCCACGCCGGACCATTTCCATGCCGTGGCGGCCATGGCCGCCATCAAGCGCGGCAAGCATGTCTATTGTGAGAAACCGCTGGCTCATTCCGTTCATGAGGTCCGCCAGTTGATGAAAGCGGCCCAGGAGCACAAGGTCGTGACCCAACTCGGGAACCAGGGTCACTCGTTCGACACCATCCGCAACTTTTGCGAGTGGATTTGGGACGGCGCCATCGGGAACGTCCATACCATCCACGCCGGCTGCGCGGCCGTGAACTCGGGTCTCAACCAACTGTCCCGTCTTAAAGAGCAACACCCGGTTCCCCCCACGCTCGATTGGGACCTGTGGCTGGGACCGGCGCCGCAGCGGCCTTATCATCCCGCTTACCTGCCCGGCAGTTGGCGCGGATGGGTGCCGTTCGGCAACGGCACGGTGGGCGATTGGACCTGCCACGTCGTTGATCCCGTCTTTTGGGCGCTCGACCTTGGCGCGCCCAAGACGATTCAGGCCCAGGTCAAGGATTATGATTTCAAAACGCAAGGCGATGCCTTTCCCAAGGGCGAAATCATCACTTGCGAGTTCCCAGCCAAAGGCAAACGCGGGCCAGTCACCATGCACTGGTACAGCGGCACCGAACGCATCCCGCGTCCTGAAGTCCTGGAGCAGGATGACAAGGTTGTGGATACCGGCGCGGTCGTGCTCGGCGACAAAGGCGCCATCATGTACGGCTCGCACGGCGCGGGCGGTGTGCGCCTCATCCCCCAAGCGAAGATGGATGCCTACAAACGCCCGGAGAAGACCCTTCCGAGAGTCAGAGAGCATCATGGGGATTGGTTGCAGGCCATTAAAAACGGCACGAAGGCCGGCTCCGACTTTTCCTACGGCGGGCCGCTCACAGAACTCGCCATGCTCGGCGTGATTGCGATCAAGCTGGCCGGCACGAAGCTGGAATGGGACACCCAAGCCATGCGCTTCATCAATTCTGCGGAAGCCAATCAGTACATCAACCCGCCCTATCGGTCTGGCTGGACGTTGTGAGGTGAGCCTTGGACGAATAGCAGATCGCGTGGTTCTCGTTCAGGCGTCCGCGCTTGATCGCATAGACAGGGACTTCCACGTTCCCCTTTTTGGCCGCGTAGCTCGGCCCTTTTTTCTTTTTTGCGCTCATGGCCAGAAGAACTGAAAAGGTGGACTTCTCTGCCCGAGCGGGGTCGGAGTTGTCTGAAAACTGTCTGAAAATCAAAGTGGAAATTGCCTACAACCATGTAAAAACTCATACGGGAATTGTCCCGTTTCAGCCCCGTCAAGTCATAACAATCGAATTATGCCTGTAAAAAATGGTGGAGGCGGCGGGAGTTGAACCCGGTCTCACTCCTTCGTCAGTTTTCGCCAATGTTCATTTCAACCGCATAAACATTGATTATCTTGCACTTTGCTCGGTTTCGTCTCACGCAATGATATACGCTCAAGACGAACTTTCCGTGTCAGGAATTGTCAGGAGAGAAATTCATTATCGCTGAATCATCGGACTTTACGCCCTCACCAGCCGCACCGTCCCGCTGCCGCCCTTCATCAGATCCCCATACTTCGCCAGCATCGCCTGCACGAGTCGCGCGATCACCGGTCGTTTGTCGCTTTTACTATAGATCGTGCGCGACAAATCCACCTCTTGACGTTCGTGTATTCCTTCTCCCG
>ERZ1292640.423-Hain-H43-02um-R1-423-length-34424-cov-8_pt1 | contig 29114 bp, 26 predicted proteins | sample MGYA00564404_ERZ1292640 | MGnify/ENA primary metagenome ERZ1292640 (study PRJEB36523, sample SAMEA6512636) | groundwater metagenome | collected 2019-01-08 | study: AquaDiva: Metagenomics assemblies of 32 groundwater samples | reverse complement strand
GTTAATGGGTTACACACCTTCAATCCTAATGATGCCTATCTTACCACAGAGGCCATCTTAAAAAGAGCGACTTCACAAGAGTAAAAAGCCACCTTTTATAGTATTGCAAAATTGGCACTTGACAACTTTACGGTTGCGTGTTAGAGTGACTAGCTTTTAATCCTCTAATTAAAACACCTATGTTACAGAATTTATTGAAAAAAACCGCTTACGGCAGCCTTATGGTCGGTCTGACACTTATGTCTCTTGTTGCTTTTACAAAGAGCACTTATGCCGTCACTGCTGAGGCGCAAGATCCAGTCACTCTGTCTTCTAACCTTAAAATCGTTGATTTCGAGGTTGAGAATGCCATTTTTGACCCTTGGGACGACCAGGAGTTACGCATCGACTTTACTATTAACGAGGATGCTGACGTCACTTTTGAAATCTACGATGAAGATGACGACCTCATCAAAACTGTTAAAGACGAAAAATTCTACGAAAAAGGTGATTATACCATCACTTGGGACGGTGAAGACGAAGAAGGTGATATAGCCAGCCAGGGTGAATATTCTTATAAACTTAAGGTAGAAAATGGCAACGATTCAGACAAAGAAACCGGTGCTTTCTACATTAAAAAAGGTTATAACAGCGACAAAATCAGCACTCAAGATCCTAGATTAAAAAACGTTTTTGTCACAAAAGACGAATTTGATCCAGGTCGTAACGAAGAAACTACTATAGTCTTTGATTTGACTGCTAAAGCTGACTTACAGGTTACAATTTACGACGAAGAAGACAAAAAAGTTGTAGAATTGATGGATGAAGACGACCAAAGCGCTGACAATTACCAAGTTACTTGGGATGGCGAAGAAGCTTTAGATACTAGCGAAACTTACACTTACAGAATCTACGCAAAAAATTCTAAAGGTGAAGAAATTAAAGAAGGTAAAATTAAGGTAGCGGAAGATAATCCAAAGGATACAACTGCCAATATTTACAAGGACCAGTCTGACGAAATTATCTATACACCAAAGAACAATGAATTGGGAATTTCATTCAAGCTTGAAAAATCAGCTGAAGTTACCCTTGAGATCAGAGACAAAAGTAATTTGATTGCTGAAATCACTGAAAAAGAGGAATTCTCAGAAGGTTCTCACACTTTGTACTGGGATGGCGAAGACAAATATAACGATGTAACTGAAGATGGAATTTATAAATATCGTTTAACTGCAAAGAATAAAAAAGGTAAGAACGTGGAAGAAGGATACTTCTTGATATCAGGTGCCACAGAAAAAAAGTTTAACAATGATTTATGTGGAAAGTTCAATGACCTAACTGAAGATTCCAAATATTGTGAAGCTATTGAATGGGCTGTTGGTGAAGGAGTATTTAACGGATATAACGACGGAACTTTTAGAGCAAATCAGGCTATCTCAAGAGCAGAATCCCTAAAAGTTATCTTAAACGCTTTGAACGTAAACACTATAAAAAGTTATAACTACAATCTTGGATTCTACGATACCGAAAAAGGCGCTTGGTACGAAGAATTTATCCAGACAGGTTTGAGCCTTGGAATCGTAAAAGGTTACTCTGATAATACTTTTAGACCATTCCAATCTGTTAATAGAATAGAAGCGCTTACTATGTTGTTGAATACTGCAAAAGCTAAAGATAACATCACTATCCCAACAAATAACATCGGTCAGCCTTACTACGACACACCAAATACACCGGCAACAAAATGGTATTTAAGTTATGTATATTACGCTCAGGCATACGATTTAACTGACAACGAAAAGTATTTCTACCCAGACGCTAAAATGACTAGAGGTGAAATGGCCGATATGCTTTATAGATATCAGCAATCTAAATAAATACCACCATAGACCATCAGAAAAAGTCCCCGCCGCGGCGGGGACTTTTTCTTTTACTTAGCACTTTTAAGATGCTATTTTACTGTATGACGTATCTCATAACCTCCTTCAAATATGTTAAAAGGTCTAAAATCATTAATTGCCGGTATAGTAGCTGGAACCGCTCTGGGAGTGCTTTTTTCACCAAAAAAAGGCACAGACATTCGCAAAAATCTTAAGAAAGAAGTTAAAGGCGGCGGCATTGGATTAACAACAATTAAAGATACTTTAGTAGATATGGGTAAGGACATTGGTGATACCTACAATGAAACTGGCTTAAGCGGCAAGCTTAAAAAAAAGGCCACTTCCGCTTATTCTAAAGTTAAAAGTAAGGCTAAAAAAACTTACGAAAAAGTAAAAAATCAAATTATTAATGGCGAAGGAGACTAAAAAAATGGCTCCACAGCCTATAATTGGGATCATTGGTGGTAAAGGCAAAATGGGTAAACTTTTTGTCGAATTTTTTGTTGAACGGGGAATCAAAGTTTTGATCGCAGATCTCGGCACCAAATTAACGAACAGGCAGCTTGCTGCCTCCTCCGACATCGTAATTATTTCTGTGCCTATTAATTTTACCGAAAAAGTTATTAAAGAAGTTTTGCCTTTCGTCAGACCAGAGGCCGCACTTATGGATTTTACTTCTATAAAGGTAATGCCAGTTGAGCTCATGTTAAAGGGGAAATCTGAGGTTTTGGGCATCCACCCTATGTTTGGTAATTCTAACCCAATTCCTGGTCAGACAATTATCCTCTGCCCAACAAAAAAATCAGCTAAATGGTCTAAATGGATTGAAGAATTTTTTATTTTGAACGGCGCAAAAATAGAAAAAATGACTGCCAAAGAGCACGACAAAATCATGAATGTCGCTCAAGGATTAATTCACTTTGTTGAAATTGTTTTTGCTGATGCTATTAGAAGAACCGGCTTACCAATTCACGAATTATTGCGCTACACCGGCAAGGCGTCTGAGCTCAAAGTTCAGCTTGCTGCCCGCATTATCGACCAGGATCCGGCACTGTACGGCAACATCCAGATTGAGAATAAATACGCACTTGATTCTCTCAAATTATTTCTAAAATCCACTGAAGAATTATTCAAAATCGTTAAGCAAAAAGATCTCAAATCTTTCATTAAATATTTCAGCCGCAACAAAGAATTCTACAAAAAATATGCACATGAAGCCTACAGCGAAAGCACTTTTTTGTTAGACAGAATGTTGGAGCGCAGAAATTTGCGGAAATTAAAGAATACAAAAACTCAAAAGCCGACTTTAAATCATCTCGCAATTTTGGGTCCTGCAAACACTTTTTCGGACTTCGCAGGTGAGAAATATCTCAAAGAATCTAATTCTAAACTTAAAAAATATTTTGCCACCAACATCGAAGAAATTTTTGATCTAGTAGAATCCGGCAAGGTTTCCCTTGGAATTGTCCCTATCGAAAATAAAATTCACGGCAGTGTGCGCGAAACTTTAGACAGTTTATTCTCAAAAAAAGTTCAGATAATTGATGAATTAAAAATTCCGATCCATCACACACTCATCAGTTTGTCCCACGGCAAAAGAAATGACATTAACGTCATCGCTTCTCATTCTCAAGCCATAAATCAGTGCCGTGCATATCTCAAAAAACATTTTCCAAAAGCTGAATTTCAAGAATTTCCTTCTACCGCCCAGGCTTTAGAAAAACTAATCGCCAGCAACAATCCTACTATAGCCGTGATCGCTTCTGCCGAGGCCGCAAACCAACCAAATTTAAAAATTCTCGCAGAAAATATCGAAGACAACAAAGAAAATCAGACAACATTTGTTATCATAAAAAAATCAACTTTAGAATTAACTGCGCAGCCAACCAAACCAAAACTCAATAAAACTTCCATCGCCTTTTACTTTGATAAAGACGCTCCAGGAAGCCTTTTTACAGTTTTTCAGGATTTCGCCTCTGCCAAAATAAACTTAACAAAAATCGAATCCCGTCCAACCAAAGCCGACTTTGGCGATTACATTTTTTACCTCGATTTCGACGGCCACATTTCTCAAAAAAACATCCACCAGACCTTGCAAAAGGTCGCCTCAAAAGTTGCTAAGTTAAAAATCTTAGGTAGCTACTAAAGTTAGCGATCCAAATACAATCGACTTGGATTCAATCCCGGTCTACCTCCACGCACGAAATCATCAGTATTTTTTCCTTCTAATTCATTCATCAAGAATTCTACAACTAATCCAACGTTATCTCTAATTTGTTGTTCGATTTTTGTTGGATCAGAAAACTTTATTCTTCCATCAAAAAATCTTGGTTCAAATCCTCTTACTAATCTATTGCCACTTTCACCTGTAATTAAACTTAGATTCCCCGGTAATTTGTAGCCGGCTTTTCTTCTTACAACTTCTGCAACTCTTTCTCCGTCCCAAATAAAACCTTCAACCATTTTTTCATGTCTATCCCTTACTAAGGCCCTAGCGTTAGCATTTGTAAAATCTGATGCGACCCAGCCAAGATCTGATTGACGAGGATCTCTAGCACCTAATTGATTAAATTTCAGGTGCAAAACATCTCTAACGTTATAAGTATTGAACCTTTCTGCTTCAACTGGTTCTCCTCTATAATTCTCAAGTTCAGCCAATGTCATATCCGGCCTTTTTAATCTCTGGGATTGTGTAGTGCTTCTTAAGGCTAACCAGCTAGCTTGGTTCACGTTATGACGTAGTCTAGTTATGCCTGCTAAATCTCCTTTCGCTAGTTCTTGATATTCGTGTCCATAAGCACTGTCAGGCCTTACAATCAACTCCACTCTTTCATTGAGAGTATGAAGTTCTTGCAGTAAAGCCGGCACTTTGCCACCCTGTCTAATCATCGCTTTACCAGCAAAATTTAATTGTTTTAATAGGTCAGATGCTTCTCCTAGAAGTCTTTTTCTCTTTTCTGCATCTGCTCTATCAATCGGATCACAAAAAACACTCCCAACTGTGAAAAGTTGAGGATTTGCTCTTAAAAACGTACTAGTTCTTGCCATCAATATACGTACGCCTTGTTCTGTTATCTCAGGTACACCCCTTGTGCCGCCTTCTATTCTTTGACCCATATAGGTTTAATAAAGGCGTATTTTGACAGGATTGTAGGCGGAAGTCAATGGCTGATTTTAGTGCTACTGCACAACCTCTTTGTAGCATTCCTCACAATAAACCGCCTCTGGTCTGTCTGGGGAATAGGTGGTTTGTATGTCGCGGCTGCATTTGACGCATTTACGAGCCCAGATCTTGCGTGGATTTCTCAAATTAAACCTATCTGAGAATCTGCAGTCGGCGCACTTGCGGGGGATTGGCATACCCACTTTTTTGTAGAAGTTTAATTCTTGCGGCATTATTTTGTAATTTTTACTGCAACCAATACAGGCCAAAACTTCATCGCAAACTTTTGCCTCTGTCGCTTTCAAGTCATCAGGTAATTCGTAAGTCTGTTTCAAATATTCTTTTGGATCTGGATCTCTCCATTTGTAGTCACGCGCCAAAGCTTCTTCTTTAGTTAATTTAAATCTGTAATTAGCTGCAGTTTCATTGTAAGAATAAGGCGCCAGCCCTACTGGGAAAAATTGCCCCCATTCTCCGGTCTCTTTCATATATTGGACAATCTTAGCCTTCAAACTTTCATATTCCTCAGGGGAATATTGCTTGTTCAAAATGCAGTATTTTTTATTTCTAACACCAGCACAGCCAAATAAATACATGTCATAAAAACAACAATCGCTATAAAAAACATCACTACTATCAGATACAAAAGTATTAAAAGCGCAGTTATTCACTTTCTCATTACCAAGCCCAGCGTAAACCCATTCTCCATGACCCAAACCATAAACGTCATAGCAATCATGACTATGAAAAATCCAAGTGCAGTAATCGCAATCCTGCAGCTCAAAAGCGTCGTAACACCAATAAGAATTCTTACAGTTTATCAGATAATTACCGGTACAGTCATCCACGTTCAAATTTCGGCTTGAGCGATGCGGCATTTTTTTTGAAAGATCATAAAAATATCTCTGACAGTTCAAATATTTGCTGTATTTATTTAATTCTAAATTTTTAACTTTCTCTTCATAAGCCTCGCGAGTGTGCGGCTCATTCATAATGTAATATTGCTTATTTCGCAGTCCATAACACCCCACGCAATTCTGACAACCAATACAGTCATAGCAGAATATTAATTCGCTACTATTTTGGCAACTCTGACAGGCGACACAGCGATAAAGTTTATTGCTATCCAAACATTCATAACAAAGCTCGCAATCATAAACAAAGTTACAGTCAAAAGAATCCCTCAACTGATTAGCATGCGAAACATGCATGCAATCCTCGCACTTTTCCACCACCATGCACAGGTAGCAATTTTTATTATCGTAAGCCTGCTGGCAGTAGTCGCTATTAGTCGGATTTACATTGAATAGAGCGATCCTTGGCACTTTTGCAAGTAGCTCGTCAAACTGCTCAAAAAACGGTCTAGAAAAATCAAAAGGCTGCCCGTAATCAAGCGCGTCCCATTTATCGCTCCACCATTCTTGCTGAGTATAAACTTTATGACGAGAATCCGGCGCGTAAATCGAAACTATATTCTGCCCAGATAAACTGCTCTGCCTCTTGTAAACCGTACGTTCATTACGAAAACAAAGCATGTGTTGCAGCCTGCATTCCGGACACATCGTAGGATCCGGCGCATCAAATTTCTTGTAGAATGCTTTATCTACCTCGCGAATCTCAAACTCTTGTTTACACTTTGTACAGGCTGCCATTTTTAATAAAAGTTAACGGATCTCAGAATTTCCAGAATTAAATCCTGTCCCTCTTTGCCAGAACTAAAACTGTAAAAGTTATCTCTACCAGCCCCATAATAACGCACTCCTTTACCTCCAAGGCCATCTACTACAACCTCTACAAAGGGCTGACCATTCATCTCAATAGTTTTTTGGCTGAGAATTTCGGTCATCACTTCCATCTCGTTTTCTCTTTCAACAAATTCTTCAAAAGTCTCCGATCCCATATCATATGCATTAATATAGACAGGCGTAACGTCCCCTTCATACATTTCATAATCATCCTCAGTCATTTCATCTGCTAGAATTAAAGCCGAATTTCGTTGATCATCTCCTCCAAAAACTGCAAGTTCAAAAGCCTTGTATTCTTTATATTTTTCAGGCATAACAAAAGCTATTCCCATTTTGGTGTTTGAGTACGTTGTTCCAACGATAGCAGGCTGTTCTGGAGAATTTTCGTTCACAGCATCGGTTGAATTTGTTGAATCTGTAGTTTCTTGAGTATTTGATTCAGTAGGAGTTTGCTCTTGAACCTTATCGTTATCCTGATCAGAAATTTCTACCGCATTATTAGTGCAGCCAGTGACAAATAGGGCTGCAAGCATAACCAAAATAAATTTTTCCATAGGGTGTTTATATTATTAAATTAATAGAGATTAACCAACAAATTAACTCGCTCACGATATCACAAACCACTTAGCTTTAAAGATGCCAATACGCTTTCCATTACATTTTCCAGATCTTTGGGTGTTTGAAAATTAAAAGTGTATTCTTCTTCGCTTTCCATGTAATACGAGGTTATCACTAAGCTACCAAAAGATTTTTGCGAAAGTTTCTTATAATTGTTATCTCCAATTTTTACTTCCTCATCAACTACATACATATCACTAAATTCCTTGTAGGTCTCCAGATTATTGCTTGCAATCGGATATATATGCATCATAGGTTCAATTCCATCTCCCAGTGCTACAATTGTTTGCTTACTAGCCTCATCAAAAACAATCATACCGCTTTCGGCAGACAATTCTTCATCAAATTTAAAAGGAGCGTAATTTTTATATTCTGGGGCCAGACTAAAACTAAAATTCCAGCCATCAAGTTTATATACTCTTGTGCCGTCAGCTTTCGTCTCAGCTGGCTCTAATTGTGACATTTCATATTCTTCCATTGCTTCCATTTCCTCAGATTCATCTTGTGTTTCGAACTTAACCTCATTATTTACAGTATCCATCACAATCTCTTCCTCTTTCAACTCAACAAGATCCGCATCTCGTGTTTTACAACCAGTTAAAATCACAGTGAGCATACACAAACTCAATACAAACTTTTTCATAATTTTTTATAATATTAAATTAACAGATTTTAACTCACAAATTAACTCACTCACAATATCACAAACCACTTAGCTTTAAAATCTTTTTTCAGATCTGCAAGTGGCAATTAATTATGTTTTTGAATATCTTTAAGCTAAAATAAATATATTATTTTTACCAATAACACTATGAAAATTTTTTTAACAATTCTTATTACTGCTTTAGTTGTAGGCGGAGGTATTTTTACATGGCAAAAAATGAATCCACCAGAATACAAATGCGTTTCTCCAGAAGAAATGGCCGCTGAACAAGAACGACTAAATAATGCCTCTGAATCCACAAATAATACTGGAGGTCTTCTTGACGTTATTGAGTAAGACCACGCAGGTTTTGCATCATTTCCACTCTCTTGCCGATTAATTCTGCCGTGCCTATGTCTTTGCGGTAAAAAACTGGGCCCGTGATCCTGCTCGCAGCCTGCTCGGCTATCTTTTCAGCTTCTTCTATAGAATCAGCTACGCCAACACAAGCAATCGCCCTAGAACCAGCCAAATACAGTCCATCTTCTTTTTCATCCACAGAGGCAAAATAAATTTTTAAAGCCCCATCGCTAGTGCTGTCAGTCTTTTGGCCTATCTCCAGCATCGCACCAATCTCAATTTTCACACCCTTCACCGCATTATCCGGATATCCCTCTGGTACCACGTACTTACATACAGTCGCTTTTTTCTCAAACTCAAGCGGCAATTTATCTAAAGTGCCATTAATTATCGCTTCACAAACTTCTACAAAATCAGTTTTTAAAATTGGCAGAATATTAACCGCCTCAGGATCACCAAAACGCGCATTATATTCAATCAAACGCACCCCATTTTTTACCGCTATAAATCCTCCATACATCACACCCTTAAATTCTACGCCAGTCTCTTTTACCAAGGCCTCAGCCACTTTTTGTGTTATTGCACTAGCCGCCTCCACATCCTCAGCCTTCAAAAACGGCATCAAGTGATCCGCACAAGAATATGTCCCCATCCCACCTGTATTTGGTCCCAAATCTCCTTCATAAGCACGTTTGTGATCCTGTACGCAAGGCATCACAACGGTATGCTTGCCATCACAAAAACTCATCAAACTAAATTCCTGACCGATTAATTTTTCTTCAATTACCACACGTCCGCCATCAGCCAAACATTCTTTAGCATAAGCCAACCCTTCAGCCATGCCATTCAAATGATCGCCGCTAACTTTTACGCCTTTACCACTCTTTAAACCATCTGCTTTAACCACAAAATCACCACCAAGCAATTCAAAAAAATCCTCAAGACCTTCTTCAGAAGTAAAAACCTTAAATTTTGGATTCGCTCCAATTCCATATTTTTCAACTAAATCTCTAGTAAATGATTTAGAAGATTCCAAACGGCCTACTGTCTGCAAAGGCGACGCACTCTTGACTCCAATCGATGCCAGCATATCCACAATTCCAGCCGCAATCGGCGCCTCTGGTCCAACAAAAGCAAAATCTGGCCTAACTCTCAAAGCAAACTCTCTTATAGCCTCACTATCACAAACATCCGCCATCAAATATTCACTAGCCAAAGCCCCAATCCCAGGATTTTTAGTTTTCCCAACCACGTAAAGCTCGACACCCGCTGAGTGTCTTTTAAAAGCCTCGGCAATTGCATGTTCACGCGCCCCATTCCCAATCAATAAAATTTTTTTCATATTACAGCAAATTTAATTGTCCAGTCCCGCCAGCTGCATTTTCATCCCCAAAAGTCTCCCTCTCAACTTCACCAACGTTTCTGTCATTGTTGCGACTTGCTGCCTGCTTCTTTAAAACTTCTTTAGTAACATCGCCCGTAATATAACGTCCATCAAAACAAGACATATCCAAATCCTTAACCTTTGGATTTCCTTGAACACAAGCCTCGAAAACGTCCTTCATGTCTCCGTAAAACAAAGCATCCGCACTAATTAATTTGCCAATTTCCTCAACACTATGGTCCACCGCAATCAATTCATCCTTAGTCGCAATGTCAATTCCGTACAAATTTGGAGCGACAATTTGTGGAGAATAAGATGCGAAATAAACTTTTTTAGCACCTGCCCCGCGCACCATTTCTATAATCTGTCTTGAAGTATTTCCACGCACAATACTGTCATCAACCAGCAAAATCTTTTTGCCCTTGATCTCAAGTGGCATCGGATTCAACTTGTATCTGATAGATTTTTTGCGAATTTTTTGACCCGGCATGATAAACGTTCTACCAATGTAACGATTCTTTACCAATCCTTCTCTATATTGAATTTTTAACTCATCAGCAATTGCAAAAGCAGACGTACGCGCAGAATCAGGAACCGGCATCACACAATCAATATCCAGCTTTGCCTTCTTGATTTTGCGAGCCAGCATTTTGCCCATTCTCATACGAGATTTATAAACAGAAATCCCGTTCAAAATTGAATCAGGTCTAGCGAGGTAAACATATTCAAATAAACACGGAGAAAATTTCTTTTGTAGAATTTTTTTGCGGTGCATTTTGCGTGTACCTTCCTCAATAAAAATTGCTTCGCCATGACCAACATCATCTTCAAATTCATAACCCAAAATATCCAAAGCCACGGATTCTGAGGCAAACATATAAGTCGGATTTAAATTATCTTTGCGCTTACCAAAAACCAAAGGTCTAATTCCATAAGGATCTCTAAACGCAAACATTCCCAATTTTGCAATATAACCAATCACGCTATAAGCACCTTTACATCTCTTATAAACGCTTTCCACCGCTTTCCAAACATGTTCCGGTTTCAATTCTTCAATATTCTGCTTTGATAAAGATTTCGTAAAAATATTTAACATCACTTCGCCATCACTATCAGAATTCACCAAACGATGATCCTTCTCAAAAATCTCTTTTTTAAGTTCTGGAGCATTAAAAACATTTCCATTAAAAACCAAAGTCACTCCAAAAGGGGATGGGCTGTAAAACGGCATAACTTCATCTACAGAACCAGTTCCAATAGTCGCATATCTGTTAAACCCAATTCCCACATAACCAGTCAAATCCTTCATGTGGCGAGTATGAAAAACGTCCTGCACAAGCCCCAAATCCTTCCTTACGTGGAATTTTTTGTCATAAGTAATCATGCCCGCAGCATCTTGCCCCCTATGTTGCAGAGTGATCAGTGCGTCATAAATGTCCTGAGCTACATAATCCTGGCCGTAAATTCCAACGATTCCACACATAAGGCAATTTGGTTAATTATGTAATAAGTCTTTTTGCTGCAGCAACGGTATTTTCCATTAAACAAGCCACGGTCATCGGGCCAACTCCACCTGGTACTGGTGTTACGTACGAGGCTTTTTTACTAACATTCTCAAAATCTATATCTCCAACTAATTTGCCATTTTCTAATCTGTTAACGCCAATATCAATTACCACAGCACCTTCCTTCACCATATCTGCACTAATCAACCCGGGTTTACCCACAGCAATACAGAGAATATCCGCGCGCTTGGTATGAAAAGCTAAATCTTTTGTATGAATATGACAGGTTGTTACAGTCGCATCTCTATTTAACAACATCGCAGAAAGTGGCTTTCCGACAATATTACTATGACCAACAATCACAACTTCTTGACCTTTAATCGGAATTTCATAATATTCTAAAAGTTTAATAACTCCCATTGGAGTACACGGTGGCAGATGCTCAAATTCTTTACTAATAAACATTTTACCAAGGTTGTAAGCCGTAAAACCGTCTACATCTTTTTTTGGATCAATAGCCTTAATTACATCTGGAGAATAAATGTGCGCAGGAAGTGGTAGCTGCACTAGAATTCCGTGTATATTATGATCTTCGTTTAATTCCTGAATTTTTTTAATTAAGTCCTCAGTTGTAATATCCGTTTCATAATTAAATTCCTCCCATTCTATACCAGTTTGCGCGCAAGCCTTTTGCTTTTGAGCAATATATGAAAGAGAAGCCGGATCTTTGCCAACCAAAATAACTGCCAACTTTGGATGAATATGATCGAACTTTAGTCTATTAACCTCTTTAGTAAGGCTTTTAAGCATCTCTCCGGAAACCTTGCGACCATCCAAAAGTTTCATCAGATTTTAATGAAAAAATAAAATTGCTCTCCACCGAGTGAAAAGCAAATTCATAATATCTTTTGTTTAGGCTAGAGTCAAACTAGAAAGCCCTTAACTTTATCCCAAATCAACTCAGCCGTCTCGGCTTTTTCTGCCTGTACCTGTACTCTGGTCCAACCAAATTTCTCAGCCAATCTCTCATGAACTCTAATACACTTTTGCACCAAATCGTCATTTTGCTCATGTACATGCGTTTCTTCGCGCGCGCTCAAACTTCTTTCACCTTCCAGCATCAAAGCAAAATCTTCCTTCAGTAAATATTTATTTGCGCCCAAAAGCCATTCCTCATCCAAGCCTTTCGCAACTCCCCAAGCAATTCCTGTGCCAGTATAATCTTCGGCCACTATAATATAACCTTCCTCAATCCATTTTTTGATCTGCGGTTCAAATTGATAACGATTTAGAATAAACCACATCTGCAGTTCATCCTCGGGAATTTTTTGACCATCTTCTCCACGCAAAACTTCATTAATAAAAGGCCCCGTCGGCGCTAAATCATAAACCGGGTATTTTACATACTTAGACTTATATCCCTCTTTCTCCAAACGCTCCACTAGCAATTTTGCATGAGTGGATTTGCCGATATTATTGATCCCGTAAAGTGTAATAAACTGACCTTTCACCATATTGTTTTTAGAATTATATTGCCTTATATCCTCCCGTACTTCCAAACCCTCCGCGGCTTTTGCCCTCCATTTCTTCTACTTCTTCCCATTCAAATTTATCAATTCTCACAAAAACTCCTTGAGCAATTTTTTCACCACGTTCTATTACTACAGCTTCATCTTTAAAATTATACGCTAAAACCTTAATTTCATCTGTTGGCCCACAGTAATCATGATCAATAATCCCAAAACCATGTGGGGGAGTGAGGCCCTTTTTGCTGGGCGTACTGCTGCGTGAAGCCACCACTAACATATATCCAACTGGCACCTCCACGATCAAATTTGCAGGTATCATCCCAATAGATTTAGCAGCAATTTCAGTTTTTTCTCGTGCAAGAATATCAAAACCAACCGACCCGGCAGTTTCGTATATTGGTAATGGCAACTCTTTGTCGACACGTTTGATTTTTACTTTCATAAGAAATTTCGCTATATTATTCAGGCTCCGAGTGATTATAGAGTATCCTCAAAAACCTAACAAACTTATATGAACATATTTAAGAAAACTAACTTTTTTATTCTCACTTGGGCGATGGAGGCTCTAAATAAAGATATCGACAATGATCCAAACCAGCCGGCAACTATCGACTTTGCAGTTGGTGGGCAGGCCGTGATCGAAGGTGTGATGATGCGTTCACCAAAATCCATCACTATTGCTGTGCGTAAGCCAAATGGAGAAATTAGTGTCAAAAAACGTCATTACAGAACTCTAACTCAGCGCTTTAAATGGCTCAATATTCCGATTTTACGCGGAATGGTCAATCTAATTGAAATGATGATAGTTGGTTCAGATGCGATTAATTATTCTGCAAATGAATCCATGACTGAAGAAGACGCTAAACCAGCCAAAGCTACTGATCCGGAAGCCAAAAAAACTTTTGCTCAAAAAGCATTTGAGTATACTTTATTTGCCTTTTCTTTTATTTTTGCGATTGGTTTAAGTATTGGTTTATTCAAATTTTTACCACTTTGGATAACTACATTCCTCGAAAGCCAGAGCACTTACATCAGCAACAATTACATCATTTTTAATCTTATTGACGGTGTTATTAAAATGTTCATGTTCCTTTCATATATTTTTATTCTTTCTCAAATCCCAAGTTTCCGCAGGATTTTTGAATATCATGGTGCCGAACACAAATCCATTTTTAACTACGAAAACCATCTCCCTCTAAATGTAGAAAACGCTCAAAAGCAAATTCGTTTCCACCCTCGCTGTGGCACAAGTTTTATTATCATCGTTTTTGCTCTTAGCGTAATTGTTTACACTTTCATCCCAAAACAACCTGATTTTTGGGTGAATTTGGCAGTTCGTTTGGCCGCCTTACCTCTCATTGCAGGTATTTCTTATGAATATCTCAAGATCAGCGCTCGCCATGTAAATAATGTTTTTGTTAAGGCCTTAATCGCTCCAGGTCTCTGGTTTCAACGTCTAACCACAAAAGAACCAGACGCTAAGCAATTAGCCGTTGGTTTACAGTCTTTACAAGAGGCCTTGGCTATGGAAAAGGCGGCCGTGTAGTGAAGGCATAGTTTATTTTTCATTTTCCTTCTCCGAAATGCCGGCATTTTGACGTATATTTGGAGAGGCGATGAGAGTATTCTAACGGACAAACCAGCTACAAAAAAAAGACCCAATCTTACGAAAGGGTCTTTTCAATTCATTTACAAATTTATTTGCTTTCAGCAACTGCCTTATTCACATCTAGGTGAATTCCAGGTCCCATAGTACCGGCAACACTTATGCTGTTGATATATGTACCTTTTGTACTGATTGGCTTAGCATCAAGAACTACCTTAATCAAAGATTTTAGGTTCTCTTTTAGCTTAGCTTCATCAAAAGAAACTCTACCAAAAATATTGTGTAAGTTACCGTCCTTATCTACACGGAGCTCAACTTTACCTTTTCTTAATTCAGCAATAACCTTTAATGGTTCCGGAGTAACTGTACCGGCTTTTGGATTTGGCATAAGTCTCTTTTGACCAAGGATTTTAGCGATTTTGCTAAGAGCCTTCATTTGGTCTGGAGCAGCTACGGCCACATCAAATTCCAACCATCCTTTCTCGATTTTTTCGATAAGTCCTTCAGTTCCAGCTTCGATTGCTCCTGCTGCTTTTGCCTCTTTAGCTAGATCTTCGCTTACGAAAGCCACTACTTTTACATCTTTACCTGTTCCGTGAGGCAAACTTGCGCTGGTACGAATGTTCTGATCAGCCTGTTTTGTATCAAGTCCCAAGTTGAAATGCACTTCGCAACTCGCATCAAATTTTGCAGAATTAGTCTGCTTTAGAAGTGCAGCCGCTTCATCAATAGAATAAAGCTTATCTTTTTCAAGCTTCTTCACCGCCTCGCGGTATTTTTTTCCATGTCTTGCCATAGTTTTGATTGGTTAGTGGTACTTGCCCGCCTTTGGAGGGTTTACCCGCCTCTGGAGGGCTAACGGCCGTCAATTAAGACAAAGCCTCCCACGAAATATAAATTGTTTATTGGTCTACTGTAACACCCATGCTTCTAGCTGTACCAGCAATGATTTTCACCGCTGCATCTAGATCATTTGCGTTAAGATCTTCCATCTTGATCTTAGCAATTTCTTCTAACTGAGCTCTAGTAATGTTTCCAACTTTATCCTTGTGAGGAGTCGCTGAACCTTTTGCTAGGGCAACTGCTTTCTTGATCAAAACGGCTGCTGGAGGACTTTTTAGAATGAAGGTAAAACTTCTATCGTCAAAAATCGTAATCTCAGCTGGAATAATAGTTTCTCCTTTATCCTTAGTTTGAGCATTAAATTGAGAACAAAATTCCTGAATATTTACGCCATGGGGACCAAGTGCAGTACCTACTGGAGGTGCTGGATTGGCTTTGCCGGCTGCGATTTGCAGCTTCACGACGGTTTTAATGTCTTTAGCCATTTTTAATAATTAAAAATATTAATTGTAGAAGCAAGTAACTCGCATATTCTACGGATCTAAAGCCAAAAGTCAAATATTATAAACCATTAGTTTAATTGATTGTCACCTTTGCCTTTTTTAGATGCTGATTCCTCAAGTCGCTTCAAAACTACATCTACAATACTCTTAACAGTATCCTCATCTGAATCACCATCGTTATCATAAAAATCAGGAGAATCCTCCATCAAAGCCACTATACTCTTTACGAGGTCACTATGAGTTCTTATAACTGATATGAATTCATCATGGATGCCCATGGCTATTATTAATTTCCCAAGCGCTTGATTTGCCACATCTGAATCATCAAAAAGGTTTGTATCAATACCATGATCTTCAAGTAAGGCCCTCATTTCCAAAGATTTGAAATCAGCGATGATATTAACAAAATTCGGTCCAAATCTTGCCGCTAATAAAGGAAGCTTATTTTGACTTCCAAATATATTAATAAGCTTTGCCAAGTCCAGAGATTTTTTTCCTATTCTTAAGCCTTCACTGTACAGATTCCAAATATCAGGCTCGATTTCGGCAAGATTTTGAATTACAATTGGCACTGCCGCATTTTTTTCATTAATATTTCTACAATCTGACAGAACTCGGAGTGCAATCTCACTTCTTGCCAGTAGATCCAGGTCTTTCTTTTCTGCACTTTGATTATAGCGGTCTAAAAAGTCAGGAAACTTAGTTAAAAGATCTTTGGATAAATTAGAAGATTCAACTAAAACTAAAAATCCATTTAGAGCTGCATCTGGATCACTCTCTATTGTGTCGAAATTAATAGATAAATTACCAGCAATCATATTCATTGCAGCAAAACTATAATGTCCCAATTGACGTGTAGCTTCTTTTATATCTGTAGTACCGATCTGCCCAGTTAAGCCTTCTGAAATCTGGTTATATCTTCCTACTCCATGCTCGTTAATACAATCAGCCTCAATAATCATCGCAGCAATTAACTGCTTTTTTGTAAGATTGAATTCTGCAAGTAATTTATCCAAAACAGTAGGAGATCTCTCTAAAAGATCCTCTAGATCATCTATTAAATCATCAGATGTGTATTCAGTGCGAGGGCCCGGACCAGGTTTTTGCTGCTGCATAATAGTCTATTTATGAGGCAGCAAAGTACGCCAAAACATGAACATCGTCAAGCCGGCTTTATTTATGCTATTAAAGGTCCAGCAATCTTGAGCTTATTGACGGGAGTAGCTAAGGATGTTATAGTGCTACCTAAGATTAATAAATCCCATGGAAAAAAGAATATCTGAGACTTTGTTGAGAGGTGGTACTGCACTTTTGCTAGCCTTGAGTGGATGCAAAAAAGATCCGGAAGTAGCAGGCAATATTAATTCAAATAGAACAACAGTTAGTCAAGGCGCGGCTTCTATAATAAATCAAGAACCAGGTCTTTCAGAAGACGGTTCTGCAACTAATATTGATTTACCTGAAGTGCCAGAAATTCCTTTTCCAAACATCAAAATATTAGATGGAGAGGTAAATAGCCAAGTTCCTGAAGAATTAAATATGAATCCTTCTGAATTTGCAGATTTTGCAAAAAAAGTTAACTTAAAATTGGCAACCGCCTTAAGCCAAAAACCAACGGATACAGCTGGTTTGATTAAAATCGTCAATACCGTTATCACTGATTTACAAAACGATCAACCGGCTTTTAGGGATTATATCACTAAGTATTGGGCGAATTTTATTAATCATCCTGATTCATTTTTTAGTCAGCTAAAATTGTTACATCTGTTTAATACGATCATTGGGCCACAAAATATATATGCTACTCTTTATTTTGGTAGTGATGGTAGACAAGAAGCTGGTATTTACACCATTACAGATAGAAAAATAGCAGAAGTCAGTAACGGCAGTTTTACTTCCAAAACCCCAGTTTTATATTTAGATAATCCTATACTTGAAATTAGCTCTGCTACGCCAAGACCGCCAGCTGCTCTTTACTTTAGAATAGATCATCAAATTTTAGTTCACAAGTCGGCAGACAGTAGAAACGTAGAAGATATCGCAAAGACTTTAGGTCTTTCACCTGAAGAAAAGATGGAATTATCTAAGTCTTTTTCCATTGGTTTAATAGATCATGAGGCAATTCACGCCTTCGATGAAGATAGGTTGCCAAACGCTCCTGTAGATAAGCAACTATATATTGGTGAAAGATTTGCATTAAATGATAAAGTCCATCCTCTAGCAGGTCCAAGCGACATCATGAGATTTAGTGAAATGGCTGGCATGGCGGCACAAATAATAGCTAGCAAAAATAAGTTTGAACATCGTTACTTTTTAAAAAAGGGTGCTGGTCCTCAATATAAATTAGCTCAATATGTTCTAGGTATGGCCACTTTAAATTTTGCTCCTGAGAGCCCACTAAAAGCCGATTTAATCAAAAGAATCAATGGCGATATGAGTGGTGATATTAATGGGGATCTTGAGTTATTAGTAAAAGACCCAGGTTTCACTGTCGAGAAGAGTAATGAGGTTGGTCTGTACGTGTACAGATTTGCAGAGAAGATTATGGAGCAGTCAAATGCTGGACAAGAGCTCTAGCCCATTTCCCACTCTATCAATTGGATGAGGTTTTTTATTTGAGAATGATATTCTTTTGGGTAGGAGAAGCCATAGATCATGCCACCAATTCTAACTGTCAAAAAAGCCGTCCCTGAACGTTTTGGATCATTAAGGTAGAATGAAGCGATTCCAAAGTCATTTGTCTCATTAACCTGCACACCTAATCCCTCACCAGCCCTTAAGCTTAATACCTCATAAACTTCATTAATATTTGTCTGAATTCCAGCCTTAAAAATATAAACTTTAGCTAACAAACTTTCTTGAGTCCTGATAACGGTTTTTGTGATTTCCACATCTTCCAAATCGCTAACATCCATAGTTTTAAAGAATAAATCATCAAAGGACTCTTTTTCTAAATAGGCATTCTCAAAACCAGCACTTTTAATCTGTTCATCACGCAAATATACGGTTGTTGAAGTTGAAACGAAATTCTCGCTTTCAAAATCCCTAACTTCTTCGTTATTGCCAATTTCTCCATCTGCTAAATCTGTAGAATCTTCACTCGCGGAGTCGTCGGTTGTACCTATTTCTTCACCAAATAAATCTCCAAGGATATCGCTCGCACTTTCTTCTTCTATATCTGTTGTAACGCCTGCATCTGCACTTGTATCATCCAAAATTTCCCCACTCATGATCGGCAAACCTACTAAATCTTGGCTATCGTCACCACTGATTGTTTCTTCCGTATTTTCTTCGCCACTCTCCTCCGCGCTCACGTCAGCACCTAATTGATTTTCTCCAATTGTACCAATATCCAAAATACTGGTTTTAAGGCTATCCGGTAGGGGAGAATCAGTTTCTTCAGTTGTAAGTTCGTCACTCGCGCCAAAAACCATAGCTTTAATAGCCGGCAAATATTCTTTTGCAAACATTTCCGAAAAAACAACTACCACGACCAAAGTTAAAATAATCGTAAAAACTGTAAATTTTTTCATATTTAAGAAGAGGAATTCTTTAGAGTAGCTTAAGAGAAAAAACCGCAAATTGCAATACCTTATGCAGATGGCGACTCGGGGAGCCCGTATCGTGGAGTCATGGTTCTATTTATGCTTCCGTCTCCGTTTGTACGGCAAAAAGCTGTACATTCGGAGACGGATTGTGAGCAAAGAATATACTACTGACTGATCTTGGGTGAATTTTACTTTCTAAATCGGCCAAGATGTGATAGTATTAACGATTAATTAAAAACAAATATGGACAGTCCAAAAGCAGATATTTTAAAAGAAGGTTTTGATGCGGTCGTACCGGAGGAGGTGAGGATGGCGGTTCGTGATGCTCTTGGTTCTGCGGGTGCCTTACACCCAACACTTTTTTTAATTGAACTTAATCTCCCGGATACAGAACGATCTTTGGCGAAAGTGCTGGAATCAGCCTTAAAAACCAATGAGGAAATCCTGAGTGCATTGTCGGATCCAATGTTAGCAGCCGCAACAGAAAGAGAGCTCATCGTCACAGCCGTAAACGACTTCTACCTCAACAAAGTTCAACCTAGGCATGCAGATTCAGAGTAATTACTTCTTCTTGATCTGAGTGAACTCTAGTTCAACCGGAGTTTCACGTCCAAAGATAGTGATTAACACTTTAACTCTACCTTTGTCTTCGTCGATTGCGCTTATCAAGCCGTCGTAGTTTGCGAATGGTCCGTCCAAGACGATAACGTTATCACCCATGGCAAAATCAATTTTGAATTTAGGTTCAGATTGACCCATGTGTTTTTTGATAACTTTCCATTCTTCCGGCTTAACTGGAATAGGAATCGTACCGGCTCCAACGAAACCAGTCACGTTCGGAGTATTTCTAACTACATACCAGCTATCATCAGTTACAATCATATCTACCAAGGCGTAGCCTGGGAAAATACGTTTTTCTTCTGTTACTGGCTGTCCTTTTTTAATAACGATCTGAGTCTCTTTTGGCACAACAACGTCAAAAATCAAATCTTGCATTCCAAGAGATTCAATACGCTGAGTCAACGCTTCACGCACGGCATCTTCGTAACCAGAATAAGTATGAATTACATACCAGTGCCTACCTGTACCTTCAACTTGTCTAGACATTTACGTTGGATTTAATAATTAGGTCGTATATCAGATTAAAAACATAATCCACAACACCAAAAAACAAGGCGCTAACTACGCAAAAAACCAATACGATAATAGTAAGTTTTATTGCCTGTTGTTTTGTAGGCCAAACTACTTTACTTAATTCTTCAGAACTGCCCTTGATATAGTTTGTTATTGAGTTGATCATGTTGTCTTAAATTTAGATATCTTCAAAAAGCCTTCGGCTTCGAGAGGGAATATATCATTAACATAAGAAGAAGCGCAAGTCTTTATGTTGTACACATCTCTAAAATCTGCTAAAATAATATGATACATAAAAACAAAACCGGTTGTCTAAAAACAAAAATCCAAAATTCATCAAGAAAGTTGCAAAATTTCTGGCAGAATTAACGCTGGTTATTGGCTTGATGCTGGTCACAACTCAGGTTACTACCGTGGCTAGGTCTCTGCTTCCCGAAAATAAAGAATTCCAGGAGATTTTAATGGAAAACCAGATTCCGGTGCCGCCAGCTGGAGATACTGGTCAAGAAACCTTCAAGAAATTTGTGCTTGGTGGACTTGCTTACGTCAAGATTCTCACCGTTGTGGTGGGTATTTTATACATTACGATTATGGCTTTTACGTTGGTTAGTGAGGGTCATACCGAAGATCAGGTTTCCAACGCCCGCAAAGGTCTACTTTATGCGCTCTTGGCTTTTATTATGATCAGCATGGCCGAAGACATCGGCAAGATCTTTGATATGGAAAAGAGTTCTCTACTCGAGAGCCCGCAGGAAATTCTCAATCGCGTGCATTTATTCGACAAACAGGTGGAGATTTTTGTAACCTTCGTTAAATACGTAATTGGTGCATATGCGACATTGATGCTGGTGAGGCATGGAGTCACTATGGTTACTTCTGGCGATAAGGAGGAAGAAGCCAAAAAAAGTCGTGAGGGTGTGCTTTATAGCGCTGGCGGCCTGCTTTTGATCTATATCGGCGATATTTTTATCAATAAAGTTTTCTACAAAGTAGACAAAAATAGTTACTCAGGAATCACCGGAGTTCACCCGAGTATTGATACGAAAGAAGGTGTAAATCAATTAGTCGGAATTACCAATTTTGTGGTGTCTTTTGTTGGTCCGGTTGCTGTTGTGATGCTGATAATTGCTGCCGTTATGTACGCATCTGCAGGTAGTAATGAAGAACAGGGCACGCAGGCTAAACGTATTCTCACGGCCACGATTATTGGGGTGGTGATTATATTTGGCGCCTTTGCGGTGGTTAGTACCGTTATCAGCGGCAGACTTCAGGATATGGGAACATTAATAGATTAAAATGAAAAAATTTCTTAAACAATTCGTGGTAGTATTTATGCTTATGAATTTGGGCCTAACCGTCCAGGTACTAGTAGCAAGCGCGGCTCCGGAAGCTCCAGTTAAATCTGTTGAGATTCTTTCGCCACTGCAATATTTGAGATCTATAGGTAGTGGCACAAATCTGCCTGATTACGTTGATAGTGGTATTCACCCAGATGCCCCTGCTAATATTAAACCAGGTGTGGCTACGGTAAGTAGTCCGATTTATTTTGGAATAGATTTATTTAAATATGTAGTTGGTACGATCGCTTTTGTGATGGTGATTATCGCCGCAATTAAACTGATTTCTACTGCGAACGAAGAAGAAGCTGGCAAAGCCAAAACGACTCTCTTGATTGGTCTCGCTGGTTTGATTTTGATTCAGTTGGCTGATACCGTTGTCAAAAAAATGTTTTTTGGTGAGCAGGGTGAGGCTTTTGAGGATATAGGTACTGCAGAATTATATGCGGAAGAAACGGTTTCTCAGATCCGTGGAATAGTTGGCTTTATCCAAATTTTCCTTGGTACTATTGCCGTTTTGGTGATTATAATTCGTGGATTTACTGTAATAACAAGTGTTGGTAGCGAAGAAGCTCTTGGCGCAGCAAAGAAACATGTACTTTATGCGGCCATGGGTTTGATTGTAGTTGGATTATCAGAAATCATAATCCGTGGTTTTATTTTTCCGGAAGCCGGCAGTCAACTTCCAAAAATCGAAGTTGCCAAGAGACTAATGGTAAATATCACAAATTACACAGCCGGATTCGTCGCTATTTTAGCTTTCTTAAGTCTTTTCTACAGCGGTTATGAATATGTCACTGCTGCAGGTAATGAAGAAGTGCAGGCTAAAGTTAAAAAACATTTTACCACTGCGACTATCGCAATTATTCTTGCCTTAGCGGCTTTTGCATTGGTTAATACACTCATAAAATTCGATCAAACGCCCGAAGAGGTGACTGCAATATATCATGGACTTTTGGCAGCTCGAATCCTATAATTCCTAAAAGAAAATATGTCATTATTGACTAAATCCCTCACAAAATTCAAAAAAGTTCTACTAATCGGTTTATTAACCGTATCTTTTGGACTCATATCTACTCCAGCTCTTACTGATACAGCTCAGGCTTTTGACTGGGATTCAGAAGGTGATTGGGGCCAGTTTTTTGGTGATATGTTTCAGACTGGTGAGCAGGGCCTAAGTTTTACTCAATATCAGGGGACTTTGACCGAGCTTAGTACAGATGGTTTTGATGATGCACTTGTTGCTTCTACAGATGCCAAGGATTTCGTTAAGAGAATTGTGAATTACGCCTTGGGCTTTTTGGGTTTCATTGCGGTGATTATGATTATTTATGCGGGTGTACTGTATGTTACTGCCGGTGGTGAAGATGACGGCGTTGGTAAAGCAAAAAAAATCATTATGTATTCAGCAATTGGTTTGCTTATCGTAATGGGTTCTTTTGCGTTTGTTAACACGATAATCAAGAGTGGTACGGATGGAGAAGAATTGCTCACTGGTACTGCTCGTACTGCACTTACTTCTAGCAGCAGCTTTAACGCCTCTGCCGAACAGGTCAAGTCCATCGCTCTGGAAATTTTTAATGGCTTCGCCTTTTTGGCTGAGAGTACAGAGGAATTCAAAAATATTAAGAATGATATCGATAAAGAATCTCTTTTACCACAAAATTTACCATCTAGAACTGAGATGCTTACCTTCTTATATAGTATTCAAAGTAAACTTTCTAATATTAAAAGTAAGCTACCTCCTTTTAGCGAAAGCGAAGGGTTGATAAATGAATTCTTACGCGATATTGATAAGGATCTTGATATCATTGAATCTCTGGGCACAAAACGTTATTTGAAATTTATCAATGACCAGCAAACTGAGATATTTTATTGTGATGTTCAAGCAGAAAGAAGTGGCTGGGAAGGATTAATTTCTGCCAGCGACGAATCAATTTGTAATACCGCAGGCTATAACTACTACTATATAGAAGGTCTTTTTGAAGCCTGGTTAAAGCTTCACAAAAAATATTCTGAAGTAATCCCAGCCTCTGCTAGCGTAGATAAACAAAAAGAAAGTATTTATTATCTTATTGAAGTTCTTTCAAACGATTATAGAGATCAATTAGCCGAAAAATTCCGCATCCTCGAAAGCATTTTTGCACAATTCTTAAATATAGATGCAATTAATAAGGGCAATGCAGCCACCGCATTTAATGATATGAAGTCTGGTCTCGGATATGGCTACGAATTTAATGCAGATACAAACGCCATAACCAACCAATCTAGTGGTCTTTATAACCATATTATTAATTGGAGTGTAGAAACTGATATTGGGAAAGCCGGGGATACTTTGCTCTACGGTTTAAAACAGCAATCAATACTTTACGAAGAATTAAAGCAGCTTAAATTTGTTAACGCTAAGCTTACTGCAAATACCGTTACTGGCGCTGCACCACTTGTTGTGACTTTTGATGTTCTAGGATCAGCCGATCCTGCCGGTGGTACCATCCAGGGTGAAAATATCACTTGGGATCTAGGTGGTACAAAAACTACAGAAGAGTTCCTTAATTCTCCAAGCGGCGCAACTCTTGTCCCTGAAGATGGCTCCGTAAATTGCAGTACTTTTATTAATCCTGATGATGAAGAAGACTTCGTTGGTCAAAACTCCAAACGTTGTATTTTTACGCGTCCAGGTACATATACTGCCGCGGTCAGAATTAATTCTAACGATCCTACAAAATATGCTCCAGGTATTACTGTTTTGACTATTAAAGTAACACCACCAAAAACTAAAATTGAATTAACGGTGGATTCTAGTAGTGAATCTCAGCCACAGGTTGTAATTGATTACGATGAAACAACTGGTTTGCTTTTAACAGACAGACAGACCGTTAGTGTAACCTTAAACGACGCCAAGGCTGGGCTTACTTTTGATGCCAGCAATACACCTGATGTCTCTCAGTTTAAATGGGATTTGGGCAATGGAGAAATTATAGAATATTCTTCATCCGGCCTTCTTGATGGCGAATCCTCACCAAAGTACACCGAAGCCGGTAAATACGAGGTGGTACTTGAGGTTGTAAACTTGCTTGGTGAAAAAGATAAAAAAATCTTTACTTTAGAAGTTGCCTCAGTGGTTGCGCGTATCAGAGCTAACACACCAAATAACGCTTTTATAAATAACTTACTAACTTTTGATGGCAGCACTTCCAAGTCCGACTTAGGTAAAATTTCTAGTTACGAATGGACTATCAAAGCTAGTGCTGGTCAGATAATCCCAGCCAGTATTAAGGACGACTTCGACAAAATTTATCCATTTACTGATTCCGGTAACAGCCTTAAATCCATCACTCACGAATTCAAGTATCCATTAAAGTACGATATTTCTTTGAAAGTTACCGCAACTGGGCCAAGTGGCCAAAATACTGATGAATTTACGATCACTGGTTATCGTGTAGCCTCAAAACCACCGGTAGCTGCCTTTGACTTTACTATCCCAGACAAAACTCAGCCAGGCACAGTTCATTTTGATGGCAGTAGGAGTTTTGACCCGGATGGAACTTTTGATTTCAAGTATGAATGGGAAATTAAGCCTGATGTCGGAAATATCTCAAAGATCAAAAACCCAATAGTTAAATTTAAAGAAAAGGGAGCTTATACAGTTAAATTAAAAGTTATCGATGTATTAAATCCTGATTCAGAGTTTTCTGAAATAAGTAAGAATATAAAAATTGATAAAGTTTTGGATATTGCCTGGGCTGATGGTCAGGCTTCCACGGGTGTTTTGGATGATGACGGTTTGGCTGAATTAGAATTTGAATTGGAAAGCGACGCAGCCGATGATACAGACGTGACTTTTGAAATTGATTTTGGTGATGGCGAAAATGCCAGTGGAGAATTTGGCGACGATATCGCGCATGCCTACAAAAAAGCCGGTAAATATTTGGTTAGAGCCACTATTTATGACGAAGATGATGTAGAAAACTCAATCGAAAAAAGAGTATTTATTAGCGGCGGTGAGCTGCCTTTAGCAAAGATTTCTATAGAAGTTAATGGTGAAGAAATTGCTGATCCAAGCGAACTTATTGTAGTTAATAAAAAAGATGTTTTAACTTTTAGCGCTAAGGATTCTAGAAATACTGATGGCACTTTTAAAGATCTAAAATTCAGTTGGAATTTTGGTGATGAAAAATTAAGTTCAAAATCTAGAATTAATCACGCCTACAAAGAAGTTAATCCAGTAGGTGATGAGTATGAAGTAACTCTTCAAGTTAGCGACAAAGACGATCCTGAATTGGTTTCCGAAGAAGATACCATCCAGATTCAAGTTGTTAACGTCCCTCCAAAATTCAGCACCGTCCAAGGTATTCCCCAAAAATCTACCAGTAAATTAATTACTCCGGTAACAATTAATACAAAGGTTTTTGGCAGCGAAGATATTGATGGTCAGATCGTAAAATACAAATGGTGGTATTTTGATATCAATAATCCAGACGAGCCACTTGGCACCCAGATTACTTCAAATACTTCAGCGCAATTAATTATTGGTACAAAGGGTAAGCAAGCCGCAGAAATGACTTACGGTTTTGGCCTGGAGGTAACCGATAACGATGGTCTTTCTTATTCTAATGAAGAGGATATCGAGGATGGCAATTATTCTAAAGTTACCGTGATTAACGGTCCAAATAAACTTCCAATTGCTGGGCTTTCTGTGAATACTACTCTGGTTTACGCCGGAGATACTGTGACTTTTACCAGCACTTCTACAGATTCAGACGGTGAAATTAAGAGTTATATTTTTGATTTTGAAGGTGACGGTTTTTACAATAATGACCCAACTAAGGAAGCTTCTGTTGAACATACATATGAAAAAATAAATCAGGAAGGTTATGAAGTTCGTCTAAAAGTTGTTGACGACAAAGGAGCAGAATCCATCTCAACTCCGGTAAAAATTTACGTAAAAGGTCTAACTAAACCACCAAAAGCTGATTTTGAATTTGAAGCTATTAAGGGTAGCGGTGGAATGAAAGTTAAGTTTATCAATAAATCTACTGCTGACGATATGACCGGCGCTAAGATTCTAACTTATCATTGGGATTTTGATACGGAATCAGACTTGGAGACTGCCGATAGCGATCTCGATAGCATCAAGGACAATGACATTAATTCCACTCAACGTGATCCCCAGCGTCTTTACAAATATCCAGGAGAATACGTGGTGAAACTAGAAATAGTGGATAACGTTGGCAACACCGATAAAGTGAGCAAAACTCTGCAGATTCCATTGGAAATTGACGAAGAAATCACTGCTGCTAAAGATTTAACTGAGGCTCCAAACGTAAATGGATTAAAGGCTTCTTTGATCGTCAATCCACAGCCTGCAAGCGACAATATCGTTTATTTGAATGGTGAAAAAGACACAGTTCAATTTGATTTCTCAAAATCAATTGGCAGCATTTCTTACTATATCATCGACAAAAATATTTATTTTGATACTGATCTTGATGGGAATAAAACCAATGATGAAGATTTCAAAACTCCACTCCCAGGCACCTGGACTACTAATTTTGAAAAAATCTGGGGTAAAACTGTCGTTAAATTAACAGTTCGCGATATCTACGGCAACGAAGACGCCATAACTCAAGAAATACAATTTTCTAATCCTTAATTAATTAGCAAAAAATGCCAGAACAAAATAATCAAAATAAGCCTGAGAATATGCCAAAAACCACTAGTGAATTTCAAGACTTTGGTGTAGAAAATAGTTCTGCACCTAAATCTGCTATTCCCTTGGGTGCTGCAACTCAGACGCCCTCTGGACCCGCAGCCTCTCCTGCGTCACCTGCGGTGTCTCCTGTAGCTCCAAAGACACCTCCGGTGTCTGCCCCAAACCCTGCCGCTCGTAAAAAAGTTTTGCTTGGTTGTTTTGGTGCTTTTGCTTCTATTATATTGATTCTCTTGATTCTATCTTTTGTATTTTTGGCTCAGTCTGGTGAGGGACAAAATCCTATCGCAAAATTATTAGGCGTTGATCAGTCAATTTTTATTAACGGATTGATCACCTTTGTTCATTTCATTTTTATTCTTGTTTCACTTGTTGCCTTTGTCTTTACGATGATCGGACTTTTCCGCGCTAGTATGGCCAAAAAATTTGATAAAGAAGCTAGACGCGCCGCTCTCAAAACTTCAGTCATCTCAGGAATTTCTCTATTCTTGATCTTGATAGTTTGGGGATTTACTTATGTTTATCTAGACAGTAAACGTGTAGAAGTTGCTGGCGAATTGCTTGAGCCGATTGTGACAACACCAGAGGAAACTCTTGGTTTAAGCGCTCCGATTGAAATTAAATTTGATGCTAGTAATGTGCCGGTTGATCGCAATCAATATTCTATAGTTTCACATAACTGGGATTTTGGTGACGAAACTACAGGTACAAGCCAAATTACTTCTCATGTTTATAAAGAAAAAGGCATTTATACCGTGACTTTAAGCATCATAGTAAAAGATAAAGATACTGGAGAAGTTGGCACAGGCTACGAATATACTAAACAGGTTTCTATTGAGAATCAGGCTCTGGCCGCTTTATTCAAAGCTGATCCACAATCTGGCGAAGCTCCTCTCGAAGTTAATTTTGATGCCACTGAATCAACTGATCCAGACGGCAATATCCAGACTTACGAATGGGATTTTGATGAAGATGGTCAATTTGATGACGCCAAAGGCTCAACCACTAAACACACTTTTACAAAAATTGGTAAATACAACGTAGGACTAAGGGTAACTTCTACCACCGGCGAATTTGATGTAGAAGAAAAAGAAATCATCGTAGAAGAAGAAACCGGCCCAGAAGCCGTGATCTCAATAGTTGATAATCCAGCGGCCTTTACGATCGGCGTAAACTATACTTTTAAAGGTGAAGAATCTACTTCTCCAAACGGCCAGATCACTAAATACGAATGGAATTTCCACGATGGTAGCAAAAATGAAATCACCAAAACCATTGGTCATTCTTTCAAAAAAGAAGGCACTTACGAGGTCAGCCTAACTGTAACCGACGAAAAAGATGAAATTGATGAAGTTAAAAAAATCATTAAAGTAGAATCTCCAAAAGGCAGTCCAAAAGCCAAAATCACCACTGATCCGGCCCCGGCTAAAGATGCAAGTTCCGTCTCTGGCATGGCTCCATTTGCCGTAGTATTTAACGCTAAGCAAAGCACAGATAGCGACAATAATATCGTTGATTACAAATGGGATTTTGATGGCGATGGAGAGTTTGATAGTTTTGGCGAATTGGTAACTCACACTTACTTAAACGAAGGTAGTTATAATGTAGAATTACAAGTTGAAGATGC